>ORJL011279643.1_pt1 | contig 80085 bp, 78 predicted proteins | sample 1779941 | NCBI WGS metagenome assembly ORJL01 (sample SAMEA104232317, study PRJEB22302) | groundwater metagenome | biome: forest; feature: aquifer; material: groundwater | place: USA | collected 2011-08-07 | depth 5.8 m | reverse complement strand
GAGTTCAACCTAAGACTTACCGATTGGTTAATTGAATACAACAATGTTAGACCACACGAAGCACTTGATTATCTTACTCCTCTTGAGTATATTGATCAAAGATTAAAAGACCAACTGTTACCGATGTCCTCATCCTGTACACGTGCTTGACATTTAAATAATTAGCAGTACAATACACTTTGTGCAAAATAAACAAGCTATTATTGGAATCGTAGCCGCTGCAGTAATTCTTCTTGGTGCAGGCGGAGTTTTCTTATATTCAAAAAACAAACCCGCCCCACAGCCTTCCTCTACATCAACTACAACAGAACAAACAAAGACGCAGTCAAGTATGAACGATAGTCTTTCTTCTCTACTAAAATCAGGAAAAACCCAACAGTGCACGTTTTCTTATGACGATCAGAGCGGCAGCACTACAGATGGAGTTGCCTATATAAATGGCAACCTGATGAGAACGGATGTAAACACTACGGTAGATGGCAAGCAATCTAGTGTTTACGTAATTAGAAGTGGTGATGAAAATTATATTTGGGGGTCAGCGTTTCCCAACAATACTGGAATGAAAATGACTTTATCTATTGAGGACTATGAAAGCAATACGGATTCCAAGCAATATTTTGACCCAACCAAGAAAGCTGAATATGATTGTAGAGACTGGACTCCTGACTCTTCAGTCTTTACTCCTCCAACAAACGTTAAATTCCAAGATTTCTCCGCTATGATGCAAGCGGCTTCTTCACCTTCAGCTTCTAATTGCAGCATTTGTAACTCCTTAACCGGAGATGCAAAAAACGCCTGTCTTTCCCAACTCGGCTGCTAGCCCCTTGCTTGACTTAAGCTCAAAAATCATGCTAACATATTTAGATCTTGAGAAAAGGACCGCTTATTCTAATCGCAGTTTTAATCCCAGGTACAATTATCGCGCTTCTTTTAGCAAATAATTTTAACTCAGAGAGAATTACTAACCCTTTTGCCTCTCCTACTCCCTACCCAACTGTTTCAATCGGGTCTGAAACATATCAAGAATCAATTACTATGGCTCCTGCAGCTTCTAATAATATTGAAGTTCTGTCTCCTCGCGGCGGAGATAGCGTTAAATCCGGTTTTGCAGTTAAAGGAAACGCGAGGGTTTTTGAAAATGTAGTTTCAATTAGGCTTTCCGACTCTGAAGGAAATTCATTAGTTGAAACTACCACAAATACGAATGCTCCAGACGCCGGCCAGTTTGGTCCTTTTGAAAAAATGCTAACTTTTCAAACAAATTCAGATACCGGAACCTTGGAAGTTTTTCAATACAGTGCTAAAGATGGATCGGAAATTGACAAAGTCACAATCCCCCTCCTTTTTAAGTAAACTTGCTTTTTATTTTATGCAAGATTAAGATAAATTTAGTGGCAAAATATAAAAAATCTTCAAGTAAAAAAGGCGTGTTAATTTTACTGGTGGGTCTTTTTTCAACATTAATTTTGGCAAATTTTATTCCCAAAATTAATCTTGCACTTAAGAAACCTCAAGCAAACGCACTTTTAACTTTCCCGCAAGATCACAGTTCACATCCTGATTTTAATGCAGAATGGTGGTATCTAAATCTAATGACTAAAACTACAAATATAGCCGGAGTAGATGAAAAAGATACGGGATATCTTTTATCGTTTTCGTCTATTAGACCCTCTGAAGAATCAGAAAAAATTAATGGGTTACTAAGCAGTAGTTACGATAACTCCTCAAAGGAATTCAAACAAAATACTAATATAGGCGGAGACCTTCAGGTTTATCTAAAAAATCAAAAGTATTTATTTGCTCAGTACACCAATCCGGACAGCTATGCGACCTTAGAAGAAAAAAAACCCGGGAAAGATAAAAAAAGAGTTTACAAACTTTCAGGAAACACTCCGGAGATTGGAACTTTTAATTTAACTTTAAAGGAAAGAACGAAATCAAAAATGCCGCTTCTCTGGGGAGGAAATACACCTAATTGTACTGGGAAAATCTCAGTTTTTGAAGACAATGACACTTTCTATTATAGTATTCCCGATTTAGACATAACGGGCACCATCACAAATACAAATGGCGAACAAAGAAATGTAAAAATAGGAAAAGCTTGGATGGATCACCAGTGGTTTAATAATGCTCCGCCCGAAGATTGGAAAGGACATTATTGGACCGGTCTTCATTTCACGGAATCTTCAAGCCTATATGATTCAGGTCCGCATCATGCAATCGGTTTTGTAACTCAATTTTACAATGATGAAAAACTCGGAGAAATTCCAAAATATACCTATTGGGTTAAAAGAAATGCAAATGGCTCAAATCAATGCGGAACAGAGGGAAGCATCGCAATCAATAATTACGGGGATACAAACTATCCGTCTTCATGGACAATTGACCTTATCAAATCAGGAAAAAGATTCTTGCAGTTAACCGGCTCTCCATTCTCTGATAATCAAATAATTGATCCACCTGCAGATTTAGAGAATTTTTTTGAACCTGTTTCGCTATATACAGGAACATTAAACGGAAAACCAATTACAGGATTAGGATTTTTTGAAACTCACCGTACTAAACCTCTATAACAACTGGGAGGACCAGGGGACGGCGTTTTAATTTCTTGTCTAGATAGCGCTCGGCAATATTTCCAATTGTTTTTCTCATGTAAGTCCAGTCAGTTACTTTAGACCCTTTTCCTTTTATATTATTTTTAATTTCAATTGCTAGCCCATTGACAATCTCAGGAACTTCAGCGCCGGAAAATCCCCTAACTATGACGTTTGGTTTATCCACCAAAGCTCCGTACGTATCAACTTCAGCCAGAACAATAACCACTCCTTCTTTGGCAATTTTTTCGCGGTCCCTTAAAACAAATGTATCTACTTCCTCTCCTGATACCTGATCTACGAATACGTTTTGTAATGCAATCTTTTTTCCTAATTTTGCGTCAGTTTTTGTAAACAAAACTTCCTGGCCGTCTTCCGGAAGTAAAATATCTTTACTATCAAATCCATTTTTTAGAGCCAAAGCTTTATAAGCTACCATATGCTTATAAGTTCCTCCAATTGGCAAAACTCTTTGAGGGCGGGTCAAAGCCATCATCAAAGATAAATCTCCTTTAGGTCCATGGCCTGAGACATGAAGGCCGTGATAGACATCAGAATAAAGCACTCTGGCGCCGGCTTTTGCAATATCATCAATTAGCGCATTTATTGCAACTTCATTCCCCGGAATTGGATCTGAGGAAAAAACAATACAATCATTTTTATTTATTGTTATATCCCTATGGTCTCCATTTGTAATTCTTGAAAGCGCAGACCCCTCTTGTCCCTGGCTTCCAGCAACAATTAAAACTATTTGTTTATCATTATAATTTCTAACTTCTTTGAGATCTATTTCCATATTTTTATCTATCTTTATATAACCCAGGCCTAGCCCAACATCCTTTGCCTTAAGAAGTGATCTACCAACAAAACAAACTCTTCTATTTAATGCCCGAGCCGCGTCCAGCACCTGATTAAGACGAGAGAGATTTGAAGAATAAGTTGTGACAATAAATTTGCCAGTTGTATTTTTCATCTCGTCATAAATTCGGTTCCCAATTGGAAGCTCTGAGGTGGTAAAACCGTCCCTCTCTGATCCTAGACTATCTGACATAAGACACATTATGCCTTCATCAGACTTTCTGACTATCTTTGCGAAATCCGTTTTCTTACCGTCATAAGGAGTAAAATCGAACTTAAAATCACTCCCATGATAGATATTCCCCACGGGAGTTTTTATAAAAATGTTTGAAGTATCCGGCACTGAGTGAGTAACTCTTATAAAAGATAAGAGGAAAGGCCCAAGTAAAATATCTTTATCAAAGTTAACACTTATCGCCTTTTTATTAACGCCGAACTCTTTTAGTTTTTCATTTATAAATGCTGCAGTAAGAGGCGTTGCATAGATATTAAAATTGCCCTGGAGCTGAGGTAAAATATAAGGAAGAGCGCCAAGATGATCTTCATGTCCATGAGTTATTGCAATTCCAACAATTTTTTTATTTGGATTCTTTTTAAAGTATGAAACATCAGGAAGCATTAGATCAACGCCGATCATTGTTTCATCAGCAAAACCCAATCCACAATCAACAATCAGCACCTGGTCCTGGTATTCATAAAGATGCATGTTTTTCGTGACGCCTGTGACTCCACCTAGGGGAAGATATTTTAAAGTATTATCCATTTATTTAGTTCACCCCGTTAGACATTAGCCTAATGGGGCAAAAATTGACTAACATTCTGAGAGGTCAATGTAATTATACCATTTTGCTGAATTTTTCCTTCAACAATTAACCTAGCAACCTTACGGCAAATGCCCTCAATTGTTCGTTCAAGACTTCTAATTCCAGAGTCATAACCAAGTGGCCTGATAATAACCGGCCAAACACTATCGTCAATTTTTAAAATATTTTGTGGAAGTCCTGATTGGACAGAAATTTTAGGAAGAAGATAGTTTTTCCCTATCATTAATTTTTCTTCGTCAGAGTACGATGGCATTTGAATTAATTCCAAACGATCTAGCACTGCTGTCGCAATATTTGTTGTATTATTAACAGTTGCAATAAATAAGACTTCGGATAAGTCCGTCGGGTAATCAACATAGTGATCTGTAAACGCTTGATTTTGCTCGGGATCTAAAAGCTCAACTAACGCTCCCATGATATCAGCTCGGGCCGCGTCTGTCACACGATCTAATTCATCAAGAAGTATCACGCAGTTTTTTGATTTTGTATGTATCATTTTTTTAATAATCTGTCCCGGCTCTGCATCTGCAAAAAGCCTGGACTGCCCTCTCAAATCTCTAACATCTCCCATCCCACCGAGGGGAATTCTTTCAAAATTTCTTCCCATACTCTGGGCAATTGAATAAGCAAGGGTTGTTTTACCTGTTCCAACAAGACCTACTAAGCACATAATTGGCGCGCGGTTTGATTTTTGTCCATTTTTCAAATTTAGAATTAAAGACGCTAAATATTCCAAAATTCTATTTTTAACTTCGGCAAGTCCATAATGGTTTTTATCCAAAATTTGCTTTGCATAGGTTAAATCCAAATTATCTTTTGTTTCGGATTCGAACGGAATCTGAGAAATTACATTTAAATAATTAGCAACGCTTTCTAAATTACTGTAATTCCCAGCCTGTCTTAGGGAAATTTTTAAAATATCAATCATGCCTTTTGCTTTTTCGAGTAAATCAGGCGGGAGCTGTGCCGAAGCAATTTTTTTCTCTAAAAGCTGTATCTGAACCTCAAGTCCCTGGGCAGAATTATCCATACCTTAATAATATCAGGTTTCAAACTTTTTATTTATTTCTTCTATTTGTTTTTTCCACTTTAATTGCCGTTTTATAATTCCTAAAAATCCCTGGTGATGAGAGTGGTAAACACGAAGCTTAGGATCGTTTACAACTTTAAAGCCTTTTTTCTCCCAATACAAAGACCATTCGTAATCCTCCGAACCAGTTAATCCTTCATCAAACTTATGTTTCTTCCACAGATCCTTCCTTATAATGGAATTCGTATTTCCTAAATGCCCGCCTTTTTTTATTTTATTAGGAATTCCGGAAATCTTCTCAGCAAGAGTAGAATCATATCCTGGAATTGGATAAGCAAAAACTCCGGCTACTTTTTCGTCTGAGAAATTAGACAAACCATCCGCTAACCACGTATTTGAAATAGGATAAGAATGCGCGCTTAAATAAACCAAATATTTTCCCCTCGCTTTTTCAGCCCCTAAATTGCATGCTGTTGGATAGGAGAAATTTGAAATTCGAACTATACAGACTCTGTCTTTCGGAAAGTAGTCAAACGAGATTTCATCCGATCCGTCAGTCGAATTATTATTAACAATAACAATCTCAAAATCCTGATCTGTTTGATTTTTTAAAATTGTAAACAATTTTTTAAGATTTTCTCTTTCGTTTTTTACACGAATAATAATCGAGCTTTCCATAATTTAATTATTAACTAATTGCTAGAGGCTAGTGGCTACTTTCTAATAGTGGGGTTTTTTGAAAGGCCTTGGGCCCCGTCTTACCGGATTATTTCTCCTAAAATTCTCTTCTCTCTCACGCTCAAATTGTCTGGCGAGCGGATGTTTTTCAGCTCCCGGAGGATCATCATGTCTTGGTCCTCTCATTGGCACGGGTGGCGACATTGGAGTTCCGGATGAAACAGGAGGAACATATGCGGGTCTTGCTTGAGGATGATAAGGTCTATCATCTCCCCTAGTGTCTTGTCTTGCTGGACGATCATCAAACCTTGGTCCTCTGTTTCCTCCGCCTGAGGGCTTATCTGCATCAGGTCCAAATTTCATAGAAAGATTAATTCTTCCCTGATCGTCAATTTCGATTACGCGAACTTTTATTTTATCCCCAATATTTACAACGTCTGCCGGATTTTTAACGTAATCTGCGGCCATTTGACTTACATGTACCATACCTTCTTTGCCGGGCAACACTTCTACGAATGCTCCGAATGGAAGCATTCTTTTTACTTCAGCCTGGTCAAAGATTTCTCCGGGCTTTACTTCCCGCATCATATTTTTAATCCACTCTGTTCCTTTGGCAACAGCTTCCGCGTCAATCCCTGAAACAGTAACTGTTCCGTCATCCTCAACATCTACTTGTGCGCCGGTTGTAGCTATAATGTGTTTAATATTTTTTCCGCCTGGTCCGATAAGTTCGCCAATCTTGTCTACCGGGATCTTAATTGTTTCAATTTTTGGCGCAAACTCAGAAAGATTTTTGCGAGGCTCCGGAATCACAGCAAGCATTTTTTCCAGAATTTGAAGACGTGCAGATTTTGCACGATCCAGAATAGCTTTAATTTGTTCTAAAGTTAATCCTGGAATTTTTACATCTAGCTGAATTGCGGTAACACCCGTATCTGTTCCTGCCACTTTAAAATCCATATCTCCTGAGAAATCTTCAAGACCAATAATATCGGTTAAAAGTTCGTAGGATTTTTCGTCACTCATCATTCCGATTGAAATTCCGGCAACCGGTTTTTTAATTGGAACTCCTGCGTCCATAAGAGCTAGAGTTGAACCGCAAGTCGAGGCCATAGAACTTGATCCGTTTTGAGACAAAACTTCGGAAACTATTCTAATTGTGTATGGAAAATCCGCTTGAGATGGAATAACGGGCTCCAATGCTCTCTCTGCTAAGGCACCGTGACCTATTTCGCGCCGGGACGCTCCCATAACTCTTCCTGCCTGACCAAAAGAATATGGCAGACCGGAATAGTGATGGATATATCTTTTTTCTTCCTCTCCTTCAGCAGATTCAATAAGTTGTCCCATTCTTGGGGAACCAAGGGTAGCAATTGATAAAGCTTGTGTAATTCCTCTTTGAAATAGAGCTGAACCGTGAGTTCTTGGTAAAAGTCCTACTTTGGCCATAATTGGTCTAATTTCATCCATTTTTCTGCCGTCTACGCGCTTCTTCTTTGTTATTACATTCGCTCTTATTATGCCAAACATTACTTTTTCAACAGCCGTTGCAATATTCTTTTTATCAACTTCCTGAGACGGATCTTTAACTTTTGCATCTTCATAAATCTTTGTAATCAAATCCCCTGTTTCGTCTCCGCTTCCCTCTTTATTAACCCTGGATTCAATAAGTCCTTCAACTTCATCCTTGTAAGATTTCTCGACCAAACTCACCATGTCATAAACTGCTGTTTCCTCGGGCACTTCAAGCTTTTTTTGCCCAGCCTGTTTTACCAAATCTTCTATTCCAGCAATTATTTTATTTGTTTCCGTGTGAGCTTTCTCAACTGCTTCAACTAAAATGTCTTCCTCGATTTGATTAGCGCCTGCTTCAATCATCACTGTTTTTTCTTTTAATTGAGAAACCACTAAATCAAGATCTGAGAATTGTTGTTCTGTTCCAGGATTGATTATGCAAGCAGACCCGCCATTGCCTGTTTCCTTCACGCAACCTACTCTTACTGCTCCTATTGGCCCATTCCATGGAATTCTTGAAATTGCAATTGCAGCAGAAACGGCGTTAAGAGCTACTATGTCAGCTTCATTTTCCCCATCAACTGAAAGAATAGTTACTATTACCTGAACTTCATTCTTAAATGCTTTAGGAAATAGTGGCCTAACTGAACGGTCAATAAGGCGTCCCGCAAGAATTGCTTCGTCAGAGGGTCTTCCTTCCCTTTTCACCCAGCGTGAACCTTTGATTTTTCCGCCTGCATAAAGCCGCTCTTGATATTCAATTGATAAAGGAAAATAATCGAGGTCTGTTTTTCCGCCCTCAACTACTGTTGCTAAAACAACTGTGTCTCCAAGACGTGCTAAAACTGCAGATGTTGCCTGTATGGCGAGATCTCCTGTTTCAAAGGTTAATTTTTTTCCTGCTAAATCAATTTCTACTGAGGCTTTTTTCATTTATTTTATTTCTAACTTTCCTTCACACTACTAAAAGGAGGTATTTTAATCTTTCAATCCTACTTTTTTAGTAATTTCTACTGATCTTATTTTATCAACTTTTGTTAAGAAGTTAATAAGCCTTCTTCTTTTCGCAATCATTGAAAGAAGACCACGACGTGAGTGTACATCATGCCCATGTGCTTTTAAATGCTCTGTTAACCGCTCAATTCTGGTTGTCAAAAGCGCAATTTGAACTTCAGGACTTCCTGTATCTCCTTTTACTGTTTGAAATTGCTTTATAATTTCTTGCTTCTGAGTAGTTGATAGCGGCATAGATAGGCATTATATCATCTTTGGGATTTTTACTCAACACTAGTTGAGCCTTTAAATATTTTGGGCCCCAACCAATCAGGAGGAGCTTCATCCTTTTTTTGTTCTCTTGGAAATTCTCTTATTGCTTGTGGTGAATCTGATCGAACTGTTTTTGGAGCTTGTCCCAGGCTAGAAACAGAAGGTGCTTGAACATTATCCAACGGATTCATATATGGTTGTGCCTTCTTTGGAGGAGCAAACATTTGAGATCTTGACGGAGCAGCTCTTAAACTTTCTCTTACTGCCCCATTTCGCAAAAGTATTCCTGCCATTTCAAATGCTAGAGAACTTGTTTGTGAACTTTGAAAATCTTGCGTTGAGGCAATTATTCCACTCATTAAATTCTGAGCAATATCCACGTCGATTGGATAGGCAAGTGTTATCAAGATATTAGCAACTTGCTCTGAAACTGAAGAAGCTCCTTGTCCCATAATTACTATGTCACCAAACCCTTCATTGTTTCCTGGTTTATCAATATTAACAATAGTTGTGTCTTTAAGTGCTTCAATACTAAAAAGAGATGAAAGCTCAGAAAGTCTCTTAACTCCTACAGTAATCAAAACAGAAGGAACTTCTCCAGACCTTTTAAATAAAACGTCTTTTTCTCCGAAAGAAAGAGCATTCTCTTTAGGTTTTACTATAATATTTAGGAATCCGCTCTCAAGCGTGTAAGAAACTTTTCCAATCTCATCGGCTTGATAAGGAAATGAAACTACTAAATCTCCATTTTTTGACTCATAGGAAGATTTCACTCTATCAATTCCAACCAAATTTGATACTTCTACCAGAGGTTGTTTTGAAGAAGCGACTGACACATCTTTTCCGTGTGAGGTAAGCGCGAGGTAAAGGGAAAGGGCTGCTCCCATCTCATCAATCTCGTAAGACTGCCCCGCAATAATGGCAAAAGTGCCGTCTTTTTCAAATATTTCTCGTAGTCTTTGTATGTCCATATTTATTTAAATGATAAATTATAAATGATATCTTAGATCTGTAGATATTAGATATAATTTATTATCTATAATCTAATTCTATAGGCTCAATTAGCTATGGCATATTACCATATCACCTATAGTAAAGTCAATAGAAGGCCCTATTATTATTCCTGCCTCTACTCCTGCTTCTACTTTGGAAGTTGACACTTTAGCTTGCCTTACCGAATTAATATATCCTTCTCCAATAATCGCGTCGCCTCGTTCAATTCTAACTTTATCTCCTTTAGCAACTCTTCCCTCTAGCACCTTTATTCCCATTACGATTTGTTTGTCAAATGGAAAGCTTGCCAAAACTTTTGCTGTTCCATACACTTCTTCGAGAAGCGACAACGCTTTACCATCAACTACATCCTTTATTTCATCAAGCATCTCGTAGATTATCGAATAATTTTTAACTAATACTTTTTCTGCTGAGCCAAGCTTAGCGATATCTGGTCTGATTTTTATATTAAAACCTAAGACTAATGCCCCGGTTGATTTAGCAAGAAGCACGTCTGCTGATGTAATTTCTCCTGTCTTTTTTGAAATGAGATTAATTTTGGGCGGGAGAGCTGCAATGATCGCTTCAAGTGAGCCCAGTGTATCTGCAACAAGAATTAAAGATACAATCTCCTCTCCATTTAAAACCCTCTTGCTCTCTTCTTGCTTGTCCGCCGAAGCTTCAGCGAAGGTGGGTTTCTCTGAACCTTTATATGCAACATTCCCCACACTTGGTGCTTTATCAAAACCTAAGACTTCTACAGCTTCTCCAACGCTGGCCGTCTGAACGCTCTTACCAGTATCTGAAATTAAGCTGCGAACTCTGCCAGTTACTTCTCCCGTTGTAACGTCGTCGCGAACGCAAATTTTACCATTCTTAATAACAATTGTTGCTTTGGCTCCTGATTTTGGATCTTGCTTGGATTCGATAACTATTGCTTTAAGTGGAGAATCCAAACTAATTTCCGGGCTTTTTGGATGTAAATCATTAACAAGCAAAATTAAATCAAGTAGTTCTTTTATGTTTGCGCCTGTCTTTGCTGAAACTTCGATTATAGGCACCTGTCCACCGTAGCCTTCAATCATCACTTCTTCTTTTACCAATTGCTGTTTTGTCTTTTCAGGATTTTTTTGCTGATCATCAGATTTTGTAAGAACCACAATATATGGAACCCCTGAGGCTTTAAGCAAACTTATACTTTCTTTAGTTTGAGGCATAACACCATCAACTGATGAAACAATTAGCAAACCTATATCAGCAGCTTGAGCGCCGCGCCCTCTCATTTTTGCAAAAGCTTCGTGTCCGGGCGTATCAATAAAAGTAATTCTTCTTTTACTGCCCTCGTGTTCTAATTCAACCGAAGATGCTCCGATTTTTTGAGTAATTCCACCATGTTCGCGTGCTGCTATGGAAGTTTTTCTGATTGCATCTAAAAGCGTGGTTTTGCCATGATCAACATGACCTAAAACTGCTACAACAGGAGGGAAATTAATTTGTGAATTTGTTTGCTTTGCGTCCATAGAAAACTAATTCTCAATTTACAATTTACAATTCTCATTAAATTTTCATTGCTGCATTGTTTCATTGCTTAATTCATTGAAAATTAAAAATTGATAATTGAAAATTCATACTATTTAGCGTCTGCTTCCGGATTTTCAGGTTGCAGTGGCTGATTTTCTGACTCTTCAGCTTTAATTTCTACTGGAGTCTTGGGATCTATTTTAGCTTCTTCTAAATCGCTTGTTACTTCTGCTGCTGTTTCCTCTGCGTTTTCAGTAACTTTAACATCTCCCTGAACTTCAGCGGAGGAGGGTTTTTTGTCCTTTTTTTTATTCGTTTTAGTTTTGCTTACTGCTTCTTTTACCTCAACTTCCTCTGCCGGCGCAGAACCTTCGATTTCAATTCTATATCCGGTTAACTTTGAAGCCAAGCGAACATTCTGACCATCTTTTCCAATCGCAAGCGATAATTCATCTTGTGGAACAGTAACTTTGGCTGTTTTCTGATCCTCATCAATTTCAACCTTTATGTTTTTAGCAGGTGAGAGTGCCTGCATAACATAATCTCTTGGATTTTCCTGCCATTGAATTATGTCGATTTTCTCCAAGCCATTAAATTCCGCAATTATGGCCTGTACTCTTACTCCTTTTTGTCCAACACAGCTTCCTACTGGATCTATTCCGGGCTGGTTTGAATAGACTGCAATTTTTGCCCGGTTGCCTGGTTCCCTTTCAATTGCTTTTATCTCAACCGAGCCTTGAGCAACTTCAGGCACTTCACGCTTAAGTAAGCCTACAAGCAAACCATTATCAGCGCGGCTTACTAGAACTTCTTCTCCTTTAGGTCCTTCGTGAATCTCCTTAAGATAAACTGCTAAACGCTGGTTCAAATGGTATTTTTCATTGGCAATCTGCTCAAGAGAAGACATAACTCCTTCTGCTTTCCCAATATCGACTATAATATTTGGGCCTGCAAAACGAAGTACCATACCGTTAACGATTGTGCCTATTCTGACTTTGTAGTCTGTGATTATGGCTTCTTTTTCTTTTTCACGGATTTTTTGCAAGATTACTTGCTTGGCTGTCTGGGCTGCAATTCTTCCAAAGCCTGGAGGTGTTACATTTTCTTTACCGTGGAAAACCTTAGCTTCTCCGGAATTTGAATCAAGTGTCGCTGTATATTCTTCAACTACAATTTCCGGATGGTCTTTTCTGAAAGCTGCCAAAATGGCATTTTGAACAGTTTCTAGCACAATAGAAGGGTCAATTCCCCTCTCATTTGCTACCTGATTTAGTGCGAGCGCAAATTCGCTTCTTTGAATTGCTGGCATAGTGGGATCAAGTATAACAGATTAGGAGGCTAGCTTCAAGACTAAACGCTAGACCCTAGACCCTTAACGCTGTACGCTACGAGGCCTTGGAAATTGTTAGATTTGAAGCTTGATCGACGGAAACAAACACTTTGTCCCCTCTGACGATTTCGCCATTGAGCATTTTTTTGGCAATTACATCTTCCAAGTTATCTTGAATATAACGAGTAAGAGGACGAGCCCCAAATTCGGCATTGTAGCCCCCTGTTGCAATCTTATCAATTGCCGCTGAATCAAACGAAAGAATAATGTCTTGTACTGACATTTTTGCTTTTAAATCCGAAAGTAAAAGCTTGGTTACTTGCGAAATCTCCGGAGAATTTAGCGGTTTGAATACAACAATATCATCGAATCTATTCAAAAGTTCAGGGGTAAAAATAGCATTTTGCTGCAAATAATCTAAAAGCGTTTTGCTATCAAGAGCAGTATCATTTACCAGGCTTTCTCTTATAAATTCCGAGCCGGCATTACTTGTTGCAATGATAATAGTATTTGAAAAAGATGTGGTTTTACCTAACTCATTGGTCATCCTACCATCATCAAAGACCTGTAAGAACAGATTTAAAATCTTCTCGTGTGCTTTTTCAAATTCGTCAAGAAGAACCAGGGAAAAAGGGTGGGCTGCAACTTGATCTAAAAAACTCCCTGAGTCAGACTCAAGCATCCGGTAAATTCCATCTTCGGTTCCATACTCACTCATATCTACTCTTACAATATGCGCTTCCCCTCCGAAATAAATACGGGCAAGTGTTTTGGCTGTTTCTGTTTTTCCAACACCAGTTGGGCCAAGAAATAAAAATGAGATGGGCTTTTCCCTGACTAGACCTGCACGAATCCTCCTCATTGCTTCCGCAATTGATCTAACAGCCTCGTCTTGGCCGATAATAAATTTGTGCATTTCACTTTCTAAGTTCAGGAGCAGCATTTTTTCATCTGCCTTAGGTTCACCTACAGGGATGTGGCTTTTTTGTTCAACTTTTGCAAGCACATCTTCTTCCAAGACAATTTTGTTTTTGGCTTTCCCTAAATAAACAGCATTGCCTGTTTCACTCAGTAGCTCAACTGCAGTTCCAGGCAAGACTCCATTTACATCGTATTTGTCTGCATATTTAACACCTGCAATAACCGCTTTATAGCTAAGACGAACTTTATTTTGCTCTTCAATCTCTTCAGTTTTTTGGAAAAGCATTTTTAAAGCGATTTCTGGATTTGGTTGTTCCAATTTTATTACTTGAAAAACTTCTCTTAAGGCATTATTTTCAAAAAACTTTTTATATTCTGAATCTGTCATAGTAGCGATTATCGGTATCTTACCGTCTTTGAGATAAGGCAGTATTGCACCCGAAAGATCTATGCCATAAGAAGAGGATCCTAAAAGATTCTGGAACTGGGGGATATACAAAACCACATTTCCTGAGTGCTTTACTTCATCAATTATTGCTTGCAATCTGGTTTCAAGATCTTCTCTATTTACTGCTCCTGCTATGAAAGGGCCTACCATCAACTCCAAAAATCTTCGGTGGTTTAATTTTTTGGATAAATTTGCCTCATAGCTATCATAAATAAAATTTTCAACCAGATTTTCTTTGCCAGTGCCTATATCGCCAACAAGAAGCACGTTGTTATCCTGATCTTTCTGCATTGCTTCAAGCAAATTATGGTACTCCTTTTCTCTTCCTGCAACAAATGCCTTTCGCTTTATGCTTGAAAAAGTTAAATCTTTAGTATAGTTTTTGGTTTCTGGCGTCCAGCCCCAAACGAGAGTTTCTGCAAAACCTATTCCTACAAATCTGGCTTTTCTTTCGCGGGGATTTTCTTCCTCATATATAATTCTTGTCCAATGATTAATGCTTAGAATATCTTCTTCTTTTAATTTATTATCAAACATTAGCTTTGTTTGATCTTCTGTTAGAAATAAATAGGCGGTTATCAGATCTGTTGTTATCAAATATTTACCGTTTAATTTTTTGGCAATTTCAAAAGCAAGCCTATGCAAATCCTGTTGAGGGATATTTAAAATCTTTATATTTTTTCTCTCTAGCACAGCCTTTTCCAGAAAGAATTTTGTTTGCGGAAATTTAAACAAAGAATTTAGCATTGCCTCCGTATCTTTCTTAAAAAGAGTTACCATCAACGCCTCTTTTGTAAAGTGGCCTAAGATATCATTTGAGCCCTCAGATACAGTACTTTCCGGCGAAATTCTTCCGAGCTCGTATTTAATAAATATATGTAAAACTGTAATTAAAGATAGGAAAAAAAGAGGAATTCTAGGAAAAACTCCTGTGATTAGCTGATAAAAAACTAGAATTAGTAGTCCATTAAATAGAAAGAGCTTTAACAAAAATGAAAACATTGAATCGTATATCAGAATAATTCTTACTTTTCCATTTACCATGTAATGGTTTCTCATATTAGACAAAAAGAATATATATAGTTAGTATTGGCCACCACATAAAAAAACTTAAAAAAGTAATTTCCGTAAGAATAACAAAGAGGTAAATAATTAAATCAACCAGTATTAAAATAGTTTTTACAAAAATTCCCATTCCAATTGAGAATGCAACTAAACCTTTCCTATATTCGTTTTTCAGAGGCTGGAAGAATGTTTTGATCATAAGAGGTAGAGAAAGGATTTGCAGAACTGCGTGGTTTACTGAAAAGAAATATTTGACGATTCGAAGAGGCGCATCAATATACCAAAATTTAAGAAATAACAAAGGCAGTTGAAGATACATAAACTAAACGCTAGAAGCTAGTTGCTAGACGCTAACTATAAGTATAGAAACTGTAGCTAAGAATTACAAATGGATTCTATTCAGTAATAATCTCAGTTGGTGATGGGGTAGGAGTTATGGATGGTTTACATTTTTGGCGACAGGCTTTTCTGGCAAGCTCGTATGCTTTTGAAATAGGAACGCATTTACCTTCTTTTTGCTCGACAGTTCCGGTTGTCCCGTCTTCACAAGTATATGTATAGGTGGAAAACGCGTTATTAGATTTTTCTTCCGTACTTGATTGACAGATTGCACTTGCTGAAAAACTTGTCACTCTGTTACACGTTGGCTTTGGCTTTTGTTTGTATGAGTTTGTTGCTTCTTTTTTTCCTAAATTGAGTAGATTAGAATCTGAAATTCCCAAAATGTTCCTGGCATTTTGGTTATTAGTAAATATTACAATTGCTGCAAGAAGTGGAAGAACTACTATTAAAACTCTCGGCCATGCAAACAAGGATTGACCTTTTCGCGAGCTTGTGGATCTTCTACTTTTTCTAGCCATTAGTTAATTAATGACACAGACCTATTCCCTTGTCAAGCTCCGATTCTAATCGGAGCGCAGACCCGCCGATAATTGCTCCGTGAGTCACGTCAAACGTGATCGAACGGCAAGATATGGCTGGGTCAAGCTTTCGAGGATGAACTATCGGGAAGTCTTGGAGTAAAGGGCGGTATACGAGATTGTTTCATAGCTTCTCTCGCTTCTTCATAATGATCTGCGTTAGCTGCATCTATGTCCGCCTGGGTAACTAATTGGCCAACGACAACTTCACCAGGTGGTGGTTGAGCTGCTGGAGTTCCTACTCTTTCAGTTGCTGGTCTTTTTTCCATCCGGAAATTTTACCATTTGCATCAAGCCCCAGTCAAATTTTTAATTGCAGCCCCTTGCCATTGCATCAATTGCTCCATAATATACATCTGCTGTGATTGGTTCTGCAGTTCTAATCTCCTCAGCTAAAAGATACATATCTCCTGGAATGGCTTGTCTTACATGAAGTAGATTTGGCACAGTTACATTGTCTGGATTTCTTGGAAGATCCATTGCATCAAGTAATCTCTTAGGAGTACCTGATTCATCCAACTGTACTCCATGGATGGATAATCTACCACCTGGAACTTCTCTGGAAACAACTCCTTGACCAGGTACCTCAACTTGAGTAGTTAATCTAACAGCAGATTGAGTAGATGAGAGACTATAAAGTCTATTTCCCCCATCATGTCTTAAGTACGCTCTTCTTACGCCTTTTGTGTCGACTTTTTCATCAAGTACTCTTTCATTTGCTGCCCTAACAACATCTCTAAATGGCTTTATTAATCTTGGAGAAGCCTCCATAGCCCTCAATCTTCTTTTTAATTCTTCAGGACCAACTATCATAGCCCTGGGAATATAGCACAAATTGAGGTAAATGTCTAGATCTATAGGCCTACTATCTTTATTTAGGGGATCGCTTTTTTGTTTTTCGAATGATACAATCCAAATTGAAAAAAATTGAACATGAGCGGAGATAATAATAATTACGAAATAATTAAAACCGACGTTTTGATTATCGGCGCGGGTGGAGCAGGATTACGAGCAGCAATTGAAGCAAAGAAAAATGGAGTGGACGTACTCGTTGTAATAAAAGAGCCTCTTGGAGAAGCGCATACTAAAATGGCAATGGGAGGAATAAATGTTGCCATAAAACCCCCCGCAACCCCTAAGCAACATTACGAAGACACAATTAATGGGGGTTGGTATGTAAATAATCACAAATTAGTTAAAATATTCAGCGAGGAAATGCCAGATAGAATTTATGATTTGGAAAGTTACGGAGTAAAATTTGATAGGGCTGCCGATGGATCTTTCTACACATGGGCTGGAGGCAAACAATCAGCGCCTCTTAATCTTTGCGCTGGGGACTATACCGGACGCGAAATGATGCAGGGACTCGTAAAGGAAGTACGAAAACTAAAAATTCCCCCCCTGCCTAATCATTTCGTTATGGCAGTTTTAAAAGACAAAGAAAAAGTTATTGGCGCATTAGCAATTGATAGAAAAACTCATAAATTTAAAGTTATTTTAGCTAAAGCTACAATTATTGCTACTGGCGGAGCAGGACAAATTTATAAAATCAATACCAACGCTAAAACAAATACCGGTGAGGGTTATGCTTGGGGACTTGATCTTGGGGCTGAGATGATAGATATGGAATTCGTACAATTCCATCCAACAGGAAAAGCTTATCCTCCTAAAAAAAGGGGTGAACTCGTAACAGAAAAGGTTAGAGGTCATGATGGAATACTTAGGAATAAATACTGGGAACGTTTTATGGTTAGATATCAACCGGAAAGATTGGAGCTTGCCGGAAGAGATGAAGTTGCAAGAGCAATTATTCAAGAAATAAGTGAAGGCAGAGGAACAAAGCATGGAGGAGTTTATCTTGATACTACCCATTGGGAAAAAGGTAAAGTAGAGAAGATAATCCCGGATGTTTTTGAAGAACATATGGAGGTGGGAATTGATATAAGAAAACAGGTTATGGAAATTTCTCCGTCTATGCATCATATGATGGGAGGTTTTAGGATTAACGAATGGACGCAAACTTCAATTCCAGGACTTTTTGCAACTGGAGAAATAACTTGTAGCATTCATGGAGCAAACAGACTGGGAGGTAATTCAATAGCAGAAGGTCAAGTTTTTGGACGAAGGGCTGGTCTAAAAGCGTCACAATTTGCAAAAAAACACGATTATCCTGAGATTAACAATGCTCTAGTTAAAAAAGAGATTGAGCATGCAGAATCTTTCTTAAGTAATAAAAACGGAAAATCTGCAAAAGAAATAATAAAAGCTCTCAGAGAAATTATGTGGCAAAATGCTGGAATAATCAGAACCGAAAAACAATTACTACAGGCAAGAAAAGACTTAGAGGGACTAAAACGGGAAGCAAAAAAAATTACCGCAAAAACCCGAGGCCAACTTCAATCTTGCCTTGAAGCAGAAGCAATGATCGAAACTGCGCTTGCAATTGTTATCTCCGCAATTCTTCGAAAAGAAAGTAGGGGTGCTCATTACCGAAAAGACTATCCGCAAATGGAAAAAAAGTGGGAGAAAAATATTGTAATTACAAAGAAGAATGGCAAATTAACTACGAAAATTGTTCCTGTGACAAAATAACGATATATGTCTAAATCTTTCTCGGTTTTTGGTTCAATTGTTTTGCCGGATAAAATATTTAATGGAACAATTATTGTAAAAAACGGCGTTATACAAAGAGTTTCTGAAGAAAAGTCTCGTCCAAAAGACGCAATTAATTATAAAGGCAAATATATTCTTCCTGGTCTTATTGAAGTTCACGGTCACATGAGAGAACCCGGCATGACGCAAAAAGGTGATGTCCCCCATGAAACCCGAGCAGCTTTAGCAGGCGGTTTTACTACAATAATTGATATGCCAAATACTAATCCACCAACGACAACGATCAAACTTCTAGATGATAAGATTAATAAAATTTATAAAAATCGGTCTTTTGTTGATTATTCTTTTTTCTTTGGAGTAGCTAACGATAGCCTTTCAGAGATTGAAAAAGTTGATAAGGATAAAATTGTTGGATTGAAGTTATTTATGGCAGGACACGAAACAACTCCAACAACAATTCCGGATGACGAGACTTTAGAAAAAGTTTTCAAACTTGCAAAAAAAAGAAATCTCATCCTTGCACTTCATGCTGAAGACCAAGACTTAATAAACAAGCTTGTCAAGAAATTTAAAAAAACTGGAAGGACTGATGCAGCGCTTTGGTCGGAACTGCGACCAAAATCGGTTGTAATAAAAGCTGTAAAAAGAGCTTTAAAATTTGCGAAAAAATATAAAGTTAAGACTTATTTTCTCCATCTTTCAACTCCTGAAGAATTCGAACTCGTGAATAAAGCCAAACAACAAGGTTTTCCTGTTTATGGAGAACTTGTTACTTATCAGCTAAGTTTTACAATAGATGATTACAAAAAATACGGAAATAAGATTAAAGTTGCGCCCGCTCTTAGAGACAAGAAAAATCAAAAAAAACTTTGGCAACTATTGAAAAAGGGCGTTGTTGATGTTACTTGTTCAGAACACACTCCTCATGAATGGGAAACAAAAAACCAACCAAATGAGTGGCTTGCGCAAGCCGGAACACCAAATATCCAGGAATCTCTTGCGGCAACTTTAACTAACTGGGTTAGGGAATTTGGACCAAACAAACTTGAACAAGGGCTTATGACAATTGCTAGAACTGGAAGCTTTAACCCTGCTAAAATATTTGGTTTTAAAACAAAAGGAGAAATCGCTCCAGGGAAAGATGCTGATCTAGTGATTATAGATGCAAACAAAATCTGGAAAGTAAAAAAATCAGATCTATTTTCTAAATGCGGCTGGTCTTCCTATGAGGGACTGCAATTATCTGGAAGGCCAATCGCTACATATTTACGTGGAAACTTAGTTTACTCAAACGGAAAAATAAAAAACGGTCCGAAAGGCCGGTATCTACACTAAGGTTTTATTAATGTAGTCAATCGCTTCTTCCGGAGTATCTGCAAATTTAACATAATCATCCATCTTAAACTGATTAAACCCGTCTTCTTCCATTTTTTCAAACTGTAATTTTAGGCCTTCATAAAAATTGTCAGTATTGAGAACTATAATCGGCTTATTATGATGTTTTTGTTTTTTAAGCTCAGCAATGTGTACTAATTCATCGAGCGTACCAAGGCCTCCAACTAACGCTGCTACTGCGTCTGAACGCTCAAGCATCAGATCCTTCCTGTGACCCAGATCCTCCGCAACAATCATCTCGTCCGCATCCTTTTTTGCTAAATGATGAAAAACTTTAAGGGAAATCCCGACAACCTTTCCTCCTGTTTTTTTAACCTCACCTGCAACAATTTTCATGAGCCCCGTGTCTGATCCGCCGAAAACAAGATGATACCCTTTTTCTACAATCAGGCGCGCAAACTCTTTAGCAGGCTCTGTATATTTTTCGTCGAGTTCTTTTGAGGAGCAAAAAACAGCAATATATTTCACTTGGCAATTATAACAGTTTACCCTGAATTTATTGAAGAGAAGGTAATTAAAACCACCCGGATTTTTTCTTTGAGGAATCAAATTCACGAAGAAGTTCTTTTTGGTGGGAACTTAAATTCTTAGGGATAACGATTTTAATCTGTAAATAATGATCTCCCTTCCCTCGCCCCTGCACATGCATAATTCCTTTTTGAGAAAGACGAATAACAGTACCAGGCTGAGTTCCGGAAGGAATCTTAAGCTTTACCGATCCTTCAACTGTTTCAACGTTTATTTCTGTCCCTAGAACTGCTTGCGCAAAACTAATTTCTTCTTCTGTTATTACATCGTATCCTTCTCTTTTGAAACGACGATCTGGTCGGACTTCAATAAGAACATCATAATCTCCAAAGCGAACTCTTTGACCATTATCAACGCCCGCAGGAATTTTGACTGTTTGAGTTTTTCCATCCAGCGTCACCCTTTTCGTCACTCCTTTTACCGCTTCCATAAAATCGATTTGTAGAGAATAAACAGAACGCCTCTGGCGGGCGCCGAATGGTGACCCGCCGCCGAAAAACTGCTCAAATATTTCAAACGGATCTGAAAATCCACCGAAGTCGAATCCGCCGGCATTTCCTCCAGTCGTATACGTATAACTAAAAGGTCCTCCTTGTTGCTGACCACTGAAGGGACTTCCTCCTCCAAACGGCCCCTGACCGGCGCCCTGTTCAAAAGCAGCATGACCGAATTGATCATAGGTTTGCTTTTTCGCTGGATCAGACAAAACCTCGTAAGCCTTTGTTACTTCTTTAAACTTTTCTTCAGATACTTTATCCCCTTTATTTCTGTCAGGATGATGCTCCAAGGCAAGCTTTCGATAAGCTTTTTTAATCTCATCTGGACTTGAGCTTTTAGTAACTCCTAAAATTTCATAATAATCTCTATCTGCCATAATTTAGTTACTAGATACTAGTTATTAGATAATAGTTCAAAGCTAATTATACAATATTTGCGCGGGGAGCTGGTGAAATTTTTGCTGGACGACAAGCGAATTGCGGGTCCAAAAAAATTTTACTAGCGACCTCAGCGCATTATTTTTCATTTTACCGTTACACTTTTTGCCAGATTTCTAGGCTTATCCGGATCAAGGTTTTTCAAAACTGCGATATAATATGCTAATAACTGAGCCGGAACAATTTGAGCCAGCAAACTTCCTTCCGAAATATCTTTAACTTCAATAAAATAATCAAATATTTCACTGTTTTTATGGCTTACTCCAATAATTACTCCTCCTCTTGCTCTCACTTCCATAGCATTTGACATTATTGCATCGTATGTCTCATCGTTTGGAGCAAAAACAATACAAGGAGTACCTTTTGAAATTAACGCGAGTGCTCCATGCTTTAACTCTCCTCCCGCTAATCCTTCTGCGTGCAAATAGCTTACCTCCCTTATTTTCAGCCCTGCTTCCAATGCTGAAGGGTATGATGATCCTCGTCCAAGAATGAAAATATGCTCTTTTGAACTCAAAAATGAAGCGATTTTTTTGATATTTTCTGCACTTTTTTCATCCAATAATCTTTTAGCCTCACGCGATGCAGCCTCAACTAATTTTCTTCCCTCTGCTACCTCTCCTTTCATAGCGTATGCAAGCATTAACAAGATTCCAAGTTTTGCAAGATAAGCTTTTGTTGAGGCAACTGCCCGTTCCGGACCTGCTCCTAGAAGGATTTTATGATCTGCCATTCTATAAATTGATGATCCTTTTACATTAGTAAGTGCAATAATTTTGCTTCCTTTCTTCTTGGCTCTTTGCAGTGGTTCAATTACGTCAATCGTTTCTCCACTCTGAGAAAGAGCAATAATTAAGCTTTTGTCTGTTAAAAAATCTTCAAGATAATTGAATTCAGACGCTGGCGCATGATTAACGTGCTTCTTTGCAATTTTTGAAAAAAGATAAGCTCCGCCCAAAGCAGCATAATACGCAGTTCCTGCTCCAATAAAATAAGTTCCAAACGCCTGTTTTATATTTTTTCCAAGTTCTTCAATTTCTTCCGAATAATTTTCAGCAATATTTTCTAAAACCTTCGGCTGTTCTGAAATTTCTTTAATCATAAAATGTCTGTAATTGCCTTTTCCCTCTTCCTTTAGGCTTTTTTCTAAAGTTTCAAACGAAGGCGATATTTTCGAACCCGAGGGCAAAGAGAATAATTGCAACTTTTTTCCTAAAACAACCATTTCATTGTCTTTAATAAAAATTGCCTTTTGTGTATGTTTTGCAATCCCGTTAGGATCTGAAGAAATATAGAATCCATTCTTTCCGACTCCAGCTATCAAAGGGGGGCCGATTTTTGCAGCAGCTATTTCATCTGTTTTAACATTTATAGCAATTATTGCACTGAGTCCTTTTATTGAATTGAAGGCTAATCGAAACGCCTCATCAAAAGAATTTTTTTTCAAATATTCTTCAACAAGGTGGGGGAAAATTTCAGTGTCTGTTTCTGAAATAAACTTGTGGCCTAATTTAGCTAATTTATCCTTAAGCTCCTGATAATTTTCAATAATTCCGTTGTGAACTACGGCTATTTCATTTTTACAATCAAGATGCGGATGAGCATTTTTTACAGTTACTCCACCATGAGTTGCCCAACGTGTATGACCGATTCCTATATTGCTTTTGTCAAAATTTACTTTCGCACCGCCAATTTTTCCTATATCCTTCTTATATTCAATTTTCTTTTTGTTTTTTACAGCAACACCCCACGAATCGTACCCTCTATATTCAAGCAACCGAAGGCCTTCTAAAACCATTTCTCCGACATTTGTTTTTTTACCAACGTAACCAAAAATTCCACACATAGTTTAGAAATTAGATACTAGATATTAGTTACTAGTTCGGACATTATACAATAAAACCGAGCGAGGGGTGACTGAAGAGGAAGGGCTTCCGACAGCGCGGAGTCAGTGAGTCGTGAACGAGCACTGGCGGGAGGGATTACTGAAGGCAGGACCCCGAGCAAGGTTGATTTAAACATTAGCTTACGACTTCGCCCTCAACAGGTTTATCCTCCGACTTGTCCGCCGTAGCTTCAGCGTTGGCGGAAGCCTTGGCGGAGGAGGACTCGTCTTTGGAATCATCGCCTGCTGGTTGTTCCGAACTCGAACCATCAGCATTTGCACCATCTCCTGGTGCTTGATCTTTAGGATTCTGCCCCGCAGAACTCATTTGTGCTCCTACTTTTTGAAGTGAATCTGAAAGATCTTTTGTTTTTGCTTCAATATCTTCTTTTGATCCCGCTGGAAGAACATCCTTCAAGGCTTTTATTTTTTCCTCAACCTCTGTTTTTAATTCTGGAGAGACTTTTTCTCCGCCGTCTTTCAAACTTTTTTCAGCAGTAAATATTAATGAATCCGCTTGGTTTTTTGTTTCAGCATTAACCCTTGCCTCTTCGTCTTCCTTAGCATGAGCCTCCGCATCTTTGGTCATCTTATCAATCTCTTCATCTGTCAAACCGGTTGAACCGGTAATTTTAATACTTTGTTCTTTTCCGCTAGCCTTATCCTGTGCTTTTACATTCAATATTCCTGATGCATCAATATCAAAAGTTACCTCAACTTGAGGAACACCACGGGGCGCAGGTGGAATACCATCTAAGATAAAACGGCCCAACGACTTATTATCCGCTGCCATTGCGCGCTCTCCCTGTAAAACATTTATCTCAACTTGCGTTTGGTTATCCGCAGCTGTTGAGAAAACTTGAGATTTTGAAGTAGGAATTGTAGTGTTCTTTGCAATTAACGGAGTAGAAACTGATCCCAATGTTTCGATTCCTAAAGTTAATGGAGTAACATCCAAAAGTAATACATCTTTTACTTCTCCTCCCAAAACCCCTGCCTGGATCGCGGCTCCTACTGCCACGACTTCATCCGGATTAACTGATTTATTCGGTTCTTTACCGAAAAACTTAGTAACTGTTTCGACAATCTTTGGCATTCTGGTCATTCCTCCCACCAGAACTATTTCATCAATGTCTCCTACCTTTACTTTTGCATCTTTAAGGGCTTGTTCAACCGGTTTTAAAGTTTTCTGAACCAAATCATCAACAATTTGCTCAAGTTTTGCCCGAGACAAAGTCATTGTAAGATGTAAGGGACCCGATGCGCCCTGAGTAATAAAAGGCTGGTTAATTTGTGCTTCAGTGGATGTTGATAATTCAATTTTTGCTTTTTCAGCTGATTCTCTAAGACGCTGGAGGGCTTGGGAATCCTTTCTCAAATCAACGTTGTTTTCTTTTTCAAACTCCGAAGCTAAATAATCAATTATTGTCTGATCAAAATCATCTCCTCCTAGATGCGTGTCTCCATTCGTGGATTTTACTTCATACACTCCTTCTCCTAGTTCAAGAATTGAGATATCAAAAGTCCCGCCTCCTAAGTCATAAACTGCTATTGTGTGCGCGTTTTTCTTATCCAGCCCATAAGCAAGCGCTGCTGCTGTTGGTTCATTAATTATGCGTAAAACTTCAAGGCCTGCGATTTCTCCGGCTTGTTTGGTAGCTTGGCGCTGGGAGTCGTCAAAGTATGCGGGAACTGTAATGACAGCCTGTGTAACTTTTCCGCCTAGATAAGCTTCTGCATCTGCTTTAATTTTCTGAAGTATCATCGCGGAAACTTCCTGGGGAGTTAAAGTTTTCCCGTCCACCTCAACCACTGCCATTCCATCTCTTCCTTCTTTAATAGCGTAAGGAAGCCACTTCATGTCAAATTGGACTGAGGGGTCTTTAAACTTTTTACCCATCAATCTCTTGATTGAGAAAATGGTATTTTTTGGCTTTAGAACAAGCTGGCGTTTTGCAACATCTCCTACGACATGGGTGACTGGATCAACCACTGAAGGAATAACATTGCGGCCTTCTCTGGAATGGATAACTTTTGGAGATCCTCCTTCCATTACAGCCACTGCGCAGTTTGTTGTACCTAGGTCTATACCTATAATCTTAGCCATATTTTCTAGCGGTTAGTTCGCTAGCGGCTAGGGTTTAGTTCTTTCAAACTAGACGCTAAACGCTACTTAACTAGTCGCTGAATTCTGCTTTGCAGAACCAACTATTACTTGAGCTGGGCACAATGGTTCACCATTTATTGTAAACCCTAGTCGCACTTCTTCAAGTATTTTGTTTTCTTCTCCCTCTTGCACTGAGACACATTCCATGCTGACGGGATCAAAATCTTTATCTTTTGTTTCAATCCTCTCAACGCCTTCTTCGGCGAGAACGTCTAAAAATTTCTGAATTGAAAGATTTAATCCTTCGTCCGTTATATGTTTCTGTGCAAGAGATAGATTATCTAAAACCGGCAAAAGTTTCAATATGAGATCTTTATTTGCCATTCTAATCCATGCGCCTTTTTCTTCTATTATCCTTCTCTCAAGATTTTGATAATCAGCGAGCGCTCTTTTTAGTTGATTTTCAAGGTTCTGTAACTGGTCTTGTTCATTCTGCTCTGCAGAATCAATTTTCTTTTCATTTTTTTTACTCATTGTTAATTGTCAAATGTCAATTGTTAATTGTGGGCTTACCAGCCCCTTGCTACTTCTTCAATCAAATTTCCAAAGTATCTGACTGTTGGGACTACATAAGTGTAATTCAAACGGGTAGGCCCTATTACTCCTATGTCTCCTGTTGTATTATCCGGAGTTGTATATCTTTTAAATACAAATCCGTATGGACCCGAAAGTCTTGGGCCCAGTTCTTCTCCTATGAGAACATGAATATCCTTATCTTGTTCAACTCCCGCGAATAATGGTCTGAAACACTCAAACTCATCAATTGCTAAAAGAAGTGTTTTGGTAATATCTATGTCAAAGAACTCGGGCATATCAAGAATATTTGCATAGCCTGAAATAAAATATTCTCCAGAATCTGTTGCAGCTATTGCAATTGCTCCTGTTTTTTCAGCCAAAGCTCGGACAATTTCTTTAAGAAACTCTGATTCTTTGTCTCTTATATCCCAAACTTTTTCCTTCATCGAGACTTCTTCCGCAACTGAGAGTTCCTTTTCCTTCATGAGCTGTTTTACATAAAACTTCATGGCAAGAGGAGTTGGAATTCTTCCGGATGAAGTGTGAGTTTTTTTAAGATAACCGTAACTGGTTAACCTCACCATCTCATTCCGGATTGTTGCAGGGGATGCTGAAAGCGCATGCTTTTTTTCAAGCGTTTCTGATCCCACTGGTTCTGCTGTTTCAATGTACTCTTCAATTAGAGATTTTAAAATCTCTATTTGACGCTGTGTAAGATCGTGCATATTTTTCGAAAAATAGAATTAGCAGTAATATACCACGTCTGCTAATTTATGTCAAGGAGTGAATCTTAAATTCACGACGAAGACCCCTCCAAAAGCGCTCTTTGAGCCGTATTCGAACAGAATGGAACAGGCGAAAAGTAAGCTTGGTGGGGTCAAGATTCCTAAGTCGCGTCAAACTTGATCGAACGAGAAGATATGGCTGGGTCAAGAGAGTTTCGTAATGCTATACTGAATTTATGGAAAAAAGTAGGAGAAGATTAAGGCCTATTGCCAGGAAAAGACACAATTTTGTTTATCTTTTACTCGCGATTTTACTGACAATCTTAACTGTTTACCTTTTTATAAACTTCCCTCCGGATTATAGGTTTGCGGTTTCGAACTTTGGAGTTCCGATCTTACCAATTTTTTTAGTATCTTTAACCGGATTTATTTTTAGCACTTTTACTTTTATTTTCATCCAAAAAACCCAAGGCTTAATTATTTCTTTCTTAATTCTTATTTATTTGATTTTACGATTACTCGGACTAACACATTGGATATTTCTATTCCTCTTTCTCGCCCTTTTTATAACCATCGAACTCTTCGTTGTTAAGAAAAAATAAACACGCATCCTACTACAGATATACATGTATACCTGTTTTATTAGCTCTTGGCTTCGATTTCTGTTAAAATTCAAGCTAGTCTCCCAAACTAGACGCTAGAAGCTAGTTGCTAGACGCTAATTTATGAACAAGTTTTACATAACAACAGCAATTCCTTACGTAAACGGTAGGCCTCATATTGGTCATACGCTGGAATACTTTCAAGCAGACGCAATCAGAAGATACCATCAATTACTAGGAGAAGAGACACTCCTTCTTTCGGGAGCTGACGAAAATGCTCTTAAAAACGTCCAGGCAGCTGAAAAAGAAGGATTACCGATTGAAGAGTATTTAGATAAGTATTCCAAGATATGGAAAGAAACTTATGATCTGGTTGGAGTGAGTCTTGATGTTTTTCAAAGAGGTTCTGATCAAAAAAAACATTGGCCAGGCGTTCAAAAGTTGTGGAAACTTTGCCTAGAAGCTGGAGACATTTACAAAAAATCATATACCGGTCTTTATTGCGTAGGATGTGAGTCTTTTAAAGCAGAAGATGAATTGGCTGATGGGCTTTGCCCAATTCACCAAAAAAAACCAGACAAAGTATCAGAAGAGAATTATTTTTTTAGACTTTCTAAGTATCAGCAAAAACTAATTGATTTAATAGAATCTAATACTCTTCAAATTATTCCCCAAAATAAAAGAGCGGAAACACTATCATTTATTAAACAGGGTTTAGAAGATTTCAGTATTTCCAGATCTAATGAAAGAGCAAAAGGAGTTGGAGTGCCAATTCCAGATGATCCAAGTCAAAAAATGTATGTTTGGTTTGATGCACTAACAATTTATATGACAGGGATTGGATTTGACTGGGACACTGAGACTTGGAAAAAATGGTGGCCGGCGGATGTTCATGTAATCGGAAAAGACATAAATAGGTTTCATGCTGTTTATTGGCCAGCAATGCTTTTATCAGCGGGCTTGCCTTTACCAAGGCAAATTTTAATTCACGGGTTTGTTAACGCAAAAGGCGGAGAAAAATTCTCCAAATCTCTTGATAACGCGCCAGACCCAAAGGATGTCATCGAAAAGTATGGACTGGAGCCTGTCAGATACTACATGCTTTCGCAAGTTCCTATCCAAGACGATCATGATTTTACGTTTGAAAGATTTGAAGAAGTCTATAATGCCAACTTGGCAAACGGACTTGGGAATTTAGTTGCCCGCGTTGCTCGGCTTTGTGAGAAAGTTGAATTAGACAAACTTAACAAACCGGAACTTGATGAAAATTATAAAAAAATAATTGAAGAATATAGATTTAACGATTTACTAAGTGAAATCTGGACAAGAATTTCAGAAATCGACCAGGAGATTGAAAAAGAACAACCCTGGAAGATTGAAGATTTAAGTAAACTCAAACAGGTTTTACAAAATTGGGTAAACGAGATTAATCAAATCGCATTTGAACTTAAGCCTTTCCTTCCCAAGACTTCCGAAAAGATTCAGAGTTTATTTAGCCACACAAAAATCCAACCAATCCCTCCCCTTTTCCCCCGAATCTAGTTGCAAATTAAGCGAACTTAGACTACATTCAAATTATGGAACCGTTATTTTTTATAATTATAAGCTCTTTAGTCGTATATCTATTTATAATTACCGCGATTAGAATCTTTGGGAAAAGAGAAATTTCACAACTTTCCGTAGTTGATTTAGTTTTTATTCTATTAATAAGTAACGCTGTTCAAAATGCAATGGTAGGAGGCAATATCACTCTTCTTATTGGAGGATTAGTTGCGGCCGCAACTCTTTTTGTTGCAAATTATTTTATGGGAGAGCTATTTTTTAGATCTAAAAGATTTAGTAAATTTGTTCAGGGAGAACCTCTCATGTTAATTTATGAAGGAAAGCCGATTATCGAACATCTTAAGAAAGCAAAAATAACAGATGACGAGCTTGAAACTGCAATTCGCGAACATGGAGTAGAGCATATTGCCGAAGTAAATTTGGCGGTTTTAGAACGAGATGGAAATATAAGTGTCTTATCTAACAATTACCATCTCAAAACAATTAGAAAAAGAAAAGCTCACAAAATCTTCTCAAAAGAAATAATGTAGATTTAAGGGGTACTTACTCCTAATACCTGTGCTGCTGGACCATAAATGATTACTGCTCCAATCAAAACACCTATGACTCCTGCCAACATCGTGAACATAACAACTCCCATAATACTATGGTTTGTGTAAAGCTTAAAGTGTTTATATTTTCTGGCCATCAACACAATAATCGAACAAATTACAGCTTTTGTCAAGAGGAAATTATATAATTGATTATATGATTGACGTACATTGTCATTTGAATTTTCGCGCTTTCGCCGTCGACTACGAGCATATTATCAAACAGGCAGAAAAAGACGGAGTTAGGATAATAATAAATACTGGAACCAGTATTGAATCAAGCCGGCGCGCAGTTGAGCTTGCAGACAAATATCCAAATTTGTATGCGATTGTTGGAATTCATCCTCATCACGCGGATAAAGTTGAACCCGGGTGGGACATGGAAATTGAGAAAATTGCGAAAAGTTCGAACAAAGTGGTAGCGATTGGTGAGATTGGATTAGACTATTATTCATATGCGTCAAATGGAATCGTTGATCCGAAGATACAAAGACATGTGTTTGAACGTCAAATCGAAATTGCAAACATACTTAAACTTCCACTTCAAATTCACAATCGCCAGGCCGGAGACGATATCTTAGAAATATTAAATAGTAAATGGTCAATGGTAAATTGCGGCGGAATGTTTCACTGTATGTCAGGCAACGTAGAATTCCTAAACAGGGTTTTGCAGATGGGTTTTTATGTTGGCTTTGATGGAAATATTACTTACAAAGGCGTTGCCAAAGGAGAAACAACGCCGCTTCCCGAACTTGTCAGACAAACTCCAATCGAGCGTATTGTAACTGAAACAGACGCTCCGTATCTTACCCCGGAGCCTCACCGCGGTAGTAGGAATACGCCTTCTTATGTTATACTTGTGGCACAAGAAATAGCCAAGATTAAAGAAATTTCACAAGCTGAAGTTGAATCTGCGACAACGAAGAACGCAATAAACCTGTTCAACCTAGACGCTAAACCCTAAACGCTAGACGCTAATATATATGACAAATTTTTTTAATAGAATTTTCACTCGCTATCCAATCAAAACGCACCGGTCTCTTCTGGCACTGCCTGGATTTGTCTCATGGACTCTAATTTTATTCCCTGTTTGGGGATCACTTTTTATTCCCTACGCCGTTGCGTATTTCGTATTATTTTTTGACATCTATTGGTTTTACAGATCTTTTTCTTTAGTAATTACCGCTTATCTTGGCTCAAAGAAGATTAAAGAAGCTGAAGCTAAAAATTGGTTAGAAAAGGTAGAAACACTTCCGGATTCTCAAAAAGTCAACCACATTATTATAATTCCAAACTATAAAGAAACCGAAGAAAAACTAAGGAGAATTGTTGGCACAATCGCAGCCCAGACTTATCCTATGAAGCGGATTTTTGTAGTTTTAGCCATGGAAAAAAGAGAAGAATCCGCAAAGAAAAAAGCTTCAGCTATTATTAAAGACTTCTCAGATACTTTTGGAGGCATATATACAACGTTTCACCCAGACATATTAGGAGAAGTTAAGGGAAAATCTTCCAATGAATCGTATGGTGCTAAAGAGATAAACAAAATACTTATCGATACAAATATAGTGGACATTAATTTTGCAACAGTAACTACAGCTGATGCTGACTCTATGTTTGATAGACAATACTTCTCTTATCTGACGTATGATTTTCTTAAAGAGCCAAAGAGATACAATCGATTTTGGCAATCAGCAAATGTTGACCATAATAATTTCTGGAGCGTCCCAGCTGCAACACGCGTATTCTCATTTTTCTCAAGCTTACACAGAACTGGACTTTTGGTCCAGGGCGATAAGCTAATCGCAACAGCTACTTATTCCCTTTCATTTTTGCTTCTCAAACGGATTGGATACTGGGATACAGACGTAATTCCGGAAGATTATAGAGTCTTTTTCAAAGCATTTTTTATGATGAAGGGTGATATTAAGGCAAATCCAATATTTCTTAAAACCTCAATGGACTCTCCCCTGTCTTCAACATATGTCGGCAGCCTTAAAAATAAGTATTCACAAATTAGACGTTGGTCATATGGAGCATCTGATGATCCACTTTTTATCAAATGGTGGTTAACCGTACCTGGAGTACCATTTGTCAGGAAAACAAAAATTCTTTTCCATGTTCTGTTAGATCATTTTCTCTGGCCGGCAAATTGGTTTATATTAACAATTGCAGCAAATGCAATAACTCTTTTTAATCCTGTTTTTGCAAGAACTACAATTGGTTACAATCTTCCAATTTTAGCCCGAATTATTTTGACTTCTTCGATTGTTGCCTTGATAATAATGATAGTGATAGATTATAGAAACAGACCCAAACATTTAAGTAAATCAAGAATAAGAGAGCTTCTTTTTCCGCTTGAATTTATACTAATGCCAATTGCCGGTTTCTTCTTAAATTCTCTACCTGCCATCATATCTCATACTCAGTTAATGTTAGGTCGTAAAATGGAATACAAGGTGACAGAGAAATTATGAAACTCATGGCCCGGCTTGAAAAAAGTACTTCTTTTTGGTTTCTTTTAATTATTTCGGTAATTTTTTTCATCCTCAGATGGCCCTCTCTTTTTGAACCCTACTGGTATGGCGACGAAGGAATCTATCAAGCAGTAGGAATGCTGATTAGGAGTGGCGAGCCTCTTTACTCGGGCGCCTGGGACAACAAGCCACCTCTTCTTTACGTACTTTACGCCATTCTCAACTCAGACCAATTTCTTATTAGAACTGTTTCTCTAATTTTTGGATTAGCTTCTGTCTGGGTTTTCTATTTAACAGCCAAAAAGCTTTTTGCAAAATCCGAAAAAAGCGTTGTCATCTCCACGGTTTTTTTTGCAGTGCTTTTTGGAACCCGGGTTATTGAAGGAAATATCGCAAACGCAGAAAACTTCATGCTTTTACCCATTCTCTTGTCTTCCTATTTAATTGTATCTACTGATTTTGTCAAAAAAATTCTAATTCACAGATTTGCGTTTTTGGCAGGATTTATCTTAAGCCTAGCGTTTCTAACTAAAATTGTTGCAATTTTCGACTTCCTGGCGTTTGGATCTTTCCTTTTTGTAGATCCGGAAAAGAGTTTTAAAGAAAAATTCACTCAAAAATTAATACCTTTTGTGTTGGGTTTTTCTATTCCTGTAGTTCTGACTTTTATATATTTTTTTATTACAGGTAACTTTAAAGATTTTTTCAATGCTTTTCTTTTTAGCAATGTGGGATACGTTGGATACGGGAATAAATTTATTATTCCTCAAGGACTTTTGTATCTAAAAGCCGCTGCTCTTTCCTCTTTCATAGGCTTTCTTTTCCTAAAAAGAAATTCAATAAACAGAAACGCATTATTTGTTCTAATATGGCTTGCATTCTCATTGTTTAATACATTTTTTGCTCAGCGGCCATACACTCACTATTTGCTAGTTCTTCTTCCCAGTTTTTCTTTAATGATTGGCGCTATACTTTCTTCGAAAAAAGAGAGGTTTTTCATTCTTTTATTTCTTCTTATTGGTCTTTTGGCAGTTCTAAATACATTTAAACTAAAAGCCAAATTCATTCCTTATTACGCTAATTTAATTGCATTTTGTAGCGATAAAAAAGATTTAACGGCGTATCAAAGTTTTTTTGATGGGAATACTCCAAGAGACTACGAACTTGCAAGATATATCAGATCCAATACAAAAGAGAACGACTCAATTTTTATCTGGGGAAATAATGCACAAGTTTATAAATTGTCTAACAAAACTCCAATTACAAGGTACACGGTTGCATATCATATAACAAACTACACGACGGGAATTTCAGAAATGGAAAATGCAATTAATACCAAAAGGCCAAAATTAATAATACTAATGCCCAATGTTCCCGCTTTTCCTCTGCCGCTTAACAATTATAATGAAAAAATAAATATTAGAAACGCAACGATTTATGAGAAAATACTTTAAGTATCTAAAGGAAGACCGCTTAATTCTAAGACTTTATATTTTTGCCTCTGTTCTAATAATATTAACAATTGCATATCTTTTATTCAGTTACAATAAACTTCCGCCACTTCTGCCTGTGTTCAACCAATTACCCTGGGGAGAGAAAAGATTAAGTATAACTCCAGGAATATTTATTCCTTCGATAATTGTTTTTATAATTTGGGTATTTAATATCTTTGCTTCAGCTCTTATCTATTCCCGTTCCCCACTTATTTCAAGAATGCTTGCCATAACAAGCTTCTTAACTGCACTACTCACTCTTCTTTTTATAGCAAGAACGGTTCAATTAATTATTTAATGGAAAGTATTTTAAACAATCTTATTTTCTTACCCTTTATCGTTGCTTTCTTAGTTACAACTGCTGCAACTCCCCTCTCTTTAATATTTTTAAAAAAATTCGGAATAGTTGACGATCCCAAAATTAGGCGTCATCCTGCAGCCATTCACAAAAAGCCAATTCCCAGAGGAGGAGGAATTCCCCTTTTTGTAGGCGCAGCAGTTGCGGCGATAATTTTTCTTCCAATCAACACAATTACCGGCGCTATATTTCTTGCAGCTTTTATTTCTTTATTAATAGGAATCCTAGATGACAAATACGATATATCTCCATATGCGAGGTTTTTAATTAATATCCTATGTGCCGGAATAGTTGTAGCAGCAGGAGTAAGCGTTCCTTTCATAACCAATCCCCTTGGAGGGATATTATTTTTAAATCAGTTTCGACTTCCTTTTGAAGTCCTGGGAATATCGGGCGCAATAGTTTTATCAGATTTAGTTGCAATGCTTTGGATTGTTTGGGTTATGAACATGCTCAACTGGAGTAAGGGAGTGGATGGACAAATGCCGGGAATCGTAGCGATTTCTGCAGTTTTTATTGGAATCTTAAGCTTAAGATTTGGCATAGCGGACGACTTAACAAAAAGCGCAACATCGCTTTCATTTATAATTGCAGGTAGCGCTGTGGGATTCCTAATTTATAATTTTCACCCGGCAAAAATTTTTCCCGGATACGGCGCAACAGCAATTTATCTTCTTTTGGCGGTTGTTTCAATCCTTTCAAGCGCAAAACTTGCCACTGCAATTTTGGTTATGGGTGTACCTCTTGCCGATGGTGCATTTACAATTGGCAGAAGAATTTTGACAGGACATTCTCCGTTTTGGCATGACAAAAAACATCTTCATCATTTGCTTCTTTCAACCGGCGCGGGACAGAGGCAAATTGCGTTGTTTTACTGGGTAATTTCTGCTATATTTGGGGCACTATCCTTAGTTCTCTCAAGTCGTGGGAAAATTTTTGCCATAATAATGTTGGTAATAATTGTAGGGGGAACATTATTGTTTTTAAATTATTTAATTCGAAAGAAAAATGGTACGCAAAGCATATAACATTTTAAGGCTCTTAAGGCCCCGTCAGTGGGTCAAAAATTTCGCTATTTTTGCAGCGATTACATTTACAGGAGAACTATTTAATATTCCTGCTGTAGTTCCTGTGATCCTAGGTTTTTTTGTTTTTTGTGGAATATCGTCGGCCAGTTATATTATTAATGATATTTTTGATATTAAAAATGACAGAATGCACCCATTCAAAAAATTCAGACCCCTTGCTCATGGAGACGTTGACGTTAAACTTGCGGCTTTTCTTGCATTCTTCTTAATTATTTCCTCGCTGAGCTTAGCAATAGTTGTAGGCCCCACTTTTTTTCTTTTTATAATAGTTTATCTTTTACTTCAAATCTTTTATTCAACTCTTCTTAAAACTATTACCGTAATTGATATCTTAGCAATCGCTTCAGGATATATTCTAAGGGTTTTGGGAGGAGAATTTGCCAGCGGATTTCATATTTCTGTTTGGCTTTTACTTACCACAATTTCCATCTCACTTTTTCTGGCAATCGGTAAACGAAGATCAGAGCTTACCTTATTATCATCAAACAAAGAAGCAAACATAGCAGCAACCAGAAAAACCCTTTCGCATTATTCAGAAAGACTCTTAGATGTTTATGCATCTATTTTTGCAACTTCAACTTTTATTGCTTATTCGCTATTTACTTTTTTAGAAAACCCAAGGGGCATAAATCCTTCTCTTGGAGGTGTTTTATTACCTGATTTTCTTCCAAGTTTTTTCCAAAGAAAATGGCTGATGTTAACAATTATTCCTGTGGTTTATGGACTTATGCGCTACCTTCAAGATGTATATGAAAAAAATGAGGGGGAAAGTCCAGAAAAAGTTCTTTTCTCTGATAAGCCTTTGCTTATAACTGTTATTATCTGGTCATTAATGGTAATTGCTATAATCTATTTTGTAAGTCCGTAATTTATTCTTTCCTGGCGTAAGACGCACTTATCCAGCCTGTTTTACCCTCCGTTAGCCGCACTTCATACCATTCATCTTTTTCAGCAATAAAATCAAGTTTATCTCCCGGGTTAACCGTAGCGATCTGGGGAGAGTTTATCGAATCTTTTTCTCTAACTCTAAGGTATCCTGTTGGAGTATCAAGTATTACTACTTTTGTAAAGATTGTGGCTGACGTACTTGCAATTAATCCGGAGGACGAAATATCTGTTTTTATTCCTAAATTCATAGTTACTTCCAGTCTTTTTCCGCTTATTGCCTTCACTTTAATATTTTTTTCTTTGTAACCATCTTTTAATACTTTAATTTCATGATCAGAAGTCGTAATGTCTTTAAAAAGCAAAGGCGTAGTACCCATCGAATTACTATCTAAAATAACCTGCGCTTTGCTTGGAAAAGAAAGAACCAAGAGTTGGGACATTGTCTTTTCATCAATTGGCGACAAAGTTATAAGACTTCCTGTGGACGCAGCAATTTGTTGATCAAAAGTTCTGTCTACTACAGTTAGGACTCCCTGATAAATTGTGATTTTTTGCTCAAATGGTTTAAAGCCTTTTTGTGTCGGAACCAGTTTTATATTGTAATCTTGCGCATTTAAAAGTTGTTGTAATTCACATAGACAAAGCGGAGTTTTTCCCGCGTATTTTCCCTCCAAAAAAACTTGAGAGGATGGAATGGAAGTTACCTGCAAAGCTCCTTTACCCGAATCTCTATTAACAATAAGAACAATCGAAAGAAAAAGTATAGTAAGAATAAGAATTGGGATTAAGAAAAGAATAATCTTGCGCATAAGAAGTGTCTAAAGATTAAATATAACACAGTATCGTTTCACAGTTCAATCAAAAATCCAAAAAAACGTATCTTGACTAATATATTTTCAGCTCTATAATAAACATATTGTCCTGAGGAGCTAATATGGCAAATTCCCTTTTTATTAAAAAACTTGAAAAACTCTGGGATAAAAATAAATTTGTCTGTATTGGTCTAGATCCTGTTATATCATCTCTTCCAAAAGGAATTTCATCTTTTTATAAGTTTAATAAGGAGATCATTGACGCAACGCATGATTTAGTTTTGGCTTACAAACCAAACTCTGCATTTTATGAAGCAAAAGGACCAGATGGGATTAAAGAATTAAAGCAAACGATCGATTACATTAAATCTAAAAATCCAAAAATTACTGTAATTCTTGACGCCAAAAGAGCTGATATCGGAAGCACAAATGAGGGCTATGTAGCTTTTGCGTTTGATTATTTAGGAGTTGACGCCATAACACTTCACCCTTATTTAGGACATGAAGCAATTAAGCCATTCCTAGAAAGAGCTGACAGAGGAGTAATAATACTCGCAAGAACTTCAAATCCTGGAGCCGGAGAATTTCAGGATATAAAAAATAAAAAAGGAGAACCACTTTATTTAACTGTTGCAAAAAAAGTAGCAAAAGAATGGAACTATAATGGCAACTGCGCTTTAGTAGTAGGAGCAACATATCCCAAGGAAATAGGAATTATTAGAAAAGCAGTTGGAAATATTCCATTTCTAATTCCCGGAATCGGAGCACAAGGTGGAGATGTAGAAAAAACGGTAATTAATGGCAAAAACAAACAAAACCAAGGAATGATAATTAATTCATCCCGTGGTATTATATTTGCAAGTAAGGGTCTCGATTTTGCTGATGCAGCAAGACAAAAGACGATTGATTTAAACCAGGAAATAATAAAATATTTATGACAAGGGAAGAAAAAGTTAAGAAAATTCTTGCAAGCACTAATGCTGTTCTAACAAACGGACATTTTGTATATGTTTCTGCAAAACATGGGGACAAATACATTAATAAAGATGCTATTTATCCTCACCCAAACTCTATAAGAAAACTCTGTAAAATGTGGGCGGGGGATTTCAAAAATTCCGGAGTTGAAGTAGTAGTAGGCCCTGCTATGGGAGGAGTTATTCTCTCTCATGATACAGCAACGGAACTTACAAAGTTATTAAAAAAAGATGTTCCGGGAGTTTACGCAGAAAAAGATGGAGAGGGTGGCTTTAAGTTTACAAGAGGATATGATGCATTTGTAAAAGGAAAAAAAGTTTTGGTGGTTGAAGATGTCTTAACCACTGGCGGAAGTGTAAAAAAAGTAATCGATCTTACCCGTGAAGCAGGCGGAAAAATAGTCGGACTTGGAGTTATCGCTAACCGCGGTAACGTTAAGGCAAAAGATGTAGGAGTTAAAAAAATTGACGCGCTGATTGATATACAAATGGTTACTATGGAAGCAAAAGACTGCACTCTTTGTAAAGAAAAAGTGCCAGTAAATACAAATGTGGGGAAAGGCAAACTCTTCTTAGCAGGTAAAAAAATCTCCTAGTATTTAAAATTCAAGCTAGTAGTCCATTCCACCGGGGGGCATACCTGGAGGCGGAGGTGGAGTTTTTTCTGGGAGATCGGTAATTAATGCTTCAGTTGTAAGAATCATAGTTGCTACAGAGATTGCATTTTGAACTGCAGTCCTAACTACTTTCAGAGGGTCCACTATTCCTACCTTTAACATGTCCACTGGCGTAGCTGTTTCTGCAGATTCAAGACTTAAAACGTCAAATCCCTGTCCTGTCCCTGCTCCGGCTCTTGCTTTTGCAATTAGTTGTCCCGGATCATATCCTGCATTTTCAATAAGTTTTTTAAATGGTGCTTCAAGCGCATTTTTTACAATTTGATATCCTGAGATTTCATCAGCTGAACCTTTTGGATCAAGTTTCATTCTGGTTGAAATATCTAAAAGCGCAATTGCGCCGCCCGGGACAATTCCTTCCTCAAGCGCTGCTTTTGTAGCTGAAACTGCATCATTAACTCTTTCTTTCTTATCTTTTAGTTCAACCTCTGTTGCTGCTCCAACATTTATTACTGCAACTCCGCCAGAAAGTTTTGCTAAGCGCTCTTGAAACTTTTCTTTATCAAACTCGGATGTAGTTGTTTCAATTGCTCTTTTTATTTGTGCAATTCTGCTTTGCAGAACTTTTGGACTTCCTTTTCCGCCTATTATTCGTGCGTTTTCTTTATCTGCCCAGACTTTATCTGCTCTTCCACAGTCTTCAATAGTAACGGAATCGAACTTTCTTCCTGTATCTTCCGATATAACTGTTCCTCCAGTGAGGACTGCAATATCCTCAAGCATTTCTTTTCTTCTGTCACCAAACCCTGGAGCTTTTATTGCCAGAGTATTAAATGTTCCCCGGAGTTTATTTACAACCAAAGTTGCAAGTGCTTCTCCTTCAATTTCATCTGCGATAATCACAAGATTTTTAGAAACTTTTACTAAATTTTCCAAAAATGGAAGAAGTTCATTAAGAGCTGAGATTTTTTTATCTGTGATTAAAATATACGGATCTTCAATTTCTGCTTCCATTTTATCGGGATTGGTCACAAAGTATGAAGATGCATAACCTTTGTCAAATTCCATTCCTTCTTTGTATTCAATCTCTGTACTTAACCCGCGGCCTTCTTCAACTGTCACAACTCCGTCTTTTCCTACCTTATTAAGCGCTTCTGCTATTAAATTTCCAAGCTCAGGGTCACCCGCAGAAATAGTAGCAACATTTGCGATATCTCCTGGCTTAATAGCTTTTGCCATTTTCTTAAGCTCCTCAACAACAAAATCTCCTGCTTTTTCAAGTCCTCTTCTCATTATCATAGGATTTGCTCCTGCTGTAATTCTAAGAATTCCTTCGTCAACTATTGTTCTAGCTAAAATAGTAGCTGTGGTTGTCCCGTCCCCTGCAACGTCCGCTGTCTTTGAAGCTGCCTCTTTAACAAGCTGGGCTCCCATATTCTCAAAGGGGTTTTCAAGTTCGATTTCTTTTGCTACAGTTACTCCATCATGAATTACGCTTGGAGCTCCCCATTTTTTATCAAGCGCGACGTTTCGTCCTTTTGGCCCAAGGGTTGTAGCCACTGCATCAGCCAATTGATCTACGCCTTTTTTTAATAATTCACGTGCTTCTGCGCTGTATTTAATTTGTTTTGCCATAAGTTCCTTTCAGTCAAAATAATAAATTATAAATAAAATCTCAAATCTTATTTATTAGATATCATTTATTATCTTTAATTTTAGCCGTCGATAACGGCTAATATATCTCCTTGTTTAACAATAGTCCATTCTTCATTTTTAACTTTAACTTCTTCTCCGCCCCATTTTTTATACATTACTTTTTGTCCGACTTTAACGTTGACTGGAATTAATTTGCCATCATCATAAGCTCCAGCTCCAACTGCCATAACTAAACCAATTTGTGGTTTTTCTTTTGCGCTATCAGGAAGGAGAATTCCACTCGCGGTAGAATTTTGCGCATCAAGCGGCCTAATTAAAACGTTGTCTAAAAGTGGCTTTATATTAACCTTAGTTGCCATAAATCTAAAAACAAAATATCAGTCCGACATTTTGTCTGCTAATTTATACAACAAAAAGTTCTTCCTGTCAATACCCGTTGTAACCTTGACCCCGATTCAATCCGCCTTGACACACAATTCTATCTTGATATACGATAAAGTTAACTTGTCAAATCTCAATTTAAGTATGCCAAATTTCTCTAGGAAAAAACTCCTTCTGTTAGGATTTTTATTCGTTATTCTTTTGGTAATTCCTATTACTGTATTCCTTGTAGGACAACAACAAGATCTGAGGGGCAGGGCTAATCCTAACACGACTTTATCTTTTGTTCCCGACGACCAAACTGCCTCTGTTGGTGCGAAGGTTAAAGTTGATGTATGGGTTTCCCCAGGAAATAATTTAGTCAATTTTATTAAACTGGTAGTTAAATACGATTCTACAAAACTCTCGGCAGAAGAAGACAGTTTTGTTCTTAATCCAGCTTCAAATTTATCAATAATTGAAGGCCCCGTTATTGGCAGCGCAGGAGACGATTTAGCTGTAACTTTATCTATTGAAAATGATCCAACAAAAGTAATTCAACAAAACACGAAAATAGGCACTATAACATTTGACGCTCTTGCCACATCTGGTACGCCTACTCAAATTTCTTTTGATGACACGCTAATACAAATTAGATCAACTAACGGAGCGAATCAGGATGCCTTTAATGAAAATGTTTTCTTAAGCGGAGATCCGGCAACGGTAACAATTCAGGAAGGAACGCAAGTCAGCCCTACTCCTAGGGCAACAGGTGCTCCAACGGCCACTCCCACCACTACCCTCTCACCAACTCCTACATCAACGCAGTCCGGAGCTGGGGTAACTCCTGTAAACAATCAGGCGCCTGTTTGCGAAAGCTTAGTAACTGATAGAAGTACTACTGGAACTGCGCCTTTGTCAATAACCTTTACAGTTAATGGAAGCGACGCGGATGGAACAATTAGCAAGGCAACATTTAGCTTTGGCGAAGGAACAGTTGAAGACGTAACTACAGGAGGCGGAATTGGAACAGACACAGTAAATGTCCAAAAATCATTCACTTATAATAACGCCGGGGGTTTCACCGCATCCGCATTATTAACCGATGACAACAGTGGAGTAAGCAGCGATAGTACCTCGTGTGCAGTTACTGTAACAGTTTCTGATGGAAGTGGCTCGGGCAGCAGTTCTGTAACCCCCCTTCCCGATACTGGCCCAACAGAAACTATAGTTGGTGTTGGAGCACTTGGTGGAATCTTATTCTTCATCGGCGCCCTCCTCTTCCTCGCCCTGTAAACTCTGCATTATTGAGGAAGAAGAATTAGATTTTTCGATACCTGATTCCAGCACCCTCACCAAGTCTTTCAACTTTTTTCATATCTAAAAGTTTATTTAATACTTGATTCACAGTCGGACGGGCGACATTGGCTTTTTCCGATATCTCATTAGGTGTTGCCTCATTAACTGTTTGGAAATATTCCCATACCGCCAATTGTTTTGGGGAGAGAAGTAACTCAATATTTTCAGATGTCAGTAGTCCAATAGCCATTTGAGATTGCTCTAGCAAAATAGTTAAAAAGAAATCCAACCACGGATTAATATTTTCTTTATCAGATTTAAAAGTTTTTTGACTTTTACGTAATGCAAGATAGTATTCAGGCTTATTATCTTCGATTAATTTTTCATGCGAAATATAGGGCACATATAAATACCCTTGCTGTAATAGCACTAAATTAGTGAGAACACGAGAAAGCCTTCCATTTCCATCTTGAAACGGATGAATATTTAGAAATTCAACGATGAAATTACCAATAATAAGCAGAGAATGATATTTCTTTTCATCTAGAGCCTGTTTTGTCCACTCAACCAATTCTGTCATTTCTTTTGGCGTAAGATAAGCTGGTGTAGTATCAAAAAGAGTTCCGATAGAGTTTCCTGCTTTATCAATCATTTCGACTTTGTTTTCCTGCGTTTTATATTTGCCGCTATGAAAGACGTCTTTTTCAACATGTTTCAAAAGTTCTTTATGAAAGTGCTTGATTAAGCTTTCATTAAAAGATAAGTCTGCAAAACTATCAAAAACGTTTTGCAAAAGCTCATAATAGCCCTGAACTTCCTGCTCATCACGACTTTCAAATTTCTGAATAGAAATACCCCTAAGCATTTTTTCAATGTCCTCATCAGATAACTTTGCTCCTTCAATACGGGTAGAAGCACCGGTTGATGTAATAAGAACAGAACGTTTTAGTCTGCCCAATGTTTGCGGGCTGAGTTGAACACCGGCAATCCATCTGCCTTTTAATTCTTCAATCTGGGTTATTTTTGCCCAAATCTCGTGGGTTAGGCTGTTTAGTCTGTGGTCAAACTTAGTTATATTAGATATACATAAGATTATATAAGGTTATATAAGGTAAGTCAAGAGTACGGTATTTTTATCTAAATACTTGGTGGAATCTTATTCCTAATCGGCGCCTTTCTCTTCTTCGCTTTATAACTCACTCAACCGAGTTTTCCGAAATTAAACTTGAATCACTTTTCGATTAAAGAAAACTTCTTATAATTATTTATACTCTCGGTGAGATCCGGAATGTTTGGTAATAGCGAGTAAGAGAATTATTTGCTTCTTTGCCTCATCAAAATCCCAGATAATTCGTAAATCACTAGTTATCCAACTGCTCCATTTTTCTCCGAAATTTCTTGTATTTACTTTATGGCTTTTTAGTGAAGGGTAGAAAGGATCGTTTTTCAACAGTTTTAATGCTTTCTCTGTCCGTTTTTCAAATATTTTATTACCTTTGATAAGTACTTTGTACGTTGGCGGAAATGTACTTACGAAACGAAGTACGTACATGATTACAGGCTTTTTAGATAAGCATCAATCTCTTTATCAGTTTTTATTTCAGCATAGTGACCATTTCTATATTCTTCCAAACCCTTCGCAATTAGTTTTTCTGTTTCTTCATCTACAAGCGGAGTCTTTACCTCATTTGCATATTTCTCAGCAAGAGCTACTTTTATGATTTCAGCTTCTGACAATAAGCGGTACTTGCTTTGTAGAAAAGCTAAAACTTCTTCTAATTCTGGTGTTTTATTTAATCTAATCTGCGACATGTATTACCTATTTTAGGGTATTTACTACCCATAGTCAAGCTTGAAACCGTATTCGGAATCGGCGCCCTCCTCTTCTTCGCTTTATAAATTTATCTGGGACATCTCCGCGCTTAACCAATCTTAGTTACAGTTCCTTTTTCTGCATCCACTTCAACTAAGTCTCCATCTTTAAATACTTTCGTTGCGTTTTCTGTCCCTACTATACAAGGTATCCCAAATTCACGACTCACAATTGCAGCATGAGACAAAAGTCCTCCCATGTCAGTTACGATCGCTGCTGCTTTTTTGCATGCAATAATCAGCTCAGGCGCAGTTGTCTCTGCGATAAGAATATCGCCTTGGTTCATTTTGGCAACTTTCTCAGAAAGGCTTTTCATATCAGCATAATCCACGTTAATAATTTTTACCTTTCCAGTTGCTTTTCCCAGACTCGCAGGTCTTCCTGATACTACAAGTTTATTACTTACGATATCTCTGAATGTATTAATAATCTCATTTGCATTCTGTCCTTGATAAAAATAGCTACGGTCATAGTTTATGGCAAATGCAAATTGCCTCTCTGGAATCGATCCTACATTAGGCTTCTTGTTGTCATAGAGATCAAGAATCTCCTGTTGTGTTAGATTGTTAAGAATATCAGGATCAAGATTAAATTGTTTTCCTAATATTGTAAATAACTCGTTACAGTATCCATCTGACTCGAATAGAACTTTGTTCATAAAAGTCCTTACATAGCTTTTAAATTCAGAAACCATTATTAGATTTTTTTTGATTGTAGGATTATTTTCTTGTTCAGAAAAAGCTTTATCTGTGGATTCAAAATTCATCCGGGTATAGTCTTTGCATAGTTTTGTAGTATATTCAAAGAAAGTTTCTACAGTATCTTTTGAAAGAGTTTTTTTATAATTAATTTTTTTATTAAAAAATTCTTTAAAGATATCACAATGTTTCGTTAAGTTTTTCTTATAGTTTTTGAATGCGTTTTTATCGCTATAAAATTTCAATCCCAGGTCAAGCGCTTTTTTGTATGAATCATTGGTGAAGTATTGTTTGAACATTCCATTGTCAATTAAAAACAAAACTTCAAGTTCTTTATAAACATCGACATGAATGTCTGTTACAAACACGCTTACTCCCTGAACCCAAAAACTTAGAATATAATCATTTTTATCCAGTTTCTTCATAATCGGATTATACACCAAGTTCGAGGTCGTCTATATTATTTCTCAATCAAAGAAAACAGGACTTCTTGGGGGATGTTGATTTTTCCGGTTTCAATCATTTTCGCTTTTCCCTTTTTCTGAGCTTCCAGTAATTTATCTTTCCTGGTTCTGTCTCCTCCACTCATTTTCGCCAAAACATCTTTCTTGTAAGGAGAAATTTCTTCGCGGGCTATTATAGTACCCCCAATTATAGCCTGGATAATTTGTCTGAATTGTTGCCTAGGAAGTTTTTCTTTTAATTTTTCCACTTTTTCGCGGGCTATATATGGTGCTTCATCTCTATACGCATATTCGCTTAAAACGTCAATCGGAACATCGTTTATTCTTATTTCTATATTTACAAGATCCGCAGGCCTGTAATCTGAAAGCTCATAATCAATACTTGCATAACCTGATGTTATAGATTTTAAATCAGAAGACAAGCCTCTGACGAGCATAGAATACGGCATTTCATATTTTAAAATTGCGCTGTTCTGGAAATAAGAGACATCAAGCATGTTTCCCTTACTTTTTTGACATGTTGAGATAACACTTCCTACATATATGGAAGGAGCAAACACTGTTAAATTCATATAAGGCTCAAGCATTGATCCATCTTCTTTCTTGTCATATAAAACTTGGGGGGATGTTAAAAACAAATCTACATTTTCTTCTTCCTTTAATCTTTGGCGAACAATGTCAGCGTGAAGAAGTCCTAAGAATCCCACCCTAAATCCATTTCCCAAAAACGAAGAATATTCAGTGGCAATAGTAATTGACGTATCATTCAAGGCATACTTACTCAAGCCTTCTTTTAAATTAACTAACTCATCCGTTGTTTTTGGATAAACTCCGAAGAAAACCATAGGCTGTGGCTTTTTATATCCCGCAAGAGGCGTAATACCTGCAGATTCCAAACAAATCGTATCCCCAACTCGAGTCTCATGAATATCTTTAATTCCTGTAACTATGTACCCAATTTCTCCTGCAATAAGTTCTGTGCGAGGAGTCATAAGCGGAGTAAAGCATCCAATCTCATTCGCATTTGCAACTTTTCCAGTTTGGAAAAAAGTAATTTTTCCGCTCTTTAGAAGCGTCCCATCCATGACGCGAACAAAAATTATAACTCCTCTATGCTCATCGTATAAAGCATCGAAAATTAAAGCTCGTAAAGGAGAGCTTGTCAAGCCACTTGGTGCGGGGATTCTTTTAACTATTGCCTCAAGAAGCTCTGGAACATTTTGTCCTGTTTTTGCAGAAATATAAAGTATCTCTTCTTTATTTATTTTAAATATTTCTTCAAGCTCTTTTACAACTTCTTCAGTTTTAGCGCTTTGTAAATCAATTTTATTAATAACAGGGATTATTCTTAATCCTTCCTTTTTTGCGGCAAAAAAATGCGCAACTGTTTGAGCCTGAACCCCTTGAGTCGCATCAACGAGTAAAATAGCGCCTTCACATGCGGCTAGTGTCCTAGACACTTCATAGGAAAAATCTACATGGCCAGGAGTATCAATCAGATTCAGCGTATAGGTATTAGCGTCTAGCGTATAGTTCATGCGGACTGGAGCGAGTTTTATAGTTATTCCTCTTTGTTTTTCAATCGGATTAGTATCAAGATATTGTTCGCCAATTTTACTAAGAGTCATAGTCTTAGTGAGCTCTAAAAACCTATCAGCAAGTGTTGATTTACCATGATCAATGTGTGCAATTATTGCGAAATTTCTAATATTTGAATTCATCCCGTTAGAAACCCCTCTTTAAAAGGTTTACTATCATTATTATAACCATTCATTTTTAAAAGCATGTTTCTAACGGGATTCATAAGCTGCAAGTATAAGTTGCTTGGGGTATAAAAGCAATTATTGACTGGCCTTCACATCAATAATTTTCTCGCTTTTATCTACTAATTCTTTATAGCCACTTAGTCTTCTAAATATATACAAGAATGTTTCTGCTTCTTTAACATTTAGAAGCCATGTTAAAAATAAATATATTGAGAGTCCAATTACGCTTGAAATGCCTGTTAGAAAAATAAGATTAATAGTTTTTGTTGTATCAAAAACCAATTGATCCAAAAGCTTTATTGGAATATAAAGAGCAAAACCCATAAAAATTACAGAGAGAAAAATTTTCATTTGCGGTAACCAAAAGGTTTTTAAATTAAAAATTTTAATTCTTTTATTTAGAAGATAAAGAAGTATTGAAAGGTTTATAAATCCCCCAACAGAAGTTGCAAATGCAATTCCCTCAACTCCAACAGGAATAAACCTGAATCTTCCATATGCTTCTGAAATACTCATTAGATTTGTGTTCCAATAAACGAAAAGAAAACTTAGGATAAGCATAATTACAGTTGAAAATGAACCAACTATAAGAGGACTTTTAGTATCATGCAGCGCATAAAAAGCACGCGACACTAAATAAATTAATGCCTGAGCGAAAATCGCAAAAGCAAAAAATGCCAAAGTTCTCCCTGTTAAAACAGTTGCCCCCCAATCAAATCTTGCTGTTCCGAATATAAGTCTTACTATAGGAATTCTAAGAACAATAAAAAGAACTGAAACTGGAAGAACCAGGTAAAGCATTTGGTTAAAACTTGTAAGAAAAGTCGTCCTGAAAATATCAAGTCTGTCTTTTTCTCGTGATAAAACAGGAAATGCGGCTTGCGCAATCGATTGTCCAAAAAGAACAATTGGAGCAAAAGCCAAAGTTTGGGCATAATCAAAAATTACATAATTTCTACCACTTGATGGTAAAAAGGATATTAAAGAAACAGTAAATAATGTCCCTAGCTGAAAAATAAAAAGCGATAAGGTTCTTGGCCAAATTAACTTCAGAACTTCCTTCACTCCAACTGTATCAAAAGAAAAATTTGGCCTAAAAGAAAAACGGACTCTTCTGATGAGCGGTATTTGAAAAAGCGTGTAAGCAAAAGCGCCGATTATTACACCAACTGCCGGGGCATATATTCCAATCTTATCTGAAAATAAAATAATCCCTACTATTATTCCCAGGTTATAAAGCGCAGCAGCAATTCCCGGAATAAAAAAATGATTATGGGACTGTAGTATTGCAGAAAAAAAAGTAGCTATTAAAAAAATGATTTGTCCAAAAATAATTATTCTCATGAGATTTGCCATTAGATCCATCTGGCTTGGCGGATATCCTGATCCTAGATTAATAAGTTGGAGAAAAAATGGAGCGAAGATGAATAAAATTATTGAGACTATGCCAAAAAAAATAAAACCAAAAAGCATGAGAGTTGATGCCATTTTATTTGCTTCTATTTCCCGTCCCTTATGCAGCATACTTGCGAATACAGGAATAAATGCAGACGAAAGAGCACCTGCAATAATAAGCTGGAATAAAAAATCAGGCAATTTTGATGAAACAAGATAAACTCCTAATGTGTCTGATGGGCTGTAAACACTAGCCAAAAGTCTTAGTCTAACAATCCCCAGGATCTGAGACAAAATAACCGTAGCCATCAAAACTAAAGCGGCGGAGAGAATATTTGTTTGTTGCCTAAGAAGTAAGGTCAAACCTTTTTGAAAGAAACGTAAAGGCATAAGATAATAGCCCTGCCCATCTAAGGCTGCTCCGTAAGGCGTGAACGAACAGTTCTAAAAAGCCGAACGGCAAGGCCAGTTGGGTTGCGAATATCAGTATAGCATGCTAAAATGCGTGCATGCCAGTAACAAAACAGGCCAGAAAAAAATTAAGAAAAGATAAGCGTAGGGAGAAAAAAAATCAAGAGTTAAAGTCTAGATTTAAAAAAACTCTCAAAAATACAAGGAAAAGCCCGACTTTAAAAAAACTCTCAGTTGCCGCCAAAATTATTGATAAAGCTGCAAAGAAAAACGTAATCCACAAAAATAAAGCTGCAAGACTAAAATCCCGTCTAGCTCATTTATCGGCTGGGCAGGGAGTTTCTTCATCTTCCTTAAAAAAAAGCAAAGCTAAATAGCCCCAATTTACTTTACAAAGAACCCAAAAAAACATAAACTAAAATTGCTATGCAATCTTCCGTTTCAATAAATTTAATCAAGAGTAAGGTTAATATTCTGGATGAGATTTTAAAATGGGCACTAACCGTAGGAAGACTACTTGTGATCATTACTGAACTGGTTGCGTTTTCAACATTTATATATAGATTTTCATTAGATAGGAAATTAATTGACCTTCATACGAAAATCAATCAAGAACAAGCAATCGTTGCAAGTTTAAAAGACAGAGAGAATTTATACAGAAGCTTGCAAGAAAGAATTTCAGTTGCCTCAACAATTACTGATCATGGCAATAGAAATGTGAGAATTTTAAACGATATAACAAAATTCACTCCTCCCACAATAACCTTTAATTCTTTTACCACAGACAATAATAAAATTACTATTGATTCGAGCGTTAAATCTATATCCTCATTAAGTATCTTTATTAATCTACTAAGAGACTACCCTCAAACTAGCTCTGTAAGCATAGATAGAATAGATAGTCAATCATTAACTACCTCAGTTAATGTTTTAATTACAGTTAAATTAAAAGAGGATAATCAAAAATGAAAAAAATATTCAAAAATATAAAGTATGAGAAATATTACAAAGACATACTGCCTTATTTAAAAAAAGAAAAGAATAAGCAATATTTTACTGTTATCCTAACATTAGGCGCTTCCATTTTTTTTGCACTTTTTGCTATTAATCCAACATTATCCACCATAACAAAATTAAGGAAAGAGGTTGAAGACAGCAAATTCGTAGAAGAAAAGCTTTCAAAGAAAATAAATAGCTTATCTTCGTTATCCCAGCAGTACCAAGTTATTCAGAAAGATATACCTTTTATTTTAGATGCAATTCCGCAACAACCAGAAGCTCCAATCTTGGTCGCTCAGATTCAATCGATTGCTCAAGACTCTACTGTGAACTTAACTAAGCTAGAAGTGTCTCCTATAAACCTAACCAGTCAACCCGCTACAAAGAGTTCTTCGTTTATGTTCGAGCTAACGGGACAATCAAGCTACGAAAATATACAAAAGTTCACCTCAAGCCTTATAAATATGCAACGTATTGTCTCTGTGGATTCAATTTCAATTACAAAAACAGAGGAAATAGATCAAAACCTACAAATAACTATTAAGGGATCTGCATATTTTAAAAAGCAATGAAACAAAAAGATTTTCTAATCATATTAATTCCTTTATTTATACTCACAATTCTGTGGGTTGTATTTAATATTTATCATAACCATGTTACTTCAACTATAAAAGACCCTCTTACTTTCCAGATTATTCCAATTGAAGGAAAATTTGATACAAATTCAATTAACAAAATAAAAAATAGACAAAGAGTTAATCCGCTTTATGAAAAACAATCTCAAATAAGTACTACCCCGATTCCTACAGATGAACCTACTCCTACAGAAATATCTAGTGAGTCCGCAGAAATTTTACCAACTGCCACACCGGAGGCAAGTCAGTGAAAAGGAGCTTTTGGGACAGAAGAATCCCAACCGTAATTGGATTAATAATAATCACTGTCGGGATTATGGCAACAACACTCTTAGTAAGGGATGGTTCTCTTTTTCAAACAAAAGCTGGCCCAGGACAAGATCCGGAAAATATTAAGACAACTAATCTCTCTGATATTGCTTTCACAGTTTCCTATAGAACAGATGATGAGGTAATAGGAACGCTAAATTATGGATCTGACCCTAACTTATTAGATAATGTAGTTCTTGATGACAGAGATCAATTGTCGCAATCAGTTAATAAGTACAAGATTCATTCAATAACTGTCAAAAATTTAAATCCTATCACCACTTACTATTTTAGTATTACTTCAGGAGATAAAAAATATTTGAATAATAGTAGCCCCTATGAAACAAAAACTGGAAACGCTATTGATAAAAATCCATCATCTCAAATTCCAATGACTGGAAAAGTAATTTTGTCTGACGGTTCGTCACCTCCAGAAGGACTTATATATGTTAGTATCGATGGTGCTCAAGAATTATCTACATATCTTAAAAACGACGGGACTTATACTCTACCCTTGAATAATTTAAGAAATGAGGATTTGAACGATTACTTTACGATAGATGCCACTACGATAATAAATATAGATGTATTTTCGCAAAATTTGTCTTCATCTGTTAGCCTGTCTCCGGATGATATTAGCCCCGTTCCTCCAATCACTCTTTCAAATAGCTACGACTTTTCAAATTCTTCCAATGAAAATTCTTCATCAGCCTCAGAATCAAGTCAGTCTTTTCCTTCTTTTGGCACTGTATCAAAAGCGGAAGAGCCCAAAATACTTACTCCTGATTCGGGAGAAAAATTAAATGACTCACAGCCTAATTTTGAAGGAACAGCAGTCCCTAATGAAACGGTAGAAATAACTATCCATTCTTATGAGAATATAAAAACGCAAGTTGTTGCTGATGCCAATGGCAAATGGAGCTATACTCCAACTACAGAGCTTTCTGCGGGTGAACACACAATAACAATTGTCACAAAAAATAAAAAGGGGATACTCAAAACTATCACTCAAAAATTCACAGTTTTTGCAGCAGGAAGTGAGATCAGTCAAACTCCAACACCAACCACCATTCCGAGTCTCACCCCGACCCCGACGACTGAGCCAACCCCGACTACTCAAATAACCCCTGTTCCGACTCTTCCGCCGACAGGAAATTCATCTGTTATAACTGCCTCGATTGTAATTTTTGCCACGTCGACGGCAGGAATAATTTTATTTTTACTGACACGCGGAAAAATTTCTCTATGAATCCCGTTAGATAATTGCGCGGGACTTGTTTAACCATGAATCGAAATAATAAAATATCTAACGGGATGAAAATTGGAATAATCGGAGCCGGGTTCACTGGTCTCTCTGCTGCTTATAATTTACAAAAAAAGGGACATAATGTAACAATCTTCGAAAAAGATTCTTATCCCGGAGGGCTCGCAATTGGATATCAGGAAAGGGGCTGGGATTGGACTTTAGAGAAACACTACCATCATTGGTTTACAAATGACAAATTTATTTTGGATCTTGCCAAGGAAATCGGACATGAAGTTTTGATTAAACGACCAAAAACTTCTGTATATGTTGATGAAGGAATTTATCAATTTGACTCACCAAAAGAAGTACTCCTCTTTCCAAAAATATCTCTTTTAGATAGATTTCGAATGGGCTTTATTGTTGGATTCCTAAAATACAATCCAATCTGGAAACCTCTTGAAAAAATAAATGCAACCAAATTTTTGCCAAAAACTATGGGAAACAAAAGTTATAAGATGATCTGGGAACCATTATTTAATAATAAATTTGGTCCTTTTGCCAATGACGTTTCACTCGCTTGGTTTTGGGCGAGGATTGTAAAACGAACTCCTTCACTTGCTTACCCGGAGGGTGGCTTTCTTAATTTTGCAAATCATTTAATTAAAGTTATTGAAAAAAAAGGCGGAACAGTTCATTTCAACACAGAAGTAATCAAACTTTCTTCAAACGGCCTGCCTCGTGGCAAGGCGGGAAAACCTGAATTAAAAATCATTAATCATAAATCATTAATCATAAATCATAAATTTGATGCGATCATTGTTACGCTCCCTTCATTTTTATTTTTAAAAATTGCTCCACAACTTCCCGACGACTACAAACAAAAATTCATAAAACTAAAAGGCCTGGGCGCAACTAATTTGGTACTTCGTTTGAGCGAACCTTTTTTTAATGACGGAACATACTGGTTAAATGTCTGCGATCCTTCTTCTCCCATAATGGCAATTGTTGAGCATACCAATTTTATGGATAAGAAAAATTATAATAACGAACATCTCATCTATCTAGGCAATTATTTGCCTTCTGATTCAAAAAGATTTGCAATGGACAAAGAAGAAGTTTTAAAACTTTTCGATCCGTTCCTTAAAAAAATAAATGCAAACTACAAAAAAAACTTAATAGACTATGAACTTTTTAAAGTCCCTTTTGCCCAGCCGGTAATTCCAACCAATTATTCAAAAATGATTCCGCCCTTTGAAACACCAATACCAAATGTTTATCTCGCTAATATCGAACAGGTCTATCCCTGGGATAGGGGAACAAATTATGCAGTTGAATTAGGAGAAAAAATAACGGATTATATTCTTAATGAAGATTAAACAATTCCTCTTTAGAAATTACCCCGAAATAATTGTACTTGCGCTTGGTTCAATATTCGGTTTTTTCTTGATGTTTTCTACTTTCTCATCAATGGACGGAAATATGATAATCTCTTCAAAGGCCTGGAGTGATTTTGCTAGCCACATTCCCCTAATCAGATCTTTCTCTCTTGGATCTAATTTTCCAGTTGAATACCCACTTTTCCCTGGAGAACCAATTAAATATCACTTCATTTTTTATTATTTAGTAGGGTTATTGGAAAAAATCGGACTCAATATTGGGCTCGCCTTAAACATTCCATCATTTATAGGATTCATGTTTTTGCTATTTATGATTTATTATTTTTCAAAAGAAGTTTTTAAATCGAAAGCTGTAGGAATTCTAAGTACGATATTCTTTTTATTTAACTCTTCACTTTCTTATATTTACTTCTTTAAAAAATATCCTCTTTCGAAAGAAACAATTGATCAATTAATAACTAATGCAGATTTTTTGTCTTTTGCTCCATATGGGGATGGGATTGTATCGGCATTCTGGAATCTTAATATCTATACAAACCAAAGACATCTTGCTATCTCTTTTGCTCTTTCACTTTTTATTATCTATCAGGTCATAAAACCTGTTTTAAATAGAGAACAATCAAAAACTAAAATCTACATAGCCCTTGGATCAATATTAGGATTAAGTTTTTTTCTTCATACTGCAGTTTTTTTAATGACTGGAATTATACTACTAGCATTGTTAACTTACTTCTCTAAGATACGAAAAGATACTTTTATTCTACTAGCAACTGCTGGCTTAATATCAATCCCGCAATACCTATATCTAAGTGGGTCTCCTGGATTTTCTCCTCATCTTCAATTAGGTTATTTAATCTCAGGCAATTTAACTTTACAAAATTTTTCTGAATTTTGGATATATAATTTAGGACTTAGTCTAATTCTTATTCCTTTAGGATTTATATTTGCCAACAGAGTTCAGAAGAAAATACTTTTGGCATTTTTTATGCTTTTTTTAGTGGGCAATTTTATTCAGTTCTCTATTGAAATAGCGAGTAATCATAAATTCTTTAATTATTTCTTAATAATTGGAAATATGTTTTCAGCCTTTACACTAGTAAGCTTAATTAAGCAAAAAAATTATTTAATAACTTTTATACCGATTCTGTTTTTCTTTATGATATTAGGCGGATTAATAGATATCTTTCCAATCCTTAATGACAGGAAATTCGAATTAACTGACTATACAATAAATAAAGATACAAATTGGATATTAAATAATACAAATCCCGACTCTATTTTCTTAAACAGTACATATCTATATAATCCTGCATCTTTAGCCGGCAGAAAAATATTTATGGGATGGCCATATTTTGCTTGGTCAGCAGGATATGATACTAACAAACGTGGTGAAATAATGAAGCAGATATTGGGAGCAAATGATAAGCTGACAGCGTGTAAACTTTTGATAAAAAATAATATTGATTATGTGGAAATAAAAATTCAGACTCCCCCTGACCCAAATATTCCGCCAATTTCGGAGTTATATAAAAGTGAATTTGTCAAATCTTATGAGAATCCTGAAAATAACTACTCCATCTATACTGTAAATAAGAATTGTCTACTTTAGAATGAACGAAATAATAGGATTTATCAAATATACACTTAAAAGTAAACTTTTAATATTAGGTTTTTTAATTTATTTCCTGTTTAACATTTCTGCATTAAAAACTAATTGGTTTGATTATTTCTTTTTTGGCAGCTCTATTCACTACTGCTGCCAAGGATTAGACTTTTATGGAATCCCAAATGGGGTATATTCTTTTATACACGGAGGAGATTTAAGCGGAAGCGACCTACCTAAAGGTCTTAAGCCTTACTCAGTAGATATTGTAAGTAACCCCAATGATTATCATCCTTTAATAGCTCTAGTCGTTGGGATCTTTCTAATTATGTTTAGCCCTGTCGTTTCTTTCTATCTGTGGATGATAGTAAAAATATTTATAACGATCGCTGTAGTTTATTATGTCTATAAAAATTTTTTACACAATAAATATCTGAATTTGGCAATTTTTTTATTTTTAATAAATTTTTCTCAGTATAACGAAATTAGAATTTCTCAGTATCAATTCATATTCAATATTTTTCTTCTTCTCTTTTTAATAAATCTGGTTAAAAATAAAAGCGGCTCTGGAAACGGAGTACTTTATTTCCTTACACTAATTGCTAAACCAATTAGCTTATTGTTGCTACCAATACTGATCATAAAAAGAAACTTTTTGGTAGCAATCGTAGGCATTTCTTTATTTTTAATTTCTACTATTTCCTTTAATATTGTAGGAGTTGGACAACATTTTACCAATAACCTAATGAATCATCTCGCAAGTCCTAGGATACCTGATTCTATAGATTTTATGTCGCTTGACGCGTTAATGAGACGTACATTCAATTTGTCCTCGGAGTTGATAAAATATATTAAATACATTGTGCTAATCGGTATCTATGTGATCTCTTTAAGCAAAAAAACAAATATTACAATGTCAATTTTTCTAATAAGTGTATATTTTCTTTTTTTCTATGACCACGTATTCCAATATCACTTCAGCATTTTGGGACCGGTTTTAGCAATTTGCCTCCTTACGCTCCCTGAATTTCAAACAAAAATTGCTAGAATATTAATTTTAATAATAAATCTTCCATCGGTTTTCTTCCTGCTAAGAATTTTTAACTTTCAATTTATTTTCGATCCTGTTTATGGTCCAAATCCAACCATCGCGGGGTGGCAAATAGTTTCTTTTTTTCAAATACTACCAATATTACTTCTTACTATTGTAGTATTAATTCCACAGATACATTATTCTATTAATAAATTAAGACACAGAGAATGAAAGAATTTAAAAAAAATATTTTCTTATTTATTGGATTCTTATTCTTTTTAATATTAACTCTCCCTTTCCTGAAAACTCTCCCTTATTTAGATGGGAATATAGATTTTGTTCAGGTTCATGATTTTTATTCAGGAGGGATTAATCAGTATTTTTCCAACTGGAATACGGTTCATCCGCCAGTAAAATTACTTATTGCTCTTCCTTTTTATTTTTTATTTGGGATTTCTTCTGTAAGTTACTCTTTTCCAGGAATTTTAATAGGAATTGCAGGAATAGTTGGAATTTATTTATTAACTAAGGACTTGTTCGATCAAAAAACTGCAAATTTAACAACGGTATTCTTCTCCATCTATCCACTTTTTATAGCAAATTCTATTTTTGTAATGAGAGACTACCTTCTAACAATATTCTTACTAATATCCCTATTGTTTTATATCAGAAAAAAAAGCATCCTTTATGCGATAAGTTGTTCTCTTGCGATATTGACAAAAGAACCAGCGCTCTTATTACCTTCAATTGTTGTAGTAGTCGAAATCATCGAACTAATAATAAAAAGGGGCTTTAATCTCAAAAAAACTGTTCTTAAAATAACTGTATTCATGGCTCCGTTTGTAGTTTATTTTATTTGGAAACTAGTTCTTGATGCTAATAACAAAAGCTCTTGGAACGAATGGATTTTTACAAAAACAGAAAACAAGGGTGCGTTATCTACGATTATAAATAACCTGTTAAGTTTTAACTTTATAAATCCTTATGCTTTTGAACACTGGAAGCAACTATTTTTTTTAAACTTTAATTGGATATATTTCTTTATTATTCTATTAGGATTTGCTGTGTATTTTTTGAATAGAAAAAAAATATTTTTTTATAAAAATTGGCGAAATTTAAAAGTTATTTTAATAATTTTTATTTTTTCTATTTCCTATTCACTAACTGTGCTTTCTTTACAAACATACACAATACCAAGATATGCCCTACCACTGATTCCATTTATTCTTATAGCATTAGCAAAAAGCATAGTGATTTTTAAAAACCTCTACTTTCAAACAATGCTGATTTTGATTGTTTTTGGCTTTCTTTTGACATCTTTATTCTTTTCTCTTGATCCTGTTGCAACTCTTCTTTGGGGAAAAACTAGAATATTTGATCAAAAAATATACGCCTTAAATGATCAGCTGGCGGGCAACGACGGTATAACATATAATATACAATATTTACTAATAGCGAAAAATAGGTCGGAAACAATATTAAAAGCTAGCAAAGAAAAAAAACCTGTGTCGAGTCCTTACTGTCGTTGGATATTTCCTGACCCTAATAATGAAGCGAAAATGATAAAAACATTAAATATTGCAATAAATTTTGACTGTATCAATTCCAACTAATGCCTGTTTCAGATTTAATATACATTCTCAGATGGTGGTTAGTTCTTTTCTTAATAGGATTATCTTTTCTTCCGTTAACCTCTAAAATTTTTAATGTATTCATTGATAAAGGGTACATATTCTCAAAAGTTTTAGGAATATTAATAATTTCCTATGCGATTTATGTTTTGGGAACATTTCATATCCTGCGTTTTACTACTTTTAATATATTGATCGTCTGGTTACTATCTTCAAGTTTATCTTTATTTTTGCTAAGACGAGATAACTTTGATTTTAAGAAATACTTAAAAATATTTATTTTTGAAGAGATTATTTTCTTATTAGCACTATTACTTTGGTCCTGGGTCAAATCTTTTCAACCAGACATTCATGATCTTGAAAAGTATATGGATTATGGGTTTATAAATTCAATTCTGAGGTCCGAGTACTTTCCGCCAAAAGACATGTGGCTTACTCCGCTTTCTATTAATTATTATTATTTTGGTCATCTTTTTACTGCCGTTATTACGAAAATTTCTCAGATTCCCTCATTCATAACTTTCAATTTAATGATTGCTACCATATTTGCTTTTACATTTACTCTCTCTTTCTCAATCGGAATAAATCTTATTCAAAAAATTAGAAATTTTTCCCTAAAAAAATCCGTATTGCTGGGATTATTATTCGGATATATTGTCGCTTTTTCAGGAAATCTTCAAACAATTTACTCTTTGTTTAAATCCTATAATGGAGAGAATCCTGTGCCATTCTGGGATTTGGCCTTATCAATTTCAACATTTCCAAATTCTTATTGGTATCCTAATGCAACAAGATTTATTTACCACACAATCCATGAATTTCCTCTTTACTCATTTGTTGTAGCAGATCTGCATGGACATGTTTTGGATATACCAATTGTAATTTTGCTAATTGCCCTTTCTTTTGTTCTTCTATTAGAACGAAGGATTCGCCTTGGACTTATTCTCTTAATATCTTTTCTAATCTCCATTGCTTATATGACCAATGCGTGGGATGGACTTATTTACCTGGGTCTTTTTGTTAATATCTTATTTTTCTTAGAATTTATAAAAAATAAGAATGAAAAGATTCCTAAAAGACTTGCTAAATCTGTATTTAACGCTTTTAAATATATATTTTTAATCGGGATTGGTTTTATAGTATTTACTTTTGCCTTCAGTCAGAACTTCTCTCCTTTTGCTTCTGGTATCGGAGTCAATTGTGCTCCTGATTTTTTAACAAAACTTGAGAAGTTTGGCCCCTTCCTGTTTGAAAAAGGTCAATGCCAGCATTCTCCAATTTGGCAGCTTGGAATATTATATGGATTTTTTATTTTCATGCTTGTTGGATTTTTTATTTTTATTAGGAAGAAAAAAATTATCTCTTCTGATTACTTTGTAGGAATTATTTCGCTTTTTTCACTTCTCTTAATTATTGTTCCGGAAATTATTTATCTTAAAGATATATACACGGGACATTTTCGTGCGAATACGATGTTTAAGCTAACCTACCAAGCATTCATACTGCTTAGTATTTCTTCAAGCTATATATTAATTAGAATCGTTTCTTCATTTAAAAGTCAACTTAAGAGTAAACTTTCAAAAATTTTCTTCGTAGTCTTTATTTTTGGTGGAGCTTGCTTATTCTTCTTAGTTTCAATTTATCCTTACTTCGCAATTCCTTCTGGATACGGAGATCTAAAAAAATATAAGGGCCTTAACGGAATTAATTATTTAAAAGAAATAAAAAAATCAGACTATGATGCAATAATTTGGATAAATAAAAATATAAAAGGTCAACTGGTAATTCTAGAGGCGCAAGGGGATTCATATACGGACTATGCAAGAATATCTGCAAATACAGGACTTCCAACGGTTCTTGGTTGGACTGTGCATGAATGGCTCTGGCGCGGTTCTTATGATATCCCTTCTGCAAGATTTGAAGATATAAGAAATCTTTATGAAACCCAAAGCTTGGTTTTAGCTAAAAAAATTATTAATAAATATAACATTACTTATGTTTATATAGGAATAATGGAAAAAGAAAAATATAAAGTGTCAGAGGATAAATTCTCTCAGTTAGGAAATAACATATATGCAAATACTGAAACAAAGATTTATAAAATCCGTTAAGGAATTTCAGAAATAATACATTCTTCTTGAGTCAATCTGCAACGTATGTATTCTTGTATTTCTGAATAATCGTTAGTTCCTGTTCTAGGAACAAGCGTCCATTCAAAGTTATATTTTTCACTAATTGGTGGGTGTGTTAAAAGCCCTCCTCTTTTATTCTCCTGATCTCCATAATCAATAACTACGCTTTGAATTTTTGCTCTTTGAAATTTCTGTGCGAGTTTTATAAAATCATCAAATTCATTTTGAGCTACGTCTGTATCTATACTGTCTTTTACGCTGTCATAAAGTCCTATTACTCTTGCTGGATTCACTAAAATATGCAAGGACAGTGCCTTATCCATAAATGCTTTGATTACCTTTTCTTGTCTTTGTGATCTTGCAAAATCAGTTCCTTCATCTCCTTTTGCATGGCGAGACCGCACAAATTTTAATGCCGTTTCTCCACCCATATGATTTTTTCCTTTATCAAAGTGTATGTGTTCATACCTACAGGGGAAGGCATCTATTTGGGATGATGCTGTTGCTAGTTTTTCTAAATCCTCAGGCTTGTTATCACAAGGATCATCTCCTTTCCCCTCAATGGGATATTCAAGATCATCAAACGAGCGATCAACATTTATATCTAGTCCTCCGATGATATCCACTGCTTTTACAAAACCAGAAAAATCTATTACAACTGCGTAGTCTATATTTTGTCCAATGATTTTACTAATCACAGATTTTGCGAGAATCAATCCTCCCCCTCTCTTTTTTGCCTCACCTTTTGCATAAGCCGTATTTATTTTCCCCTCTATGTCAAATGACCACATATCTCGAGGAAGCGAAACCAATGTTACATTAGACTTTTCTATATTAAGACTTGCGAAAATAACAGTATCTGACAAATTTGGTCCTTCGTGTTTTCCTCCTCCTATTCCAAGGAGCAAAATATTGATTGTTTGAGGATCTGATTTACTAAGTTCAATATTTTTATTAAAAATAAGTTGATATAGAAGTGGAGATATGCTTCCTCCTTTTATAATAACTTCAAAACCAAGCAAGATTATTAGGAAAAACGAAAGAAAAAGTTTTTTAAATAGCATTTTTAAGAATATCTATAAAAGACGATGAGTTTAAACTTTCACCGCCAACTAACGCCCCTTCAATGCCATCAAGATTAATATAGTCTCTTAAATTATCTGCGTTTACGCTCCCACCATAGATAATTCGAGTTGCGTTCATCTTCGCCCTTATTTGATTTGCCATGAATTCTACAGAGTCCGGATCTTGTGGTTTTCCTGTTCCAATTGCTTCAAGGGGTTCATAGGCTATTATTAACTCTTGATCAAATTTCAGATTTGCGACCTGTGATAGATCCGAGATACAAACAATTGGTTTTAACTCTTGGGCAATTGCTCTCTCAACTTTCTTTCGAACCATCTCATCGGACTCTCCAAAATTGGTTCTTCTCTCTGAATGACCAATTAAAACGTAATCTGCAAATTCTTTAATTTGTCTAGCAGAAACCTCTCCTGTGTAAGCTCCATCATCAAAAGGAGAAACGTCTTGTGCTCCTAACTTAAAAGGGAAATCATTAACTCTTATATATCCGCTAATAGTATCTAAAAGGGTAAATGGGGCAAGAATAACTACCTCCAAACCTTCTCCAAAACTCTGGGCTGACACCTCTTCAAGCCAATTTTTAGCTTCAAATTTCGTCTTATTAGACTTCCAGTTAGCAGCAAGAAGTACGTTTTTCATATGATACAATGGGTTAGTTTTCATTATAAAGTATGAACAAAGATATTCTCAAGGATCTAAATGAAGAACAAAAAAAAGCAGTCTTAAACACCGAAGGCCCAATGATAATTTTAGCTGGCGCAGGAAGCGGTAAAACTAGAGTTCTTACCTATAAAGTAATTTACTTAATAAAACAAAAAGGAATTGATCCACAAAACATACTCATGGTAACTTTTACTAATAAAGCGGCCACTGAAATGAAAGAAAGGATACAAAAATTAACAAACGATCAAAATAAACCGCTTATTGGTACATTTCATTCAATTTGCGCAAGAATATTAAGAGTAGAGGGAAAATATATAGGTTTTTCTGACAAATTTACGATTTATGATACCCAAGACAGCGTTGATGCTATAAAACAAGCTATGGAAAGAGCAAATATTTCCACAAAGGATTTTAAACCTTATTCTATCCACTCCACCATCTCTCAGGCAAAAAATCAGCTTATAAATCACCTTGAATACCTTAATTTAGCACGCGGATATTTTCAGGAAAACGTTGCTAAAATCTATCCATTTTATCAATTAATTCTTAAAGAGAATAATGCTCTTGATTTTGATGACCTAATTTTAAAAACAATTGAGCTGTTTGAAAAAAATCCTGAGGTTCTTACAAAATATCAAAATAAATTCAGATATGTTTTAGTTGATGAATATCAAGATACAAATCAAGCACAGTATGTATTAACAAAAATGCTTTCTAAGAAGTGGAAAAACATTTGTGTGGTCGGAGATTTTTCCCAAAGCATTTACAGCTTTAGAGGAGCTAACTTTCAAAATTTGATGACTTTTAAAAATGATTTTAAAGATACTCAAACATTTCATCTTTCCCAAAATTACAGATCTACCCAGACAATTCTTGATAGCGCATATGGGGTAATTTCTAAAAACACGTCACATCCTATCCTAAAACTTTGGACTGAAAATGAAGTAGGAGAAAAAATAGTTCTTTATGAGGCAAGCAATGAGCACAATGAGGCAGAATACATTATTTCTCAAATAATTAACTTAGGGATTAGTCTAGCAGACACAGCGGTTCTATATAGAACCAATGCGCAGTCCCGTGTAGTTGAAGAAGTTTTTCTTCATCATGGGCTACCCTATTCCCTAGTTGGCGGTACAAGATTTTATGAAAGAAAAGAGATAAAAGATATACTGGCATATTTGCGAATAATTGATAATGAAAAGGATAATGTGTCTTTCAGAAGAATTGAAAAACTAGGCAAGACTCGGCTTAAAAAATTTATGGACTTTACCCAAAATTTAGATAAAGAAAACATACCAACAATAGAAATAATGGATAAGGTTGTCGAATCTGTTGATTATTTATCGCTTTTTGATCCAAAAGATGAACAGGATATAGGACGACTTGAAAACATTAAAGAGTTAAGATCTGTAGCAATAGAATTTCCCGATTTATCAGCTTTTCTGGAAAATGTTTCCCTAGTAGAACAGGAGCAATTATCAGATCTTACAAAAAATGGTAATAAATCAAATACGGTAACACTTATGACTCTCCATGCCGCAAAAGGATTAGAATTCCCTAATGTTTTTATGATCGGAATGGAAGAGGGAATTTTTCCACATTCCCGATCTCTTATGGAAAAATCTGGAATCGAAGAAGAAAGAAGACTTTGTTATGTAGGAATAACTAGGGCAAAAGAACGTCTTTTTATGACATATTCAAAACGGCGCTTAATCTTTGGACAAAGATCGTCTAACGCTTTATCTCGCTTTATTTTAGATATTCCAAAAGATACAATAATTATGAACAACGTCTATAAAGATGACGATGTTCCTGAATTTTTATGAACTTTGAAGATATTGATGAAAAATATTGGGAGCTTTATAACTCTGCTGTCTTTCATCCCCTGCAAGCCTTCGAGTGGGGAGAGTTTCGTAAAAAAACAGGAATTAATCTAATAAGGCGCGGTATCGTTTCCCCCAAGAGAATATTAAACCCATACCAAATAACAGTTCACCAAACGCCGGGCTTTCCATATTTTATTGGCTATTTCCCAAAAGGTAAACTTCCCTCACAAGAATTGCTAAACGAACTAGAAAAAACTGGCAAAGCGAACAGATTAAGTTTCACTCAGCTCGAGCCCAATGTCATAAAAAATGGTCAATTGTCAATTGTTAATAGTCAATTGCGAAGCTCTTTTCACCCTCTATTCACTAAATACACATTTATCCTTGATTTAGCAAAAACCGAGGACGAACTATTAAAGAATATGCACCAAAAAACAAGATATAACATAAAGCTTTCTCAAAAACACGGGGTTGAAGTAGGAATTGATAACAGCGATGAGGCATTCGAACAATATCTGAAATTAACAAGGGAAACAACAAAAAGACAAAAGTTTTATGCACACGATGAAAAATATCACCGGCTTATGTGGCAAACCCTCCGTTCCCCAATCATAAATCATAAATCAATCTTTGACTCAAACAAATTAACCGCTCATCTATTAACTGCAAAATATAAAGGTAAAACTCTTGTCGCCTATGTCTTATTTACTTTTAAAGATACTCTTTACTATCCTTACGGCGCGTCAAGCGATGAGCATAGAGAAGTAATGGCTTCTCCTCTAACCATGTGGGAAGCAATTAAATTTGGTAAAAACTTAGGGCTTAAAAAATTTGACATGTGGGGAGCAGCGAATACACCAAATCCGAAACATAATGATCCTTATTATGGTTTTCATAGATTTAAAGAGGGATTCGGTGCAACTTTAACAGAATTTGTCGGCAGTTATGATTTGATTATTAACCCTTTGAACTATCGATTGTTAACCGTTGCGGATAAAATCCGCTGGGCCTATCTTCGTATGAAGAAATGAATTTATTAAATTCTTTGATTAATAAGTTGGAGAAAACTCCTTTAATTTATTTTTATACCGCATTTTTTTTGATTACTTTTTTTGTTTATTCCAACTCTCTTTTTAATGGATTTGTTTGGGATGACGAGGAACAAGTAGTAAACAACCAAATAATTAAAAATGTAGCTAATATTCCCTATCTTTTTACCTCAAGTACATTTAATACCGGCGGTGCCGGACTTTCCGGCCAGTATTACAAACCTCTAATGCCCTTAACTTTTTCGATCGTAAATGCATTTTTTGGCATTAACGCTTTTGGCTTTCATTTATTCAGTGTTTTCTTTCATTTTCTAAATGCAGTTCTTTTATTTATATTTTTAAAAAAAATTTTAGAGTTAGGGAAATATAAAGAGACTAAAGTAATCCCTTTTCTATTATCTTTAATATTCATAATTCATCCGACAAATAGCGAAAGCGTTGCTTATATTTCAAGCACGCAGGAATTGCTTTATACTTTTTTTCTCCTTCTTTCTCTGATATTCACGGTTTATTATTTTTTGGGTAAAAGTAAATTTTTTGTCCCCATTTTGTTATTTATATTCTTATCACTACTCTCTAAAGAATCAGGTATTGTAGGAATTCCAATAATTATTGTTTTGATATTTTTATTTAAAAAAGAAGCTTTGAAAAAAATGATGGTTGGTCTTTCAGTAACTTTCTTATTTTACCTAATTCTTCGCTTCCCAATTGCCAAAACTCCCCTTCTTTCGCATTCAAACATAATTCCCATTGCAGATACTTCTTTAATAAACAGGATTTTAACCATACCTTACGAAATTTTTTCTTATCTCAGAGTTATCTTTTTTCCAAAAGATCTTTTTGTTGCTCAGTATTGGGTTATTAATTCAATATTTGACTTAAGATTTTTTATACCTTTGTTTCTGATTATCTTTCTATTAATTTCTTTAAAATTAAAAATAAAGAAAGTTTCCAAAATTTCTATTTTTTATTTCGTCTGGCTGCTTTGTTCTTTTTCTATATTACTTAATATTTACCCCCTGGATATGACTTTTGCAGAAAGATGGCTCTACGGACCTTTTATCCCTTTTTTAGGCTTAATATCAATTGCATATAATAATTTAGAAAAGAAACAGCAACAAATTTTCCTTTTAGTTTTACTATTAATTTCTCCCCTTTTAATGACTAGAACAATTATAAGAAATGGCGATTGGAAGGATAATTTGTCTCTTTTTTCCAGAGACATTAAATTTACAAAAGAATCTTTTGCTTCTTATAATAATTTAGGGGTCGCATCTTTTAGGAATAACAATCAACAAGATGCAAAAAAATACTTCCAGAAATCAATAGAACTATCCCCTAACTGGTGGACACCCTACAACAATCTGGGAGCAGTCTATCAAAGAGAAGGAAATATAAAAAGAGCAAAAGAGCTTTACGCAAAATCGATAGAAAAAGGTAATTATTATTTAGCTTACGAAAATTTAGCAATACTAAAATATACAACTGAAAATCCAAATGAAACAACTAAATTTATCAACAATGCACTAAAATATCTGCCAAATAATGAAACTTTAAATAAAGTAGGAGCAATGTCGTTTATTAAAGCCGAAGCTACAGAATCTGCAAGACCGCTGGCCGAAAAGGCGTATTTAATTAATCCAAGTCAGGAAAACTACTATTTATTGCAATTAACTTTAGATAAGTATTAAATCTCATAAAGACGCAGTTCATTTTTTTTGTCCTCTTTTTTAACCGGCAAATTCATTTCATATTTGTAAGACACAAGTCTCGTTCCCTTTTTTAATTCTTTTTTAAATTTTGGAATAAGTCTACTTAAAGTTTGCGGCACTAAATAAAGATACAAAACCGTGGCCTCTGATAAATCTTCTTTATAAAAATTTCCTCTTTTTAATGTAATTTTTTTGTTTAAACCAGACCTCCAGATTGTTATTTTTGAAAGAAGAAATCTAAAAGGCTCAATTTCAATTCCCACTCCTTTTGCTCCAAATTCAGAAGCTGCAATGATTAGTGCCATTGCGCTCCCAGATCCTAGTTCATAAACCGTGTCTTTTTTTGAAACTTTCGCAAGCCTAAAAGCAGCTTTCGCAACTTTCCGATTAGTTTTCCAATTAGGGGCCCAAGGAGAATCGGGAGGCCAAATCCAAGAAAGAAGAATTAATAAAATAACGACTATTAATAAGATTCCAATGTTTAATAAAACCATAGCCATACAATTTCTAATTGATCTAATTACCTAATTGACCTAAAATTGGAACTTGGGATTTGGTGCTTGATTAGAAATTAGAATAATTAGGTTAATTAGGAATTTTCATAATCACTTTTCCTCTTATCTGTGTTCTTTCAACAGAACCAAAGCGCCTGCTATCTTGGCTATCTTTTTTATTATCTCCAACTAAAAAATATTTTTCATCTTTTATTTTTTTAATTCTTTTTATGTAATGCCTCCTATATTTTTCAAAGACAACAATGTCCCCTTTCTTTGGTTTACCAAACAAGAGTGGAATTGAGCTAACTAAAACACTATCATCTTCTGAAAAGGTTGGGGCCATAGAGTGTCCTGATATTTTAAAACGGGATAAAAGAAGCATCATCGTTGAACAACTATTTCAAGTCCTGTGGGATAAGGAGCTTTTACCCGGGCAGATTCCAAACCCTTACTTTTATAAAATATTTCTGCAATTTGCATGACGGTTTCGAGTAATTCCTTTGCGCTTTCCATATCAATTTCTTGTCTTGTTTTAACGGAAAGTTTAGTTCCTTTATTTAAAAGTTCCTTCAAATTCTGAAATTTAACAAAGTGCTCTTCTTTAAAATAGTCATTCCATAAAGTTCCAAGCTCTTCTTCAACCAAATGGCCGTGTTCTTCTTTTACATGAGTTATTCTTGCCATTTGAGATGCGAACTGTCTTTTGGATTCAATGTTATCTTCATATTTTAATTCGCTGATCATTTGGGTCATGCGAATTACAGTGTGGGCTGCGACTTGCGCCTGGTGAGGATCATAAATTCCGCACGGAATATCACAATGCGCATAAGCGATTTTTTCAGGAAGCAAACTGAAAATAGAGACAAGTTTCATCGTCAACTGATGATAGAAAACAATCACTCAAAAGTCAAGATTCTGGGGCATTAAACAGTGTCTCCAGTTAATTCATCTTTTTCTTTCTTTGCCCATCTGTCTTCAATAGCTCTTACTCTTCCTTGATAAGTATCCCATTCCTCTTTACCTTTTATTTTAAAAGGCTCGGGTCCAACAAAACCTGGTGGATAATCCAAGTCGCCTTCATCAATGTAATAATCGGCGCTTTCTGGATCATATTTTGCCCTAGCTCTACCTAGCATTACGCTATTATAGACAAGGACACCATAATCAGGAGTTCCAACATTATCTCTTCTTGTATCAAACACCACTACATCTGTTTGGGTTAAATTATCTCCTGTTGCAATCGGAGGTTCTGTAGGAAGTGGGCCTTGCCTTTGATTTCTACCGAGGTCAGGACTAAATGCCATAAATAAGTATTCACTCTAATCTTGTGAAAAGTCAAGTCGTTGGGGTAGAGTTTTCACAAAGATGAAGATACTACGGGTGGATGTGCTAGGCGAAATAAACGGGGTCTCCGTCTCTTACTTTATCCGTTACCTTTACTCCCACTTCCTGGCCTTTTTTCCCTTCCTCAATGTCTTTATGGTCAAATTGCATCTGCCCAACTTCCTGCTCAAAATCGGTTTTATGCCCCTTGAATTTTAACTTGTCTCCTATTTTTATATCCTCATCAAGCATTATTATGCCAACGCCCAACTTATCATAAAAATGAGTTATAGTGCCTACTTTTTTAGGTTCATCTGCCATACACTCAAATAATCTCTCTTTTCCCCCAAAAAGTCAATAAGTAGTGGTTTAGTCTCAATTTTTATGATAAAATCTTTCCACATTCGAAATGTTTTGACAATTAAACTCCCCTGTAGCTCAATGGTAGAGCGGTTCGCTGTTAACGAAAAGGTTCGAGGTTCGAGTCCTCGCGGGGGAGCTTAATTGTCAATCCAAGGTTCTAGGCCTAAGGGTTTATCCTGAGCGGAGTCGAAGGAAGTCCTAATCACGGAGCAAAAAGTTCTTAATCTAACCAGTAAATTAACAAATATTATCGATTATGGATAAACAGGAAGTAATAGCCAAGCTTCAAGAATTGGCAAAAAAATTGGGAACAGACACCTTAAGACAGGAAGATATTAAAAAAGCTGGATTTTTTTACCAAGTAACGTTGAATTTTGGCGGAAAGATTAAACCAGCACTCATGGCGGCAGGACTTAAGACAAGTCGTCTTGGGGAGGCGATGTCCACAACTGAGGAAGAATTACTTCAACATATTCGGGACCTTCGAAAAAAACTTGGAAGACCCCCAGTAATAATAGACTTAAGACGAGAACGTAAGTTTTCAGATAAAATTTTTAAACCCCTCTGTTAAAAAACCTCTAAGGTTATTAATCTCTGAATATATAATATAAAGCAAGGTGGAAAGTGCTAAAATAGAATTCAGATAGTCGAAAATTTAAAGAAAATAAATTAAGAAAATTAAAATAAAGTAATAACCCTATGATTATTATGTCTCCTTGTAGTCAATATAATTCATCAAATAACCAATTATCAATGTAGCGACAAACTTGCTATTATTATATTAAATCTGCCTTTTCGTATGACAATTGACGAACAATATATATTTAGAATCCTATTCCAAAATAGAATTCTTAATTCAGATGGAAACGCCTTCCAAAAGTTATTTGTATCAGTAATGACTTCTGTGGATAAGAATTTTTCACCTGTAAAGCCACACGGCAAAAATGGCGATAGGAAAAACGATGGTTTTAATAAAATTAACGGATCTTATTATCAAGTTTATGCTCCAGAAGATAGCAAAATTACACATAGTGATGCAATTAAAAAATGCAAAACAGACTTTAATGGCTTAAAATTATATTGGGAAAAAATTACTCCAATAAAACATTTTTATTTCGTCTTAAATGATAAATATAATGGTGGATTTCCAGAACTATATAAAACTCTATCGGAATTAGCCTTAGAAAATAAAGGAATTAACTTTGATCCATTTCTATCTAAAGATTTAGAGGATAAATTTATTAATTTATCCGAAGAGGATATGGTTAAAATTGTTGGTCTTTGTCCTAATCTAAACGCAATAGAACAACTAGATTATTCTTTAATGAACGTTATTATTAAATATTTATTAGAAAAAATGGTTCCATATAGTGCCGATGAGAACTATTCGCCTCCAGACTTTGAAGAAAAAATTAAATTTAATAATCTTTCTTCTAAAATATCCACATTGTTAACACTAGGAACTTATCAGCGATCAGTGTTAGATGACTATTTTGAAAAAAGTAGTGCATTTTTAAAAAAAGACGTCAGAAATTCTTTTAAAAAACTCTATGAGGAATCTAAAAGTGTTATTGGAAATGTTAAGAATAAAGAAGATAATATGTTTATGTATATTCTCGAAAAATCTTGTCCTCAAGCCTCTAGGGGAATACAGGATGCCGTATTAGTTTTGATGTCCTACTATTTTGAAAGTTGCGATATTTTCGAAGAGCCTAAAAAGAAATGATTTTACCTGAAAAACACATAAAAATTGCTGAGTCTTTGGTTGGGGTAGGAGCATTCATAATAAATTTTCTTAACCAACCTCAAACAATAGAAAAACTATGGATTTCATTCGAGAGGATTAATAATACCTCAGAGCTTCCAGCGAATCATTCTTATGATAATTTTTTTCTTACAGTAATGTATTTATTCACAATAGGAACAATAGATACTAACGAAAAAGGAGAATTATATGCGATTAATTAAGCTATCAGCAAATAAGAAAACATTTCATGTAATAAAATTTAAGACTGGAGTAAATTTGATTGTCGGTGCAAAAAGTAAACCAGACAGTAAAGATCTTAAAAATACTTTTAATGGACTCGGTAAATCATTATCAATTCGACTTATACATTTTTGCTTAGGCAGCAATCCTGTTATTGAATTCCAAGAAAAATTACCAACTTGGATATTTTACCTTGAGTTTGAACTAAAAAAGAAAAATTATATAGTTTCCCGTAGCACAACTGAGCAAAACTTCGTTCTATTAAATAATCAAAGAATGAGCATAGATGACTTTAGAAATTTGCTGCAATTTGAGATATTTAATATCAAACCTAATGAAAAATATATATCTTTTAGAACTTTACTTTCCAGATTTATACGTCCCACGAAAGAGAGCTATCTCTCATTTGATATGTACGTAAGAGAACAGAAGGGATTTCTTCCCTTATTAAGCACAGGATATCTGCTAGGCTTAGATCCTCAACTTATTATAAGCAAATATCGCTTAAAACAAGAATTAGACAGAATAAAAGTATTGAAAACTAATATAGAAAATGATGAAATATTCAATAATTATTTTACTGAAGACAAAGACGTAAATATTGAGATAAGGGATTTACAAGACAAGAGCGATGCCTTATCGAAAAGTATAAAAGAATATAAAGTCGCTGAAAATTATTATGAAATGGAAAAAGAGGCTAATGATCAAAAAATACAATTACAGTTATTGAGAAATCAAGTTATTTTAATTGAAAACTCCATAAAGCAAATAAATAAAAGCCTAGATATTAAGTCTGACATCTCAAAAGATACGATTATTTCACTATATAAAGAGGCAAAAATAACGCTTGGTAAACTAGTGGAAAAAAGACTTGAAGACGTAGAGGGATTTTACTCTTCTCTTACAGAAAGTAGAAAAAAAAGATTAGGAAAAGAAAAAAGCAACTTAAATATAGAAAAAGGATTATTAGAAGAAAAGATTAAGGAATCATCAGTCAGTCTAAACAAATTATTAGCCTTTCTTGGAACACATGGTGCATTTGATGAATATGTTGCTCTAAATGAGAAATTGAATCTAATTAATAGTGCATTAAAAAAATTAAAAGACTATAAGGGATTATTGCAACAATATGCTGACAAAACGGAAGAAATGAAAGTGGAATTAAGTCAGGAAACACTAGAAGCAACTAGTTATCTAAAAAAAATAGAAGATATATTAACTCAACATATGAATGTTTTTAGATCTTTTTCAAAAGAATTTTATGTAAATAAGCCTGGCGGTATTGAAGTGATTAACAATTCTGGAATCAATCAAACAAGATTTGATATAAGAGTAAAAATTGAAGATGATACGTCAGACGGAATACAGGAAGTTAAAATTTTCTGTTTTGATATGGTAATTCTTCTTGGAAAACATAATCATAATATGAGATTTATTTTCCATGACAGTAGACTTTTTAGCAATATGGATCCTAGACAAATAACCACTCTTTTTAAGTTAGCTTTTAAGCATACTAACAAAAGTGAGTTCCAGTATATAGCAACCATAAACGAGAACATGCTTGCAGATGTAAAGAGTAAATATTTAACCAAGGACGAGTATAAAAATATTATTACCGACAATACAATCCTTACTCTAACTGATGAGTCTCATTCTTCCAAACTTCTCGGGATTCAAATTGATATGGACTATGAAATGGAATAAGCGGATCTTTGCATAGGGATTGTTTGCAGATTTTTAATCTCCTCCCACCTCTATGAAGATTATACTCCATGCCTTTTTTTAATTTTTGAATTTCCTTCCACCTTTGTCTCATCTCTCCAATATAACTTAGGTTTTGAAAAGCGTATAGGATTTTGTTAAAATCTACCTGTTCTTCTGGTATAGTACCTCTAGGCTTGGGGGCTTAGTTGTCAACTTTCGGGAGTTCTAGTCACGGAGCCAAGTTACGTTTACTTGACTTGGTTAGGTTAACGAAGTAATATAAAAAAGCCTAAAGGACATGGCTTAGATTTATGTTTGAATTACAGGATAAAAATTTCAACGCCCCGGATGAACAACACAAATCCGGGAGAGGAACAGTTGATGTTGTAAAGCTTGGCGGATTCGTATTAAGAAGGCTAACTTTTCAACCGCGATGGAGATGGTCAGAAGACGTTAAACCCACAGCGAAAACAGAAACATGCCAAATCCCGCATCTAAACATTCATCTTGCAGGACGGCTTGGTGTAAGGATGGCTGATGGAACTGAAAAAGAATATAGACAAGGAGATATTTCGCTTATTCCGCCCGGACATGATGCATGGGTTGTAGGTACTGAACCAGTGGTAATCATCGAACAAACTCCTCAATCAGAACAAAAATAGAAATTTCTATGATCGCCACCAAATAAAGCATACCTAAGAGCTGCGCTTCAATTTTCAATTTTCAATTAAATTTCAAAAGAAAATATCTTATTAACTTGCTTAATATAATTTCCTGTAATTTTTTTTGGATACGCTGAGAGCATTGGTAATTCTTTTCCTAAACTAACTCTTTCTCTCTTTGTTTCTTTTGCTTGTTTTTCGGTAATCTTTCTCCACAACTTAAATTTTTCTTCTGACAAATGCATAGTGCCTAAGCATTTCAAATTTCCACAATGGCAAACGTGAGGACATGGATTACAAAATTTGTTAATGGGTGGAAGCAGATATGGAATTGTTAACTCTTCTCCTTTTAAAATTCTCCTAAAAACAAAAGCTAAGGTGTGACCTTTATGTATGTAAATCCAACAATTTGGAACGCAAGAGTGATTAAGAAGATGAACTCCGGGTTTTTCTAAGTCAGGGGATATAACCACTCTGTCGTGATAATACATCAAGTAAAAATTTTCCTCATCCACTATTGCCTCTTCCGGTCGAAGAACTTTACCAACATAATCTCCAATTACAGTGCCTTTTGATATATCTTTCTTAGCGAACACGCCGCGCCCCTTTCTTTTCGTATTTCTTATTTCCCAAAATTCATCAGAAAGTAAAATCATAGAGCTCACTCTATCACATTTTAATTATAACACCAGCTTTTCTTCCCTTGCCCCTCGAAGCTTTAGCGAAGTGGGGTGTTATAATAGTTTTCTCATGAAGAAGTTTCTCGCTATGCTTTTTATTTTATTATCAATTGCGCTTTTTACTATTTATTTTCTTAATACATTTGGAGCTCCGGGAGATAGTAATAAAAAAGAAGTTGTAATTATTGATACCAATCAGGATGATGCTGTTGCGCTAACGCTTCAGGAAAAAGGATTTATAAAATCTTTTATTGCATTTGATATTGCATTAGGAATTAAGGGCAAAAAAAATAAAGTTGAGCCCGGTGGATATTATCTTTCTAAAAATATGAACGCTTGGGAAGTAATTGAAAATTTAACAAACGGTCCACAGCTCAAGTGGGTCACCGTACCGGAAGGTATAAGAAAGGAGCAAATTGGGGAAAGACTTCAGGCGGCACTTGGATGGAATAATGAAGAATTAAAAAAGTGGAATGAAACATATACAACAACATATGAGGATTTAACAGAAGGGGTCTATTTCCCGGATAAGTACTTAATACCAGTTGATGAAAATGGTGAGAAAATTGCAAAGAGGATGATTATAAATTTCAATGAAAAAATGGAACCCTACTTTGATAAATTTGCAGAAAAAGATATTAAATGGACTACTGCCATAAAACTTGCTTCCATAATTGAAAGAGAAGCTGGAGGCCCTGGAGATATGCCGCTTATTGCAGGAATTCTTTGGAACAGACTTTTGAAAAACCAGAAATTAGAAATTGACGCTACTATTCAATACGCAATGGGAAAAACCAACGGCAAATGGTGGCCCACTGTCCGAGGATCAGACATAAGAAATACTGATTCTCCGTTTAATACTTATAAGCACACCGGACTTCCTCCTTACCCAATTTCAAATCCAGGAATAACATCAATTGAAGCGGTTTTAAACCCAACAGAAACTGATTGCTTTTATTACCTACACGATAGGAGTCGTCAAATACATTGCTCAGTTACTTACGAAGAACACTTGGAGAATATTGAAAAGTATTTAAACTAGCTTTGTTATACTGAAGGTATGAAGAGAAAAGCCTTTTTCTTTATTACGCTCATTTTCATTTCATGGAGATTATTAATGTTTATTCCCGTTTGGGGAGCTGAACAAAAATTAAATTACAGAAGCGGATATGAATATACAAATATTGTAAAGTCTACTGATCCCGTTACTTACAACATCTTAAACAAAACATTTCTTGCTCCTTGGGCAAATTTTGACGGGATTCATTATTTATTTATTGCAGGAAATGGGTACACAAATAATTTAGGTTTTTTTCCTTTATATCCTTCAACAATTAAAGTCGTTTCGATGATTTTCGGCACACATACACCATTTGATCTTGCATATTTTTTTAGTGCATTTTTTGTCTCAAATATAGCGTTCTTTTTAAGTTTAATTGTTTTTCATAAACTCCTTTCGCTCGATTACAATGAAAAACAAACAAAACAAACTCTCTTTGCATTACTAGTTTTCCCGACATCGTTCTTTTTCGGAAGTTTATATAGTGAAAGCTTATTCTTACTTTTTCTTTTTTTATCTTTTTATTTTGCCCGGAAAAAACAATGGGCACTGGCAAGTATTTTTGGAATATTTTTAACTTTAACCCGTTTAGTGGGCATCTGCATCTTTCCTGTTCTGCTTTATGAATATTTTATAGTTAATAAACAGCCGCTTAAAAAATTTATTCAAAGCGGAATATGGACAGTCCCTTTTGGTTTAATTGCATATTCCATTTACAACTATATTATGAAAGGGGATTTTTTATATTTTATTCACGCGCAGGGAAATTTTCTCAACAACAGATCAGTTGACACTATTGTATTATTTCCTCAAACAATATATCGGTATATAAAAATAATAATTACAAACCCACAAACCCAATTTGAATGGTGGATTGCGTTACTGGAACTTGGCTCTTTTGTATTCGTAATTATTGCTTTTTATGTTGCATGGAAGAAAAAAGTTCGGCGCTCATACATAATATTTTCTTTATTGGCGGTTTTGATTCCCGCTTCAACCGGCACATTTTCCGCACTTCCCCGGTATATTTTAGTTGCATTTCCGATGTTTATTGTAATTGGACTATCCTCAAGCAAACTTAAGGTTTTTTATTTTACTATTTCTGCCGTTATTTTATTTATCCTTCTCTTTTTCTTTTCAAAAGGATATTTTATTGCTTAAACGAAAGTTTTCTTCCCTTCAATAAATTCAGGATAAACTGCTATAATTACTCCAATAATTATGCGAACTATTAAAAAACTCAATAACGGCAATGCTATTCCCGTTCTGGGTTTGGGAACTTGGAGATCTGAAAAAAATCTTGTTGGTAACGCTGTAAAATTTGCTATCACCAAAGCAGGTTATAGACATATTGATTGCGCACATATTTACGGCAATGAAAAAGAAATTGGCAAAGCATTTACGGAAATTTTTAAACAAGGTGTAAAAAGAAATGAACTTTTCATTACAAGTAAACTCTGGAATACAGATCATAAATCAGAAAACGTTGAGAAAGCGTGCAAAAAAACTCTCTCAAATCTTAGACTTGATTACTTAGATTTATATTTGATGCACTGGGGAATTGCTTTTAAGAATGGAAAGAGTCTCGAACCTCTAGATCGAAACGGAAAAGTAATTACCGATAAAGTTTCTATACAGGAAACTTGGAAAGCAATGGAAAATCTTGTCAAAAAGGGATTAGTCCGCTCAATTGGCGTTGCCAACTTTAAAACTATCATGCTTGTAGATTTGCTAACTTATGCAAAGATAAAACCCGCGATGAACCAAATAGAGCTTCACCCGTATAATACTCAAGTTGATCTTGTTACATTTTGTAAAGAAAAAAATATTGCCGTTACTGCATATTCGCCTCTTGGACGTTCTGGAATCCACAGAGACAGTAGTAAAGGCCCAAAATTATCTGATGAGAAGGTAATCAAAAAAATTGCAGCAAAGTATAAAAAAACGCCTTCGCAAGTCTTGATAAATTGGGCACTATCACGCGGAACAATTACTATTCCAAAGAGTGTTACTCCAGAAAGAATTATAGAGAATTTTGATGTTTTTGATTTTGAACTAACTAATTCTGAACAAAACGAAATAAGTTCATTAAACAGAAATTACAGATTTGTAAACCCTGACGACTTTTGGGGCATCCCATATTTTGTCTAACATCAGGCAGGAAATCGGTTTATTTAGCTTCCTATTTATGCTAAAAGAAAAGTAAACAGAAAAATTTAGTGCCAAAACTTACGCTCGTGTGTTATAACCATTGGAATTTTCGCTTTATTTGCAGCTTCAATTGAAGCCTTATCGTTTATCGAACCACCTTGTTGAATAATTGCTCCAATTCCTGTTTTTGCCGCCAAATTAACAGAATCGTCGAATGGGAAAAAGCTATCACTTGCCAAAATTCCATCATGAACAAACTTTCCAGCTTGATCAAGGGCAATTTTTGTAGCTCTAACTCTGGAAGTTTGGCCTGATCCAATTCCTCTAGTCATAGGCATTGCCTTATCAACAACAATAATAGTATTTGATTTGATTCTGCTGATAAATTTCCATGCAAGTTCCATTTGCCGGATTTGTTTTTCTGTGGGTTGTATTTCTGTAACCACTTCCCAGTTTTCAAAATTCGCATTGGTATCATCCCAGTCCTGCATAATAAACCCTCCATCGAAAAATCTTAAATGTTTTTTATTTGATCTTTGCTTAGGAATTTGTCCAAAAATATAAATGCCGGTGCTTTTACGAACCTTTTTTACAAACTCTATAGCGTCATTTTTTATAAAAGGCGCTGCAATAATATCAATAAGAACTCCGTTTTCTTCTTTAAAGTTTGCGAAAGTTTTTGCGGTTTTTAAATCCATCGGTTGATTCAAGACTATTACTCCACCAAACGCTGACTCAGGATCTGCTGCAACTGCATTTTGCAAGGCATCAGATATCGAACTACCCAATGCGATTCCTGATGGACTATTGTGCTTTATAACTACAGCTGCCGGCTCTTTAAAAAAGCGAACAGATTCTAGCCCGGCGGAAATATCGGTAAAATTAGTCGCTGAGAGGTCACGTCCTGTAATTTTTTGTAATTTCGCTAAAGGGGAATTTGTATTAGGCTCTATATAAACTGCTGCCCTCTGGTGAGGATTATCTCCGTATCTGAGATTTATATTTTTTCTCCCGGGAATTGCAATTTCATCTGCAAATAGTTTTTTATCAAACTCTAAATAGCTTGCAATTTGGCAGTCGTAAAATGACAAATGGCGAAACGCTTTTGCTGCTAGCTTTAGGCGCATTTTGTCGTCAATCTTTTTTTTCTTCAATAGATTGGCAATTGAGCTATAATCAGAAGGGTCAGTAATTATTACAACATTTTTATTGTTTTTAGCAGCAGCTCTAATCATTGTTGGCCCACCAACGTCAATATTTTCAATTGCGGCGTCTTGACTTACTTTTGGATCCGCGATTGTTTGTTCAAATGGATAAAGATTTGCAACAACAATATCTATTGGAATAATTCCAAGAGTTTTTGCTTCTCTTACATGCTCCGGATTAGTTCTGTCATAAAGAATTCCGCTTTCGATTTGAAAACTAATTGTTTTCATTCTGCCATCAAAACTTTCCGGATTTCCCGTAATTTCTTGAATTGGAATCACCTTTAAACCAGCACCTATAAGAGTTTTTGCACTGCCTCCTGTTGAGATAATCCTATATCCTAACGAACTTATTGTTTTTGCAAATTCAACTATTCCTGTTTTATCAAAAACGCTAAGCAAAGCATACCTCTGAGGAAGTTTTGTGGCTTTTTTTCTTGCTGTCATTGTTTTTCTTATATATGAAAGCTTATCATAAAGTCAAGTAATATTATCTTCTATGATATAATCCGCTCCACTATGGCTATTAAAAAGGTTATCCAGGCAGGACATCCAAAACTTAAAAATAAAAATAAGACTGTTAAAGATTTCAATTCTCTAATAATTAAAAAATTAATTAAAGATCTAAAAAACACTATGTATAAAACAGGACTGATAGGAATTGCATCTTCCCAAATTGCACAGAATTTTATGATTTTTATAACCCACCCAAGGACAACAAAAGCGAGAACATTGGGCAAAATCGATAAGCTTCGTATTTATATTAATCCGAAGATTATTTTCCGCTCAAAGCACGAAAATCTTATTTACGAAGGGTGTGGTAGCATTGCGGATGGTGCGATTTTTGGACCAGTTTCAAGATCAAGAGAAATCGCGATTGAAGCGCTTGATGAAAATGGACAAAAGTTTAGACTCAGATGCGATGGTATTTTAGCAAGAGTAATTCAACATGAAATTGACCATTTAGCAGGAATAGAATTTCTGGAAAGAGTGAACGACTATAGCAAGATTATTTCTGAGACTTATTATAAAAAAACTATACGAAATTCAAGACTACAAAAACAAAATTCAAAGATAACAAAGATAGACTATAAATTTGTGAAGTAATCATAAACTGCTTTTGAAAAGTTAGCAATATTTTCAGCAGCTTTATTAGAATCTTTAGTATCTGATAAAACAACTATTATATAGTCTCCTTTTTCCGTATAGACAATTCCGCCGTCGTGTTTTGATCCGAATAACTCCCCTGTCTTATGCGCCACTTCTATCGAAGACAGATATTTAGGTATCCTGTCGTTTAAAGTTTGCTGCTTTAGTATGTCAATCATCTTTTTGGAATATTCTTGATCGACAATTTCCCCTTTATAAAGTTTTTCGAAAAAAATAGCTGTGTCTCCGGCTGTTGTCTGTGGAGGTTGTTTAAAGTTAGAATTTTGCAAACCGTAATCTTTTAAGAATTTGGTAATAGGAAGACTTCCTGATCTTGAAGCAAGGAGGAGCACCGCATAATTGTCTGAAACTGTGATCATTTTTTCTATTGCTTCTTGGACCTTCATGTTAATTATTTGAGGCTCATTTGCGGAAGGAGTCGGAGTAAATCCCGAAGGCACTGGTGTAGGAGTTGTAGTTGAAAGAGTTTCATCCAGGCTGGCTACAGACGAGCTAAGAACCTCTGTTTCATTCCAAGCGCCATCCTTTATTTTTTGAAATGCTACAACCATAACCCAAAGCTTATAAAGACTTGCGCTGTTAAATTTTTTATCTTCGTTATAATAATAATTCTCTTCCGTTTTTAAATTTTTTATAACAACCCCGTATTTACCTTCCTGATTAGTTAAATATTTTTTTACCAATTGTTCAAGCTGACGTTGTGGGGCTTGGGTTGGAATTTGAGTTAGAGTTTGTTTAGCCGGAACTTTAACTGCCGAAAGTATAAGCTTTTTTGAATCTTCTTTATTTTGCAAAGCAGACAAACGATAGATTGTCACAGGAATAAGAAATAAAATTAACAATAAATATAAGAATCCTAATGTTTTTCCTCCACTTTTCACCTACAAATTTAAACATAGTTTGCATAACATAACAAGTCCAAGAATCAATTTTTTTTCTGCTATAATTGCTTCATGAAAAGGCCCAGACTAAAACTCATATTCATCATAGGCTTAGGATCAGTAATTTTGCTAATTCTAGCTTCCTTCCTAATTATTGGAAGAAACAAAGATGAGATAGTTCACTATCACGCAGGATTTGCTGTTTTTACTAATAACAAACAGGCTGACTTCTCAGATTTTAAATACATGATAATAAAACCTTGTAATTTAGATAAAGACGAAGAAAAAGAGTCAGACGAAGACGATCAAATCGAGAAGGCTCATCTGCATGATCAAATCGGAGATGTTGTACATATTGAGAGAAAAAACGCTAAGTGGTCAGATTTATTTACTAATCTTAAGTATGATATTAATTATCAGGAAGTAGTAGCTTATCTTAACAGTAAAAAGACTACTGATTTTGAGAACTTAATTATTCAGCCTTATGATAGCCTGGTAATTCTAATCGGGAAAAATGATTCCAAAAAAGCTTTAGCAAAAGCAGTTAAAAAATCCCACATAGAAGAAACGGAAAAAAGAAGCGAAAACTGCGGATCTTAAATACAAAATCCTATTACAATAATTCCTGGTGTTGAAAAAAATCTAATTCTCCCCTTCTGTTATAATTTCCCCCATGTATTTGCGTTTTGAGGATTGGACCACTTTTACTTCCAGGTTAGATAAGAAAGGTGTTAGACACGGAGGAAAAATAATTAAAGTTTTTGCAACTGATGAGGATCCCAAAGAAAGATTTGGTAAGCCAACTCTTGCAGTAGTTGAGTCAAGCGATGAACCTTTTACTGATGGCAATGTTTTCGATTTTGGAGAAAGAGGAGTTTTTACTGGTCTGGATTTTGAACGCGCAATTGCGGAAAAAGGAGTTAGCGATAAAGCAGCAAGAATAGCCAGGGCGCTGGCACGTTTTTCAATACGT
>ORJL010713393.1_pt1 | contig 80108 bp, 67 predicted proteins | sample 1779941 | NCBI WGS metagenome assembly ORJL01 (sample SAMEA104232317, study PRJEB22302) | groundwater metagenome | biome: forest; feature: aquifer; material: groundwater | place: USA | collected 2011-08-07 | depth 5.8 m | reverse complement strand
TATTGGCCTCCTCATCCAGCTTGCACGCCTCATATGCGATTTCTGTTCGTCAGACCAGCGTTTTGCCTGCGGCTTCCTTCAGATTCCACCTCGCGATGGACACCCTTGCCGTCCAGCTAACGATTCCCCCTGTCGGGTTCGCAGGAGACTTTCACTCCCAAGTGGGTGCGCCCTGCCGGGCGCACCAAAGAAAAAGGGAGAGCCGGGTGGCTCTCCCTTAAATGCGTTTCGGGTCTGGGTAAGACTAGAAAATCAGTCTCATACCAAACTGAACTACGCGCCGGGCCAGGGACATGTCCTGGAAATTGGCAAAGCCACCGTTCTTAACGCCGGCGTTATCCAGGGTCGTGTTTGGCAGGTAGTCAGCGGCGTTGACGCCATAGCCCGGATTTGGGTGATTCAGGACGTTGAAGAACTCAGCCCGCGCCTGCAGCCTCACGCGCTCGCCAATCTTCGTGTTCTTGAAAAAGCTCATGTTGAGCTGGTTGATTGCCGGGCCCTTCAGATAGTTACGCGGCATGTTGCCGAAAGGCGTCCCGAAAATCTTCGCCGAACCTGGGGCGTTGATGATTAACCGCACATCATTCGGAGTGACCGCTACCCAATTGCCGGTCTGGCGGAAGATTGTCATGCTATAGAAAACGGTTGAAGTCCCCGCAACCGCCGGTGCGCCATACACGATATAAGCATCGATGGCACTGATTCCGACCGCAGTGGCCGGAGCGCTGGGATTGCCCATAAACGCCCGCTGACCGGCGGTCAGGTAGGTGTTGCCCAACCCATACGCTCCATTGGTAGCGTCAGTTGGCGTATACGGAGTGCCGCTTGTGAGTATCTGGACTCCGTTAAGCTGCCAGCCGCCCAACAAGTGACCCACAAACCCGTGCTGCTCTTTCTTGAACGGGAGGTCGTAGATGGCACTTGCCGAAAAGGCATGCGGACGGTTGAGACCGGAAAGCGACTTTTCGCAAGAGCCGGAGCAGAACGGGTTCTGCGGGTTCGCGTTATTGATACCCGCGAAACCGAAAATCTCGCTCGCGTTGTCGATTGTTTTGCTAAACGTGTAGGACGCGTTTATCGAGAGCGCATTCTTCATGAAGCGTCCCGCATAGCGCGACTGCATTGAATGATAAGTCGAGTGCGCCCCGTTGTCCCTGACGGTGATGCTGTTTGCTACCTTCTGGCGTCCGTTGCAGACAGATTCGTTGACAAACAGGGTCGCTGCAATGTCCGTGCAGGTTTGGAACCCAACACCCGCCGGAAACTTCGAGGCGAATGACGGAAAATCAATGCCCGTGCCAAACAGGTTTGGAAGGCCAAAAACTATCGGCTTGGTAAAAAAGTTGCCGTTGACGCTCTGGAACAGACCGACACCCTGGGTGCCCACATAGCTGACCTCAAACACGTTGCTGCGATTGAGCTGTCGCTGAATACCAAACGAGAATTGTTCGGAATACGGCGAATGGAAACCCGGCGAAACCTGAGTCTGTGCCAGATAGATCGGATTCAGTTTGCCCAGCGGCAAGACACCCGACGCCGATGCTATGGCCTGGTTGTTGGTCCCAGTCGGATTAAGCGGCAACGGCAGTGGCGAAGTGGTTGTCGACGCCAAAGCGTTAGCCGATGAAAGCTGGAGCGCTGCGGAATAAGGCGCCACGTTCTGCAGGTTCAGCAGAATGTTGTAAAACGCCGGATCGTAAGCGATCGCAAACCCGCCCCTGATAACCGTCGCATCGTTGCCCACCAATTTGTGCATGAAACCGTGCTCAAATTTCGGCGAATAGGCAAAACCGACGCGCGGCGCCCAGTTATTCTTATCGGCTGGTACGAACGGAACAGTCCGCACGCTAATAGGCAGCGTCGGATCAAAGATCGCCTTTGGAGTACCGCTTTCGCGAGCCAGCGTAATGTCATGCAGCTGATTGATCGGTTGTCCTGTGTATTCGTAGCGAACGCCAAGATTCAAGGTTATGTTGGGCCGAATCTTGAAATCGTCCTGAAGGAAGTAATACTGGTCGTTCTCCGTGTACGTAGTGACCGGCTCACCGGCGGTCAGGTTGATTGCCGACGGAGCGTTGTTGATCAGCCGTGTCACTGAGTTAAAGGAAAACTGACCCTGATAGAGTGGCAGAAACGGCACCTTATTAACCAAGTGCTTGTACTCCGCTCCGAACACCAGGCTGTGCTTTCCTCTGCTCCAACTCATGGTGTCGGCAAACTGATAGACCTTCACCAGTCGTCCTTGCGGAATATTAGTGGCCCCACCGATTGTTTGCAGCGCGCTGGCGGTCCTGACGCCCGAAAGGCCAGCGCTGCTGAACGTGATATTGGCGATCGTGTTACCGATATCCGCGGGCTTTGGAATCGCAGACACGCCAAAACTTGCATCAGCGCCACCGAACTCGACGTTAAGGTCCTGAGTAGTGGCCTTGAATTCATTTACAAATGTATTCGTAAACTGACGGGTCCAGGTTCCACCAAGATTCCTGCTGGTTGCCGGCACGTCGTAGCTGAAACCGTTGGAACCGCCCCCGTTATTCACAAAGAGCTGAACCTGATTGAGGTAACGGAAGTCGATGTTGTCTTTCTGGGTAGGTCTAACCGTAAATCGAGTACTCCACTCGTTCTCGGTATACGGGGCTGAGTAGTCACGCTCTGCATACGCAGCCTGGAAGAGGTTGGGGGCTGCGGCGGTGCCGAGATTTATGATGTCATACGGCCCCCCACTTAGAAATGGTGCCCCGGTTGCCGGATTGATATACGCGGTATAGACCCCGCAGCCCGCTGGAGCCGCAGAACCCGCGGTAATTGCCCTAGGACATCCGGCGGCCAGAGTTCCCAAATTGAACGCCGACGAGATCGTTCCGCCCAGATTGGTAGCAAGATCAGTTCGGGCCCGGACGGCCCCATGTGAAAACGCAAACGAGCTAAGCTGGGTGATGTCCGCGATGGCCGTATTCCCCGGAAAAGACGTAGTCAAACGCGAGAAGTCTGAGGCCAGAATGCTCATGCCGCCGCCACGCGCGATGAAGGTCTGCGGGTTTCTAACTCCCTGGTACGAGATGAAGAAAAACGCCCGATCCTTACCCTTCCAAATACCCTTGCCGCCTTCGCCGAATTTCGGCAGCCAGATGGGCCCGCCAAAGGTTCCACCATAGGCGTTATAAAGGTTTCGATCTGGATAGAGCTGCCCGCTGGCCCTTTGTTGATTGTTCAGGCTGTTCAGATTGCGCCAGTCCTGGTGATACCAGGAGAGGTCTCCGTGAAAAGCATTGCCACCGGACTTTGTAATAATGTTAACGACCGCGCCTGAATTGCGGCCATACTGCGCGGAAAAGTTGTTCGTGATGATCTGGTATTCTGCCACCTGGCTTTGATTGTCGACAAAAAGCGAGGGGCCGCCAATACTCAGGTCATTGTTGTCTGAGCCGTCAATCTGAAAGTTATTCGATCGACCACGATTTCCGTTTACTGAGAGGCCAGTACCGTCCGTATTCACGCCACTATTTCGTGACGCAACTACGCCGGGAGCTAACAAAGCCAGAGTGTCCAAGCCTCCACCTGCGCCATTGGACGGCAAGTCCTCGATCTTGCGCGATTCAAAGGTGGTCGAGATTTGGGCTTGGTCCTTGGTGACCAATTCTTCTCCGGTGCTGGTGACAGTTACAGTCTCTGACGGGGTGCCGACGGCCAGGGCCACGGCGAGTTCAATAACCGACCCAAGACCGAGGTCAACATCTGTAATGGACTTCTTGCTGAACCCCTTTTGTTCTACAGTCACTGTGTACTTGCCTGGCGTCAGGTTCGAAATCACATAGATTCCCTCACCGTTCGTCGTGAAGGCAGCGCTAACAACGCCTGTGGCCTGGTTCTTGACTGTGACGGTGGCGCCTGCTACGACTTGGCCATTGGGGTCGGTTACCGTACCACGCAAAGTACCGGTCTGGGCCTGACCGAAGGCCGAAACACTAAACGCAAAAAGAACGACCGCCCCGAACACTAGTCCGGCAGCGATCCTCGCAAATCTATTCATGGGCTTCCTCCTGCTTTTCTTCATGTCTAAAGTTTTCGGATTCTCTCTACACTGCAATCCCGTCCCCAGTAACTTATCGCTCTACTAGACGGTGACGGACGATGATTACGACGTTTGACAACAAGGCCTCTGGCAGCAAGAGTCATACCGCCGCGGCCCAAATTCGTAAGCTATTGTAAAAGAGCGCCTTGTCCATGGTGAGCGCGGTAATTCTCACGGCTGATGTTGCTAAAAATGGATCGTTTTACGAATCCTCGAATTACTCCGTTACCTCAGCAGGCTAATCATTTTTCGCGCCTGAGCAGCATCGGGTCCGTTTGGCGCCTCGCGCAGGTAACCCTCGAACATTTTGCGACCTCGCTCGCGCTCACCCTGACTGACATAGACTTGACCGAGATGAAAAAGCGCCGTGGCATAGGCCGAACCGCCGAGATCGTGAGCTGTCCTTAGCTCTTGCTCGGCACCGGTTAGGTCCCCCGAGCCTTCCAAGGCCAAGCCATCATAAAGTCTCGCGGCCGCTGAATTGGGTTGAAGCGACAGCGCCGTCCTAAGCATGCCGGTCGCTTCCGCGAATTGATGTTGCTGCACGAGTACGATGCCGAGATTCAGGCGAGGATTAAAGGCTTTGGGATCGATTTGGATCGCTTGATGAAACTCCTCGGCCGCCTCATCCAGCTTTCCCTGGGACAGTAGTTGCGCACCAAGATCGTTATGGGCCATCAGGTAGGCAGGATAAATTGCTACCGCCTTCCTCAAGTGAGCGATCGCGTCGGCTGTCTTGCCAGACTTGCTCGCCTCACCGGCGCGCTCAAACTCCCTTTTCGCCTGAGGTGGAATTGCCCGATCAAGCTCCCCAGCTGAGATGGCCCCGGTTGGATTCCTCGATTTGCCTGAATCCTTTTCTTTTAGATTGATGTTCAGAATGGACGGTGCGTTAGGAAAAACCTCAACCCTCACCTTGGCTATCTCAAATCGATCGCCATCCGCTTCGATTACGATTTCATAAACCGTTGGCGTCAGTCCGTTGAATTGAAAGTGTCCCTGATTGTCTGTATAGACATTGCTCCTGACACCGCGATCGGTTTGGAGCGTGATCCTGGCGCGCTCGTTCAGGAAAGCTCCATTCGGAAGCACAACATTGCCACTGATACTCCCGCCTTGAGCGGCCGCCGCGGCCGGCAAGAGAAACAGAATGCCCACCAGAACGAGGCTGCTCTTAAGGCTCGCGCACCAGAAATTCATGACGATTTTGATCGGCAATGTTCGTGCCAAGAGTCCGCTGACAATAAGCGCAATCGTTGCTTCCGTTCCCCCGAGTTCGTCAGATGATTGACTCTAAGAATCTGGATATTATTCCGATTTTCTGGACGGTGCAGTATCGGAACACGGCGAGAGCGCTAGCAATCCTTCACCGTCTCGAATTCAAACCACAGCTCCTTCCCCCGAATCACGTTGCACAGATAGAACTCCCAAAACTTGCGCGTGAAGCGAAACGCCGGCCAACGCTGATCGAGATTCACGATAAACTCCAGACCGACCGCGCGCCACAAGTTCGCCAGCGAAACATAGGTGCGGATCGGTTTCAGCTTGACCTCAGTATAGAAGGGGAAGAGTTGACGATCGTCGATGAAGCAGTTGAGTGAATAACTGTTGAGATGATTGCGATGGGTTGGATCAGTAGCCCAGTCCGGATTTGAGTAGTGAGGCGTCACGATCGTAATGCGGCCACCACGCTTGGCGATGCGATAGAGTTCGGTTACCAGGGTCATCACATCGGGGACGTGCTCAACGACGTGACGACAAACAATTTCGTCGAACTCGTCGTCACCGAAAGGATAAGGAATGTCGCCCAGGTCGTGAATTACATCCGCGTGAGCTTTCGGATTTGAATCCATGCCGATTGCGCCCGGCGTCTTGTTCCAGCCGCAACCAACATCGAGAATCTTTCTTGAGGTGCTGTTCGTAGCGTCACCCTACTGATGAAATCATTTCCGCGAGACCCGAGACATCCAAGGCGCGCAGTGGCACCTCAAACTGGTTCTGCAACTCTTCCAGTCGCATGCCATCGAGCATGATCTCTTCGTCGCTCTTCAAAGCCACGCGCGGAATGATCACAAAATCGCCTCGCACTCGCTCGCGCGCCGCCGCGAAATCACCGCCCGTCAGCAAACCCGCGACGCTGACATCGCCGCCAAAGTAATCGTTCTCGACGGGCAAAACATCCAGTCTTGTGCCGAACCGTTCATTGAAGCGGTCAATCATTCCTGTCAGCACGGGAGCGAAAAGCGTTCCCGTCATGATGGTTCCGAAAATAGCCCTCCCTAACGGTCGGGCTTCTGACACCGGTCCGCGCCGCTCGAGTCTGCGCATCAACGCGTCAAATTCACTTTCAAAGCTGCGCACCATGCCAATGCCGTCTTCGATCTGGGGATAATCTCCGTAATGCTTCCGACCCGGCACCGCCCGTCCGGCCCGCAGATAAATTTCATCGCCAAGAAAAGCAAACGTGGTCCCCAACGTGTCACGCAAGTCGCTCTGAATTCGCGTCACTTCGCGAATCGTGCGCCGGCAAAATTCCGGCGTGACCGGCGTCAGCCGTGGATCGTTCAGATAGCGGGTCAGTCCGAGCGGCACAATCGCCACGCTCGAAACTCGGGGATGTAGCGCAGCGAGGTCGTTGATCGTGCGTCGCAGAATTTCGCCATCGTTGATGGTGGGACAAAGAACGACTTGCGCGTGAATTTCGATGCCCGCGTCGAGCATCTGTCGCATCTTCCCGGAAATGTCTGCCCGCTGTTTGTCGATGCCCAGCAGATAAGCGCGCACGTCCAGGTCAGTGGCGTGGACTGAGACGTATTGCGGCGTCAGCCGCTGCTCGACCACGCGCCGCATCTCGTCGTCAGTGATCGAAGTCAGCGTGGTGTAGTTGCCGTACAGAAACGAGAGCCGCACGTCTTCGTCGCGCACAAACAGCGATGGCCGCGCGGTTTCGGGATTGCCTTTGCAGAAACAGAAGAGGCATTCGTTCGCACACTGGCGCGGCACGATCTGTTCGAAGCTGAGACCGAAGTCCTCCGCCTCGTCGCGTTCAATGTTCAGCTCCCAGTGTTCGCCGCTGGGCTTGCGCACGTCTACCACCATTTCAGTTTCGCCGGCAGTCTGAAACCGAAAATCGAGATAGTCGCGCACGGCGCGCCCGTTGACACTCATGACGCGATCGCCTGGCTCAAGCTCCAGCTCCGCGCCCAGACTGTCGGCGGCAACTTCCGCGATCTCGACGCCACGGCGTCGAATCTGGGTTACGGCTGGGGTGACTGCGAACTCGTACATCGAAATCCTTCGCGTTGACGAAAGGCGAGAGTATAGCAAACGCGCGCGTTCTTTGTTGATTGTGGCGTTGACAACGAATCCGGTCGAGTCCTACTCTCGTTTCGTCCGTCTACGGAATCGCTCCTGGCTGTCCTAAGGCCGTCGGAATCACTGGATCTCCAAAATCAATGGACGAAAAGCACGATTCTCCGTCAGCCAATCCTACCCCACCTAATGTCGTCGCTGATCGGACGAAGGGCTGTGTACTCTTAGTCGAAGACGATCGCTCGGCACGCCGTTATTTGGAAGTAATGCTGCAACGGTCAGGCTACCAGGTAGTAACCGCCTGCGATGGATTGGAAGGAATGAAGCTGGCGCTGTCGTCACAGATTGACGCGGTGGTCACAGACGCAATCATGCCGCATCTGAGTGGTCAGCAACTGGCTCATTTCGTGCGCGGCAATGCGAAGCTCAAACATCTTCCGATCATTTTGTTGACCGGGCAGGAGAATAGGGAAGCCGTGGCTTCACCCGGTGATCTAATCGACGCGTTCCTTTACAAGCCGGTCAAGGCGGAAGAATTGACGAATTGCCTGGCGAGACTCTTGCAGAAGTCTCACTCAACCTAAGAAACCTACCGTGAAAAGGAGTCGCATTGAACAAAGTCAGACTTTCCGGCCGGGCGACTGAAACGCCGGCTTCGCCGATTCGACGGCTGGTGCCGTATGCCGACCGGGCCAAGGCGCGCGGCGTCAAGGTCTATCACCTGAACATCGGCCAGCCGGATATCGAGACTCCGGCCGAGATGATGAACGGATACCGGAACGTCGACCTCAAGGTGCTTTCCTACGGGCCGTCGCAGGGCTTGAAGGACTACATTGACGCACTGGTTCAATACTATGGCCGCGTGGGAATAAAAGTACGGGCCCAGGACATTCTGGTTACGACCGGCGGCAGCGAGGCGATATCGTTCGCGCTGGACGCGGTGACCGACGCCGGCGACGAAGTCATCGTGCCGGAACCGTTCTATTCCAACTATGCGGGATTCGCGGCAACCGCCTGCGTCAAGCTCGTCCCGGTGACCTGTCTGGCTGAGACCGGTTTTGCCCTGCCGCCCAAGTCCGAGTTCGAACGGGCCATCACCAGCAGGACCAGGGCAATCATCTATTCCAACCCGGGCAACCCGACCGGCGCGGTTTACACCCGACCGGAACTGGAGATGCTTGCGCGTTTGTGCGTCGAGCACGGACTCTACCTTATCGGCGACGAGGCGTACCGCGAGTTCATCTACGAGGCCGACACCGACCACACGAGCGTCCTCAATCTGACTGGAATCGAAGACCGAGCGATATTGGTGGACAGCGTGTCCAAGCGGTACAGCGCGTGCGGGGCACGGGTGGGCTGCATTGTCAGCCGGAACGCCGAACTAATGGCCGCAGTACTGAAGTTCGGCCAGGCCCGGCTTTGTCCGCCGACCGTAGATCAGTTGGCGGCGATGGCCGCGGTGAAAGTTCCGGACAGCTACTTCACCGAAATGCGGCGCGAGTACCAAAGCCGCAGAGACCTGGTCTGCGAGGCACTCGCGAAGGTACCGGGCGCGGTCTGCCGCAAGCCCGGGGGCGCATTCTACGTTGTGGCCAAGTTGCCGATTCGCGACGGCGAGGAATTCGCCATCTTCATGCTTGAAGAGTTCCAACTCGACAATGAGACGGTGATGGTCGCGCCGGCAGACGGATTCTACGCGACCCCGGGCAAGGGCAAGGACGAGGTGCGCATCGCCTACGTACTCAACTGCGATGACCTGGCGCGGGCAATGAAGATTCTGGCGGCCGGGGTCGAAGCGTACAACCGGAAGATCAGTGTTTCTGCTCCCGCCGGTTTCTAGACTTCCACTTCGTCAATCTGTGCGCGCTGCAGCTTGCCACTGTAATCAAAGTAAACCGACTTCCATTCGGAAAAAATGTCGAGCACCTGGGTGCCGGCTTCGCGATGACCGTTGCCCGTGGCTTTCGTGCCGCCGAACGGCAGATGAACTTCCGCGCCGATGGTCGACGCGTTAACGTAAAAAATTCCCGTGTAGGTTTCGTTCATTGCATGGAACGCGCGGTTAACGTCCTGAGTGTAAATCGCCGCCGACAAACCGTACTGCACGCCGTTGGCAATCTCGATCGCTTCGTCCAGCGAATTGGTCGGAATCACTGAGGTCACCGGTCCGAAGATTTCTTCCTGCGAGATGCGCATCTCAGGCGTGCAATCGGTGAAGACGGTCGGCTCGATGAAATAGCCGTGCGCATAATCGCCCTTGGTCAGATGCTTGCCTCCGCAAGCGAGCGTGGCCCGATCTTCATTCTTGCCGATGCCGATGTACTCCAAAATCTTTTGCACCGCGGCGGCGTTCACCACCGGACCAACATCAGTTTTTGGATTAGCGCCATTGCCGATGCGCAAAGCTTTCACTCGATCGACAAGCTTCGTGCTGAATTGCTTATAGACTTTCTTATGCACGATCAAACGCGACGAAGCGGTGCAACGCTGGCCTGACGTTCCGAACGCTCCCCAAACTGCGCCTTCGACCGCGTTATCAACGTCCGCGTCATCCATCACGATGATTGCATTCTTGCCGCCCATCTCGAGCGAGCAGATCGCATTACGTTCAGCGCATGCATACGCCACCGTGCGTCCCGTTTCAGTCGACCCGGTCATCGAAATCAGACGCAAGGAAGGATGACTCGTAATCCGCGCGCCGACGACTGAACCGCGACCCATCACCAGATTAACGACACCTGGAGGAACGCCGGCTTCTTCGCAGGCTTTGACCAGATTGTAGGTTGACAGCGGCGTGTCTTCGGCGGGCTTGATCACGACCGTGTTGCCGCACACCAGCGCCGGCATTAACTTCCACGACGGAATGGCCATCGGAAAATTCCACGGCGTGATTAATCCACAAATCCCGACCGGCTGGCGCACGCACATCGCGAACTTGTTGGGCATCTCGGCCGGCGTGGTGAAGCCGTGCAAGCGCCGGCCCTCGCCGGCAGCGTAGTACGTGCAATCGATCGCTTCCTGAACGTCGCCGCCGGCCTCTTTCAAGACCTTGCCCATCTCGCGCGTCATGTCGGCGGTGTACTTTTCCTTATCTCGGAGCAGGATCTCGCCGGCACGAAACAGAATTTCCGCGCGGCGGGGCGCGGGCGTGTGCCGCCAACGATCGAAGGCTTCCGCCGCGGCCGCAATCGCCCGGTCGACGTCGGCTTCGGTTGAACGCGGAAACCTGCCGACCAGGTCGCGAGTGTCAGCGGGGTTGCGATTCTCGCTCCACTCACCGCTGCCGCTCTGAACCCAACGGCCACCAATGTAGTTTTGGTAAGTTTTGGTGCGCGACTTATTCGCCGCATGCCCCGTAGACTTGTTTGCTTTTTTTGCGAGTGCTTTTTTTGCCTGAGCCATTTGTTCAGAGGTCAGAGATCAGAGGCCAGAGATGAGAGCTCAGCAAAACCGCGTTCTGATCTCTGACTTCTGACCTCTGACCTCTCCCTATTGATAAGTGAACTGCACAATTCGCGATACGATCCGCCCCGGTGGGGACCTGTCATAACGCGAAAGGTTGAGCACGATGGCGTCGCCCGGTTTCAGCGAGTCGATGACGCGCTGAAATTCGGCCAGCGTCGTTACCGGCACGCGGTTGATTCGGGTGATCACCTCGGACGGAATAATTTCAGTGGGTCGAACATCGGCAGCCAATCCGTTCGGATCGACTTCCTTGACGTAAAGCCCGGTCACGCCGTTCAAGTGCTTCTCGGTAATTAGCTGAGGCGTAAGTTCGGCCAGAGTCAGCCCGAGCCGCGCGCTGTTCGTTTTCGCGCTCGGCTCCTTCTCTTTTAGCGCCGGCAGTTCCGCATCACGAGCGGAAAAGTTCGGACGCTCGCCGAGAGTGACATCGACCGTGCGGCGATCAAGTTTGCCGTCAACTTCGCGCAAGAGAGTAAGCGCAACCGTCTTTCCCACTTCGGTGGCGGCAACTTTCGCGATCAGGTCATTCGAGTCTTGCACCGGCTGGCCGTTGAACTGAACGATCACGTCGTTGACCTGCAGTCCCGCTTTTGCGGCAGGCGTCGGCTGTCCGTTTCGTTCCGGCTGAACGTCAGCGATGATCGCGCCCTTTGCTTCCGGCAAACCATAGACCCGCGCGAATTCGCCCTGCACCGGCGACAGGGTGACGCCCAGATAACCGCGCTTAACTTTGCCGACGTTGAGAATCTGTTCGGAGACAAATCTGGCTTCGTTTGAGGGCAGCGCGAATCCGATACCGTTGTAATCTCCGGTCAGCGTCGCGATCTGAGAATTCACGCCGATCGCTTCGCCGTGCATGTTCACCAACGGCCCGCCACTGTTGCCGCGATTGATCGCCGCGTCAGTTTGCAGAAAGCGTTGAAAGTTGCTGAAGGCCTGCGAGTCGCGCTCCTTCTTTGAAATGATTCCCGCGGTCACCGTTTGATCAAGGCCGAACGGCGAGCCAATCGCCAGCACCCAATCGCCGACCTGGGCGACATTCGAATCACCAAACTTCATCACCGGCAGTTCGCGCCCGGCATCAATCTTGATCACCGCCAGATCAGTTTCCATATCGACACCAACCACTTTGCCGCGAAACCTCTCGCCGGTTTGCAGCCCTATCGTAATCCGCGAGGCGCCATCGACCACGTGCTGGTTCGTCAGGATGTAGCCTTTCGCGTCGATGATGAATCCGCTGCCTACGCCCCGCGTGGGCCTTTGCGGTTGCCGGCGCAACATGTCATAGAGCGGGTTGTTTGGGGTGCGATCGGTCTTGTCTTCGTTATCGCTTTCCGCGATGTCCGACGTCGTCTGCAACGTGTCGATATTGACAACCGCGGGCTCGACGCGACGGGCAATTTCCACAAACGAAGCGGAGAGCGCTTCCGGTCCGCGCGCGGCTGCTTGCGATCCGTCCTGGGCCACGGCCGGCCGGCCGGCAAGTATCGCGCCGATGCCAATGCCGGTCAGCACGCAGACGACACCCATCGCCACAATCCACACGCGCAGCTTGCGCAGAACTTTGCTTTCAGCTTCCGTAGTTTGCTTGATTGAGTCGAGCATGATTCACCGCCTTAGAAAAATCCGAGTTGACCTGCGTTGCGCTTTGCCGAAGTGCCTTTCCACTTTGGGAAGATCACGTTTGGGCAGTATAGCGAAAGGGCAAAGGAAAAACTAGAAGACGGAAAGGCCAGTAGTGCTCCGTTAATGTGTTGCCGGGGCATTAGCCCGACCGTAAGGGAGGGCTCAGTTTGCAATTCGGGTTTGGAGCCCTCCCTTACGGTCGGGCTAATGCCCCGCTCGCCATGCCGCAACAGCCCAACGGAGCACTACCGAAAGGCCGTCACGGACGCAGCAAAACTTTCAAGACCCCGGGCTCCGACGCTCGCTCCATGGCTCGCAACCCTTCGGCCAGCGAGAACTCTTCGCTGATCAGGTTTTCGACATCGATGGCGTTGGTTCGGAGCAGCTCCAGCGCCGGCTCAAAGCGTCCGCAACGCGACCCAATAACGCTGATTTCGTCAACCACAATGCGGGCTGCGTCCACTTCCGTCGCGCCCTGAAAAGTCGATTTCAAGACCAGCACGCCCCGCGGGTGCAACAAGTCGAGCGCCAAGGCGAATCCGGTGGCCGAGCCCGAAGCCTCGACCACGACATCAAACTCTTTCAAACGCGATTGGGCTTTATCAGCCGTCATCGTTTCAATGCCGCGGCGGGCGGCGATTAGAAGTTTGTCTTCGTGCTTGCCGATCAGGACAACGGCCGCGCCAGTGGTCGCCAAGACTTGTGCGCAGAGCAAACCAAGTTTGCCGTCGCCGATTACCGCCACGCGCGTGTCTTCGTTGATTGATGTGCGTTCGAGAATTCCACAAGCGGCAGCCAATGGTTCCGTAAACACCGCGCGCTCGTCAGAAATTTCTTCGGGCACCCGCAGCAAATTCACCAGTGGCAGTTTCAAGAACTCGGCATGCGCTCCGTCGCGCCCTACGATCCCAAGCACGGTGCGCGTGGCGCAGTGGCGCGGATCTCCCGCGCGACAGAGATCACAATGACCACAACCGGCGTTGATCTCGCCGACGACGCGGTCACCGGTTGCTAACCCGCGCGTGAGCAAGGGCTCAGGTAATTCTTCGATCACGCCGACAAACTCGTGCCCGATCGTTCCTGCAAAGCCGGCGTAGCCGCGCGCGATTTCCAGATCGGTGTTACAGATTCCAGACAGTGTCACGCGCACGACTGCCTCGCCATCAACCTGAGGCTTCGGCAAGTCAGATACGGACAGTTTCTGATTTTCGTAGCGAAGGGCCTTCATAAGCAGACGTCAGAGATCAGAAGTCAGAGATCAGAAGTCAGAAGTCAGAGATCAGAAGTCAGCACAAGACAGAAATCGGAGAACAGAAGTTACAAGTTGAAAGCTCGCGGCTGATTGGCTGACCTCTGACTTCTGATCTCTGACTTCTGGTCCTCTAGAATTTCTTCGTCCGTTCGTACGCATTTTCCATCGTCAACTCGACCGTTTGTTCGCGGCCGGCCACGTTTACTGGTAGCCGCCATTCAATCGCCTCGCCGCCGCTCAGCACCGCCGTCGCGTGCAGCCACCAGTCTCCTTGTCGAACTATTGCGGTCGCGCGGCCTGCGTTATCGGCCGTCGCCTTCACTGGAGTGATGCCATGCATTCGTCTTAACAGAAAATCATCGAACTCTCTAGCGAGATGTGGCGTCGCCTGGAACTCTCGCTGCGCGGCGACTAAATCGAATGGGTAAAGTTCGACGGGAGAATTCAGCGTCGCGCCAATGATCCTCCTGCGCAGGGTCACGGTTACGTTCGTCTGCGCGCCTGAATCAGCGGCGGTAACATTCATCGCCGCGGAGCTTTCGGCCGGCAAGCGCTGGTAGACGTTCCAGCCAGCGCCGAACAGTCCACCGACCAGGGCGATGCCGAGCATGACTTTCACGATTGTGATCGCTAGACTTTCTTTCACCGCTACCTCTTGAGCTGCCGCACGTATCGCACGAGCGCATCAATCTGATCTTCCGAAAGTTTCTTGCCGTACGCCGGCATCTTCTTGCCTCTGCCCTTGGTGATGGAATTGAAGAGCCGTTCGTCGCTCACATCGTTCTGCCACGACCCATCCGTCAGATCACGCGCGTGCGCACGCCGGCCACGCGGCGTATGCCCGCGGCCGTCTCGTCCGTGACACCCTGCACACTGCGCTCCAAACGTAGCCCTGGCATCGCCCGGCGTTGGTGCCGACTCATTCGCTCGGGCTAGAGTTTTGGTCGCTTGCGCGATGAACAGAACGGCGAAGAGCGCTGCCAGCAACGCCAGCACGGACCAAAACTTCTTTCCATCTCTCATAGAATCATGTTCTCCGATTGTGCTTGTGGATCGAATTCCGATCTCTAAGTGAGCACCTCGCAACCAGAGTTGCCTTCGCTCGCGGCATATTTATAACTCGAATTCGCGGTCTTGTCTTGCCGGAATTCTGCGAAGCGCGGTTGAAAGCAAAATGAATGCGCGATAATCTCAGGCGGTGATCGATCCCCTCAAAGACAAACTCCGTGAAGAGTGCGGCGTGTTTGGCATCTATGGACACGCGGAGGCCGCGCGCCTGACATACCTCGGCCTTTACGCGCTACAGCATCGCGGCCAGGAATCGTGTGGCATGGTCGCGGCCAACGGCGAGCGTCTGGTGGCTGAGCGCGCGATGGGCTATGTCTCGGAAGCTTTCGATCAGCCAACCCTTGATCGTCTGACCGGCGCGAGCGCGATTGGTCACGTTCGGTATTCCACCGCCGGAGAAGTTTCGGTACGTGAATGCCAGCCGTTCCTGGTCACCTGTCAGCATGGCCAGATCGCCGTCTGCCACAACGGCAACCTGCCGTTCGCCGGCGAAGAGCGCAAGCGTCTGGAAAAAGAAGGCGCGATCTTTTCATCAACTTCAGACACTGAGGTTGTGCTGCACGGCGTGGCGCGCTCACACGCGGCCAGCGTGGCAGAAGCAATCCCCGAAGTCCTGCGCGAAACCGAAGGCGCTTTCTCGATGCTGTTCCTGACGCCTAAGGAACTGATCGCGATCCGCGACCCGCGTGGTTTTCGTCCGCTGGCGCTGGGCCGTCTGGGCGACACCTGGGTGATCGCGTCGGAAACCTGCGCCTTCGATTTGATCGACGCGACCTATGTTCGCGACGTCGAGCCCGGCGAAATGATCGTGATCGATGAAGACGGTTTGCGTTCGTCGCATCCGTTGTCGGCGCAGAAACATTCGATGTGCATCTTCGAACACGTTTACTTTGCGCGTCCCGATTCGCTCATCTTTGGCCAGTCAGTCAATCGCTCGCGACACAGGATGGGCGAGCGTCTGGCAATCGAGCAACCGGCGGACGCCGACATCGTGGTGCCAGTGCCCGACTCAGGCGTGCCGGCGGCGATTGGTTACTCGGCGGAAAGCGGCTTGCCGTTTCGCTTCGGCCTGGTGCGCAATCACTACATCGGCCGCACCTTCATCGAACCGAAACAATCGATCCGCAGTTTCGGCGTGCGCATCAAGCTGAATCCGGTGCGTAACCTGATTGAAGGCAAGCGCATCATCCTGATTGATGATTCAATTGTGCGCGGCACGACCTCGAAAAAAATTGTGCGCATGGTGCGCGAAGCCGGCGCAAAAGAAATTCACATGCGCATCTCTTGTCCGCCAACGATTAGTCCTTGTTACTATGGTGTGGACACACCCAACAAATCGGAATTGATCGCGGCGAACATGTCCATCGAAGAGATTCGTCAATTCATCGAAGCGGACTCGCTTGGTTATCTTTCGCTCGAAGGAATGTTGAGCGCCACCGGCATCAACCCTGACGCAGCGTGCGTCGCTTGTTGGAACGAAAAATATCCGACGCGGATTACCAGCGAAGCCGAAACCATGCGGAGCCGCGAACAAGCGGGCGACGCGTCGAGAGTAGCGGTCGAGATCTAGGTACAGAACCGCTTGCGGTAGCAAGCGGGTAATGAGCCGCGGATGAACGCGGATTTACACGGATCGGAAACCAAACGAATCCAACTTGCTCAAAAGAAGTTTTTTCTAATCAGCGCCTATCCGCGTTAATCCGCGGCTAATTTCTTAGTCATGACCCTGGTAGGCAAATCCATCCCCCGCAAGGAAGGCCGGAAGAAAGTCACCGGCCAGGCGCTTTACGTTGATGACCTAGCCTTCCCAGGAATGTTGCACGGCGTCACTGTGCGCAGTTCGGTTCCGCGCGGCCGCATCAAGAACATTTCCTTCGATCAACCGCCCGCATCCAGCACCCCGCTCGGGATGCCCTCGCGGGGACCCCGCCCCGCAGGCGGTTCTGACTGCGACATTCCGTGGAATGAATTCACAATTGTTACCGCGAAGGATATTCCCGGTGAGAACTGCGTCGCACTAATCCTCAACGACCAGCCCTATCTCGCCGACCAGGCCATCAATCACCCTGAAGAAGCAATCGTCCTGCTCGCTCACCCGGATAAATATCTGCTCGAAGAAGCGCGACGTAACGTCAAGATTGAATACGAAGAGCTGCCCGCGATCTTTTCTTTGCAAGACTCACTGGCGAAAAAAGAAATCATTTGGGGCGACGACAACGTCTTCAAAACGTTCCTGGTCGATAAAGGCAACGTTGATGACGCGTGGGCCAGGGCGGATTTCATCGTCGAGGGTGAATACGAAACCGGCGCGCAGGAACAACTCTACATCGAAACGAACGGCGCGATTGCGATCGCAAACAGAGATGACGGCGTGACGGTCTGGGGATCGATGCAGTGTCCTTACTACGTTCACAAAGCGCTCCTGAAGTTGTTCGGTTTGCCGGAAGAAAAGATTCGCGTGATTCAGACTGAGACCGGCGGCGGCTTTGGCGGCAAGGAAGAATATCCTTCGGTGATTGCCGGGCACGCGGCTTTGCTGGCGTGGAAATCGGGTCAGCCGGTTAAGATGATCTACGATCGCGCTGAAGACATGACTGCTACGACGAAGCGTCATCCTTCGCGCACGCGACATAAAACCGCCGTCACGAAAGATGGCAAGCTCCTGGCGATGGAGATCGATTTCGTGATCGATGGCGGCGCGTATTGCACTCTGTCGCCGGTGGTGCTTTCGCGCGGCACGATTCACGCCGCCGGTCCTTACTTCTGTCCGCACGTTCGCATCAAGAGCACGGCCGTGGCGACGAACATGCCGCCGCACGGGGCGTTTAGAGGATTCGGCGCCCCGCAGAGCATCTTTGCGCTGGAGCGTCATCTCGACAAAGTCGCCAAGATTATTGGATTGACTCCCGAAGAAATTCGCCGTCGCAACTTTATTCATGAAGGCGAGACGACCGCCACCAATCAAATTATTCGCGAGAAGGTCGACATGGATGGTTTGCTCGATCGCGCATTCGAATTGAGCGACTATCACGCCAAGCGCGAACGGTTCGCGGAAGAGAACGCGGTAGCGCAAATTGGCAATTTGCGCCACATAAAGAAAGGCATCGGCTTCGCTTCATTCATGCACGGCGCGGGATTTACTGGCTCAGGCGAAGTCTTTCTGCAATCGGTGGTCGGCGCGGAAGCGACGCCGGAAGGCCGCGTCAAAATTCTCGCCGCCAGCACCGAGATTGGTCAGGGCACGAACACGATCTTTGCGCAGATTGCTGCTGAAGCGCTGGGCGTTGATTGCGATCTTTTTGAAGTGGTGCAGCCGGACACCCGGAACGTCCCCAACAGCGGCCCGACCGTCGCGTCGCGCACGTGCATGATCGTCGGCAAGCTGGTTGAGTCCGCCGCGCTCGGATTGAAACAAACTCTGGTCGGCAGCGGTTTATTGAAAGATCAATTCACCCAAGCTGAGTTTCAAAAAGCCTGCGCCGATTACATCGCGAAGTTTGGCCCGCTGAAATCATTCAGCAAGTATCAACCGCCGCCGAATATTTTTTGGGATGACGAAAAATGTCAGGGTGACGCGTACGGCACGTTCGCGTGGGCGGTCTACGTCGCGGAAGTTTCGTACGATCCGCTGACCTACGAAGTGCACGTCGATGATTTCGTGGCCTTGCAGGAAGTTGGCCGGGTGATAAATCCGGTGCTGGCTGCCGGACAGATCGAAGGTGGCGTCGCGCAAGCGATTGGCATGACGCTTTACGAAAACGTCGTCTGGGAAAATGGACGGATGATGAACGGACAGATGACGAATTACATAATGCCGACCGCGGCTGACATTCCGCCGATTCGAGTTTTCTTTGAAGAGAACCCGTATGCTTTCGGGCCAGGTGGCGCGAAAGGCATTGGCGAGTTACCGATGGATGGCCCCGCGCCGGCAATCTTGAACGCGATCGAGAACGCGACGGGCGAGAGCTTCAATCATGTGCCGCTGATGCCTGAAGCGATGATGGCTGCCTCAGAAAAGCATTAACTACAGAGGGACACAGAGGAAGACATTTGCCGAATAAAGCAAAGATTAATTGTACGGTGAACGAAAAGCAGCAAACGCTGCACGCCTATCCCATGGAACGCTTGCTCGACGTGCTGCGTGAGCAGTTGCGTCTGACCGGAACGAAAGAAGGTTGCGGCGAAGGCGAATGCGGCGCCTGCAGCGTGATGATCGATGGCCGGATCGTCAACAGTTGTCTGGTGCCGGTGGCGCAGGTTGAAGGCGCTTCGATCAAGACCATCGAAGGCGTGGCGACCGGCGATCAGCTTCACAAAGTGCAACAGGCGTTCATCGAATGCGGCGGCGCGCAGTGCGGCATCTGCACGCCCGGAATGGTTTTGGCCGCGGTGAATCTACTTGAGCGCACGCCGAACCCAACTGAAGACGAGATTCGCAACGGCCTAGCTGGGAATCTTTGTCGGTGTACGGGGTACATGAAGATATTCGAGTCGGTAGTGCGGGCCTGTCAGAAGAAATAGCCACAGAGGCACAGAGACACTGAGCAGACAGAGGATAGGAAGCGGCGGGTTGGTCCGTATCTGATGGTTTGCATTTTTCCTTTTGATTTCTCGGTGTCTCTGCGCCTCTGTGGCTGATTCGTAATCAATGAGAGCCTACGTCCCAACCTACCAATTGATCTCGCCCGCAAGTCTAGGCGAAGCCCTCGATGTGCTCGCACGGGACGATGGCGCGTGGCAGCCCTTTGCCGGCGGCACCGACTTGATGGTGCTGCTCGAAGCCGGCAAGCTGCCGCACAAAAATTACGTCAACATTTGGTCGCTTAAAGAACTGCGCGGGATTGAAGTGGGCGACGCGCACGTCACCCTCGGCGCGTTGACGACTTACACCGAAGTTCAAGAGCACGAGATTCTGCAAGCAGAATTTCCGATGCTCTGCCAAGCTGCGAACGAAACCGGTGGCATCGCAATTCAGAATCGCGGCACGCTCGGCGGCAACATCGTCAATGCTTCACCAGCGGCTGACTCGCCACCGGCGCTCTTGGTTTACGATGCGGAATTGGAGTTGGTTTCCAACCAGGGCGAACGGACAATTCCATATTCCAGATTCCATACGGCCTACAAGCAGATGGATATTAGGGCGGGCGAGTTACTGCGCGCGATTCGCTTGCCACGCGCAACGCAAACACTGACGCATTACTATCGAAAGGTTGGGACGCGCAAGGCCCAAGCCATCTCAAAGACTTGTTTCGCTGCTGTTGGACGCGTCGCGGATGATCGCGTTGTAGAAATACGCATAGCGCTCGGCAGCGTCGCGCCCGTTCCGCTGCGCTGCTTGCAAACGGAAGGCGCGCTGCGGCACAAAAAAATCGATGCCGATAGTTTGGCCGCCGCCAAGACTGCGCTCGCCGCAGAGATTTCTCCCATCGATGATTTGCGCTCCACGCGGAATTATCGCCTGAAAGTTTCGCTCAACCTGCTGGAAGATTTTCTTCAAAAAGTGGCACGGGCGTCCCGCGCATGAATCACGCGCGAGATGCGCGTGCCACAACCAAACGAACTAACACCAGCGAATAATTGCTAGTGACCCGCGCGTGAGCTTGCGCTAGAATCGGCGGCGAGCCCCCGCATGAAATCTCTGACTCACCTCTCAAAGCGCTCGCTCGTCGCCCTCGCGGCGATCATTCTCGTCCTGTCTTCTTCGATCAGTGGGCAAAGCCCGCCGCCGTCCGACAAACCGACCGAGCGCCAACTTAACATGCTGGTCCTTGGCGATTCGATCATGTGGGGCCAGGGCCTGAGCGAGCAACATAAGGCCTGGTATCAAGTGAAGACGTGGCTCAAAGAAAGCACCAATCGCGAAGTGCGCGAAACCATCGAAGCGCATTCGGGCGCATTCGTCGGAGTGAACGATGTTCCGTCGCCGAATTACTCGCCGTTGGATGGTGAAGTGAGTTCCGCGGTGCCAACGGTAAATCACGAACTTGATCGCGCGCTGAAATCCTTCGCCGACCCGTCGCAAGTTGACCTGGTGCTGGTCGATGGTTGTATTAACGACGTTGACGTCCGCAACCTGCTGAATGCCGCCAACTCAACTGAAGACATCAAGCGCCTGGCGACCGAGAAGTGCGGCATGCCCATGCAGGCGCTAATCGGAAGAGTAGCCTCGTCTTTTCCAACTGCACACGTAATCGTTACGGGCTACTTTCCGATCATCTCTGAGAAAACTCCCAATAGCCTGCTGATGAAGGGCATGGCCCGAATGTTCTATCAGCCGGGGCCAAAACCTGCGAAGCTGAAAGCGAGCGATTTGCGCGAAAACCTGATTGCTGTTTCGCGCGCCTGGTATCAGTCTTCAAATGCGGCGCTCGGCGAGGCAGTCGATAAGGTCAGGGCTGAACTCGCAACGAAGGGCTCGCGGCAGCGCATAGCGTTTGTCGAGATTCCCTTCCCGCCTGAGTATTCGTTCAATGCGCCTGAGACTCGTCTTTGGGGCTTTAACGCTTCATTCCTGAGAAAGCTTTTGGCCGTTTTGACTTTGGGAAAGGTCACCTTGAAGACTAACGACGAGCAGAGACGTCAACGCGTCGCGAGTTGCAACGAGCAGTACAAGCGGCCACCCGGCGAGACCTCCAATCAGAGAGGGACGCGCCAAATGCGCCGGATGCTTTGCTGGTATGCATCTCTGGGACATCCGAACCGGAAGGGCGCCGCGATCTATGCTGACGCCATTGTGGGAAAACTGAAATCCTTGATCGCTGAAACCGGATGGCCTCGAGAGCAAACTATCCGGCCGGCGACCGCCATTCCGTGAGCGCGGCAAGCTATTGCGCGCTAACGTAACTCGTGATAAGTCTCGGCTGGCTGATTTGATGGAGGACCAAAAAGGAAATGATGAATCCAAACACGACTGACTTTAACCGAGGCGTCGTGGCGCCGGTCGAATGCCTGAAAGAAGGTTGGAAACTAATCAAGAATCAGTATTGGTTGTTTCTGGGCATTTGCGTGGTTGGCATGCTGCTTGGGAGTGCTTTTGCGATCGTGTTGATGGGGCCGATGATGTGCGGCATTTATCTCTGCCTTTTTCAGCATATGCGCGGCGAACAAGTCAGCTTCGACAGCCTTTTCAAAGGTTTCGATTATTTCGGTCAAAGTGTGATCGCCATGCTCATCCAGGCGGTTCCGGCGGTGATCATCATCATCCCGGTTTACTTGATTATGGTTTTCGGCATGTTTGCCTCGGTGGCAACAGGCAGCCGCGGCGGAGAAGGCGCGGCCATGGCGGGGTTCTTTGTCACCATGATTGTAGTCTTCGTCGTGATCATGTCGTTGAGCGTAGTGCTAGGTGTTTTTTTCATGTTTACGTTCCCGCTGATAGTTGACCGAAAACTGTCTGGCGTCGATGCGGTCAAGACGAGTGTGAAGGCAGCTATGGCAAACTTTGGCGGAGTCTTGGGATTGCTGCTCCTGGGCGCCCTCTTGAGTACCGCCGGCGTGCTGGCTTGCTATGTTGGGGCTTTTTTCATAATGCCGATAACGATTGCGGCACACGCGGTCGCCTATCGTCGAGTGTTTCCCGCACTTGCTCAGAACTTCGAATCGCCGCCGCCTCCGGGGAATTGGGCCGCGTAGAGCATGCATCAACCCGAATTAGTCATTCGTGGGCGCCGGGTCGTGACTGAGAATTCAGTTGGCCCGGCGTCACTGCACATAACGCGCGGCTACATCTCCTCGATTTCGATTTTCGAAGACGTTCCCTCCGGATGCGACCTGATCGAGGCCGGCGAAGGCTCGGTGGTAATGCCGGGACTCGTCGATACGCATGTTCATGTCAACGAACCGGGCCGCACCGACTGGGAAGGGTTCGCGACCGCGACCCGGGCAGCCGCCGCGGGCGGCGTCACCATGATCGTCGACATGCCTCTGAATTCGATACCGGCAACGACGACGCTGGTCGATTTGGAAGCAAAGCTGGAGGCAGCGCGTGGCAAGTGTTCGGTTGATGTCGCCTTCTGGGGTGGCGTTGTGCCGGGCAACACCGCAGAGTTGGCAAAAATGTGGGGAGCCGGCGTCGTCGGCTTCAAATGTTTTCTGGTTCATTCGGGCGTGGATGAATTTCCCAACGTCTCGGAAAAGGATCTGCGCGAAGCGATGCCGGAACTCAAGCGTTTGGGCGCGACGCTGATTGTACACGCGGAGCTGCCGGGGCCGATCGATGCGGCCAACGCTGAGACAACGTCGTTTAGACCCGGGACTTGTCCCGGCGCGGAAGGCAAAGCAGCCCCTAATCCAAACGAGAGTTACGCTGCTTTCCTGCGCACACGGCCGCGCGCGGCTGAAAACGAAGCGGTTGAGTTGATGATTCGTCTGAGTGGCGAGACTGGCTGTCGCATTCACATCGTCCATCATTCTTCAGCGGACGCGCTGCCGATGCTGCGCGAAGCGAAGGCCTCTGGCGTGGCGATCACGGCCGAGAGTTGTCCGCATTATCTTCATTTCGCGGCCGAAGAAATTCGCGATGGCGCGACTGAATTCAAGTGCTGCCCGCCAATTCGCGAACGCGAAAACCGCGAGAAGCTTTGGGAGGCGCTGCGGGACGGCACAATCGACATGGTCGTATCCGACCACTCGCCCTGTCCGCCAGAGATGAAGCTGCGCGAGCAGGGTGATTTCATGAAGGCTTGGGGAGGAATTTCTTCTCTGCAGCTTCGTCTGCCGGTGATGTGGACTGAAGCGACGCAGCGCGGTTGCACCATCAACCAACTCGCGGAATGGTTGTGCGCCGCGCCGGCGCGGCAAGTTGGTCTTACTCAGCGAAAAGGTTCAATCCGTGTTGGCCGTGATGCCGACATAGTGATTTGGAATCCTGAGCGGGAGTTTCAAGTCTCGCCGTCGCTGATTCATCATCGACACAAACTGACGCCGTACGCCGGCGAGATCCTGCATGGCGTGGTAGAAAAGACTTTTCTTCGCGGCCAGATGGTTTATGATGGCGCCGAGTTTGTCTCGGCTTCCCGTGGACAGCTTGTCTTGCGCGGAAAGAATTAGTGTCGGAAGCCCGCGCGTAAGCAAGGGCCGCGTTGCCCTCCCTAACGGTCGGGCTTCTGACGCGCCTTTTTGTGGCTAATGTCTTATATGGATTTCACTGAACTAATCGACCTTGCTTCCGAACGCCTCGGCGGCGCCGTGCTCCTCGCCAATGACGAGTTCTTTGCGCCGAAAGAGAATCTGCTGAAACACGCTGCGCCGATTTTCATCGAAGGCAAGTACACCGACCTGGGCAAGTGGATGGATGGCTGGGAGACGCGGCGAAGACGAACGCAGGGGCTCGACTGGTGCATCGTTCGGCTCGGTCTGCCGGGAATCATTCGCGGCGTGGTGGTCGATACCAGCCACTTCAAAGGCAATTATCCGGAGGCGTGCTCGCTGGAAGCCTGCGCAATCGATGGCGTGCCCACCGACGAACAGTTGCTCAGCGAATCGCTTCCGTGGATCGAAATTCTGCCCCAATCAAACCTTGACGGTGATTCGCTCAATCAGTTTGCCATCAGCAACGAGCAGTGCTGGACTCATCTTCGTTTCAAGATCTTTCCCGACGGCGGCGTGGCGCGGCTGCGCGTGCACGGCGAAGTCGTGCCTGACTGGAATCGGCTGAAGAAAGGCGGCGAAATCGATCTTGCGGCCGTCGAAAACGGTGGACTCGTACTGGCCTGCAGCGACATGTTCTTCGGACACCGGCACAACTTGATCATGCCGGGACGCGCCATGAACATGAGTGACGGCTGGGAAACGAAACGTCGGCGCGGACCCGGTCACGATTGGACCATCATTAAGCTCGGCGCTTCGGGACGCATTCGCCGCCTGGAAGTGGACACGTCGCACTTCAAAGGCAATTTTCCTGAGAGCTGTTCGCTCGAAGCCTGTAACGCCGCGGACGTCCCGCTGGAAACGTTGCAGGATCCGCAATTTGTTTGGCGGACGGTGCTGGCGCGCACGAAATTGCAGGCGCACACGCGCCACTTGTTCGATGAAGTGATGGACGTAGGTGCGGCGTCGCATGTGCGCTTTAATATTTTTCCGGACGGCGGCGTGAGTCGTCTGCGGGTTTACGGAGCGATCGAATGAAGGTGTCAGAAGCCCGACCGTGAGGGAGGGCCTGCTGGCGAGAGTTGCCCTTGCTAACGCGCGGGCTTCTGATACTAAACTTACGCTCGTGCCTAATCAAGATTTGAATCGGGAGTTGGACCGGCTTAACCGGGTTTCGCGGGAGCAGGCCGAGGCCGAGTTACTGAAGTGCTGCGGCTCTCAGCGTTTTGCGTCCCAGATGACTGCGGCTCGACCGTTCGCCAATTTCGATGAGCTTTTGACCGAGGCAGACGATGTTTGGCGATCGTTGAATGCGGATAACTGGCTCGAAGCTTTTCGTGCTCATCCCAAGATTGGTGAGAAACAGGCAGCCGCCGTGCAATCTGAGGAAGCGCGGCAATGGTCAGCTCAGGAGCAATCGGGAATTAACGACGCTGGGGCCGACACGATGGCCGCAATTGCGGCGAGAAATCGAGACTACGAACTGCGCTTCGGGTTTATCTTCATCGTTTGCGCTACCGGCAAGAGTTCTGAAGAAATGCTGGCTATTTTGCAGGCGCGTCTGCAAAATGATGCTGAAACTGAAATCGCCGTCGCCGCCGAAGAGCAACGAAAGATTACGCGAATACGACTGGAGAAACTGCTTCATCAGTGAGCACAATAACCACACACGTGCTGGATATATCAAGGGGGCAGCCCGCCGCTGGCGTACCCGTCAGCCTTGAGGCTGAGGCCTCAGGAGAATGGAAGTTAGTGGGGGCAGGGACTACTGACGAGAACGGCAGAATCTCTGCTCTCGTCTCGCCAGAGATAGCCCTGTCCGCGGGCGTTCATCGCCTGATTTTCGACACGGCAAAATACTTCGCGGCGCACAACGTCCGGGGTTTCTATCCGCAGGTCGTCGTAGTCTTCACCATCCGCGATCCGGCCCAGCATTATCATGTGCCGCTCCTGCTCAGTCCCTTTGGGTATTCCACGTATCGCGGAAGCTAAGTGAACATCAATCCGACAATCAGCGAATGGCTCAACCTGCTGCTGCGCTGGACGCACGTCTTTGCCGGCATCATGTGGGTCGGCACGACTTATTACTTCACCTGGCTCGATGCTCGCCTGACTGAAGAAGAGAAAGCTGCGCGCGCGACCGGGGCGGCGGCTCAACTCTGGATGGTTCACAGCGGCGGCTTTTACGTGGTCGAGAAGCGCAAGGTGCCTGATGAGCTTTCGCGCAAACTGCACTGGTTCCGCTGGGAAGCCGGTACCACTTGGCTAAGCGGCATGGCGCTGCTAATCGTTGTCTATTATCTCGGCGGCGGCGCGTTGATCGATCGCGATGTCGCGGATATCAGTCTGGGAGCAGCCGTCGGAGTCGGAGTCGGCGCATTAATCTTCGGATGGCTGATTTACGACTTGCTAATGATTTCGCCGCTGGGAAGGAATGAAAAGCTCTTTGCGGTAATTGCTTACATTCTCGTTGTTGGAACGACCTATGGACTGTCGCGCGTTTTGAGCGGCCGCGCCGTTTACGTCCACATTGGCGCGATTTTCGGCACGATCATGGCGGCGAACGTCTGGATGCGCATCCTGCCGGCGCAGCGAAAGATGATTGAAGCAATCAAAGCCGGAAACAAGCCGGATGAACGGCTCGCGGCCCAGGCCAAGCTGCGCTCAAAGCAGAACACGTTCATGGCGGTGCCCCTGGTCTTCCTCATGATCAGCAATCACTTTGGCGGGACGACTACCGGAGGGTTCGACTGGATTCATCTGGCCGTGCTGGTTCCGCTGGGTTGGGTCGTCGCCAAATTCATTCGCCGCGCGTAACGATGTCCGACAAGCTTCAGCTTGTCGCCGACTTCATTTCACTCGAGTTGAGTACAAACAGCGTCAACGACAAACTGAAGTTTGTCGGACATTGCTTACTTCTTTCGGGCTTTTTTCCCCTCACCGAGAGCCAAGATCCTCTCAAACTCCTGTTTCGCGACCGGCATAACCGACAGACGCGATTGCCGCACCAAGAGCATGTCGGCAAGCTCTGGCGTAACCTTAATTGTCGACAGCGAAACCGGCTCGCGCAAAGGCTTCAGCGGCTTTATGTCGACGGCAACCCACTGGTCTTCGTTCGCAGTAGGATCGGGATACGCGGCCTTCGCCACCTCGGCGATTCCCACGACGGCTTTCTGTTCGCCTGAGTGATAAAACAATACTCGCTCGCCGATTTTCATCTGTCGCAGATTGTTCCGAGCCTGAAAGTTCCTCACCCCAGTCCAGTCAGTGCGGCCGTCGCGCTTGAGATCGTCGAATGAAAACGCCTCTGGCTCTTGCTTCACCAACCAGTAGCCTGACGCTGGTTCGCTCTTGCTGGTGGTGGTTGGCGTTGGCGCTGGTTTCTTTTTCTTGATCATTTGTCGTTCGTTGCGGACCTGAAATTTGAGTTAGAATTCCGCTCGCTAGTTTATCTCGAACGATTGGATTCAAACATAAGTGGCAAAACAACTCAAAGAAGGTGACAAGGCGCCGGATTTCGCGGTCAACGATGCCGAAGGGAAACTCGTGCGCCTGAAAGATCTCCGCGGGAAGAGAATCGTGCTCTATTTTTATCCCAAAGACGATACTCCCGGATGCACCAAAGAAGCATGCGCCTTTCGCGATTCATTCGCACAATTCAAAAAGCGAGGCATAGAGGTGTTGGGAGTCTCACTCGATAGCGAAAAGTCGCATCAAAAGTTCGTCAAGAAGTACGACTTGCCCTTTCGGCTCCTGAGTGACACTGAGCGGGCGATTTCCGACGCCTATGGAACTTACGGTGAGAAGAAATTCATGGGTCGAACGTACATGGGCAATCACCGCATGACTTTCCTGATTGACGAAAAAGGGAAAATCAAAAAGATATTCGGCAAGGTCAAGCCTGAAGAGCACGCGACGGAAGTACTCGACGCTTTCGGCAGATGACTCGCTTTGGAGTCGCCAAGGATTGCGCTTGGCTAAGCGCTCTTCGCCTTGGCGTTCGCTTTCACCGGGCGCTTCCTGCCCTTTGCGGACGGCTTGCGACCGGGCATCAGTACGCCAACCGAACTAAACGAAGGATTCAGTTCGGGCTGGCCTCGTTTGCCAAGGCCATGGGCCTCGTTTGCCTTCAGTAATAACTCTTCCGCAGCCTCGTTCACGAAATACATCCGCGTGTGGTTGATGACGTCGGTGCGAATCTCGCGGGTCCACAGCAGCAGGTTCGCCAGAGCGTCGCAAACCTCATCCTTGGGCAGTTTAGTGGTCTGGGCAATCTCTCTTTGGGTGCGGGCGCCGCAGCGAATAGCCTCGCGTACGCGATCCGCCGGCGAGAGCTTCCGCAACATCCGCGCAATACGCCTCGGAGAGAAGCCCAGCTTTGCTTCAATCGTGAGACGCGGCCGGCTGGATGCAGGAGTTACTCCGTGTTTACTGCGCGCGCTCTTGTACTCTCGCAGGGCCTGTCGACTCAGCGCGATTTTCTGCCGAATGCAGCGCTTGCAGTAAAGATTCAAGCCATCCTTGCGCGCTCGACAGAGACCAAACTCCGACAACGGCAGCGACTCTTCGCACCTTGGGCACTTTTTCAACTCAACTACTACTACGTCAGCCTGTCTTACCATCTCTGCGCTCCGCTCATCCGCTTTCGCAATAAAAAAGACGGGTTACCGTTCAAGACATCGTCGCCGGTGCGACCAGCCTTGCCCCCTCGGTTCCCCTTGAACCCGTGTGACGAATGTTGGCGATGAGTTTCGGATGTGAGCCGAAATAAGTTCGCCTTCGAACGCCATGAAAACTCCGTCGCGGCATTTTCACGGCATGCCCTCACCTGTCAACGCATGCGAATCGCAAAACGTATCGAGGTTGGTCGCAGGAATGGCTGACGGTTATCTTGCGAGGTTAAATAATTGCCGCTAACACAACTGCCGAACTCGCAACTCGATCCGCCGGTACTGCTCACCTCTTTCAACTAGCAAGGGACTGGCATTATATTTACGCAGAAGTTTTTTGCAACCTCTTTCTCACATTGACGTGGTCCATCCCTCTCGATCGATCATTTTGGGTTTCGCGACATATCAAAAAGTTTTTCCTCTTTCACAACATCACTAGAGAGAGAGGATACGACCCTTGAAATTCACGCGCATGAATTTTCGCAGTGACGATTTGTGTTCGTGAGCGTTGATGACGCGGCTCAAATTCGTGAACAAAAACCGCACGTTTCTGATCGCACAGAAAGCGTTCGCCGATTGTATCGCGCAACACCTCGATGATCGCAGACGTGGGCCAACTATTAGTGGATTCTCATCGCGTGAGATTTCAGCTTGCATCGCTCGCGTGAATTGTGGACGAGTCACAAAATTGAAAATCACCAATCGCGACGCGTGCGGTGATGGCTCAGTTGATCGGATCAATTAGAGACCCCGACAATTGGCAAGTTGAATCATTCAACTGGATTACGCTCAATCCTTCGCTGATGAAGTAGGTCGGTTTAGCGGAGTGCTTCTGTGCATGCCGCTCTCTTGTGCAAAGCGCCGCAACTGCTGATTTCAAAGCGACTTTCACAGGACACGGGGGCTGGAATTCACAGCTTTTCCACAGTTTTTGTGGAAAAGCAAAAAGGGGCAACAGGGGCTCGGTGTGAGGGCCTTGTCGTTAGTGACGCTAGATTTTCGCTCGATCTTTCAGCCGAAAAACGAACTTGAGCCCCGACCAAACATCATCGATTGCGCATATCTTTACATCGACCAGGCTAGCCGCGAGTCCGATCGTCCGAACGGGTGTTTCTGACAAGTCAGTCATGACGCCAGAACTTTTCTTTGGCCACGCGACCCAAAGCATCCCCGCAGGTTTGAGTCGCGCCGCGTATTGAGAAAAACCTGTGGTCAGAGACTTTTGATCTTTAACAAACAGCAGCACAAAGTCGAGTGGCTTACGTGTTCTTGAGTTAATCGTTACTTCCGTTGGCAGATCCAATGCTTGCGCGAAGTCGCGCGGCGCATTTACGAAAGCGATGTTGAACCCAGACTTGATTCCGAGTTTCTTGACAAGGGGTGTTCCGGAGTAGCCAGCCATGAATCAGTTTCGAGATTTTCAAACGTATGCCAATGTTGTTTTATGAGTTCATCATTACGTGGTTGATCATTCATTGCTGATCATCTCGCCGCCGAATTGGATTCCCCGCTTCTCGCGGCCGAGCGCGGTCATGACAATTGCGCCGGCGAACACCGTGGCGGCCGTGGCCGACATCGCCATCGCATAGCTCATTCTTTCGGCGAAAAGAGCTTCGATGTAAGCTACCGAGCCTGCCACAAGCACACCGCATTGATACGCAAACCCCGGCAGGAAACCGCGAACCGAGTCCGGCGACAACTCGGAAAGGTGCGCCGGAATTATTCCCCAAGCTCCCTGCACCATGAACTGCATGAGAAACGCTCCAACAATCAGCAGGGTCAATGATGGAGCGAAGGCCCACAGCGGAACCACTGCGATTGCGCATCCCAATGCAATGATCATCGAACGGCGACGGCCAATTCGATCAGACAGGAGCCCAAACAGGATTCCTCCGGTAATCGCTCCGATCATTGAAATCGCAGTTACCGTCAAACGCTGAGTCGGACCGAAGCCCCAATACCGCTCGAGAAACGTCGGGTACATATCCTGGGTGCCGTGCGAGACAAAGTTCATCAAAGTCATCAACAACAGCAGGAAAACAAATAGTTTCCAATGCGAAGCAATGGCGCGCCCCAATTGGCCCCAACTCTCGTGACGAGTGCTTTTCCAGACCTCCGACTCCTTTACGCGAAATCGTACAAAGAGAGCCAATAGCGCAGGCAGCCCGCCGATGAAGAAAAGTGGCCGCCAGCCCCAGCGAGGCAGCACGATTAACGAACAGATCGCGGCGAGCAGGTAGCCAACCGCGTATCCTTCTTGAAGCAACCCAGACAATACGCCTCGCCGGTGCGATGGCACTTTCTCCATAGACAACGAAGCCCCCAAACCCCACTGGGCGCCCATGCCGATTCCAAACAACGAACGCAGCACCATGAATGTGGCGTAGTTTGGAGCCAAACCGGAAAGCACTTCGATGACCGCATAAAACACCACCACAAACATGAGTGGTGGTCTTCTACCATAGCGGTCGGCAATCAAGCCGAAGATGAGTGCCCCCACGGGACGAAAGCCCAGCGTAAGGGCAATTGAGAGCGCAATATCCTTGTCTGGACGATGAAACTCTTTGGCGATCGCAGTAAGGGTCACAACCACCAGAAAGAAATCGAAGGCCACAAACATCCATCCGAGGAAGCCCGCGACTAATGCCGCACGGTGTCCATCGGATTGCTTCTGCAAGTTACTCATTCCAATCGGCCTCGATAGTTAGCTTGACGAGCAAGAAAACGCGGCGATACTAATGGTTGCCGACGCCGCGTTCAAGCGTTTTGTTAAGATCAGGGGCGATTCCAAACCAAAAGGCGCGCTTTTCCGTAAATCCGATGTAAGGAAACGATTAGTTCGAATGACTATTAGCTCAGCATGCTAATTAAGAAACCAGCCGACATAAAGCCGAGCGAGATAACTTCTCAGAAAGCCTACTTGAACCGCCGTCTGTTCATGCGTGGGGCGATTCTGGCCGGCTCTGCCGTGGGAACTGGATTGCTCTATCGCAAGCTGAATCCGCCGCCCGTGGTCGTCGCAGAACGGCCAAAGATCGCCGGCATCGTCACGCAACCGTCCGAAGACGCGATGCGACGCGGTTTCAACGTGAACGAAGCAAAGACCCCCTTCGAAGCCATCACGAATTACAACAATTTTTACGAGTTCTCGACGGACAAGAGCGAGGTCGCGTCCGAGGCGCGCGATTTCATTGCTCGCCCGTGGACGGTCGTGGTCGAAGGCCTCGTGAACAAGCCAAAGACGTTCGACCTCGACGATTTGCTGAAACTGGCGCCCCAGGAAGAGCGCATCTATCGCCATCGCTGTGTGGAAGGCTGGTCGATGGTGATTCCGTGGGTGGGATTTCCGCTCAGCGCGCTCTTGAAGATGGTCGATCCGCTTTCGTCGGCGCGGTACGTTGCTTTCGAGACTCTGTTCGATCCGAAGCGAATGCCTAACCAAAGCACGGGAGTGCTCCCTTGGCCATACGTCGAGGGTCTACGGCTGGACGAAGCGCTGAATCCACTGGCGATTCTGGCGACCGGGCTCTATGGACAGGCGTTGCCGCCGCAGGATGGCGCACCAATTCGCCTGGTTACGCCGTGGAAATATGGATTCAAGAGCATCAAGTCGATTGTGAAGATCAGTTTGGTTGCGAATCAGCCTCCGACGACCTGGAACGTCGAATGGCCGGCAGCGTACGGGTTTTATTCCAACGTGAATCCTGACGTCCGTCACCCGCGCTATAGTCAGCAGATGGAGCATCGCATCGGTGAATACGGCTCGCGCCCGACGCTCATGTTCAATGGCTATGCGGAGCAAGTCGGACATCTTTACGAGGGAATGGATTTGAGGACGAATTACTGAAGTAGCATAGACTTCAGTCTGTGATCGGCGCCACCTAAGAACCACAGACCGAAAGGAAGTTCTGATTAAGTGACTCAGGAAAAGAAAGCACGGACATTTGAGTCCCATTGGTTTTGAGCCGAGCAGTCCCGTAGGGACGAAATATCTATAGAACAAGATGAGCCAAATGAAATTTTTCAGCCCATTTATGGGCGGCAGAAACGGTGATGAAGCTCCTGACGGAGCTTTGAGGCTAGGCACGCTCACGATGCTACAAATATTTCCCTACGGGACTTTGCTGAAATGTTTTTGGGACCTTCGCTTGATCAGAGTTTCCTGAAGTCTATGTTACTAAATCAATGAAAGACCCACGTTTCACCAAACTAGTCGTCTTCGTCAACGCTGTCGTGCCGCTGACGCTACTGCTTACGGACCTGTATCGCAAGCAGGTCGGCGCGAATCCTCTGGAATTCGTGACGCGCACAACTGGAATCCTGACGCTGGTCTTTCTGCTGATTTCACTGGCGGTGACGCCTCTGCGACGGATCACCGGATTGAACTGGCTGACCAGGTTTCGCCGCCTGCTCGGATTGTTCGCGTTCTTCTATGGCTCGCTGCACCTGATGACTTACGTGGCGTTCGATCGTTACTTTCATTTGAAAACCATTCCGAGCGACGTGGTCAGGCGTCCATTCATCGCGATTGGCATGACCGCGTTTTTTCTGATGGTCCCGCTGGCAATCACTTCGACCGATAAGATGGTCAAGCGTTTGGGCGGGAAGCGCTGGCAGCGCCTGCATCGCCTTGTCTATCTGTCAGGAATCCTCGGCGCGCTGCATTACTACATGCTGGTAAAGTCTGACGTGCGTCCGCCGCTGACGTTTGCCTTCGTGCTGGCGCTGCTGCTCGGCTTTCGGGTTTTGGCAAAGTACCAGGCGCGGAGTCCTCTCTCAGGCAGTGTGGCGGGCAGACTTCCCGATTAGATCGCCCGCCGGAACGTTGCCGCATCCCTTCAATTTAGAGTTAAATGCTACTGGTAGTTCTCCGTTTGGTAACGACTGGGCGACCAGCCTCCGAAGATGACTGACGAAAGAAGAGCGGACGAGCGCGTAGGCGTCAACCTGCCCACAAAGTGGCACGGCGTTACCGGATCTCACGAAGGCCGTGTGGAAGATCTCAGCATCAGTGGTTGTTTCGTCAATACGACGGGCGCGGTTGACGTCGGCGAGATCGTGAGCCTTTTGATCCAACTGCCCTCTGGTCGCTGGCTGCCAATTCGTGGAAAGGTAATGTTCAGTCAGCAGCTAACTGGCTTCAGTTTGTCTTTTTCGATTCTTGACGCCAAAGAACAGGAAGTATTGAACCAACTCGTCTCGGGACAAGGCTGACGCGGCCATTTCATTTATCTTCCATGCTGGATCCGACCAAGCGGTTCTCAAGTCGCGTCGACAACTACGTCAAGTACCGCCCCAACTACCCGGCCGAAGTCATTGGCTTGCTTGAGGCTGAGTGCGGCCTGACAACTGAATCAGTGATTGCCGATCTTGGCTCGGGCACCGGCATCCTGAGTCAGCTTTTCCTGAAGCACGGCAATCGGGTGTTCGGAGTTGAGCCCAACCGTGAGATGCGCGCCGCCGGCGACAAACTACTTGCCGAGTATTCCAAGTTTTCAAGTATCGACGGGACGGCGGAAGGCACGACGATCGTTAACGCCTCAGTTGATTTCATCACGGCGGGTCAGGCTTTTCACTGGTTCGATCGCGACCGGGCGCGCCCCGAGTTCGCGCGAATTCTGAAGCCGGGCGGCTGGGTCGTGCTGGTCTGGAATGGTTACCGCGTCGAGACCAGGACGATGATGGCCGACTATCAGAATCTGGTACTGCGGTACGGGACCGACTACGACGCGGTCAGGCGCGAAGTAATTACTTGCGATGTCGAAACATTTTACGCGCCCGGCATTTGCAAATGCGCGCGATTCGAATTTCAACAGATCTTTGATTACCCGGGCCTGGAAGGCCGTTTGCTCTCATCATCGTTCGCGCCCGAACCCGGTCATCCTGACTACGACCCGATGTTGCGCAAGCTGCAGAAAATTTTCGACGACCACCAGAAAGACGGCCAGATTGTCTTTCACTACGAGACGGAACTCTATTACGGGCAGCTTTCAGCCAAATAGATTTCCGGTTTGCCGGCGCGGCTATGCAGGGAATCATTGTCAGAACGCGTAAGTAGGTTGTAAACTCTGGCTGCTTCCCCGGACCGAATGAAGGAGACTGATCGATGATTAAGAAAGCTCTCAGCTTTGTCTTCCTGCTGGCGGCGGCGTCAATCGCTGTGGCGCAGACGGCGGCGCCACACACCAAGCTAAAAGTTGGCGACAAGGCGCCGGACTTCACTTTGCCCAGCACGATCGTCGGTGCGGACGGCAGAGGCGTTCGCTACAAGCTCAGCGACTTCAAAGGCAAGAAGAACGTCGTACTGGCCTTCTTTGTCTTTGCATTTACCGGTGGTTGAACGAAGGAAATGAAGGCATATCAGGCTGATATCGCCAAATTCGATTCGACGGACACCCAGGTTTTCGGCGTCAGTGTTGACAGCCCTTATGCCAATCGGGAATTTGCCAAACAACTGGGCCTAACCTTCCCCCTTCTGAGTGATTTTCAAAAACGAAGTGTGGTGAAAGACTATGGCATCTTCAATGAAGAGGGTGGCTATGGTAATCGTGCGACGTTTGTGATCGACAAGGACGGGATTATCCAACACATCGACGAGGGGAACGTAGCCATCGATCCAACCGCCGCCGAAGACACTTGCAACATCCTGTCGCATAAGAAGACGACGCCATAGGTGCAGAACTACCGGTACAGAACCGCTTGCGGTAGCAAGCGGGTAAAATGCGCGGCTGATGAACTTTGATTACCCGCTCGCTACCGCGAGCGGTTCTGTATATTGGCGAACGCCTTCTCGATCGCCGCGCGCAGACCGTCGGCGCTGATTTCAGTAAGCATCACGCCGTTGATGTAGATTGTCGGCGTGCCTTCGATGCCGTACATCTCGCCGTCTTCCATGTCGTGGCGGATGTCACTGTCGTACTTGCCGCCTTCAAATTCCGCGTCGAATCGTTTGCGATCGAGTCCGATCTGCGTCGCGTACTTCTTCAACGAATCGGCATCCAACGTCGTCTGGTTTTTGAATAAGATGTCGATGTACTCCCAAAACTTTCCCTGCGCGTTCGCGGCACTCGCCGCCTGCGCCGCGCGGAATGCGTTCGGATGAGCCATCGTCAGGGGAAAGTCGCGAATAACAAAGCGCACGCGATTGCCGTAGGATTTCAAAACGTCTTCCATCACCGGATACATTGCCCCACAGGCCGAGCATTGAAAGTCCGTGAACTCTACGATCGTCACCGCAGAGTTCGCGTCCCCGCGCGCCGGGCCGTTGGCGGTGCTGACGTTTAGCGCCGGCGGCGTTGGTTCTTCCAAGAGCATCTGCACCTTTGCTCCGGTGCGCAGTCTTTCAGAAAGCGCTGTCTCTAGTTTTTCCTGCTGCTGTTGCTGCAGATAATTCGCAATGCTTGCGCGCGCCGAGGCGAGATCGCCGGTGATGCGCGCCTTGTTCTCGTTATAGAAATTCGCGACCTCGGCTTCGGACGGGGGCTTCAGCTTGTCCGTGACTTCCGCGCGCACAATCTCTTCCGGGCCGATCTTGCGCTTGTTCGCTTCGGCAATCAGCAAGAGATCGTTGATGCGAAGATCGACCACCTTTTTTTGAGCGCTGTAAATCCGTTTTTGCAATTTGTACGCGTAGGCTTTCATCCGCACGTCGATCATCTCGACGCGAATGGGATCGCCGTTGACTGCGGCCAGCACTGTGCCCGGCGCGAGATTCGGCGCATTCACGTCGGCTCGCTTCGCGACCGCGTTGGTCATTCGCAAACGGTTAAGGTAAGCCTCGTACAATTCCTGACTCCGTTGGTTGCGCAAGTAATTGATCAAGTCGGCTCGAACACTCTCTAAAGATGCCGAGCCAAGCTGAGCGCGGTTGGCTGTGTAAACTTCCCGAATTTCCTGCTCCGTGGGTGGCGCAATCTTCGCGTTGATTTCCTTCTCGATGAGTTGGTCTTGAGACGTACCGCGTTTCTTGGCCTCGGCGGCCAGCAGCAGCGAATTTATCCGCGCATCCAACGCCCGCTGGCGCGCTTCTTTGATTTCCTTTTCCGGATCGAGATAAAACGCGCGCAGATAGAGATCGGGATCGTTCAAGACCGCTGCGTTTACCTGATCGGCTACGTCCGCCAGCGTGATGCTGGTGTCGTTGACAATGGCGAGCGTCGCCGGCGGCGGATCTGCCGGCTGTTGCGTCTGGTTGCTGACCGGCGCCGGAGTTGGCGTCGGAGTCGGTTTGGGCGCAGCGCCCGGGCGACGGCGCGGCGTTTGCGCGATTGCTATCGCTGCGCAAGCGATCAGCACTATCGAAAGGATCAAGAGTCGTGTTCGATTCATCGAGGCTTCTTTCTGCTGGGAGCGCGGACGTCCTCGTCCGCAAAGCGTTTGATACTCGTCTATTCTCTCAATTCTCCGTGATGATATTTGATCGAATCAATAAGACAAAACGTTGTCGACGAGGACGTGCGCGCTCCCGGCGTTAGCCGGCGAGTTTCCGCACTGTCTCCAGCGTATCGATCTCGTCCACCATCTTGTCCGGCCGCAGACGTACGATGCGCGGAAAGCGCAAAGCGTAGCCGCCCTTGTGACGATTTGATGGCTGGACCCGGTCGAAAGCAACTTCAATTACGATGCGCGGCTCAACGACGCGCACGCGGCCGTGCGCAAACTCTTTCATCGTGTGCGCGCGAAACCACTCAGTCATTTCCGCGATCTCGACATCGGTCAATCCTGAGTATGCCTTGCCGATGTTCAGCAACTCGCCATCAGTTTCCGAACGCCGCACTGCGAAAGTGTAATCGGAAAGCACGTGGCGGCGCTTGCCGTGACCAACCTCGACCGCCGTAACCACGACATCGAGCGTGGCCAGCGCTTTTTTCAGCTTCAGCCATTCACGCCCGCGCCGGCCGGGTTTGTAGAACGACGCCGGGTCTTTGATCATCAGGCCTTCATTGCCGCGCGCGCGCGCCGCGTCGAACTCTTCGTCGAGGGTTGTGACATCGCTGAATCGTTTCGCTTCGGAGATTCGCAGCAGTCCCAAGTTCAACCGCCCGCTACCGCAGGCAGTTCTGACAATCTCCTCAAGCTTCGCGAGTCGGGTTTCCAGCGAATCATTTATCAAAACGCGCTCGCTGGCGTACAAGAGATCGTAAGCCACGAACACTACCGGCGCTGTCTTTAAGAGTTCGTCGCTGACGGTTTTGCGGCCCAGACGCTTTTGTAAATCGCTGAAAGGCAGAATCTGTTCGCCGCGCGCCGTGATGATCTCGCCATCGATGATCGCGCCAGTGGGAAGCGCGCGCAAAGGCTCGTGTAATTCTGGAAAGCGCATCGAGATCTCGTCCAGCGTGCGCGAATAAATTGCGACTCGGCCGGCCTGGACATGCGCCTGCGCGCGGATGCCGTCGAACTTGTCTTCGACAAAAAATTCGCCGGGCATCGTGCGGGTGATGTCATTCAAGTCAGCGGCGGGTGTGGCCAGCATGAATTTCAGCGGATGAAACAGCCGCATCGAAACGTCTTGCAGCAAGCCGGCGCGGGCGCGCGTGGCTGCTTCGCCGATGTCGCCGGTGAGCATGTTGGCCATCGCGACTGCAGCCAGCGGTTTTCCAAACGCGCGCGCGATCGCGTCTTCCACCAACCCTTCGCGCAAACCGATGCGCAGATCGCCAGTCAGAAGTTTGACGAGATACTTCGCTTCCAGCGGCGTCGCGCTCGTCAGTACTTCGACCAAAAGTTTTTGCTTGCCCTTCGCGCCGCGCGTTTCGCTGAGCCGCGCCAGCAGCCCTTCAGTTTGTTCCAGCGTCAAGCACAGCGCATCCACGCGACCACGCTCAGCCACAACTTCGAAAGCCACGTCGCCGCCATCACCCAAACGCACGTAGCGCGGACTCAGGTCTTCCGGACTGAATCCCGTCGCCGCGCTCAGCGCTGCGGCGAGAATACTGCCGCCAACGTTCGTCGTACGCGCATCTTTTTGGGCGAATCGCTGACCGGCAAAGTAGCGCGCTGCGCGGGCCAGGTCTTCATCCGTCAACGCTTCGAAATACTCGCCCAGCAGCGCCGCCTTTTCGAGCTTCTTCGTCGTGGCGGCCACGGATTCCGCGGTCCGCCCAAATTGTTCGAGCGAATTCGGTAGAGTTTTGTTTGCTTTGTTGTTCATCGCATCGTTCGAAGAGATTGCTTGAGCGTCGGGAGAGCTGTCAAACGGGAGCGCCGACATCCCTGTCGGCGATTCGCAGGCATCCTGCCTGCGCTTTACCCGCTTGCTACCGCAAGCGGTTCAGTACCTTGGGTTCTGTACCTCGCGGTTCGCTACGCGCTACAATCCAACCCGCAGTCGCCAGGCAAAGAATGCCTGCGGCGTTCAACTAAGATATCTATCATGTTTCTTTTCATTCTGGATTCACTGGGAACCACCGAGCTACTTGTCATTCTGGGAGCGGCGCTAATTTTTTTCGGCCCGCGGCGGTTGCCGCAACTGAGTCGGCAGCTCGGCAAGAGTCTGGCTGAGTTTCGTCGTGCTTCCGAAGATTTCAAGCGCACCTGGGAACGCGAAGTCAATCTGGATAATTTCGATAAGGGAGTCGAGCCTTCAGCCGACAGTTCGATTCTGGACAAAGCTACGGAACGCATCCGGGCTGCGCGCGAAGCGGCCGCGCTGGATTCGAGTCCGTCGGAATCGATCCCCTCTGCGATCGCGCCGACAGTTACTCCGGTCGATCCATCATTAGTCCAGCCACGCGAAGCAAAGCCTCAAGCGACCGAGCCCGCCACGGAACCGGCAACCGGCAAGCACGACTGGCTGTAACACTAAGACGAATCCGACCTGCCACTGAAGATGCCCAGCCTGAGACGACGTAAAACCACGGGAGAAGAAGAATCGCCTGAAGAGCTCGGCGGGCAGATGTCGTTTCTCGAACATCTCGACGAGTTGCGCAAGCGCCTGATTCGCAGCATGGCGTTTGTGTTGCTCGCGGCGATGGCGTGTTGGTTTCTGTCCGATCGCATCTACAACTTTTTGGCACGGCCAGTGACGCAAGCGCTGGCGAACGCACAGCAGCGACAAGTGAACATCGCCGGCTTAAACGGGCAACAAACAGCGACGCCGCTCAGCTCCCTGAAGATCAACGACAAGCTCCGCTACATTTTTCCACAGACGACCAGGCTGGGTACGGCCACGATTCCAGCAGGCGCTTCGGTTGCCGCGCGCGTTGACAAGGCCAAGGACGGCCAGGTCGGGGTGTTCACAGACGAGGCGTTGTCCGCCGGGGACACCGTCGTGCCGAAAGACGTGCGCCTGCCGATCGACTTGAATGCGCCGCTCGGCGCTTTGCCCGATCAGAATGACAAACTGATCGTGACGACGGCGCTGGAGCCATTCGCGCTTTATGTGAAGGTGTCGCTGTACGCGGCGCTGGTGTTGTCCGTCCCGTTCCTGCTCTGGCAAATCTGGGCTTTCGTCTCGCCGGGGCTTTATCCGCACGAGCGAAAATACGTAACGCCATTCATCGCACTCTCCAGCATATTTTTCATCCTGGGGACGATGGTCGCGTACTACCTGATCTTTCCGCCGGCGGCAAAGTATCTCCTCGGGTTGGGCCAGGATTTCCGCCTGCTGCTGAAGGCCGACGACTATTTCGATTTTATTATCCTGTTGATGCTGGGCATGGGCGTCGTGTTTCAGATGCCGGCGGTGACCTACATTCTGGCGCGAATCGGGCTGATCACCGCAGGCTGGATGTTGCGCGTCTGGCGCACCGCGGTCATCGTCATCCTGATCGTGGCCGCGGTTTTGTCGCCGACGAACGACGTTCCGAACATGTTGCTATTCGCCGCGCCGATGTTTGCGCTTTATGCGATTTCTATTCTGGTCGCCTGGATCTGTGGCCGCGAGCGCCGGGCAGAGTGAATCGTCCATTTGAAAGGGCAACTATAGGCCCTTTGAACCGCATCTTGACTCTCGTCTGAGCCATATCTAGAATTCGATACCAGCGAAGTGAAACCGCGTAGTTCCTGAGATCATTGGCGCTCAACCCTTTTTAGTTTTTGTAAGCTGTCCTGAGGAGTAAGTTTTCTTATGTCACAACGCAATCTGAGCCGCCTGGCCGTTGCTCTCTTGAGCCTGTCCTTTGCCCTGCCTGCGGGTCTGGCGCAAAAGAAAAAACCCAACGATCAAAGCCAGGATCCGTCGCAGCGAGAGCGCAACGTTAAGCCGGAGTTGAAGAAGGCTTACAAGGATTGGCTCGATAAGGACGTCGCCTACATCATCACCGACGAAGAGCGCAAAGCTTTCAAGAAGCTGGTGACGGACGACGAGCGCGAGCGCTTTATCGAAGAGTTCTGGCGGCGGCGCGATCCTGATCCTGACACGGACGAAAACGAATTCCGCGAGGAGTACTACGAGCGCATCGCCTATGCTAACGAGCACTTCGCTTCCGGCATTCCCGGCTGGAAGACGGATCGCGGCCGCATCTGGATCATGTATGGAAAGCCTGATGAAACTGAGACTCATCCTTCGGGCGGGAGTTATCAGCGCGAGCCGCAGGAAGGCGGCGGTTCGACCACAACCTATCCTTTCGAGAAATGGTTCTATCGCTATCTGCCCGGCGTTGGGTCAGGAATAGAAATTGAGTTCGTCGATCCGACGGGCAGCGGCGAGTATCGCATCGCGCGGAATTCGGACGAGAAAGATGCGCTGTTAACGATTCCCGGAGCCGGCTTAACGCTGGCTGAAGAAATGGGCCTGTCCAACAAAGGTGACCGAGTGGCGAATATGGGCGGAGTGGGCAACTCCAACTACATGCGCGAATCGGACAGCCCATTCTCGCGTCTGCAACTGCTGGCCGATCTGAGCCGGCCGCCGCAGATCAAGTTCAATGATCTAGCCTCGGCAGTGAACACTCCGGTCATCGAAGACAATCCGCTCAACTTTGATGTGCGAGTAGATTTTTTCCGCCAGTCAGACGAGCGGGTAATCACGGCCTTCACGATTCAGACTGAGAACCAAAACCTGGTGTTCAAGGACAGCGGCGGTTTGCAAGAGGCGCAGCTCAACATCTTCGGAAAGATTACTCACGTCTCCGGACGTCGCGCGGGCATCTTCGAAGATCCCGTCATCACGCGGGCTACCACGCAGGAACTGACCGAGGCGAAAGAGCGCAAGTCGGCTTATCAAAAAGCCGTCGCGTTGGCGCCGGGCCGGTACCGCGTTGACATAATCGTTCGCGACATCACCTCGGGCGCAACCGGCGTGCGGCATCAGGGCTTTGAAGTGCCGAAGTATGATCCCACAAAGCTTTCCACTTCGACGCTGGTGCTGGCGACAAAGCTCGAAGGGCTGGGCGATCAACCCGCCGTGGGCATGTTCGCCATCGGCAACGTGAAGGTGATTCCTAACGTCTCGGGCACGTTCCGCCGCGGCTCGCCGGTCGGTGTCTACATGCAAATCTATAACGCCGGAATAGATCAGACGACGCTGCGGCCTTCAGTCGATGTCGAATATGCTTTGATGAAGGACGGCAAGGAACTCGGCAAGCAGATGGAAGACTGGCGTGGCAACAGCGAGTCCGGTCAGCGTCTGACGTTGTCGAAACTGATCAACTCGACCGGTCTGGCGCCAGGCGATTACAGCATTGAGGTCCGCGTGCGCGATCGCGTCAGCGGCCAAGCGCTGGTGCAATCGGCGAAGTTCGCGATCTTGCCATAGTTTCGAAAAACCGGCTCTCGGTGCCGACAGGATCGAGAGCCGGTTTGGTTTCGCTTTAGGAGTTTCCCCCACTCGTAATTAGCGTCGCTCACCTTCCGAAAGGAGTACGCTTCCATGTTTACACGCCGGGTGATCCAAGTTTCAATGCTTGTCGGGCTGATTTTCGTAGCCCCTCATGCTCTCGCGCAGAAGCCTGCGCCAACTTCCGATCCTCAGGACAAGCCACGCAAAGTCAGACAGGAGCCGGACAAGGGTTTCACTGATTGGATCAGAGACGTCGAGCCGATCATCAGCGCCGACGAACTAAGTGCGTGGAAGAAGTTGCGCACTAATGAAGAGCGTGAGCAGTTCATCGCGACCTTCTGGAATCATCGCGATCCCGATCCCGACACGGAGGAGAACGAATACCGTGAAGCGTATTACGAGCGCGTCGCTTACGTGAACGAGCACTTCGCTTCCGGCATGCCCGGATACAAGACCGATCGCGGTCGCATCTATTTGAAATATGGCAAGCCCGACGAAGTCGAGTCGCATCCGGCCGGTGGACCTTACGAACGGGCGTCTTACGAGGGCGGTGGTTCGACTTCGACCTATCCATTCGAGCGGTGGTTCTATCGCAACATCCACGGCGTTTCGGGCGCCGAGATCGAGTTTGTCGATCCGACCGGCACTGGCGAGTACCGAATCGCGCGCAATCCTTTTGAGAAGGAAGCCTTTCTGATGGTTCCCGGCGCCGCGCCAACGATGGATGGTACCAACCCGGCCGATCGCGCCGCGGCAGCCACCGGTTTTGGTAACCCTTTCTCACCACGAGAACAGGACTCTCCGTTTCGTTGGCAAGAACTCGTGAATATCTTGGGGCAGCCACTGCCTGGACCAAAGTACGATCCGTTCGGTGAAACCATCACGGGCACGCCAAAGTTCGAAGACAATCCGCTAAACTTTGAAGCAAGTTTTGGGTTCTTTAAGCTGGATGACAATCACGTAGTCACGACCGTCACCGTGCAGACCGACAACAAGGAGCTGACGTTTCATGACAGCGGCGGCGTCCAAGTCGCGACCATCAATATCACCGGCCGCATCATCAACGTAGTCGGACGGCGCTCGAGTTTCTTTGAAGACGCCGTCAGCACGACTGCGACCACGGATGAATTGATCGAAGCCAAAGAACGCAAGTCGGCCTATCAAAAAACCGTCGTCCTTGCGCCGGGCCACTACAAAGCCGATCTACTCGTGCGCGATCCAAAAACCGGAGCCGGCGGCTTTCGTCAGATTGGTTTCATCGTTCCCAGGTTTGGTTCGAATCTCGCAACGTCTTCGCTGATTCTGGCTTTAGTCCTGCAAAGGGTCACGGACGAAACTGCGTCGCGTCAATTCATGATCGGTGACCAGAAGGTGATCCCGAACATCTCTGGGACATTTCACCGCGGCTCGCCGGTCGGCGTCTACATGCAAATCTACAACGCCGGAATCGATCAGACGACGCTGCGACCCGCAGTCGATGTCGAATATGCTTTGATGAAAGACGGCAGGGAATTGAGCAAGCAATCCGAGGACTGGCGCGGCTCGAGCACTGTCGGCGAGCGTTTGACTCTGGCGCGCTTGATCGACTCGCGCGGGCTAACTCCCGGAGACTACAGGGTCGAAGTTCGCGTGCGCGATCGCGTCAGCGGCCAAGCGCTGGTGCAGTCCGCGAAGTTCACCATTGTGCGGTGAAGAGGGCTGCGGCTCTGCCGCCCGATGTGCGGCAAGTCTCCGACTTGCCGGCAAAGCGCCCGCAAGATTCTTGGGTCTACGACCTGGTACCCGATGAGGTCGCAGACCCCTGATTCTCTAGAGAGATCCTCCGGCAAGTCAGAGACTTGCCGCGCATCGCGGCGGCAGAGCCAGTACTTACCTTATCTCTGAAATGCTAGAATCCAACCAATGCAATCGCTTCATCTCACAGGTCTATCACTAACCGAACTGACTGAGTTTGTCGAAGGGCTCGGCGAGCCGGCCTATCGCGCGCGGCAGATTTTGGCGGGGTTGCATCATCGGCGGCTGCGTTCGTTCGCCGAGATGACTGACGTGCCGAAAGAGTTGCGCACCAAACTCAGCGAACGTGCAACCGCATCAACGCTCACGGTCGAGTCCCGCTACATTTCAACTGACGGCACACGGCGTTACTTGATGAAGACGCACGACAACTTTCCGGTCGAGACGGTCTTCATTCCTGAAGAGCGCCGCGACACGATCTGCTTTTCGTCGCAATCAGGATGTCCACTGCAATGCACATTTTGCCTGACAGCACAGCTTGGCTTGCTGCGTAATCTGACTGCGGGAGAGATCGTCGAGCAAATCATTATCGCCTTGAATGATGCCTACGGAGTCGGAGTGAATGCGCCGCGCGGCACGAACCTGGTCGGCATGGGCGCAGGCGAACCCTTCTTGAATTTTGCAGAGTTGATGAGAGCGATTCGGATCATGAAAGAGCCGGACGGGCTACACATCGTCCCCAGACGCGTGACAGTTTCGACCGCCGGCGTCGTGCCGCGCATACGCGAGCTGGCCAACATTCCTGATCGCCCTCACCTCGCCATCTCACTCGCCGCGCCGACCGATGAACTGCGCGACGAGCTGATGCCCATCAACAAGAAATGGCCGCTGAGCGAATTGCTCGGAGCGTGTGAAGCGTTTCAAAAGGCGCTCAAGCCGGCCGAGCGATTCACGTTTGAGTACGTCATGCTCGACGCCGTCAACGATTCGGATGAGCAGGCCCGACAACTCGCGAACCTTTTGAATCGTCACGAGCTGCGCGCGAAAGTAAATCTGATTCCGCACAATCCGGCTGAGCCTTTGCCTTATCAACCTTCTCCGCCTGAGCGGGTGGAAATGTTTCGCGAAATTCTGGAATTGAAAGGCATTCACGCCTTTGTGCGCCAGCCGCGCGGGCGCGATATCCTGGCCGCGTGCGGGCAACTGGCCGCGCGCAGTTCTCTCGAGACCGTTTCAGAATTCGCGCCGGCGAAGGTAGAATCTCTGGCCATCTAAGACCACTTGAATGGACTCGAAATGAAAATGAAATTTCTACGTCGCCCTCTTGCTCTCTCTCTCGTCGGATTGTTGTTCGTGCTCGCGTCGGGGATGCACGCGGCACCCGCACCTGATCCGAACATTGGCGTGAACGGTTACTACTCGAACGACAAAGCCCAGCGCGGACGCACAATCCAAGCGGCGATCGTGATGGAGATTCCGTCCGGCTATCACGTCAACGCCAATCGGCCGCTCAACAAGTATTCGATTCCGACGGCTTTGAAGATCGAAGGCCCGCGCGGCGTCACGATTGGTGCAGTCATTTACCCGCGCGCGATCGTGCGCAAGCTGAAGGCCGTGAACAACGAACCGCTGGCGGTCTATGAGGGCCGCGCCATCCTGCGCTTCAACGTGACGGTGCCGGCGAACTATCAGGGCGGCGAGATAGTCTTGAAAGCGCGCCTGCGTTATCAAAGTTGCAATGACGAAGTTTGCTTTCCGCCAAAGAATCAGGACGTGAACCTGGGCATCGGCGTCGTTCCGGCAAACGATCGCGTGCAACGAGCGAACGGATGGGTGTTTGGCAGGTGAGGTTACCGAGCCACTTGCAGTAGCAAGAAATAAAGCCGGGCAGGACGTCGGCGCTCCAAAAGGAGGCGATCAGTCGTGTTCCAACCTTTGCCACAGCCGGCGTACGCTGGTTTCTGGATCCGCGTCCTCGCTTATCTGATCGACTGCCTGGTGATGATGGCTGTTTCCTGTCCGCTAGGCATTTTGCTGGGAGTGGGCGTCGGCGCGACCGGTGCGGATGCAAACTCGGATTCGTCGACTTTGACCAATGGGCTCTCCAACGTCATCTCTATCTTAATCGGCTGGCTTTATTGTAGCCTGCTCGAAAGTTCGTCGTGGCAGGCGACGGTCGGCAAGAAGGTGCTAGGCCTCAAGGTTACTGACTTGAACGGCAACCGCATCAGCTTCGCCCGAGCTACGGGTCGATACTTCGCGCAGATTCTGTCAGGCATGATTTGTTTTATCGGCTTTATCATGGTCGCCTTTACCGAAAAGAAACAAGGACTGCACGATATGCTGGCCTCGACGCTGGTGGTTAAGGGCGAGGCAGTGGCGAGTTATCCCGAACCGCCCCCGCCTCCGGACTTTGGTTATTCTGGCGGAACATTCAATGGGCGCTAATTGCAGGATTAACTAGTTTTTCCGATCACCGACATCAGACGCCCGACGCGTCCATGCAGCTTTTTCTCGCGGCGATAGGAAAAGAAAAGATCGGTGCGGTCCATGGTGCACAGCGGCGCCACGTGAATGCGATCGGGCGCGACGCCGGCAGCGATTAGTTGATCGCGATTGGCGGCATGAAGATCGATGCGCGCATGGCCTTCACGAGTAGGCGTGAACAAATGATCCGATCGCGGAAAGCGCTCTTTGAATACTTTGATGACTTCGTTGCCGACTTCGTAGCAGCAGCTTTTGGCCGCCGGCCCGATCGCGGCGCGCAGGTCCTCGGGTCGGGTCGAGTATTCGCGTTGCAATTGTCTAATCGCGGCCAGGACAATTGAAGCGGAAGTTCCGCGCCAGCCGGCGTGTATGGCGGCGAATGCTCCGGTCTTCGAATCGCCAAGTACGACCGGAACACAGTCGGCCGTCTTTATCGCCAACAGAATCTTTGGCGTCCGGCTGACCAGCGCATCACAGTAAACATCGTCACCCGACACGCCGGGCTTTGGTTGTACTTCCTGTTCGCTACTGACGACGCGCACGTCGGCGCTGTGCTTCTGCCAGCAACCAGCCAGGCTCCAGGCGCCGTCGAAGAGCTTCAGAAAGCGTCGCCGGTTCTCGTAAATATTCTCCGCGGCGTCTTCGTTAAAGCCGGCGAGGCTGAGCGCATCAACGGGCATTGGGCTCACGCCGCCGAGCCGAGTTGAAAATGCGTTTGTGAAACCGTCTTGTTCCAGGGGCGCGCAAATCAAAGCGCGCACGCCGTTCGTTTTGCGCCAGTAGAAGCCGGCGCTTTGCAATTCAGGGTCATCCATGATCATTTCCATCGGCATTGATATTATCGAAGTCCGCCGCGTGCGCGAAACCATCGAGCGCACGCCGCGATTTGCCGAACGCGTCTTTACCGCGGCTGAGCGCGCCTACTGCGAATCGCGTGGCGCGGTCGCTGCCCAGCATTATGCCGCGCGCTTCGCCGCAAAAGAAGCCGCGCTGAAGGCTCTACAAACCGGTTGGAGTGGCGGGATCAGTTGGCAGGATGTCGAAGTGTCAGCGAAAGACTCAGGCGCGCCGGTGATTTCCTTTTACGGCCGCGCGCGCGAACTCTACGAAGCATCGGGCGCGACTTCGGCGCACATTTCGATTGCGCATACGACTGAGCACGCGATTGCGGAAGTGATTTTGGAGAAGAATTGAAGCGGAGGCAAGCCCACCTTCCTGACCCTGAGCTGGGCTGACTCGAAGGATGTTATTTGTCTTGGAAGGTCTGTCAACCAGGAGAAACGGGTCGATTTGGAAAAGCTCTCAGGTCAGGAAGGCGGGCTTGCCCCCGCTGCATTAAGGCCGAAGTCGCATCTCATTCACCAGCGTTTTTCTTCCACTCTTATCAGTATCAATTCGCGTATCACGGAGCATGGCAAATTCTCCGGTTGAATACTTCTGGCGATCCTTGGGACGAGGTACTTCAGATTTCGTCAAGAGCGGCGCTTCGGTCTTTGGTTGTTCCGATGAGTTGGTCAGATCGAAGTAGATATTGTGACGATAGCATTCAGAAAACGGGGCTTGCGTTGTCACCATCGCAACGCGCTCGTGCAGAGGACAAAGGCCGGTCGCGAGCTGGCCGGTCGCGGGATCGATCTCAACGATAGTGATCCCGTCCGGACGATCGAAAGACTTGCCGCCCAGCTCGGGTCGCAAATCGACAGCGCTCTTCATGAAATCAACCCAGGCCGGCAACGCCGCTTCCGCGCCCGTCAAACCCAGCTGCTTGTTGTCATCGAATCCAATCCAGACCGCGCACACAAGGTTCGGCGTGTAGCCGACGAACCAACCATCGCGCGAAGTGCCCGTCTTGCCCGCAATCGCTGTCTTAGGTATTGATCCTCGCGCAGCGCGCGCCGTCCCTTCCTGGATTACACCTTCAAGCATGTCAGTGATCATGAACGCTGTGCCTGGCTGAACTACTTGATCGTTCCCTTGCGCTTCAGATTCAAACTGACTCTTTGATCCGGTCGCATCCTCAACCCCACGCGGACTGCCCGCGCGGGGACCCCGGCCCGCTCCCGGTTCTGACGCAGATAGCACGACGTTTGGTTGAATGCGTCGGCCGCCGTTTGCGAACGCCGCGTAGGCGGCGGCCATCTGCACCGGCGAAACTTCGGTCGTGCCGAGCGCCAGCGCTGGATACGGCGCGGGTCGCGGCAGTCCAAAACTTTCGGCCGTATCCGCCACGCGCGCCAAGCCCGTCTGCATCGCTACATCAACCGTCACGACGTTGAGCGATCTAATCAAGCCCGTCCGCAGCCAGACATCACGCATCGTATAGCCGCCGCCGTAATTCGTGGGGCGATACTTGAATTTGCGATCGTATGTAAACTCGCGGGGCGCGTCCTTGAAAGTTGCGAGCGGCGACATGCCGCTTTCCAGCGCAGTCGCATACACGAAAGGCTTGAAGACTGAGCCCGGTTGGCGGCGCGCATCTGTGGCGCGATTCAGTTGCGACTCGCGATAGTCTTTGCCGCCGACCATCGCCAGCACGTCGCCCGTTCTGGGATCAAGGGCGACCAGCGCCGCCTGTGGCTTCAAACCGCGCGGCTTGTAAATCTCTTCGAGCCGATCGAGCTGTCGCTTGATTGCGGCTTCGGCGGATCGCTGCAGATCGAGATCGAGTGTGGTGATGATGGGAGCGTTTTCAACGCCCTCCCTGACAGTCGAGCTATTGCCCCGACGATTCACATAATCAACGAAGTACGGCGCCGACGATTCACGCGCCGGATCGAATTCCGCAATCGTCAAAGGCTCTTTCGCCGACGCCGCAGCTTGATTCAGCGTGATAAAGCCGTCACGCACCATCGTGCCGAGCACCGTGTTGCGTCGCGCACTCGCCGCGTCGTTGTGTGTGACCGGTGAGTAGCGGGCGGGGCCCTGGATCATGCCGGCGATCGTCGCGGCTTCGGCGACCGTGAGTTCGTTCAGCGACTTTCCGAAGTAGATTCGCGCGGCCTGGTCAACACCGCGTACGGCGATCGCGCCGCGTTGTCCCAGATAAACCTCGTTACAGTACAGCGCGAAAACATCTTCCTTCGAAAGACGTCTTTCCAGCGTGAACGCGAGCATCGCTTCCGCGTACTTGCGCCGCAGTGTTCGCTCCGGCGTCAGGTATGTGTTCTTGACTAGTTGTTGCGTGATGGTCGAACCACCCTGCCCGATCCGCTCGTCGCCGGCATTGCGCAGAAGCGCCCGCGCCACTCCCCAAAAATCGAGGCCGTGATGATCGAAGAAACGACGGTCTTCAATGGAAGTGATTGCGTGAACCAGGACCGGCGGAATCTCGCTGAAAGCGAGCGGACGGCGCGCGCCTTCCTTCATGCGCGCATCGTTGGTGAGCGCTTCAGGTTCCAGCGCAAATCGATCCAAAGTCATGCCGTTGCCGGTAATCTCAAAGATGCGACCGGCGCGATCGAAGGTCACCGTGACCGCATCCGGATACGCGCCGTCATTCCCCGGACGAATCTCAATCGCATCATTCGTCAACGTAAAGCTGCCGTTCCAAATCTCGCTGGCGCTGTCGGTTTCCAGATAGCCAGTGCGACGCAGGACAACGGCGAGTTCGGCTCGGGAAAATTTCTGGCCCGGGCGGAGCGTGCGCGGTGCGGCAAAAATGCCGCCGCGGCTGGTCATATATCCACGCGCCAGACGCGCGTCAACCAGCTTTGCGTACGAGCGGTACGAACCAACCAGCACGCTGGTAACGCTAACGAGTGCGAGCAACACGACGGCCAGCGTCGCGCGCACCACGAGGCGACGTCTTTTTGACTTGATCCTGATCGTCATTCTCCGGTTCCTGACGCACAACGGCAAAGGCCTACACCGGCGCCAACAAAGCTTACGTTTGAACTATTAGGAAACGACGAATCGCGGTGGGATTCTTGAAGACAAAAGGCAGAAAGCAGTAGGCAGTAGGCAAAAAGCAGAAAACGAAAAGCGGAGCGAAGAATTAGGTTTGCTGCTTTCTGCCTTCTGCCCTCCGCTTTCTGCCTTCTGCCCTCCGCTTTCTGCCTTCTGCCCTCTGCTTACTGCTTACTGCCTTCTCCGGCCGGACTTATCACAACGATCTCCGTGCCCGGCTGCTCTCGCAGGTTGTCGACGAACGTGTCGATCTCAGCGGCGATCTTTTCGACGCGCAACTTTTCTTCGATCCGGCCGCGCACTTCTTCCAGGGTGGGCACCAAACGGCCGCTGTTGCGTTCACGGGCGTAGGTTTCGTTGTAACGGTCGGTGATTTCTTTCGGCGCGATTACCACGAACGCGCGAAAACGAAAATCGAAATACCTATCAACCATCACGCGGTCGCGCAGGATCGAATCCAATTGCTCGCTGGTCAGGCCGACCCGCGTCATGCGCTCCTGCAAACGCGCCGCCGACCCCATCAACTGCGCGAGTTCATCGCGGCGCCGCTTGACCTCGGCATCGCGATCCGCCCGGGCCTCGGGCGTTTCCGCGGGAGGCAGCTTGCGCGCTTCTTGTAGCACCAGCATCTGATCCTCAAGCAATCGCAACGCCCGATTGAGATTTTCAGAACCTGGCTTGTCATTGAACGGGGTTGCCGGCTCAAGCGCCAATTGCCAAACCAAATCCGAGTAAGTGATCAAGTCAGGATTTGCGCGCGAACCATTGGTGACGCTGGCCACGGTCCGGTCGGCGATGACCTGGGCATGCGCGGCAGAAGGCAGTAGGCAGTAGGCAGAAAGCAGTAGGCAGAAAGCAAAGGGCAGCCGACCCTCGCTAAATGCGTTGATGACTTTGTTCATTAACCTACTCATGATTTTCGTTTTCCTGCCTACTGCCATCTGCCTACTGCCTACTGCCTACTGCCTACTGTCTTCTAGAACGTCTGTGTGAAGCGAAACTGAATTTGCCCCTGGTGCAGACGATAGTTCGCGGTGAACGGCGCGATCGTGTTCAATCCCTGCGGGATCAGAAACTGGGGCGGATTCAACACGTATCCATAGTCTATCGCCAACGCGCCGCCGAAGGGCGTCTTGACACGGGCTCCGATACCCAGAGTGTTGGTCCAACGTTGCCGCAAATTCTGAGCGTTAACGTCCTCCACAAAATTTCCCGTGCGCACGATCGGCTGCGGATGAAAGATATCGCCGGCGCTGCGGAACACGTTGCCGCCGTCATAGAAAGGCACAACCTGCAAATCTCTGGTCACCGGCACGCGGGCTTCCAGGTTCGTCACCACCAGCGCGTTACCGCCGATCGGAACGGTGAACGGGTTGATCGTGATTATGTTGCCCGAACGATCACGAAACTGGCCCTGCGGCACGATGACCTGTCGCGGTCCGGCTTCTTCGTAAGCAAAGCCGCGCAGCGTCGTTGAGCCGCCCGAAAAAAATCGTTCGCTGATTGGCAGCAGGCGATCAAAGTCGTCGACCCGGCCGTTGCCGTTGCGGTCGCGCGGAGTGAACACCTGCGCCAGGCCGACTGTGAGATTCCCCGCCAACACCGTGCCCCGCGCTCGCCCAACTTTGTAATAGGTGTGATACGTCGACGTAAAACGGCTGAACGAAGTGTTCCCGCCGAGAGCGCGCGCCGCTACGCTGTAATCCGCCGAAAGGAATTGTCCGCGCGTCGCGTCGAGCTGGTTGTAGCGACAGACTTCGCCGTCGCGCGTGATCGATCCCTCCTCGCCTGGACTGCCCGGGATACGCCGCTCGCAGCGCTCGCGGGTGTCGTAAATGAACGAGGCGCCAAAACGGGAAAGCCGGACGACCTGGTCGGGCACCAGAATGTCCTTGATCAAGAGACTCTCGATGCTGCGCAGGCGTACGTCTTCATAGTTGTAGCGCAGAAAGATGATGCTTCGCTTTTTCTCGCTCAACACCCGCTGGGTTTCAATGCCGAAAGTGAATCGGTTAATCGCCGGTACGCCCACCTGATTGCCCAGCACGTCAATTGAATTTCCCTTCGCATCCAGACGCTGCACAACTCCAAACGTTCCGCGATCGATCGTCGAACGAAAGAAACGCGTGATTGTCGAATCGCGCAGGTACTGAACTGAAATCGCCAGCGGCGAGAATTGTCGCGTGCCATAACGCGCAAAGCGCGGATCGAGAAACTCAAAGCGCACTAATTGTTGACGTTGACTGGCGCGCACGCGAATTGCTCCCTGGCGCAGCTTGTTCATGAAATTGACGTTGGTCAGCTCCAGCACGCCCAGTACGCCAGTGTCGGTAGAATAGCCGCCACCATATTCGATCACCCTCGGTTTCTTTTCTTCGACGTCCACGATCACGTCGTACTTCTTTGCCCCATTCGGCCCGTCGCCGGCCGGTGCCTGAGTGATCAGGACCTGACGAAACGCATCGGTGACATACAGCGCGCGCTCGGCTTCGTTCTTGCGATCGGCACGCAGCACATCCCCCGGAGCCAGCGGGATTGCGCGCAGGATGGCCTCGCGTTTGGCGCGCTGCACGGCGGCGTTGCCGGTCACTCCGTTCACTACGATTTCGTTAACAATCGCCTTCGCGCCTTCTTTGGTGATGGTGAAGATAAGCCGCACCTGCTCGTCATCGCCCTTCTTGGGCAAAGGGTCCGTTGAGGGTTGCACTTCCGCGTCGATAAAGCCTTCGCGCGCGTAAAAATTAAGCAAACGGTCCGTGTCGGCGCGCGCCTCGAGACGTGAGTAGGGCCCGCCCACGATCGTCTTGATTTCTTTTCTCAGCAGATCATCCGGGAAAGCTTTTTCGCCGCGAATCTCGATGCCGGCCACGCGCGTCAGCGGTCCTTCCGTGACATTGAAGGTTATGATCAGGTTGTCGTTGTTAACCTGGATACCCTCGACAACGTTTACGTCGGCGCCTCGATAGCCGAGGTCCTGCATGTGGGCCTTGACGGTGCGGCGATCCTCTTCGAGCAGCGCGTTGTTGGTAAACCCTCGACCAAAGCCGCCGAGAAAAGGCAGAAACCCCGCGACGCTCGCCTTCTGAGTTTTCAATTCGTCGGCAAAATCAAGGACGCTCAATTTGTTAGTGCCGGTAATGCGGATTTCGGTGAGCTTCAAACGCCGTCTGAGAATGACTTCGTAAGTGATGTTAACGGTCTGATTGCTTGTGTCCGCCGCGTTCAGATTCTGGCAAGTCTCGAACGTTCCGTTATCGACTGTATTCGCCGTGGGCGGCGTCACGGTGCAAATCGGATTTACGTCGGCAAAGAAATAGCCCTGCTGCTGAAGCTGGTTGCGTACGCGGCGGGCGCCTTCCTCGATCGCCGAAAAGTCTATGCTGCCTTCGCGCTTGATGGGCAGCAATAGCTTCTGTTGCTTTTCGTTCGGGGTGTAATTCTTGAAGGCGACGTCGACTTTTGGACCAAGCTTGCCGCCCAACGTGATTTCAATTTGCCTGGTGTCGGGATTGCGGCGCGGAATCGGATCGTCAAGAATGGGCGCCAGGTGGCCCTGCGCCAGAATTGCCTGCCGAATTCGATTCACGTCTTCCGAAAGCGCCTCAGTCGTGAACAACGCGCCCGGCTGGAGTTTCAATGTTGATTGAACACTCTTGGACTCAAAGTCCTTGATGTTGACGGTGAAAAAGCCGACCTTTGCCGGTTCGCCCGGCGTGATTGTGTAGATGACGAGTCGACGAGTTCCGGTCGCGTCCGAAGGATCGGGTTCTTCGCTAGCCTCGACCGCGGCGCTGTAGTAACCGCGATCGCGCAGGTATGCCTGAATCTCGTCGGCGTTGCGTTCGATGGCGCGCTGGGAGTAACGCCGACCCGGCTCGAGCAAGTTGAGTCGAGCGCGAATCTCGTCACGAGCCACCGGAGTTCCCGTGGCCGGAGTTAACCTCAGGCTTACACCCGAGATCACAATTTGCCGCTCGATTATGAAGCGAACGCGGATGGGTCCGTTTCGTCCCGCGCCGGATTGCGTTTCAGTGATTTCGATTTGCGCTGAGGCCACGCGCCCCGATGCGAACAAATCCTGGAGCGACTGCCGCGCCGCGACCGTCGAGTATTCGCTGTTCGGTAGAATCTTTAGCAGCGATCGAAACTCTGCCTGTGCGGATGCGTCGGCCGGCGAGCCTTTCAGAACGACTTCGACGGACGCGACGGGCCGGCCTTCGTAATCGCCGATCTGAGCGGCAGCATTAACACAGAGTAGGCAGAAGGCAGCGGGCAGTAAGCAGAGAATCAGAACGCTTCTGCGGTCTGCATTCTGCCGACTGCCTACTGCCTTCTGCTTTCTGCCTTCTGCCTTCTGCCTTTTCAAAATCTCTTCCGGAACCTGATCTCAAAACTATAGTTGTTATTGCGAGTGCTCAGATTCCTGAGCGAGCCCTGCTCGTAATCGGCCACAAAAGACAGCCGGTCCGACAGCCGATATTCGACCGACAGCACTTGATTCGGATCTGATGCGATGTTCGTCGAATAGATTACCGTCAAATCCTTGCTAATGCGGCGCGCGACGGTCAGACGCGCCGTTGGCGTTGAACTGTTGCCGGCAATCACGGGATTGATTTCGACGCGACTGAGACCGAACAACTTGTTCGTTGCGCGCGACACGGGCGCATTCACTACTGCGTCGGTCAGCAGGCTCGCCGCAGTTCCCAGGCCCGACTGGGCCAGGACCGAGGTGCTGGTGTCGGTGGATGAAAGCGTCCCGTTCAGCACGAGCGAGACTACATCACCTTGAGGCAACGACGGCTCTGAGCTGACGTTCGTAGTGGGATGCGACAGCGGTCCTTCGAGCAGCGCCGTCACGCGATAACCGCGAATCACGGACTGACCTTCGATGTTAACTATTGGATCGGCGCCCAGACGCGCGGGAAACTCGACCAGACCGCGCGTGAGTTCGTACGGCGCGTTGCGGAAATTCAGCGTGCCGCGCGTCGCCGTCACGCGGCCTTGAATTATCGGATCGCCGACTTCTCCATCCAGCCGCAAATCGACCGACGCCACCACGTCGCCCAGATTGTTGTGCATCACCAAAGCATTGCGGCCCTGCACGTACAGCTTGTCGAACCGGGCGGTCGTCGCAAACCTAAACTGTCCGCCTTCTTCAATCGAAGGCTGCGGACGGCGATTGATTAGCTCCGCGAGGTCAATGTTTTTCGAATATTCAGTGCGATGGACAAAGACATTGCCGGTGACGAACTGATGGTTCAGGTCGCCGCTAAGGTCGATGTTGGCGTCAACCGTGGAACGAAAATCCTGTGGATAATTCAGCGTCACATTGTCGCCGTGCAAATTCAAGATGAATCGACCGCGCGCTGGTCCGGCGATGACCGCGCCACCCGACGCACGCACTTTGCCGCCTCCCAGTGTTCCGGTGAGCTTTTCAATCTGCGCCTGATCGGCATTGAAAATGATCGAGCCATCCAGACTAGCCAAGGTGATGCGCTGGTCGCCAACCAATACCGCGACCGAAGCGCCGGATACCCTGGCCGTGCCTTTGACCAGCGCCTTTTCAAAAGTCCCCGACACTTGCAGCGCCAACTCAGCCTTGCCGGAAGAAAATAGATCATGCGACAGGTGGCTGAGAATCGTGAGATTGACGTCGCCCGCGACTTCGAAGTTCTGGCGACCGCCGTGGCTGGTGGCCACCGGTCCAGCCACCGTTACTCTGGTGCCCGGGCCGATGAACAGAGTTCGCCGAATCACCATTTCATTCGCGCCGAAATCGATCACGACCGACCCGACAGCCGAGAGCGTATTGTTCTCGACTTCGGCCGAGATTTTTGTGAAGGTCGCCGTGCCAGTCAACCCTCTGAGCGAAAGCGTCTCTTCGCTCTGATCGTTTTCGCTCATCAGATTGCCGCTGAGCGCGAGCGTGCCGGTCGCGCTCCCGGTGATCGCGTCTTCGCTGTCCGGCAAGAGAATGTTGAAGACCTGAGTCAACTCGGCGTCGGTAATTGTCGCTGCGATCTTAGCGGGCAGTTTTTCATTCGAAAGATCTACGCTCGCCGTAGCGACCAGCGGCGCCGGACCCAGCAAACCGGTCATCGTGAAAGTCGCGTTGAGGTGTTTGTTTGCAGTCTGACCTGACAGTTTAACTGCGCCGGCTGGATGACCATCGATCGTCACGTTCGCGCTTTCCGCATCAAAGTTAATCTCATAAGTCGAAACGTCGTCGCGAATACCTTTGGCCGTCAGGTTTCTGATCACCGCGATGCCGGCCAGCTTTGGCCAGTTGGGATGACCCGTAAGAACTTCGAGGCGCGCTAGCTGAACGCGATCGCCGCTCGCCGCGACTTCGAATGCTTTCGTCGCCGTATCGAACTTTCCACTTCCGACGACGTGTCCGTTATCGAAATTTATGTCGACCTTTTCAAGATTCACCGTCGAGCCGCTGAACGTGGCGCGCGCCGTCAGGTTTTGCAGAGGCTCGCCCGCCAGACGCCCGGCGCCAAACCGCAGATCGGCAACGCCTGTCATCTTGTTGGGCATGCCAGTGATCTTCAGGACGCCCGAGGCGTCGGCCTGAGTGTCGCCAAATTGATCGCGCGTCGCCTTCAAAGGCAGCGCAGCAATCAGGTTGCCGGCGTTCATCCGATCGAGCGTCGCATCGATCGACATATTGTCCGTGCCGGTGCGCGGCACAACCAGCGCGAATTGCGCGCCGCCGCCCCCCGTCTGCACCAGACGCCCGTCGTTGACATGAATCTCAGCCGCAGTCGATGCCAGATTAGCAGTCAGCGCACCCAGATCCCGGCCATTGACGATCAAAGAACCCAGTTCCGCATGGCCGCTGACAATCGGATCTTTGAGCGCGCCTTGCAGCGTTCCGTTAAAGACGAGCTTGCCGCCGAGGTCGATTCCGTAAGTTTGGAATTGTTGTTCGAGTTCGGAAATAGCACCCGACGAAATCAGTACGCGTTGAAGTTCCGCCGCGTCATTTGAAGCGAGATCGATGCGCAAATTCGAATCGCGTTCCAGCGAAAACTGCCCGGTTGCATTCAGCTTGGTCGCGGTTGTTTGCAGGCTGGCTCGCTGGATCTGAAATACACCGTGGTCCGCGGTGATCGCCAGGTCGCCTGAAAGCGGCGTGATATCGCTGCCCGCCGCCGGCGGCGCGCCAACAAGCTGTGCGTTGATGCTGCCGGTCATCGTGTTCACATCAGTTCCGATGAAAGCCAACTCTGCTTTTCCGGTCGCGTTACTCTTGAGCGGCACTACGCGGCCTGACAACAAGGTGATCAGACCCGGAACATCAAAGTTATCGAAGGTGGCACTTACCCGCGATGCGCCGCCTTTCGTCCGCGCGATCGTGGCGTTGCCGCCCGCGCGGCCGTTCAGCGTTTCGGCGGTGAAGTTGTTCAGTTGAACCTGCTCGGCGGTCGCAATCACGTCGGCGCGCGCCGGGCCGAGTTTCATTTCACCGAGGACGCCGCCGCCGATGCTCAGGTCTGAGCTGACCCGATAACTTCCCGAAGGTTCGATCGTGAATACGGGTCGCGCGACTTTCACACCATCGAGGCGCCCCTGCTCGAGCGTGACCGCGCCCACGTCAATGTCGTTCGTCGATCCTTCGATGCGGCCGTTGTGAATCGCCAACCTGACGCCGGCGATGTTGATGCTGCCGGTTTGCGCGCCGAGCGCATGCGCGTCGCCGACCCGCGCTTCTTTCATGTTGACGACGCTAGTGCCCCCGCGATTGCTAACGTCGATGTTGTTGATCGTGACGCCGTCAAAAGTCGCGTTTGCTGATTCAATCTTGCCGGCTTTCGCGCTCGCGACCGTCGCCGTCGTCACTCCGTTTTGAACTTTCACCCGCAGGTCTTTGGCTTGAATGCCTTGCTGCACTTTCACGTCTGCCGAAGTGAGACTATTGCCGATGAGTTGTGGCGCCGAAGCGGTGAGCACGCCGTCGCGATAGTCCGCGCGCGCGTCACGCAAAATCAATCCTGCTATCGTCGTGCCATAACTCTTTTCAGCCGCCGCGCGCAGTTCGCCAATCCAGCGAAAGTCAGAACCCGTGCCCATCACGCCGCCGGTGAGCTGCACGGCGTTCAGTTGAAAATCGCCCGCGGTCAGTAGCTGAGCTATGGCGCGGCCATTGAAGTCGTAGCTTCTCCCTTGCCCAGATCCTTTCGCGTTGACATTCAGTCCCTGCAAACGCACGCCGTCGGCCGCGAGGGCGTCACTCTTGAGACTGCCTTCAGCCCGGTAGCGTTCGCCTTCGCCGCTAATCGTGCCGACAAAATTTCCGGCGCCGCGCAGCGTCGTCCCAACCTGCAAAATGTCCGAGGCCTGCGTGAGATCGACGCTCGACGTCACGGTCAGGTGATAGCGCACCGCCCGCCAATCATCCAGCACGCCTTGCAGGTGCGCTTCGGCAATTGGTGACCGCAGAGAGAGTTCAGACAACTCGGCGCGCGTTTCATTGACGCGTCCCTTCGCCTCAATGTCGATGTTGTTAACTGGCCGGCCGTCGTAACTGAAGGTCGAGTTCGTCGCGCTGAGCGCGAAGGCATTCATTCCGCTGGCCGTAGGATTAATCGGATCGTCCGGCTGAACCGTGACCTGCAGGTTGCGCGCTTCGCCCGACAAGCTGTGCAGCGCATCGCCGTAATGCACGCGCGCGTTTTTCAACTCAACGTGCGCGGTCGAGTAAGCGAACAGGATCCGCGCGTTTGGTTCCGGCGGCGGAATGCGTATGTTGCGAAAGTTCGATCGGCCCTGCGCGTCAAAGTCCACCCAAAGCTCCAGGCCTTCGACGGTCAGATCTTTCAGGTTGATATTTCGCCGCAGATTCATCGCGTAGAGATCGTCAATGCTCACCGTGGCCACCAGGCGATCGATCTTGCCAAGCTTCTCGCTGGTGCTGGCATCGTAGAGTTCGACGCCGAGCATCTCGACGGTTTGCGGCGCTATCGAGGTATGCGACTCTCTGATTTCCGCGCGGATGCCGTACATCGCCAGCGTTCCCTTGATTTGCCCGGCCACATAGCGATCGAGTGCTCCCGTGCGATAAGCGATCAGCCCCGTGAGGATTGCCGCAATCACCCCAACGGCCACGACGATGCACAGGATCAGAACATTACGACGCGTGAAGATGCGGCGGCGGCGCGCGGGCGGCGCGCTGGGTTGCTGTTTGCTTTGCGGTGATTCCGCGGAGGTGTTTTGGTCGTCAACAGACATAGCGCCGGAGCCGCCGTTGCGGCTACTGAAAAATCACTGTGTTGAGGGAGAGGGCGAAAGCCGAAGGCCAGAGGTCAGATATTAGGCGTTAGTTAGTTCTCTCTTCGACACCGACCTCTCAACTCTGATCTCTAGCCTCTGCTCTGTTTGTAAACTGAAAGCGGGGGAATTTCAAGGCTCGTCAGTGGCATAGACTTCAGTCAGTGATTGCCTGGGCGGACTCGGTAACCGAAGTTTGTGCCACTTCTTCTGATGCCGGAGAACCGAGGGGCACGTTGCCTACAACTTCCAATTCAAAACCTTCGAGGGCAGTTACTTTTGGCGGGTGGTTAGTCAGCAAGAGAATGCGCCGCAGCCCCAGCTCGTGCAGAATCTGCGCGCCCACGCCATAGTCCCGGTTGAGTCCATAGCCAGTTTCGGCGCTCGCTTCGCGCTTGCTAAAGCCACGCTCCTGCATCAACGCGTAAGTACGCAATTGATGAATTAAGTCCAGCCCGTGCTCGCTTTGTCGCAGATACAGCACCACACCCTGGCCCACTTCCGAGACTTTTTCGAGCGCGCGCCGCAGTTGAAACCCGGCGTCGTCAATCGTCGAGCCAAACATATCGCAAGTGACGTTTTCCGTGTGCACGCGGACGAGCACGGGATCGTCGGTGCGCACGTCGCCCATCACCATCGCCAAATGCACGTCGCCATTGACTGTGTTTTCAAAGGCGATGGCGCGAAAGGTTCCGTAAATTGTGGGCAGATTGGTTTCGATCGCACGCCGCACCAGGACTTCCTTGGTGATGCGATAGCGAACCAGATCGGCTACCGTGATGATCTTCAAACCGTGTACGACGGCAAAGTCGCGCAGTTGCGGTAGGCGCGCCATCGTGCCGTCCTCGTTCATGATTTCGCAAATCACTCCGGCCGGATAAAGTCCGGCAATGCGCGCCATGTCCACGGCCGCTTCCGTCTGGCCGGGACGAACCAGCACGCCGCCCTTCTTCGCGCGCAACGGGAAAATGTGTCCGGGTCGCGCCAGATCCTGCGGCTTCGTGCGTTGATCGACGGCGGTCTGGATCGTCGTCGCGCGATCCGCCGCCGAGATTCCGGTGGTCACGCCATAGCGCGCCTCAATCGAAATCGTGAATGCCGTGCCGAGATGCGAGGTGTTGTCGGCAACCTGCGGCGACAGGTTTAGTTCATCGCATCGTTCTTCCGTCAGCGGCAGACAAATCAGACCACGCGCATGCCGCGCCATGAAGTTGATAATTTCGGGCGTAACTTTCTCAGCCGCGCAAACCAGGTCGCCTTCGTTCTCGCGGTCTTCGTCGTCCACGATAATGATCATTCGCCCTTCACGAATGTCCGCGGCGGCGTCAGTAATCGATGCGAATGCCATCTTTGGAATTTCTAATCTTGAATCCGGAATTCTCTTGAATCTGTAATCTGGAATTTGGAATTCTCGTTTGGACAATGTTACCGCGCCGGGCAAAGATTTGCGACTTACGAGGCCGCGGAGTCGGTCTTGAGGTCTTGGGTCGTGAGGATTCGCTCAACATATTTCGCAATCACATCAGCTTCCAGGTTCACTTCGTCGCCGGGCTTTAGATGCGAGAAGTTCGTCACCTCCCACGTCTTTGGAATCACCGCAATATCAAAGTAATCATCAGTCAATTCAGCGATCGTCAGGCTGATGCCTTCGACTGCGACTGAGCCTTTGAACACCAGATAGCGAGCGATCTGTTTTGGGTAAGCAATGCGAAACGTCCACGAGTCACCGTGGCTTTCGGAGCTGAGGAATTTCCCGCGCGCATCGACGTGGCCCTGCACCAGGTGACCGCCGAGCCGCGTTATCGGAGTTACGGATCGTTCGAGATTCACGGGCGAACCCGGACGCAGACTGCCGAGCGTCGAACGAAAGAGAGTTTCTTTGGAAACATCCGCAGCAAACGAACTCGTTTGCACCTCAAGCGCCGTCAGGCACACGCCGTTGACGGCAATTGAATCTCCGTCGTGCGACCCTTCAGTGACAGTGCGCGCTTCAATGACAATGCGCGCGTCGGCGCCGCGCTTTTCAACCTCGCGCATATGGCCAAGTTCCTCGATGATTCCGGTGAACATCTGTTCTATTTTCGATTGCCGATTGCCAATTGTCGAATCAACGACCGCGGATTAGGTGAACGACCAGAAAGGTGATCACGCCCACCGCCAACCCCACAAGCGTGAAAGTCATCGACCAGATCGCTTCGTTCTTAAATGAAAAGTGATAGAACTTCATCGCTCCGTTCACCGGCGGTTCAGCTCCGCTTTTCGATCTGCTTCATCATTTGCTGAAAGACTTGATCCGCCGACAACCCGCTCGAGTCGATCACGACCGCATCCGGCGCGGCCACCAGCGGCGAGTCTTCGCGCGTTGTGTCGCGGCGGTCGCGTTCGGTCATATCGGCGAGCGTCTCTTCGTAGGTCGCGGCCGGATTGAGTTGGCGTTCTTCGGCCAGGCGTCGTTCAGCGCGAGCTTCCGGCGTCGCGGTCAGAAAGAACTTGAAATCAGCCGAGGGAAAAACCACCGTGCCGATATCGCGTCCGTTCATCACTGCGCCGCGCCGGCCCAGCTCGCGCTGTCGTCGCACCATCGCGCGCCGCACCGCGGGGATCGTCGAAATAATCGAAGACATCTCCGTCACATCCTCGTCGCGAATGCGATCCGTGACGTCGTGGCCATCCAAAGTGACTCGCAACGAATCTGGATCGCCGGCGAGATCGATGTCGATGCGTTCGGCCAGCGATCCCACTGTCAGGTCATCGGTTTCATTGGTGCTTGATTCGATCACTGCCAGCGCCACCGCGCGATACATTGACCCGGTATCAATGTAGAGCAATCCCAATTCGCGCGCCAGCATCCGCCCGATCGTGGTCTTGCCCGCCCCCGCCGGACCATCGATAGCGATAATGAAGTGCTCAGCCATTCGCTTTGTACCGCGACGATATTAGCTCTGTTCATGAGCCTCTGGTCAAGCGAAGTAGCATAGACTCCAGTCTGTGACGCATGGACTTATCCTACAAAGCAACAACCCGAAGCCTCTCGACTTCGGGTTGCTGCCTGGTCTCAGCGTGCAGCGAGTTCTCCTGAAACCTCTGCTTGCTGATTATTCGCCTCGCGGCGAATCTGTGTTTTCACTGGTCTAGCGACGCGCCGTCAACGCTACCGACTCGGTGGCCATCTTGATTCCTGCCAGCTCGCGCTCAACGGCTCGCTCAGCGCGCGACTTCGGAGCTTCAAGCCCTGACTTCTCGCGGTCAACCCATGCCTGGGCAAAGAAGTACTTGTTGCCGTAGCGATTGAAGATCAGCTTGGCGCTTTCCTGCGCCTTGCCCGTCACGGACCCCATCTGCACCATCGCGATGGCACTGCCGTCCTTGCTTCTGAGCTGCAATACTGCATGGTCGGAAGCGGGATTGACCTGGCGCACCGTGTACTCGCCGGCAGGCAGGGTCTTTTTGCCGACGCTGAACTGAAACGGAATGTTGGCGATCAACTGAGTGCGGCCACCGGTTTGCGCCTGGGCCGCCACGGCCATTGAACCAACGAGGATGATCATCGCGATCATTGTGTAGACTTGTCTTTTCATGTGTATCTCCTTCTTCTTTCTTCTTTGCGCCCTCCCTCACGGTCGGGCTACTGCTCGCTGGCCGCGGTTGAAGCTGACCGACTGCCTTGATCTGGTGGCGTCTTTCGGACTGTCTCGCTTCCCCACCTTTTTGCCTTACACTTATTAACGCGCACTTGTCGTCCAGAATCCCTCACGCTCCGGAAAATATTTGTTGTAGAATTCCGCGCGTTCCTGTCCGACGAACTTCAGTTTGTCGTTAAGCTCACAAGCGGACTCTCCAGAGATGGCGACAAACTGAAGTTTGTCGGACATTTGACCAATGCAAACGCCCGAAAGCATCACTCAGCTATTAGTAGATTGGAGCAAAGGCGACCAGAAGGCGCTCGATAAACTGATGCCGCTGGTTTACAGCGAGCTGCGCCGGCTGGCGGGGAACTATTTGCGACGAGAGCGTCAGGGACATACTCTGCAACCGACCGCACTGGTCAACGAGGCGTATTTGAAGCTAATCGATCAAAGGAAGGCCAAGTGGCAAAACCGAGCGCAGTTCTACGGAGTCGCCGCCCAATTGATGCGCCGTATCCTCGTCGATCATGCCCGACAGCATCAGGCCGCGAAACGCGGAGGCTCTGGTCAGCAGAGACTCTCGATCACCAGCGCCGAAAAGCTTGTCAGACAACCTGAAGTTGATCTGCTGGCTCTTCATGAAGCGTTGGAGGAATTGGCAACGCTCGATTCTCAGCAGGAGCGCATCGTGGAGTTGCGTTTCTTTGGCGGGCTTTCGATCGAAGAGACCGCGGAAGTTCTCGGCGTCGGCCACGCCACGGTCGAGCGCGACTGGAAGATGGCCCGCGCGTGGCTGCGGCGACAGTTGGAATAATCGCAAGTTTCCGGATCGGTTTGAGGGGCTTTGCCACACAGCGTCCGCGTGAGTTATTGAGAGTGCCGTAGGCACGAAATATTCATAGATCGTCACCCCTTAATCTCATCAGCCCATTTATGGGTGGCAGAACACATGTCGCTCCTGACGGAGCTAGGGTTTTCTCTCGGTGTGGTCTATAAATATTTCGCCGCTAAGCGGCTACGAGCTGCTTGAGTCGCTAATCATGACCTCCGAAAGATGGCAACAAGTAAAAGAGATATTTCAGGCGGCGCTTGAGCGCGCGGCGGGCGAGCGATCTGACTTTCTCGCAAGCGCGTGCGGTGGCGATGATGTTCTGCGGAAAGAAGTCGAATCACTTCTCGCTTCGCACGAAAAAGACGGCAGCTTCATCGATTCTCCCGCCTACGAAGCGGCGGCCGAGATGATCGTGGATGAGAAAGCGGAATTGAAACCGGGGCAGACCATCGGCTCGTACGAAATCATCTCGTTCATCAGCCGCGGCGGGATGGGTGAAGTTTATCTCGCGCAAGACAAGCGCCTGGGTCGCAGAGTCGCGCTGAAGCTCCTGCCTTCTACAGTCACAAAAGACGTAAACCGTCTGCGCCGCTTCGAGCAAGAGGCCCGCGCCGCTTCGGCCCTCAACCATCCGAACATCATCACGATCTACGAGATTCACGAGGCCAACTCGACGCTGATGATCGCCACCGAGTTTGTCGAAGGCGAAACCTTGCGCCAGCGCTTGGGCTACGACACCCTCGACCTCCAGGCAGCCCTGCATGTCGCGATTCAAATCGCCGATGCGCTTGCGGCGGCTCATAAGGCCGGAATCATCCATCGCGATATCAAACCTGAAAACATCATGATTCGGCCCGATGGTTACGTGAAGGTGCTCGACTTCGGCCTGGCTAAATTGACCGAGCCGGCATCGCCAATGGCGGCTGCCGAAGCGCCCACCAAGAAGGTGAAGACCGGCTCAGGCATGATCATGGGAACAGTCGGCTACATGTCGCCCGAACAGGCGCGCGGGCAAACGGTCGACGCGCGCTCGGACATTTTTAATCTGGGCGCAGTGATCTACGAGATGGTTGCGGGACAGAAACCGTTCGATGGCGAAACGCCCAGCGACATTCTCGCCGCGATACTCAAGACCGAACCGCCGCTGCTATCGCATTTCGCGCCGGAATCACCCGCTGAGTTGGTGCGCATCGTGACCAAAGCGCTCCGAAAAGATCGTGAGCAGCGCTATCAAGTCATAAAAGACATGCTGCTCGATCTGAAGAGCCTGAAAGAAGATCTGGATTTCCAGGCCAAGCTGGATCGTTCCGCCGCGCCAAGCAAGAATGATGAAGCGCCAGCCGCAAGCAGTCAGCCTCAACGTCTGGCGACGAAAAAGACGCCCTCAGGCACAAGCGAAATCAAAACAGCCGTTTCAACGATCACCCATTCTCTGAGTATCGAGATCAAGCGCCACAAGCTTGGAGTCCTGCTTGCGCTCGCAGCGTTAGTCATTATCACTATCACCGGTTACTTCTATTTCGGCCGCCGCTCCGTCATCAGCGAAAAAGACACAATCCTGCTGGCGGATTTCGTTAACACAACGGGCGAATCGGTATTTGACGGCACGCTCAAGCAAGGCCTGATGGTCCAATTGCAACAGACTCCCTTTCTACATCTGTTTCCCCAGGAAGCTGTGCGCGAAACTCTGGCATTCATGGGCCGTTCGCCGGATGAACGCGTCACGCGCGATATCGGCCGCGAAATTTGTAAGCGCCGTGGACTCAAAGCGCTGGTCATGGGCACGATTAGCAATATCGGCAGCCATTATGTAATCACGCTAGAAGCCATCGGCGGCCAAACGGGCGAAGCGATCGCCACCGAGCAAGTCGAAGCCGAAGGCCGCGAGCAAGTTTTGAAAGCATTGGGACAAGCGGCGACGGGATTGCGCAAAGAACTTGGCGAGTCATTGAGTACGCTGAAAAAATATGATGCGCCGATTGAACAGGCTACCACGTCGTCGCTCGAGGCTTTGCAGACTTACTCAAAGGGCCAGGAGCAGATTTACAGCGGCCACTTCCCTGAAGCCCTTCCTCTTTTCAAACGGGCAATCGAGTTGGATCCTAATTTCGCCGCGGCATATAGCTGGCTGACGTACGCCTATCTCAACGTCGGAGACTGGAAGCAAGCCGCTGAGTCAGCAGAAAAAGCTTTCTCGCTGAGCGACAGGGTAACCGAACTCGAGAGACTTCATATACTTGACATCTACTACTCGTGGGCAATTGGGGATTGGGACAAACAACGGGAAGTTGATGAGCTGTTGACGCAGCGCTATCCGAACGACTGGTGGCCACACAACAGCTTGGCAATCACGTATATTGCCATAGGACAACCTGAAAGAGCCGTCGCCGAAGAACATGAAGCCATTCGTCTCGTTCCGAATGAAATCCATACCTATTGGCACCTGGCGCGCGCGTTCATTCGCCTCAACCGTTTTGACGAAGCCCGGACAGTGATTCAACAGACCCAGGCAAAGAGCCTCGACGCCATACACTTTCGCCGCCACTTGTTTGAGTTGGCTCTTATTCAGGGCGATGCGGCGGCGATGCGACAGCAGCTCGACTTGATGACTGAGAAAGATGGCGAACGCGAAGCGTTTCAGTGGCAGGCGCGGGCGGCCGCCTTCGCAGGTCGTTGGCGCGAGGCCGAAGCTTTTTACCGTCGAGCCCAATTGAGCATACAACCTAATCCGGCGGGAATGTGGAATCCGCCCGAAGAGGCGACAATAAGCAAGGCTCTTCTCGGCTTTTGCCAGCCTAACGCACAAGATGTGATTCAGGCTTTCGCGATCTCACGCATTGGATCACCTGCGCAACGGCAATTGGTTCCAATAGATCCAAACGGCTCTCTTTGTGGTGACCTTAGCGCGGCCCAAAAGTTCGCAGATGAGATGACGAAGCGTTATCCCAAGGCGTATCGAGTAAATGGAATATCTGTGCCCGTGATTCGGGCGGCTATCGAACTTCGGCGCAATCAGCCAGAGCAAGCGATTGAATTCCTGAAGGCGGCCACGCCATATGAGGGCGGCGCTTATTTTTGGCCCACGTACGTGCGCGGCCAAGCTTACCTGCGACTGGGCAAAGGAAACGAAGCTGCTACAGAGTTTCGAAAGATCCTCGATCACCGTGGCTGGGACCCTCTCTCAACTTTTTACCCACTCGCGCAACTGGGAGTGGCGCGAGCGTTAGCACTTAATGGCGACGTGAACGGAAGCCGCAAAGCGTATCAGGATTTCTTCGCCCTCTGGAAGGACGCGGACGCGGATCTCCCAATTCTGATCGAGGCGAAGAAAGAATATGAAAAGCTGAAGTGAGATTGGGCCGCCACTTTCTTCCGGGCGAAATTTGACGAAGCTATTTCAACAAGCGGGCCACAACGTCGTAACTCGCTTGCAAAGCCTCGGCAAGTTTCTCCGGTTGGTTGCCGCCGCCCTCGGCCATGTCGGCTTTGCCGCCGCCTTTGCCGCCGATGATCGGCGCGAGTTCTTTGATGACTTGTCCGGCCGGGACTTTCTTCGTGAGATCGTCGGACGTGCGCACAATCAGCGAAGCCTTGCCGTCGTTGCTGCGACCGATCACGACCACGCCTGATTTGATTCGCGCCAGCAGAGTGTCTGAGAGCTGACGCATGCCCGCGGCGTCGAGGCCGCTGGCTTCGCGCGCCAGCACACGCACGCCGGCCACCTCGCGCGTGTCATCGCCATTCGATGCGGCGCTGCCGGCCGCTCCGGTCGCAATTTTCAGTTTGAGATCTTCGGCTTCGCGTCTCGCTTTCTTTAGCTCGTCCTGAAGCTTGCCGATCACCGTAGGCAAATCCGCGCGCGAAGTTCGCAGGCTGCCGGCGACTTCGTCGATCATTTTCTCGGCTTCACGAAAGCGTTCGTAGGCGTCGACGCCGGTGATTGCGCGTATTCGCCGCACGCCCGACGCGATCGATTCATCGCTGGTGATCTTAAAGACGCCAATGTCTCCGGTCGCGCGCACGTGCGTGCCGCCGCAGAGTTCTTTCGAAAAGATCCCTTCGGCGCCTTTGATCGAAAGCACGCGCACCTTCTCGCCGTACTTCTCGCCGAACAGGGCCATCGCACCGGAACGCATCGCCTCTTCAACCGCCATCTCGTCAGTCTGCACCGGTTGGTTGCGGAGGATGTGATAGTTCACCAGACGCTCGACTTCTTCGATCTCGCCGTCGGTGAGCGGCTGATAATGACTGAAGTCAAAACGCAGATAGTTGGGAGCGACGACCGAGCCAGCTTGTTTGACGTGTGTGCCCAGGACTTCACGCAGCGCCGCATGCATCAGGTGCGTCGCCGTATGATTGCGGCGCGTGGCATCGCGCTTCTCGACATCGACTTCAGCAGTGACCGTGTCGCCGACTTTCAGCGTTCCTTTTTCGACTTTGACCTTGTGAACGATCAGACCCTGTGCCGGCGAATAGGTATCGACAACTGACGCAACAAGAGGCCCGCCTTGATCATGAGGAGCCCTCCCTGACGGTCGGGCTAATGCCCCGCTTTCGCGATCTGCGCTTCGGGGCGCTAGCCCGACTGTGAGCGAGGGCTCAATGAGTTTGCCGACATCGCCAACCTGTCCACCACTCTCAGCATAGAACGGAGTCCGATCAAGCACGACTTCGCCTTCGTCACCCTGGTTCAACGACTGGACTTCGCTGCCTTTGATTAGAGCCACGACCTTTGAATCGTCGGTTCTGGTGGTCTCATAGCCTTTGAACTCGGATCGAGGCGCACGATTTCCCAGGTTCGCATATACCGCGTTCGATTTTGTCTTTCCTTCACCCTTCTCAGTCGCGCCCGTCTGTTGCAGCGCCTGCAAAGCCGAATCGAACGATTCGTTAAATTCGTGTTCTTCCGTCGCAAACCCGCGCTCTTCCATGCTGACGCGAATCAGATCGCGCGGTGTACCGAACGTATCGTACAAGCGAGCAAGCGCAGCATATCCGGGCATTTGACCAGACTTAGTCAGAGCGAAAAGCTCGTCGAGCTTCCGCAGCCCAACCGTCATCGTCGATCCAAACCGCTCCTCTTCCAGCTTCACCATCTTCTCAATGAATCCGCGATGGGTTTCGAGTTCCGGATAAGCTTCGCCCATCTGATCGACGACAAAGTTCGTCACCTTATGAAAGAACAAACCTTCGAAGCCGAGTGCGTGCCGACCCTGATAGATCGCCCGCCGCATAATCTTTCGTAGCACATAGTTCCGTCCTTCATTCCCCGGCAGAATTCCATCGGCGATCGAGAACGCCGTCGCGCGAGCGTGATCGGCAACCACGCGACAGGCGAATTTCTTCTGCTCGTCAAAATTATCGTACACACTCATCGATCTAATCTCGCTTCATCAGGATGGCAATTAGCTCCTGCATTCCAAAATCCTCCCCCTATACTTCTCCGGTTGTGGCCGTAGTCTCGTAGGGACGGAATATCTATAGAGCACAGTACAAATAAGAATTCCCGAGCCCATTTATGGGCGGCAGCGATGTCGCTCCTAATGGAGCTTTGGAAGTCCTTCATCCTCGCGTTCTACAAATATTTCGTCCCTACGGGACTTCGTTTTCGATTTCTCCAGCGAGCGGCCTTTCGTCTAGCAATCCAGCTTCGGAATCCTCAACCTTTGCTAGCTCCCTCTTCTCAGCCTGCCTCAACTTAACACTCAATTCCCAAAGCTGGCCGGCCAGGTTTAGTCGCGCCGTTACTGCTTCTGGAGACATATCAACTTTCATCCGGCTAGTTCCCGGCTGCCAATTCAGCTGTAAAATCAATCATGGGTCTCAGCAGATCAGTTTCGTAATTCGACTTGACGCCTTGCAGGACAACCGTCAGCCGTTCCAATCCCATGCCGGTGTCAACTGAGGGAGCAGGCAAAGACTCAAGTTCATAATCCGCCTGTAACGTCCCGTCCCGATCCGGCGCCAAAACGGGAATGCGATCGAACTGCATGAACACCAGATTCCAAAGCTCGGTGATCGTGTCGCCTGGGCCGTTGACGTTCGCCGAGCAGTTCTCGGCGTCGTTCGGGTTGTCGCCCATGTAGTAATGAATCTCGCTGCATGGCCCGCACGGGCCGGTTTCGCCCATCTGCCAAAAATTATCTTCGCGGCCAAACCGCAAAATGCGATCGCGAGGCGCGCCGACCTGCTCCCAGAACTTTTCGGCATCTTCATCAGGCCCGACTTGGTCATCGCCTTCGAAAACCGTAAACCACATGCGCGCCGGATCGAGCTTGAATTCGTCGACCAGCAACTCCCAGGCATATTCGATTGCCTCTTCTTTGAAGTAATCGCCGAAAGAAAAATTCCCGAGCATCTCGAAAAACGTCTGATGCCGCGCGGTCTTGCCGACTTCATCGAGATCGTTGTGCTTGCCGCCCGCGCGCAGACATTTCTGCGACGAACAGGCGCGCACGTACTCGCGCTTCTCAAGTCCGAGAAAGACATCCTTGAACTGATTCATGCCCGCGTTAGTGAACAGCAGCGTGGGATCGTTGGCAGGCAAGAGCGGACTGGAGCGCACACGCGTGTGGCCGTGCCGCTCAAAGTACTGCAAAAACTTTTCGCGAATTTCGTTTCCGGTCATGATTAGGCCAAAAGTTTAGCATGGCGATCGCTCGGGGCATTAGCCCGACCGTCAGGGAGGGCTCAAAAACATGAGCCCTTGCTCACGCGAGGACTAGTGCCCCTCGTCGTCAAGGTCACTCTTAGATAGCGCACGCACCTTATCGCTTACCAACTCAAACGCAAATCCCTGCCGCAGCAGATGATCGAAGAGCTTTTTGGCGTCGGCACGAGTTTCTGGTTTGCCACGCAACCGAACACGCTTTGCAATTGCCCGGTCAATCAAATCCGCTTCAGGCGCGGCTGCGAAAACCTGATCAAGAGCTTCGTCTGCGGTTTTCTTATCAATCTTCTTGAGCCAGAGGTCGCGTTGCAATCGTTGCCGGCCGATGGGCCGCTGCTGCACGCGCAGAGAGGCAAAGCTATGCGCGAATTTTGCGTCATCGAGATAGCCGTATTCAAGCAGACGCTCGATCACTGCTTCGACGGCAGCTTTGGTCGCGCCGCGGCCTTCCAACAGACGCTCGCGGAGTTCCTCAACCGAACGCGCCTTGGCGGCGAGCAGCCTGCCCGCGCGTTGAAAGACGCGCTCGCGGGCCTTCGCGGGGTCGAGGCGCGTCTCGACCTCCTCAGTTTCGGTTGGTCTGCGTCTCCTTCTCGTCTTTCTTCCTCCGTGACCTCTGTAGTAGATGAAGCGACATTTAACCACAGAGGACACAGAGGAAGACAGAGACTACAATGCCTGAGATGGATGGCGCGCTGATCATCGACAAGCCCGCGGGGCTCACTTCGCATGACGTGGTCGCGCGCGTGCGAAAGATCATCCGCGAAAAGCGCGTCGGCCACACCGGCACGCTGGATCCGTTTGCGACTGGCGTGTTGGTAGTTTTGGTCGGGCGCGCGACGCGGCTGGCGCAATTCCTGAGTGGTGCTGAGAAGGAATACGAAGCAGTGATTCGTCTGGGCTACGCGACCGACACCGGCGACATCACCGGCACACGCGTCTTGTCAGAACCGCCTGCGGTAGCGGGCGGGCCTAACGCAGAAGCGCGCAGCACGCAAAGCATCCGCAAAGAAGAAATCGAAGCAGCGCTGGCATCGCTGCGAGGTGAGATCGACCAAACGCCGCCGATGTATTCCGCGAAGAAGATCGCGGGAGAGAAGCTTTACCAACTCGCGCGCCGTGGCGAAGTGGTTGAGCGAAAAGCCATACGCGTCACCATCAGCCAGTTCGAAGGCCTCACGATCGACGGTTCGCTGTTGAATTCGAACGAAGACGAGACGAACGATCTCGCCGTGCGCGTGGTCTGCTCAGCCGGAACTTACGTGCGCACGCTCGCCGAATCTGTTGGTGAACGACTCGGTGTGGGCGCACATCTTAGCGAGTTGCGACGGACCCGCGCCGGCCAATTCAAAATTGAAGACGCGATCACGCTTGATCGATTGAGCGAAGTCGAGCAATCAGATTCGATCGAACAGGTTCTGATCGCACCTGACGCGGCGCTGGCACACGTGCCCTTCGTGAATCTCGATGCGGACGACACGCGTCGTGTTCAGCATGGCATCGACATAGCGACTGAAGGTACGCGCTCTGCTGACTGGCCGGAAGGTCAGGCGGTCCGCATCCGCGATGCCGCTGGAGTATTGATCGCGGTTGGCGCCTACCAAAGGGATCGAGAGGTCATTCATCCGCGAGTTGTAATCGACGACAGAGATTCGGAAAGCGGGGCTAAACCGCCCTTCCTAACCTCGAGATGATGACGGTTTGAGATTCCTTTTCAGCTAGAGGCCTATATCCCTAAGACACGCAACCGAGCAACCTCTCAGGTCAGGAAGGGCGGCTTGCCCCCGCTCTCCTTGTTAAGAATGTCAGACTAACCCTCAGCTCCATTTTATCTTCGGAGATACTATTGCTAACATTCCGGTTGTCATGAAAAAACGTTACCTACTTGCCGGAGCCACCGGAATCGTGGCCGGCGCCGTTGCGACTAAACTTCTTACTCGTCCGCGCGATGTCAGTTGGCCCGACAGTATCGATCTCATCTATCACCCGGAGCATTCATGGTTCACGACCGTCAACGGCGTCCGCATGCATTACCAGGAAGCCGGCGACGAAAACGCGCCGCCCATGATCCTGATTCACGGCTTTATTTCTTCCACTCTGATTTGGAGCGAAGTTTTTCTACCGCTGGCCGCGGCCGGCTTTCAAGTCGTCGCACCCGATTTGCCGGGCTATGGTTATTCTGAAAAGCCGCGTGACTGCGAATATACAATCGAATCACAAGCGCGCGCCGTTGTCGGGTTGATGGATCGTCTGGGCATCGAGAAAGCGGCGCTGGTCGGCGCTTCTTACGGCGGGGCAGTCGCGGCCTTGATTGCGCTCGATCATCCGGAGCGTGTCAGCCGTTTGGTTTTGGTGGGCGCGGTCAGCAGTGATGAGCCGAAAAAGAAGTTGCTCATGCAGCTCGTGCGACTGCCGTTGGTCGGCGACGTAGTGACGCCGCTGTTTCTCGGCTCGCGCTGGGTCGTGCGCAAACGCATGGAAGCTGTTTACGAAAGGCTCAAGCTTCCGATCGATGAACACAAGGTCGAGGCGCGCCATCACTTGCTCGCCACCGCGAACACTCATCGCGCGATGATTCGCACCGTGCGTCGCTGGAGCGCAAATCGAATTCAACGCGAGGCGCATCTGATTCGCCAGCCGACAATGCTGATGTGGGGCGAAGACGATGAGCACATTCCACTCAAGGAAGGCTTTCGGCTGCGCGATCAGATGCCGAACGCGCGTTTGGTAGTCTTTCGCAATTGCGGACACTTGCCGCCACAGGAATACCCAAAGCAGTTCGTCGGCATGGTCAGCGAATTTTGCAAAGCAGAGGAGCAGAAGGCTGCGCCGTTGAAATTCAAACGGAGAAGAATGCGGAAGCAGATTTCTTAGCGGGAGAGTTCAGCGGACTCAATTCATATTCAGCGCTTTTCCCACCGAAGGATCTCTGCGCACCCGCCAAATCTTGGAATCGAGATAGTAGTGAATGAAGGCGTATCCCCAAAGGAACGCGATTCCCAACTGAATCGGCAAGGCAAGTTCCGTAGTCGGCGCGCCGTGTGAGGCTTTCAAGCCGAGGTAGCCGAGCACCTGGCGCGGGCCTTGATAGATGATTCCAAAAAGAATTCCGAACGCTATGTAGTAGAGCAAGCGACGGCTGATGAAGGCGGCGGGACCGTATTTCTGGCGCAGCTCAACGGCGAGGCTGCGCTTCGCAGGTGCAGGCGGGACACCTGCGTACCCAACGTACTTCTGATTATGAAACCAGATCAGTCGATGATATTGCAGGTTGTGATAGATGGTCAGGATCGCAACGATCGCAATCGGTTTGTTGGGCATCGGCGTCAGCAAAACGATCCAGTGCATCGGGATCGCCGCCGCGAGTAGCAGATACTTCGGCACATCGAGTGTCTGTCGCAGCACGGCTCGTTGAATCTGCCGAGCTAACCAGACAATTCCCAGCGCAATCGTTCCGGCCAGCAGCAACATCGCCACGCTGTTAACGCCGCTGCGTAGTACCGGAGGCACGCGGGCCATCGCGTTCGGGTCGTTCGCAATGAACGCGATGAACGGATAGTTGAAAGCAAACATCAGCAGCAGACGATCCAGCGCGTTGTCCACCGGCTGGAGGTCATTGTTCTTTTTCTTGTAGAGCACCATGAAGCCATAGTGCTGCTTGACCAGATGGTAATAAGCCCAAAGCGCCGCGACGAAAAAGAAGGTAAAGCCAAGCCCGAGCAGGACCAGTGCTGGGCCGACTACAAAGAACAAAAGCGAGCCCACTAGCAGACGCTTGCGCGTCTTCCATTCAGATCGATCAAAATAAGTGCGCGAGAGCGTGCCAAACACGTGCGGCGCGTCAATGAGAATTGCCCAACCGGCCGCCATCGGAATCAGCGGCAAGACGCCGGTGACGTAAAGCACCAGCAGTGCATAGCTTGACGCCACGGAACCGATGAACCAAACCAGATCTTCACGCGCATTGATGATCCAGCGCAGAGAGATTGCGCGCGGGCGGGCCTGCTCGGTGATGATTGCCGCGGACATTTTTTTGGAGTCCTAATCCTAACAAACTCTGTGAGTCTCTGTGGTTCTCTGTGCCTCTGTGGTAAATCCTCCCGAACAAACTCTCACCACAGAGACGCAGAGGGTTCACAGAGGTTCACAGAGAAAACCTCATCCTTCTCGCAAATCGCGCCCGGTCATCTCCACCGGCTTTTCAAGTCCCAACAACCCGAGCATCGTCGGTGCGACATCTTCCAGCGCCCCGCCTTCGCGCAATTTCACGCCGAGCGAGTCTTCATCAATCAGATGAAACGGAACCGGATTCGTGGTGTGCGCAGTGTGCGGCTGGCCGGTCTCGAGATCAATCATCTGCTCTGCGTTGCCGTGATCGGCGGTGATTAGCGTCGTGCCGCGTGCGGTGCGCATGGCTTTCGTGATCCAGCCCAGGCAAGTGTCGACGTACTGGCAAGCTTCGATCGCTTTGTCGAGCTTGCCCGTGTGACCGACCATGTCGGTGTTCGCAAAGTTAACGATGAAGACGTCGGTTTCGCCCGCTTCGATCGCGCGCAGCAACTTGTCCGTAATCTTGAACGCGGACATCTCAGGCATCAGATCGTAGGTCGCTACTTTGGGCGAAGGCACCAACAGGCGTTTCTCGTACGGAAACTCACGCTCAGTGCCGCCATTGAAAAAATATGTGACGTGCGCGTACTTCTCAGTCTCAGCCATACGATAGTTGCTCACTTCACTTACCGCAAACACGCCGGCCAAAATATTTCGCGGCAACTCTGGCGGAAACGCAACCGGCAAAGGATAGGTTTTGTCGTACACCGTGAAGCACACGAAATGTACGTGCGGCCGATTCGGCACGGCAAGCTCATCGAACCCGGGAACCGCAAGCGCGCTGGTGATTTGCCGCGCGCGATCGGCGCGAAAGTTAAAGAAGATTACCGAGTCGCCATCCTTGATTGTAGCGATAGGTTCACCCGGACTGCACCCTCCCTCACGGTCGGGTTTCTGCACAATGACGATTGGTTCGACGAATTCATCAGTGATCTTGCGCTCGTAAGACCTTCTGATCGCGGCCAAGGGATCCGTCGTGCGCTCGCCTTCTCCGTTTACCAAAAGTTTGTAAGCCCGCTCAATTCGCTCCCAGCGCTTGTCGCGATCCATCGCATAGTAGCGGCCTACGATGGTGGCGATTTCACCGACGCCAATTTCCGTGCACTTCTCCTGCATCGCGGCTACATATTTTTCGGCCGAAGAGGGCGGCGTGTCGCGCCCATCCAGAAAGCAATGCACAAAAACCCGCCGCGCTCCGGATTCCTTCGCCATCCGCAGCAGCGCGTACGCATGTTCCTGCGAAGAATGAACCAGCCCATCTGAGAGCAGACCCATGATGTGCAGAGCACGACCATGTTTGACTGCGTTGTCGATGGCCGCATTGAGCGCAAGATTGTGAAAGAACTCGCCAGATTTGATTTGGTGATTTATGTGTTCGAGGTCCGTGCGCACGATGCGGCCCGCGCCCATACATAGATGACCGACGTTCGAGTTTCCCATCACCCCATTCGGCAAGCCGACGCATTCGCCTGAGGCTTCAATCAAGGTGTGCGGATATTTTTCGGTCAGCTCGCGATAAAAAGGCATCTCGGCCAACGCGATCGCGTTGCCTTCACGTTCGGCGCGATAGCCAAAGCCGTCGAGGATGATGAGTGCGAGTGGCGTCTTGTTTTTGGTCAATTCTGTTTCCCTGGACGTTTAGACGGCGGACTTGTCCGCCGAGCGGCACAAGTGCCGCTTCTAAACGAATCACGTTCATCTCCAGTAATCCGGACTTTCTTTCATATTCGGATCGGGGCGCTCCATCCAGCGCTCAGGCCGGTGCAGCCTTATGAAGCCAAATCTCTCGTACAGGCCGTGCGCATCTTTCGTCGACAAAACCCACCGGCGGAATCCCTGCAGCTGCGGATGCGCGATGATCACTTCCATCAGCCATTTCGACAATCCTCGGCCGCGATGCCCCGGCAGCACAAACACGTCCGCAACCCAGGCGAAGGTCGCATAGTCAGTCACGATGCGCGCAAATCCAGCTTGCTCATCTCTCTTGTAGATGCCGAACGGGAGCGAGTTCTCGATCGACGTTTCGACGACTTCTCGCGAACGCCCCGTCGCCCAATACGCGGTACTTGATAGATAGTCGTGAATCAGATCGATGTTGAGACGCGCGCGATCGGTGCTAATTGAGTAATCGTCCTTGTGCCAAGTGTCAGACATAGCATGTGTGCAGGTGGGGCAGTGGCCCGACCGTCAGGGAGGGCGTGATCCTACAGCTATTACGCCCTCCCTGACGGTCGGGCTACTGCCCCGATCATTTTGGCGATATGTCTCGCCGCAAATAGAAAAGCAGATCCGTTGACGGCGGATCGATGCCGAGTTGCCGGATCATCCCCACCACTTGTCCGCGATGGAGCGTCGCATGATTGGCGACGTGTTGCATTTGATCGATCAGTCTCATCGAAGTGGGATCGCCGCTGAGAAGTTTGAAAGGCGATTCAGCCATCAAGCGCGACTCATCGAGTTCAGAGATAAACTTTGCCCGGCGATCGATGACCTCCTGCCAACGCTCATCGAGCGTCGTGAGATCCGCGCACGATTCAGTCGTCCAGAGTGACCACGCTTCATTTTTCGCGGGCGAGCGTCCATGCCAGCGCTCCAGCCAAATCCATTCGGCGCCGGCCATGTGCAGCAGGGTCCCGAAGATCGACTTGTGACTTATGCCAACATCGCGGCGAAGATCTTCGTCGGGCAACTTTGCCGCGGCGTCCATCGCCAGGCGGTTAGCCCATTCGGTGTAGTCAAAAAGGTGTCTGATGTCTGATAGATTCACGATTCAAGTCAGAACCACCTGCGGTAGCGGGTGGGCCCCTTTTCCTAGCTCGGTCCGTTTACGTGACAGTCGGCCCGCCCGCTACCGCAGGCGGTTCTGACCAAACGCGGCGCGTCCGGGATAGCGTGCAGCGCCGCCAAGTTCTTCTTCGATCCGCAAAAGCTGATTGTATTTCGCGATCCGATCTGAACGCGAAAGCGAACCCGTCTTGATCTGTCCAGCGTTCGTTGCCACGGCAAGATCGGCGATGAAGGCGTCTTCGGTTTCGCCGGAGCGATGCGAGATGACCGTAGTGTAGTTGTGCGTCTTGGCCAGCTCGATACACTCCAGCGTTTCAGTCAGCGTGCCGATCTGATTGACCTTGATCAGGATTGAATTCGCGACCCCGCGTTCGATGCCTTTACGCAAAAACGAAGTGTTAGTCACGAACAGATCGTCACCCACCAGTTGCACGCGTTGTCCCAACTCATCAGTCATCGTCTTCCAACCATCCCAATCATTTTCGGCCATGCCGTCTTCGATCGAAACGATCGGATATTGACGCGCCCAGCTTTCCCAAAACGCCACCATCTGGTCGCTCGACAACTTTCGCTGGTCGGATTTCTTGAAAACGTAAGATTCGCCATCGAAAAACTCGCTGGCCGCAGGATCGAGTGCGAGCAGAACATCCTTGCCTGCCTGGTAACCGGCCTGCACAACCGCCTCGAGAATCGTTTCAATCGCCTCTTCATTTGATTTCAAGTTCGGCGCAAAGCCGCCCTCGTCGCCGACACTGGTCGCATAACCTCTCTTTTTCAAAACCGACTTCAGCGAGTGAAAAATCTCCGCGCCCATGCGCAACGCTTCGCTGAACTTCGCAGCGCCGACGGGCACGATCATGAACTCCTGAAAGTCCACGTTGTTGTCGGCGTGCGCGCCACCGTTGATGATGTTCATCATCGGCACGGGCAAAGTGTTCGCGTCCGCGCCGCCGAGATACCTATATAGCGGCAGCTTCTGACAATTCGCCGCTGCGCGTGCGTTGGCCATCGACCCGGCCAGCAACGCGTTCGCGCCCAGATTTGATTTGTTCGGCGTGCCGTCGAGTTCGATCAGCGCGTGGTCGATCGCCGCCTGATCGAGTGCGTCCTTGCCTTTCAGCTCGCGCGCGATCACATCGTTGACGTTGTTCACGGCTTTCAAGACGCCCTTGCCGCCATAACGTTTCGGGTCGCCGTCACGCAACTCGACGGCTTCGTGCTCGCCCGTGGACGCGCCAGACGGAACCGCCGCGCGACCGCGCTCACCGCCTTTCAGCACCACATCGGCTTCGACCGTTGGGTTGCCGCGCGAATCGAGAATTTCGCGTGCGTGAATTTGATCTATTTGACTCATGTGATTTGTTCGACGCGTTCGCAACTTTATCACTTGCGCGATCAATTTATGAAGCCGAAAAAAAACTAAGGGACGGATCCGAAGATCCGCCCCAGTCCAAGCACGCGTCGCGTGCAGCTATTTGCCAGGCCCTCGCTCACAGTCGGGCCAATGTCCCGCTATTTTGCCGCGGTCACCGGTGTCTCCTGATGAGAGACGACCAGCCACTTGCCGCCGCGATTGACCCAGACGCTGCTGGCCCAAGTCGCAGGTATCGCCATCCCGCCACAAGTTCCGTCAACCGCTCCTTTGTAAGTCACGATCCATGCGCCTGAGTTAATCGAGGTGAGCTTCCAGTCACTGAGCTTGTATGACTTGATATCGCACCCCATGCTGGTAATCTCTTTGATCGACGCGTCTTTACCTTCAACGCCGCCCTCACCGACCATGACGCTGTCAGCAGAGAGCATCGCTTTGAACGGCTTAGCGTCCTTGTTCTTCCAGGCTTCCCACAACTTCGTTTCAGAGGCGGAAAGTTTCTTGAGCAATTGCGCTTTGCTCATCGCCGGCTTTGGTTTGGGCGACGGCGAAGGCGACGCGGTCGCTTTCGGCTGTGCGAAACTAACGGACGCGAACAGCAACAGGATGCCCGCGGCCAAAAGTAGGTGTTTCTTCATGCTTGGTTCTCCTCGTGTTGAAAATGATTTAGCTAGCTTTGCGAACAGCGGAGCATTCTTCTACTACCATCGCCGTCGCCTGTCAATGTCGTTAGCACACTTCGTCGTCCGCGCAGCCGAAGAGTGCAAATAGCCCAACGCTGCGTTGCTGGAAAAAGGTTGCCGACCTTAAGGCAAAACCCGCGAAGATGGCCAAGTACAGAACGGGGAGCGGTAGCGACCGGGTAAGGCGTCGCTAAACAGTCAGCTAAATCGGGTAGGAGGCGGAGTCGCCTCCGCCGTCCTCCCACACCACCGTACGTACGGTTCCGTATACGGCGGTTCATGAAGTCCACTGGAGGCGAAGCTGTTGCTCCAGCAGCGACAAGAGTCCACAACGATCAAAGTAGGAT
>ORJL010371512.1_pt1 | contig 80115 bp, 80 predicted proteins | sample 1779941 | NCBI WGS metagenome assembly ORJL01 (sample SAMEA104232317, study PRJEB22302) | groundwater metagenome | biome: forest; feature: aquifer; material: groundwater | place: USA | collected 2011-08-07 | depth 5.8 m | reverse complement strand
CACGGTGCCTGCGTCTAGTCTGGTCAGGATATCAACCCTTCGTTGCTGTTTCTGGTTCAAGGTAACTGTCCTCATTTCTCCATTATGCGGACATTTTCCCTGAGCAGTTAAGGCGGACATAGTCCCTGAGCAACAACACCCGGGGCAAGAATCGCTTGACAAGCCTGACGCCTTATGCTATACCGTGCCTATTCCGTACGAAGGACGTCCTTTTTCGAGATCGTGACTCTACATGTGCTACAGCCTTTGCGTGAGGTGGGCCGTGTATAGATGTGGACGGCGTAACAGGCCGGAGTAGCCAGTACCATGGGACGCAGCAGTCGGCGAGATCTGTTTCTCAGGAAGCAGACAAAACGGGTCGCGCCTGGGTTAAGGCGGGAAAGAGGTTCATTTAGTGGAAAGAGAAAGGCTACGAACTAGAGAGGCTGACGCGAGGGATGACCCTTTGTACCGGTGGGGCTTTGATCAGTCCGATCTCTGGCGGGAGCGGGCCATCCAGGGGCAGGTAGTAATAAAGGGAAAGGAACAACCCTGGACACAGGGCCGGCAGGCGCTGGTGAAGTGGTTCCTGCATCCTTTGAAGCGGGACCCGGCTGTCAGCGGCTGGATGTTCTTTATGCAGGACATAAGGACCCATTCCGGCCGGCACGTTCACCAGGGTGGGTTAGCGATTTATGTCATCGAGGGAACTGGTTGGACAACGGTCGATGGCGTACGCCATGATTGGGAAGCAGGCGACTTGATCTTGCTGCCCGTCAAGGCCGAAGGGGTCGAGCATCAGCATTTCAACGCCAATCCTGGGACGCCCTGCAAGTGGCTGGCCATGATCTATACCCATTTCTATGAAGCTCTTTGCTGTCAGCACGAGCAGAAGGAGGTCTCACCGGATTTCGCCAGGGCTCATGCTTGACGGCGGCTGCCGCCTGGATCTGGATTAGAAGTCCGGGCACTCCTCGGTGCGGCTGGATGCGCTCCGATTTGTGACCCGTTTCTGAAGGAGAATGCAATGGGCGACTTGGGTTCAGAGAACTTGAACCGTAGGCAGTTCCTTAGGTTGGCTGGTCTCACCGCTGCGGGTATCGGCCTTGCAGCTTGTGCCCCTGCGGCGGCCCCAACTCCTGCCCCCACGAAGGCTGCCTCGGCCCCCACCACGGCCGCCGCACCGGCGGCTGCTCCAACGGCCAGCGCCGCTAATGTCACTGCCCAACTTTACGAAGCGGCCAAGAAAGAGGGCACGGTAATGACCTATGGCACCGGCTCCATGGCGGACTGGCAGATTATCGCCGATGCCTTCGAGAAGAAGTACCCCGGCATCAAGGTGACCGCCTTCACCGGGTCCAATGAGGCTATAGTCGACAAGGTGCTTACGGAAGCCCGGGCACAAAAGCCGATCGCTGACATGATATTCAGAATCAATTACTCTGATATCTATGCGCTTTCGAAAGAAGCAGTGCTTGACACGTATCTGTCGCCTGAGCTCGGTAACTTCGATAAGCAAGCCTATGATCCTCAGGGGCTCTATACCGTCGTAGACTACATTTACGAGGTCATTGAGTACAACAATAAGTCAATCTCCAGCGCTCAGGCGCCTAAGAGCTACGCGGACCTCTTGAAGCCCGAATTCGCGGGCAAGCTGGGGCTGGAGGCTTCGGCCGTTCCCTGGTTCACCGGGATGCTGCGTGTGATGGGCAAAGACAAGGGAATGGAGTACATGAAGAAGCTGGCGGCCCAGAAGCCTCGCCTGGTCTCCGGCCACACCACGCTCCACAAGCTGATCGTGTCGGGTGAGATCCCGGTGGCGGTCTACGAGCACCATTTCTTGCCAATTGCGGACAAGGCTGTTGGCGCCCCGATCGAATGGGTGGACCCGGTGGAGACCACCCCCACCCAGGCCATTGTCACCTCACTCGTGAAGAAGAGCCTGCATCCCAATGCCGGCAAGCTCTTGACGGACTTCGTACTATCCGAAGAGGCGGCCAAGATCATGGTATCTCGCGGATGGCTTCCGGCGCGCAAGGGGGTTGACCTTGGGAGTGTAGCCCCGATCGCCAAAGTAGAAGCCCTACTTCTAAACGATATTACCTTCGGCAAAGAAGTTGTGGATAACCAGAAGATCTTCACGGATACCTTCGGTAAGGCCTAGGATTCAACGAGGAGGGAGGGTTGCCGGGGCCGGGATGGCCCTGACAACCCTCTGTCGTTTAGGATGGAGACGCGGAGTCGGGCGCCTTGTGCTGCTCCCGTGACCATCGAGATCGGGGGAGAGGATCATGGCGGTTAGGTTGAGCCGGCCCTTGCTCAGTATTACCGGGCGAATCGATGCCCGGATGGTCATAGTTGGCATCGCAGCGCTCGTGACAGCCTACCTGGTGCTCGTCCCTATGGCCATCCTGGTCTATGGCAGCTTTACCGGCGCTGCGCCGGGGACGACCGGGGAGATGTCTCTCGACCACTACGCGGACGCGTTTGGTGACGCTGCCATCTTGCGGACACTGGGCACCACCCTGGTATTCGCCCTTGGCTCAGGTGGGCTTGCCTTCATCATTGGGACGACTTTGGCCTGGCTCTGCGAGCGGACGAACTTGCCATTCAAGAGCTTATTCTTCGCCCTTACCATGGCCCGCATGATGATCCCAGGGGTTATAGGGACCATCGCGTGGATATTTCTCCTGGGACCCCGTAACGGTATTGTCAACCTCATCCTGGTGCAGGCCTTCGGTCTGAGCAGCCCTCCGTTTAACATTTTCTCTCTTCCTGGGATGATCTGGGTTGAAGGCCTGGCTTTGACTCCTCTCACTTTCCTGCTGATGGGCGCCGCATTCCGTTCGATGGACCCATCGTTGGAAGAATCTGCCACCATGTCCGGGTCCGGCATGTTCGCGACCCTGTGGCGGGTCACGCTGCGACTGGCTCTGCCAGCGGCCCTCTCGGTAATGCTGATAATGGGGATACGGGGGCTAGAGTCCTTTGAGGTACCTGCGCTGATAGGCATACCCAGCGGAATCTACACCTTCATCTCGCTGATCTACGAGGCGGTTCACACTTACCCAAAAGACTACGGCGTGGCCGGGGCGCTTTCTATGCTGGTGATGGTCATATCAGTGGTTGGAATTATCTTCTACGGCAAGGCCACTGCCCGCGCCGAGAGGTTCAGCACAGTCACCGGGAAGGGTTTCAGGCCAAGAGTGATCGACCTGGGTTGGTGGAGATGGGTAGCTGCCGCATTCGCCATGCTCTTCTTCCTGGGCTCTCTGGGACTTCCACTCTTCGTTCTGCTCTGGACATCCTTGTTCAAGTTCTACGCAGTTCCCTCCGGGGAACTCCTTTCGCAGGCCTCTCTGGAGAATTACGTTCAGGTCCTGTCCTGGGCGCCAGTTCAGCATGCTATCGGCAATACAGTCATTGTGGCGATCGCCACCACCGCGATAGTGCTGACCCTGACGTCCCTGGTGGCCTGGCTGGTAGTCAAGACCCGGCTTCCAGGTCGGACGGTTCTGGATAACCTGGCCACCCTGCCGATCGTCTTCCCCGGACTCATCGTCGGGCTGGCGCTTATCTGGACATACCTGACTATCCCTCTTCCGGTGTATGGGACGATCTGGATAATCGTGATCTCCTTCGTCACCCGCTTCATGCCCTATGGAATGAGGTCTTGCAGCACGTCCATGATCCAGATACACCGGGAATTAGAGGAAGCCTCCCTGACCTGCGGCGCCACGTGGCTCCAGACCTTCCGCCGGGTCTTCATTCCTCTTATGAGGCCAGGCTTCCTGGCCGCCGGCGTCTACGTAGCGCTCCTTTCAATACGGGAGCTGAGCAGTGCGGTCCTGCTCTGGTCGCCAGGCAGTGAGGTTCTCTCCGTCCAAGCATGGGAGATGTGGGAAGACGGGTCGGACGTACAATTGGCGGCCCTGGGAATCATGATGACCATTGCACTGGGGTTCCTGGTGGCCGCAGTCCACCGCCTTGGTGGTGGCATACAGGAACACGCCTGAGTTGTCTGGCGGAGGATCGGAATGATGCCCGGCTCCCAGTCGCGCACTGGCAAGATCAGTCGCTCTTGAGCCTCTCCATCCCTTTCCCGTGCGATCTGCGCCATACCAGGTACCACAGCGCCACTATGAAGAATTCAGCGACCACGTCCAGCAGGTAGATCGCCGATATGCGCCCCTTGAGGCTATACGGAATCTCGATGGCTGCCAGTCCTCCGGCAGATCCGACTGCAAGGACTGCGGTCTCTGGCGTTACGCGGCGTCGCAAGCCGGTCATTACCAGGACGGAGCCTATAATTGCCACCAGTCCGCCCACGGTTTTGACCAGCCAGTCGTCCGTCTTGGGCCCGGTCACGGACTCGAAGCTGTCCATGTCAATCAGTGGCCAGACGCCGGTCCCGAAGTAATAGGCACCCTGCGCCACCGAAAGGCCAGAGGCCAGGAAAGAAGATTCCAGTTTGTGGCCTCCCACTTCGCCACCTTCATGTGTTTCCTGGATGACATGTCTACCGGACGTGGTTTCAGCCGGGAGGTTTGGTAGACGGGCCATAGCTCAGCCTCCTTCCAGTACATAGAGCATAACGGCTTGGATGTTGCTGTCGATCGAACTCGCCGGACTCGGCGGCGCAGGCTACCCGGCCGGACGTAGCAGTCCGTTTTCGGTAGCGGAGCCAACCGCCAGCGTTTTGTAGCCCACCTGATCGAATAGAATGACAATCTTGTCGTCTTCATATCGCATTTCGAGCCCCTCACCCCATTCGTCATAGGCAACCCGACTATTGGGCCGGAACGGCGTCGTCGGCAGTCCTGGGTCTCGGCGTACCCTCGCATCAAGTTGACGCCTATTGGAGAGCGATCAAAGGCGAAAGACCCATCCAATTCAATCTTAACTCAGATTGGGGGTATTTGCAGACTTGACAATAAATCCCACAGAGACACATACTAAATTGAGTACCAGCAAGGGTGGCGTCCACAAACGAATAAGTTTGGGAGGTCAGAAAGCAAACCCAGCTTCCTTCCGCCGGGGAGGGGCGAGGGTGGCAACGACAGCCGGTTCGGCAAATTCATGCACCGGAAGGTGTCCTAAGCGGGCCGGAAATCAGAGATTGGCTCGCAACCTGCACACTGGTCAAGTGTTTGGCCATCGCTACAGCTTAGGTCCGCTGAATCCAAATTCTCACGTCCCCAGTTGAGGCTTTTCTAGCCGCTGAGAGACTCGGGACGAGTGGCGTAGGCGGAACGCAAGAAGGTGGGGAGGGGCAGGTGTGATGAATGCGTTCGCCTGGAAAGCGCCAAACCGCGCTTCCAATGATGCAACGTGGTGCTGCTTAGCAGCATGCCATAAGATCGAATCAACGCGACTCTCAATTTCCCAGAGGGGTCCATTCTTTGTCCCGGCACGCCAGGGCACAGAATGGACCCCTCTGTTTTCAATCAGCAAAGCCAGCGGAGTTAGCGAGATAGGAGGAGTACTATGGCCGAGCTATCCAATTTGCACATAGCAGTGATCGCTACAGATGGCGTCGAGGAGTCGGAATTGAGCGAGCCCGTGCGGGCACTGAAGGAGGCCGGGGCCCGGGTCGACGTACTTGCGCCAAAAGAGGGACAGATACAGGCAATGCACCACCACGACAAGGCTTCACAGGTCACGGTTGACCGCGACCTACGCTCAGCAAACCCCGGCGACTATGATGCTCTGATGCTGCCGGGAGGAGCCCTCAATGCGGATAGCCTGAGGATGTCCCAGGAGGCCCGCAGTTTCGTTCAAGAGATGCAGAAGTCCGGCAAGCCGATTGCCGCTATCTGTCACGCACCCTGGGTCCTTGTCTCGGCTGGCGTAGTGCAGGGGCGGACGCTCACGAGCTACTACACGATTCAGGACGACGTTCGAAACGCCGGTGGCAACTGGGTGGACCAGGAGGTTGTGGAGGACCGCAATTGGGTTACGAGCCGGCAGCCCAAAGACATCCCTGCATTCAACAAGGCGATGATCAGGCTGTTCTCACACGTAACTCGTTGATAGGTGTTGCTCGACTGATAAACAAAGGCTGGAAAGCCAGGAGGTGTAGCAATGAATAAAGGATTGGTTGCGTTATTAGCTGGACTAGGGGTTGGCGGGGCGGCCATGTACATGCTCGATCCGGACCGGGGTAGGCGACGCCGTTCCGTGGTGCGTGACAAGGCCGTGAGCACCGTGAGGACGACCGGAGAAGCAGTCGGCAAGACATCGCGGGACGTGGTGAATCGTACGACTGGCCTGGTCTCCGAAACCAAGTCCGTTTTCACCCATGGCGAAGCCCGCAACGGTGACGTGTTGACCGAACGGGTAAGGTCGAAGCTCGGCCGGCTCGTAAGCCATCCGGGGTCAATACAGGTGCATGCCGAACACGGCCGGGTCACTCTTAGGGGCCCCGTGTTCGCGAGCGAGGTTGGCCGCCTTATCGCGGGGGTGTACTCCGTCAAGGGCGTGAAAGAGGTGGAGAACCAGCTGGAAGTCCACGAGACGCCTGACAATGTACCCGGGCTAATGGGCGAACCGGAAACCGAGAGGTTGGGCTTTGGGCCTCTACAGCGTAACTGGCCCCCGGCGGTGAGGCTGCTTACCGGACTGGCCGGCGCGGTTCTCGCCTTTTACGGCCTCAGGCGCAAAGGTATGCTAGGCTCCGCGTTGAGTACCGCAGGGTTCGGGCTGATATCTCGTGGAGCCACTAACCTTGAAACCAAGCGCATGGTCGGCCTGGGAGCTGGCAGAAAGGCCATCGATATCGAAAAGACGATCAACATCAATGCCCCAATCGAGCGCGTATTCGATATCTGGGTCAACTATGAGAACTTCCCGCTCTTCATGTCAAACGTGCGTGAAGTAAGAAAGACCAGCTCGAACATGTCGCACTGGAAGGTGGCCGGACCTGGCGGAGCAACCGTTGAATGGGATGCAGTAGTAACCGAGTTCGTCCCCAATCGTGTCCTGGCATGGAAGACTTCCGGTGACTCGCCGGTCGCCCATTCCGGGAGAATTCACTTCAGCCCGAACCCCAGCGGGAGCACACGCGTGCAGGTTCAGCTCTCCTACAACCCGATAGCCGGGGGCCTTGGTCACGTTGTGGCGTCTTTGTTTGGTGCGGACCCGAAGAAAGAAATGGATGAGGATCTCGATCGGATGAAATCATACGTCGAAACCGGGAGGATTCCGTCAGGAGCGGCATTTCAGAGTCGCTAGCACCGCAAGCACAGACTCGGAAGCCGGACCAGAATAGAGTCGAACATAGTAGTCCAGGTGGCGGTCGATCAGTCCTCTTGATTGTTCGCACAGTGAAGAGGACTGCGCCGCCGTGGAATTCGATAAGTTCATCACGGAGGCAGAACGATGAAACTGAAGGATATAATGACAATGCGCGTCGAGACCGTTGGTCCCGATTGTACGTTGCGAGAGGCGTCTGAGAGGATGAGCTCTCTCAATATTGGCGCATTGCCAGTCTGTGAAAGCGACCGTGTAGTCGGGATTGTCACCGACCGGGATATTACTGTCCGCGGCCTCGCTAAAGGGTGCAACCCCGATACCAGCAAGGTAAGCGAGATAATGACACAGGATGTCATGTGTGGCTTCGAGGAGCAGAGTGTCAAAGAAGCAGCCAGCATAATGGAGGACAAGCAGATACGACGCATGCCCGTGTTGGACCGGTACCAGCGGATCATCGGGATTGTATCGCTGGGTGATTTGGCGGTTAAGACCGGCGACGACCGCCTGTCCGGACAGCTCATTGAGCGAATCTCCGAGCCAGCCAGGCCGACACGCTAGGGCAAGAGCGACCTACAGTAGCCTGGTCAAGTCGCTGCACTGAGGGTCCCGGGTGACAGGGCCGTAGTCAGAGGGGATCGTTAGTGCAGCGACTTGCGAAGGAAGAGGTGAGTAAATGCGTTACCTTGCGCTGGCTAGCGACTATGACGGCACTCTAGCCTGGCATGGCCAGGTAGCCACAGAGACGCTTTCATCGTTGGAACGCGTTCTGACCTCCGGGCGCAAGCTCATACTCGTGACCGGCCGGGAGTTGGAAGATCTACTGACGGTTTTCCCTCATGCGAGCCTCTTCGATAAGATAGTCGCCGAGAACGGCGCCCTGGTATACACACCGGCCACCAGAGAGCAGAAGCCTTTGTGCGATCCTCCTCCGGAAGTGTTTATCAGGGCACTGCAGGAGCGTCAGATAACGCCACTTTCGGTTGGCCGGGTGATAGTTTCTACCTGGCACCCCAACGAAGCAACCGTCCTGGAGGTGATAAGGGACCTGGGGCTGGAGCTACAGGTAGTTTTCAACAAGGGCGCTGTCATGGTTCTGCCGTCCGGTATCAACAAGGCTGCTGGCCTGAAGGCTGCCCTGAAGGACCTGAAGTTGTCGCCTCACAACGTGGTCGGCATAGGCGATGCCGAGAATGACCATGCATTTATGGAGTTATGTGAAGCATCGGCGGCTGTGGCCAATGCCCTTCCGATGGTGAAGGAGGGCGCTGACCTGGTAACGGCAGAAGACCACGGGGCAGGGGTAAGCGAGCTTGTTCAGAGGCTCGTGGACAACGACTTGCGTGATATCGAGGACCGTCTGGCACACCAGAGGATCTTGCTCGGCACGCGCAATAGCGGACAGGAGGTCTCGGTGAGTCCCTACGGGGTGAACGTACTTCTCGCCGGTACCTCTGGCAGTGGGAAATCAACACTGGCAGCCGGGTTTCTAGAACGGCTTTCCGAGAAGGACTACCAGTTTTGCATAATTGATCCGGAAGGAGACTACGAAACGTTTGAGGGTGCGGTAATACTGGGGACCAGACAGCGAGCACCGACTGTCGCTGAGGTCCTACAACTCCTTGAGAGCCCGGAGAACAACGCCGTTGTCAATCTGCTCGGCCTGCCACTGGATGACCGGCCGTCGTTCTTCAGCGAGCTTTTTCCGAGTCTGGGGGAGTTGCGTGTGCGCACCGGGCGCCCTCACTGGTTGGTAATAGACGAAGCTCATCATCTGTTGCCCACATCCTGGAACCCGGCTCCATTAACTCTCTCACAAGAGCTATACGGTCTGATGCTGATAACAGTCCATCCCGATCAGGTGACGCCAGCAATTCTTTCCTCGGTGGACGTGGTAGTCGCAGTTGGCGAATCTCCGGATGCGACTCTGGCCTCGTTTGCAGGAGCGCTTGGACAGGAGGCTCCAGCGGAGAAACCCGTGACTCTGAACACGGGAGAGGCGTTGGTGTGGCTCAGGCGCACAGGGGACAGCCCGTTCACCATGGAAGTTGTCCCAAGTCAAGGTGACCGGCGCCGGCACCAGAGGAAGTATGCGGAGGGTGATCTTGGGCCGGACAAGAGCTTCTACTTCCGGGGGCCGGAAGAGCAGCTCAACCTGCGCGCCCAAAATCTGATGCTCTTCCTTCAGATTGCAGATGGAGTTGATGACGTTACCTGGATGCATCATCTACGGCAGCGAGACTACTCCCGGTGGTTTAGAGAGGCAATCAAGGACGATACCCTCGCCTCGGAGGCTTCCCGCGTTGAGGAACAGCCTGGGGTCTCTCCAACTGAGAGCCGCTCCCTTATAAGAACGGCCATCGAGCAGCGTTACACACTGCCGGAATCTCCCCCTGCGCCAGCATAGCCCGCTCTTCCAGCAGCCATGGGCCAGCTCAGGCCACTATGAAGGAGTGAGATGCGATGCTTAGGTCCTTCCCGAAACTGGCATTCGACGTACGTAAGATCGCCGTACTCCGGGCAAATGGTATCGGAGACTTCATCTTTGCCTTGCCAGCCCTGGAGGCATTGCGTTCTGCGTATCCTCGTGCCGAGATAACCTTGCTCGGACTCCCGTGGCACCATGAGCTGCTCGACGGCAGGCCAGGGCCTGTCGATAGGACCGTAGTTGTACCACGGAGCCAGGGCATCAGGGATGAGCCGGGGCAGGGGGAGAGCCGGGTCGAGCTGGACCAGTTCTTTGACGGCATGAGGCAAGAGGCTTACGACCTTGCCATTCAGCTGCATGGGGGTGGACGCTATTCGAATTCGTTCGTCCTGCGCCTGGGTGCCCGGACAACTATTGGATCAAAGACGCCTGACGCTGCCCCACTGGATAAGTGGATCCCGTACGTGTACTTCCAGTCCGAGATCATGCGTTACCTGGAGATCGTTTCTCTCGTTGGCGCCAGGCCGGTATGTTTGGAGCCGTCTTTTCAAGTCTGTGCCGAGGAGCTAGCCGAGGCTAGAGGAGTAATTCCTTCGATAAAGAAACCCCTGGTTGTCATTCATCCTGGAGCAGGCGATCCCCGCCGAAGGTGGCCGCCCGAGAAGTTTGCGGCCGTTGGGGATGACGTCGCCTCGAACGGAGCCCAGGTCGTGGTAATAGGTACGGAGCCTGAGCGCGCGGTCGTCGAGAGCGTTATTAGCTCTATGCGTTCTCAGGCTCAGAACCTGTGCTGCCAACTGTCGGTGGGTGGGCTCGCTGGCCTGCTGTCGCTCAGCAATCTGGTAGTGTCAAATGATTCCGGGCCCCTGCATCTGGCTACAGCCGTCGGGGTGCCGACTGTCGGGATATTCTGGTGCGGTAATCTGATCAACAGCGGCCCACTGACCCGGACGTGCCATCGCCAGGCGGTCTCCTGGCAAATTGTCTGCCCGGTATGTGGAATCAACTGCATGGCGGAAGATTGTGAACATACCTGCTCATTCGTGGCCGATGTATCTTCCGAGGAGGTGCTCGGCCACGCCAAAGACCTCCTGACCCGTCCGGCCAAACCTGCCGTGCGTCTGGTAGTTTAGTCGGACCCGCAACTGGCATGCCGGTCCTCCCGGCTCACGACGATTATCGTTACACTTCTGCAATGTCCCTGGAAGCGGGTTTATGCCAATGTTACGACGCCTTGCTAAGCTGTAAGTGAGACATAGTGAACAGCTTTGAAGCGGGCAGTTTCAGCCGCTGAGTCTCAAGCTCGATTCCAGTGCGATTGAAACCTAGCGCCAGGCCGAGCTTTGCAGAAACATTGCACATGGCACATCACCAAGTGGATGGGAGGAAAAATGGACAGGGATCGTGATGTACGTGAACCGGGCAAAGACGCTATCGACATTCACCGCTCGATAGATATCAATGCACCAGTCGAGCGAGTCTTCCAGGCTTTTACCAACTTCCAGAACTTCCCGCGCTTCATGCACAACGTGCGCGAAGTCAGGGAAACTGGCAAGGACAGGCTGCACTGGAAGGCTGCTGGGCCACTTGGATCTACCGTGGAATGGGACGCGGTGGTTACCGAGTTTGTACCGAATCAGGTCATAGCATGGCGCAGTGAGCCCGGCTCACAGATCGAGCAGATGGGTAACCTCTACTTCCGGGATAATCCGGATGGCACTACCCGCGTGGATTGCAGGCTCTCGTACAATCCTCCGGGAGGAGGGCTGGGACATGCGGTGGCTTCCCTGTTTGGAGCCAATCCGGAGAGCCACCTGGAGGAAGACCTGCAGAATATGAAAGGTTACATCGAGTCCGGCCAGTACCCGGGTGGGCATACAACGACAGAAACTTATTAACAACGTCCTTTGGATGAGCCACCTCTGAAACTGGCGGCTCGAAATACCGCCCTTGCTGGGGCTTAGCGTAGTCCCGGGCCTGTTAATCTCGCAGAGTCTGCCGATGGCAGGCCCGGGACAATTGATTCACGTGCCGATGGGACGAGTTCGCGGGAGATTCGAACTCCGCTCTTTTCATTCAACCAGCTGAAATTGTTTGCCCCCCACAATACGGGGAGTATGAAAGACTGGAAAGGAGAAATTCCATGAAACTTAAGGAGGTTATGACCCACGACGTCGAGACCGTAGAGCCTGATGTCAACCTCAAAGAAGTTGCACAGAGGATGAAGGCGTTGAACGTCGGGGTCCTCCCAATTTGTGAGAATGATCGGCTTATCGGACTAATAACGGATCGAGATATTACAGTCAGGGCGATCGCCGAAGGGCGCAATCCCTCCACTACTAAGGTCAGCGAGATTATGTCCGAGGAGCTTATCTGCGGCTTCGAGGAGCAGGATATAAAGGAAGCTGCCAGCATCATGGAAGAGAAGCAGATCCGCCGGATGCCGGTGCTGGACCGCAATCAACACATCGTTGGGATTGTTTCGCTCGGCGACCTGGCTGTAAAGACGCGTGATGAGAGGCTGGTCGGCAAGACCCTGGAAGGCATTTCCGAACCGGCACACCCTGGCAAGATGATATAGTCACTTCGGATCAGTGAGCCCTGGTCCTGGAGACCGCTGCAGAGGAGCAACTGACGGAACCGCCCTCTCGTGGGTTTGTGGCCGGATTAGTCAAACCTATGGTAACGGGTGCAGTTTCAAAGTGACGGGGCTGGGGCAGGTCGCGAAGGTCGGAGGTCCCTCCGTATACGAGGTCGCAAGGAACAGTGTACCCACGCGTTGATCCAGCACGGGTACGCCGACCAAGGGCATGGACTACACGTCCATGCCCTTGCTGCTTAAAGGAGGAGTTATCATGATGCAACACACGGGTAGACAGTTCCCGATGAGCGAGCAGATGCAGATCGCAATCACCGACTGCATGAACTGCAGCAGTATCTGCCTGGAAACGCTCAACTATTGCTTGCAGACCGGTGGCAAGCACGCGGACCCTGGCCACATTCGCCTGCTCATGGACTGCGCTCAAATATCCAGGACGACCTCGGACTTCCTGCTCAGGATGTCGGAACTATCAGGCCGTTTGGGTGCAGTCTGTGCTGAAGTTGCCGACAGGTGCTGCTCAAGCCTGGAGCGCTTCGGAGACGACAGGCAGATGAGGGCATGCTACGATGCGTGCCGCCGGACCTCCGATTCCTGCCGGAGGATCACTGGTGCGCTATTGTAGAAGAGCCTGCTCCGAGCGCCTGCGAGGAATTGCTGAACGCTAAAGGAGTTCAAGGCCTGGGGTTCCCTCACCCTATCCCTCTCCCACTGCGGTGGGCGAGGGGATGGTTAGTGCCGTTCTACTGCAGTGGTAGAGGGGATGGTTAGTGCCGTTCTCCCGCAGTGGTAGAGGGGATGGTTGGTGCCGTTCTACGGCAGTGGTAGAGGGGATAGTGAGTGCCGTTCCACTCGTATGAAAATAGGCTTTTCATCCTCGGTGGTGCCCCTTAGGGCATGAGGAACTGCAGCGGGAGAGGGGATGCTTGCTAGAGCAGCTTCTCCCACGTCGGTGGGCAAAAGGGTATTCACTCTTGCCGCGGGCAGCAGCGATAACACCGGTTCAGCATTAAGCTGCGCGATCAGGGAATCCCGGTGGCACAGGCCTCTGGCCTGCGCGTCCGGGCGAGACTCCTGGACCACTATTCTTGTCCCACCATTCTCTGGACCGACGTTCCAGTCTAGAATAAGCATGGGACAAGCCCCGCGCCGCAGTTCCCTCCGGGAAGGGGCAATTCGCGCGATACGAACGGAAGTCGGCTACTCGTCCATGCTTACGGCATCAGTATCGGGCAGCCCCTTCTTCCGGTTGGCCCTCGCCTCCTGGGCGATCTCTTCGTACTTAGCCCGGACCTTCTCGAGCTCTTCCTCTGTCTGCTCTTCGAGTCCTACCAGGGTGTTATGGGCGCCCTCCAGGGCTCGTATCAACTCGTCAAGCTTGAGATGTATGGCTTCTGTGTCTCGGTTTTGCGTGCTTTGAATCAGGAAGACCATGAGGAATGTCACGATCGTGGTGCCTGTGTTAATGACGAGTTGCCATGTATCCGTGTAGTGAAACACCGGCCCAGTAAGCGCCCATAAGACTACTACCAGCACCGCAGTGAAATAAGCCACTGGGTGTCCAGTCGCACGTGCTGCCCACCGGGAAAAGCGGGAGAACGCCCGGGAAAACGCTGAAGTGTGTTCCATGTATCACCTCGTTGGCTCTTTTGGTGTTTATCTATATATTATACCTAGATATTATGAATGTAGCTTGGTTGGTATGAAACGCTCATTAAAGCATCTGTAATAAGTCCTGCCCCATGATGAATACGTGCTGAACTGAGATTATATGAGTAATAAGAGGACCGAACGCTGATGGGTGACCTCGAAAAGGCGGTCATAAGAGAGCCTGAGGTAGGTACGCCGGAGGAATACCGCCGGCGTGTTCACCAGCTGGCCGCAATATTTGTCGCACTATTTGGCGGCTCCGTGGTCGGTTTCGTCCTGATCGTATGGAAGGCCCAATTCTTGGTCTCTCTGACTCAGCGCTCAAACGTTGAGACTCTAGCGCTCGCCTTCTTCCTGGTCTTCTTTGGCTATGTAGTATTCTTGAGTGCCTCCGGCGCTGTTGGAGCACTGCGTATCGCGGCTTTCGCGATTAGAGCCAGGCTCTCCGGTGACCGGAAAGCCATAGAAGAAAGGAAGACCAAGTCGTTGAAGCCGGCTAAGGGCTCCGAGACCGCTGTAGCTCTGAGCCTGCTCCTAGAGCTGGAGGAGAAGCCGGGGGCGCCTTTTGACCTTCCTATTGCCGACGATGCAGGCTCCATGGGGAAACTCCACGTTCATGGAGCGAAGGTCACCCACGTCGCAGTCTACCGAAAGAGCGCCAGCAGTCTGCTGGCATTCTTTGTCGAGCAAGTCAAAGACCTGCTCGACAAGCGGGGCGTTAAATCACTGCCCGAGATAGTGCTCTGGAGGAGTATTAATGACGAAGAGACCGAGCAGTACCTGAGCCTGGTCCGTTTCGCGTGCAACCTGGAGAACCACCTGGGCTCCGGCGAGCTATGGCCTAAAGCAACCATAACTGAGGGCGAATGCCGTGAGCTTGAGAAACGTTTGTCTGCAATCTGCTGTGCCCTCCGTGACGAGGCGCATTTGCCTGATTGGGAATACTCTGCTGACCACAAAGTGCCGTTGATACCGGAGCCCCTGGGACTCGCCAGCCTGACTCGTACTGAGCGTAGAGCAGATCCTGTCGCCAGTATGGGAGTAGCCGTCGCGGTCGTGTTCATGGCGCTGGTCGTTCTTGTTCTGCTTATAGTATTCCCTCCGTGGACTCCCGGGTCGTAGGAGCCGCAAGGAGACCGTCGTGAAGCTCCGCGTCGCCGCTGCGCTTATTCTGGCCGTAGCCGGCATGGCACTCTGGGTTGTGAATTGCTCGGGCCCACGGCCGGAGGTGGTTGGAAAAAGGCTTATAGAGCCTCCGGGCCTCAATGAGAGCTATCGCGCGGAAGCAGACATCCGCAATTCAGGCTGGGGACACGGCCAGGTCAGAGTACAATTCTTGATTCGCGATACCTCCGAGGGGCGCAGCTATTCGGCGGAACAGAAGGTAGAACTGGAGTCCGACGAAGAGATACTGGCAACCGCGGAGATACCCGCTCCACCCGGGACCTACGAACTGCAGGTCAAGGTAAGTTACCCGCCATAATGGTGCAGGACGGGCTATCTTGCCAGGACGGAGCTACCAAGTATCGATTTCCAGATATAGAGCCCGTCGGTCCCGCCGAGCTCCGGTTCGGAGCAACGCTCGGGGTGGGGCATCATGCCGAAGACGTTGCCGGCTTTGTTCATAATGCCGGCAATGTTGCCGATTGAGCCGTTTGGGTTGGCATCCGGCGTGATTGCGCCTTCACTCGTGCAATACCGGAAGACGATGCTGCCATCCGCTTCCAACTCTGCTATCGTCCGGTCATCAGCGAAATAGTTGCCTTCACCGTGGGCGATGGGCACATATATCACCTGTCCGGGTCGGAGCGTATTCGTCACCGCAGTGTGGCTATTCTCCGTGCGGAGGTGGACCCACTCGCAACGGAACTGCAATTGCCGGTTTCGCATCAGCGCTCCCGGCAGAAGACCCGCCTCGCACAAGACCTGGAACCCGTTGCAAATACCGACAACCAGGCCTCCCTTTTTCGCAAACTCCGCCACAGATTCCATGACCGGAGAGAATCGGGCAATCGCTCCTGCCCGAAGGTGGTCGCCATAGGAGAACCCGCCGGCGAGCACGAGGCAATCGAAGCCGGAAAGGTCTCGTTCCTTGTGCCAGACGTAGCGAACGTCCTGGCCGAGGACATTGGAGAGAACGTGATAGCAATCTCCGTCGTTCAGCGTGCCCGGAAAGGCAATAACTGCAAAGCGCATGTCACCTCTTTAACTTAGACGGGGAGGGGTACTCAATACGCGGGTGGTACGCGCCTCTTACAACCGCCTTGAAGCATTCCTTAATTGTATCTAGTTCCCGAAGTGTCAGATCGCACTCGTCTAGCTGCCCGTCTGCCAGGTTTTCCGTCACCGTTCGATCCACCAGGGCTTCCAGGGAGCTCGGTGAGTGCTCCTTAAGCGAACGGCCAGCGGCCTCGATGGTGTCGGCCAGCATAAGAATGGCCGCTTCTTTGCTGAGTGGCCGTGGTCCGGGATACCGGTAGGAATCCGGGTCAGTATCTCCCTCCTGACAGGCCCGATGGTAAAAATAGGCGACCAGGCGGTTGCCATGATGTTGTGCGATCAAATCTTGAATCTGTCTTGGCATACGGTGTCTCTGGGCAAGTTTGATGCCATCCTCTACGTGGGCGGCGACCACCCTGGCGCTTGTCGCCGGTTCCAGGTCATCATGAATGTTCTCCCCGTGCATCTGGTTCTCAACGAAGAAGCCAGGCCGGGCTATCTTGCCTATGTCATGGTAATAGGCGCCAACTCTTGTGAGCAGGGGGTCTGCTCCAACCGCCTCTGCGGCTCGCTCCGCCAGATTAGCAACCAAGATGCTGTGGTGATAAGTACCCGGCGCCTCAGTAGCGAGAACGCGCAGAAGCTTCTGGTTCGGGTGCGCCAGTTCCAAGAGCTGGAGGGGAGTAACCAATCCGAAGACCAACCCGAGAAGCGCCAGTATCCCCAACGTCAGGACAGAAGACAGTCCTCCGTTGACTACGGCCACAAAGGCATAGAGGCCAGTTTGAGACACCTCTATGTCCTGCCCCAGCAGGTGAAAAGCCAGTATGCCTAAGAAGCTGGTTGCTGCTACACCGGCGCCCGCCAGAAAGAAAGTTGTTAATCTCTCAGCTCGCTGTATGAGCAGCGCACCTGTCAGTCCGGCCAGCAACTGCACCGTAACTATTTGCTGTGGCTGAGCGCCCCCCACGTAGCCGAGGGCCACACTCAGCACGACCGTTGAGAGGATGGCAGTGGGGGTACTGGTCAGTGCGCCAATAAGCATCGGGGCAGCGGCCAGCGGAAAGAGGAAGGCATAGACATCCCTTCCGGGGATTGTCAGCTTGGCCGCCAGCACGGTGATGGCGATAATGATGGCAAGTATGATAAGGCGCCTGGGCTGAGCCCGCAGACCGCCTTCGTACATGTAGAGATACAATGTTAACGTCAGCACCAGGATGATTGTCGGCAGTCCGATCCCGACGAAGTCCTCCCAACGTATAGCGGGATTCAAGATACCGGCCGCTCCGAGCTTCTCCCGATGGAATGGCGTGACGATCTCACCGTCCCGGATGATCGTCTCGCCCTTTTCCAGGGATACCCGGACCGGCTGGACCGCGTCGCGGGCGGCCTGGCGAGCCTTGCCCGTAACCTCCTGGTCAACGACAACGTTTGATCGGACGAAGCCAACCGCTACCTGCGCCACCAGGGGTGCCTGGGCCGAAGTAATGCTCGGGCTGACCCTGCTCGGCAGCCCGCCTTTGACCTGCGCCAATTCAACGGGGGAGATGCTGGTACGCATCGTTGTTTCTACCAGGCGCAGCACTTCGCTCTCGATTACCGGCCATGCACTGGGCGACAGGATGGATAGACTCGCAGCTATGTCAGGCGCTAGACTCATGCTGGGTAAACTGAGGAGCATAGACTTCTTCTCCTCAGTACTGAGATCAGGAGAGTAGAGGATTGACCCTATTCGGCCGGTACTCTCTTTCGCACGGCTAATCTGGTCGGTGGAGATGTTTGGGTCCTGGCGTTGTACTTCTGAGACCTGGGCCTCTGCCCGGTCCCTCTCCTGTTTAGTCAACACCTGGCTGATAAACGTGACCTGGCTGGGCGACTTGATAGGCTCGCGGGCTACCTCGCCGTCTCTTAGATCATAATGGCTGGGGAGGAGTTGGAAAGTAAGGATTGCAGTGAGGGTAATCCCCAGCAGACCAGCAACCAGAGGCAGTAGCCAGGGAACGCCGACGTTGGGTCGTTTCTTCACGGCATAATCATGGGGTCATTCTTGGGGCGTGTGACCAGGCAGATTCAGGCCTGCGACAGTAGCTCCTGGACCACCTGGCTGATAAGCCGGCCATCAGCTTTCCCCTTCAAACGGGAGACCACTTGAGGCATGACCTTGCCCATATCTTGTCTTCTGGAAGCGCCCGTCTCCTGAATCACCTGACGGGCAACCGCTTCGACCTCCTCCCGGGAAGCCTGGGGAGGCAGATACCGTTGGAGGACCGTTAATTCCGATAGCTCCTTCTCTGCGAGGTCAGGCCTGTTACCCTTCGTAAACTCTTCAATGCTCTCGCGGCGTTGCTTAACTTGCTTGGCAATAACCGAGAGTATTCCATCATCATCCAGCGGACTGCGACGCTCGACCTCCGCATAGTGGATGGCTGACCGGAGAAGCCGGAGCGTAGAGAGGGTCACTTGGTCCCCACCTTTGAGGGCTGTGTTCTGGTCCTCTGCCAGCTTTTCCTGTAAGCTCATCTAAGATGCAATCACTTCCCGCAGGCTCTTTCGCCGCTTTGCCGCTTCTTTCTTCTTGCGCTTCACGCTCGGCTTCTCGTAATACTCTCTGCGCCGGGCTTCAGAGATTATTCCCTCCATTTGCACCCGCTTGTTGAAGCGCTTTATCAGGCTCTCGAAGTTCTCGTTGCTCTGTAACGTGACCTCGGCCACGCAGTCTCATCCCCCTTTCGCTGCCCGAGACTGGCTCAAAGACTGATGATACTCCAGGTAAAATTATATTGGTGCGAAAAGGAGGTGTCAAATCTGGTCAGGCCAGCCGACACGACGCCCTTTCAGATAATGCACCCGGCGAGAGGCCGGCCGTTTACTTCCCTGCCCCAGGGCTTTGGCGACGGCTCCCTATCGTTACGTTCACGAACGGGAGCTTGAACCGTTCAAACACTTCGATGCTCACGAGGAAGCCAATAAAGATGACCAGGATTCCGAGAAGCTCTCCAACGAAGAAAAGCTCGGGGAGTCCCATCCGGTTCAAGAGGCCTGTTACGCTTGGAATAAACGCTCCAACTGCAATAATGACGTTCGAGATAACCCGGTGCTGCAGAATATGGTGCCGGATGAACACTGACGCACTATAGAGAGCTCCGATCACCAGTGCTCCTGCTCCGAAGCTATTGAAAATGGCCGGAAGAGGGAAGCGCACGTAGCCGGGAAGCGCCTGTGCGGTGACAACCTGCCCAATCTTGGGAAGCAGCGACGAATCAACGGGGGCGCTGAAGACCAGGTAGGCGCCATAAATGGAGCCAAGCACCAACAGTGCCATGACAATGTGTGCGATCCGTCGAGGAGCTAATAGGTAGATGGTGCCCATCCCAAGATAGGCTGCGACAAAGTAGGCACCTATTAGATACCAGTACCGATAGAGGGTTGCGTTCCAGCCTTGAGAGTTGCCGTAGAACTCCGTAAAAGCACTGAGCCCGAACCAGACAAAGCCAATAGTCCACACGAGTTGATACGGCTTGCGTCGACTAAGAAACTGGTCGAAGACCAGAATTGCGGCGATGAAGCTAAGGACTGTTGAGGCCAGGGGCAGGGCAACATTCACGCTCAGTCCTCCTGGTGAATCGAACCGCCGGCCACGGCAGGCACGATGCTCACCTCGTCACCGGCCTTGACGGGGGTGTTCCTCCCTCCGATAAAGCGGATATCCTCGCCATTTACGTAGATGTTGACGAAGCGCCGGATTTCACCGTTCTCGTCACACAGCCGGTCCTTGATGCCGGGGAACTGGGCCTCCAGCTTGTCGATGCAATCGGCGATACTGGTGCCGGAGAGGCGAATCTCGCTCTGGCCCTGTGTGGTCTTGCGTAGGACTGTCGGAATCATTATCCTAACGGTCATAGTTTCCCTTCTTGTAGGTGCTTGATATTCCAAACGTTTCGGTTAAGGCTTCGCGCCGGGTGAAAATGACGTTGCTGCCGGTCCCGGTACCCGTGGCCTCCCAGTGCGCTAGATAGACGACGCTATACGCGCCGCTTTGCAGGTTATCTCAGTTCCCGAATGTGCCTCGTATACGTCCCCGACGAAATAGACCTCCGCGGCAACATTCTGCCATTCAGTCTGAAGATCCTCTGCAGGCCGGTATCCCAGCGCCAGCACGAAGCTGTCCAGGTTCCCCAGGCTCTCCGTCCGCCCGCCGGCGGAGACTTGAAGTGTGTCCCCGCTCCACGATATCGCCTTTGTTCCGGTCAGCACTCGTAGCTTGACGTCCCCCAACCACTGGAGGAGGTAATAGCGCCCTGACGGGTGTGTGTCATAGGCCAGGACTGCGCCCTCCTCAATTATGGTCACCTCTTTGCCGCGGGAGGCGAGCAGGTAGGCCGCTTCTGTTCCCATCAGCCCACCACCCAACAGAGCTACCCGTTTGCCAAGGGTAGCCTCCTGGCTCATGGCGGCGTCAAGTGTAAATGTCCGGTCTTCAGGCAGGCCAGCCAGATCTGGACGGACCGCCGGCCCGGTGATGGCCATTATGACCACGTCCGGGTTGTCTCGCTTAATTGCGGCAGGGCTCAAATCGGCGCCGGGCCTGATCTCCACTCCGGTGAGAGCGGCCTGCCGCAAGTGGAAATCGACGCATTCAGTCCATTCCCCAAGCCGCGGCACCTGCCCACGAAGCCCAACCAACCCGCCCATCTCGTCGCCCTGTTGAAACAGGACTACACGGTGACCCCTCTCCGCGGCCATACGGGCGGCTATAAGTCCTGGGAGGCCTCCACCCACTACAGCAACCCTCTTTGGTTGGAATGTAAAGGACAGAGTCAGGTCGTCCTCACGACCCGTCATCGGGTTCACGAGACAGATCACGTCCGGGCGGATGGCCCGTTGGTTGCACGCGTTGCAGCCCACGCACGGAATAATATCTTCCGGCCGGCCCTGCTGGGCCTTGCCGGCCCACTCGGGATCAGCAATGTGTGCCCGGCCCAACGCGATCAGATCGGCCTTCCCATCCTGGATCAAGGTCTCAGCGGTGGCTGGCCTGGTGATTCGTCCTACGGTAATTACCGGGATACTGACCGATGCCTTGATCTTCTCAGCCATGTCGGAAAAGACTGCGAAGGGTGTGCCGTGGCAATGTGTCGTCGGCGGGACGCACCCGTAAACACCGGCAGAAACGTGAATCGCAGTCATCCCGGCGTCCTCCAGAACGCGTGCGATTCGCCGGGCCTCCTCGATGTCGATTCCTCCCGCCACGAACTCGTTCGCACTGATGCGGCACAGCACCGGATAATCCGGCGCCGTTATGTCACGGACCCGCCGGATAATCTCAACCGCAAAACGCGTTCTTCCTCTCAGGTCCCCACCGTAGCTATCAGTCCGGTGATTGGAGTACGGCGACAGGAATTGGTTGATCAGATAGCCATGTGCACCATGCAGCTCGACACCGTCAAACCCCGCCTCTTTGGCCCGTCTGGCGGCCTGGGCAAATGCCTCTACCAGCCCGGTAATTTCGTCAGGGCTAAGCTCTCTCGGCATCTCCCTCATCTTGGGACACGGGATAGCAGATGGGGCGACCGGCTGAGTTCCGGCGATGTCAAAGTTAGTTTGCCTGCCGGCATGGAAGATCTGAAGGACTGCCTTGGCGCCTCCCTGGTGGACGGCGCCGGCGAGTGCGGAGAGACCCTCTACCTGGCTGTCGTCCCAGCAGCCGAGACCTAATGGAAAGCCCCGGCCTCCCGGATGAACGGCGGTCGCTTCTATCTCAATGAGCCCCGTCCCACCGCTGGCTCTGGCTCCGTAGTATGCCAGGTGGCGCTGGACGACTCTTCCCTGGCTGTCGCTATAGTTGGTTAACATGGGTGACATGACGACTCGATTCTTCAGTGCCATGCTGCCCAGTGTTATTGGCGAGAAGAGTAGAGGGAATTGCAAAACTATCCCTCTATTACGTCGCCGCTGATGGGGTCAACGCGGACGCCCATCGTGGACACCCATGCGATTCCTCGCTGAATATCGTCTTCGTTTCCCTCAAGCTCGAGGACTACCCAGCCTCGGTCCCGAGTGACGTTGGCCCTGCGTATGTTGGTTACGATATTGAAATCCTTGCCCAGGCTGTGAATTAGCGGCTCTGTCACCCGTTCAGGCGGGAACGTAAACTTGACCCGCAGCTTAGTCATGGCTGACCCCTCTTCTTGCCGAAATCGGCATAGTTAGTATTCTTCCGCCTTGCCTGCAAGCCGAATCATAACTAAAGCGTCCTGTGCTGTCAACCGCGATTACAGGCCTGCGCCATCACGTTGCAGGCAGTGCGGCGGGCACCAGCGGTTGTTGAGGCGATGTGCCCATGCTACAATAAAATCATGACAAACGAGAAGACTCCAGATTTCGGCACCCTCGACGGTCTTGTCCTTGCAATCGATGTCGAAAAGCGGGGAGGGATCTTCTACAATGAGGCGGCAGCATCGACCGAGGACCCGCGCGGACGCGCGATGTTCACTCGTCTGGCCCAGGACGAGGCGAGGCACCTGGACTGGCTCACCCGCCAGAAGGAGTCGCTCGAGCAAACGGGACAATGGCAAGAGACGAAGTTGACAGGAGAAGCGCTGGCTGCGGGACAGCGGGTGTTCCCCAGGGCTGGCGGGAGAAGGTCCGCCGTCAAGGGCAAGACCAGGGAACTGGAAGCGCTGAGACGCGGCCTTCAGGCTGAAAAGGACTCCGTGAGTCTTTACACAGAGCTTGCCGGGAAGGTGGACGACCCTCAGAGCAAGGCCACTTTTCTGCGACTGGCGGAGGAAGAGGAGAATCACTTCCGGCTGCTTCAGGCAGAGCACGACTATTTGTCCAGGTCCGGGTTCTACTTCGACATGCCGGAGTTCTCACTTGAGGGTCTTGAATGAACTGGCAGGAGCGAGACGGCGTTGTCTGGGCTGAGGCGGCCCAGTTGTCGGAATTACCCGCCGGGAAGCCCTACGTGGTGCTGCTTAGTCCGTCCATGCCCGGGTGGAAGCAAAGACACGATGTGGAGGCGTTCATTACCGCCGGAACCGAAGACGGACCCATCGTGATATCGAGTGAGTGCACTCATCAAAGTTGCCCGGTGGAGTGGAAGGGAGAGCTTTACGTCTGTCCTTGCCACGGCTCGGCATTTGGTGCGGATGGAGGCCTGCTGAGCGGTCCTGCAAAGACGCCGCTGAGGAAGTTGGACTATTTCGTTGACGGGGAGACCATCTGGGTTAAGGTCAGGGACAAGGCTTAAGTCCGCCTGTCCCTATCAACGTTCACTCTTACCAGAATTCTCCTGGGTGGGGGAGCATCGTCTGACCGCAGCAATGAACGGCTAACGGACTCTGGGTCTCGGCGACCACGCTTTTCCAGCATGTACTACAAATAAGCGTTCGCCACTCCGGTTTGTCTCCCCGTGCAGGCTCGCAGCATATCTCCCCGCCACAGACATAGCATGGCACGCGTTCGGGCGCGCCTTGCGCACGTTGCCTCTTCCCGGCGCCCGACTTCATCTGTTACTGCTCCTGGGGAAGCCGGTTGGGATCGTCGGCTTCCTTTTCCGCGGCGGGGAAGCCGCTTCTCCCAGACTCCAGCGCTTTGACCAGGTCCGCGCCCACCTGAAAGGCCTCTTGCATTGCCGAGGGGTGCTGAAGAATATCCCCCCTGGCGTCAATGGAGCCGTAGAGAAGTTCCCTGAAATAGGTTACGTCGATCGTGGCAAAGAATGACTTGACGATGGTGATAGACGGGCGAAAAGTATAGCTTCGGTTGGTGCCTCCGGTAGCGATAAAGACGCCGAGGCGCGTCTGATCGAGCCGGCCAATGCTCCGGCCGAGCAGGTACTTGCGCGCCCAGAGGGCCTGGCAGCGGTCGATTATGGTCTTGGTTTGTGCTGTAAGCCCCATGAAGAAGACAGGAGAGGCCACGATTATACCGTCAAGCTCCTCCAGCTCTTTGTACAGACCCTGCATCTCGTCCTGCATCCGGCACACACCGGTCGTGTTGCAGCTACCGCATTCCTGACAGGGTCTGGCCCGGACGCGGTTGAGAACAATCTTTTCCACCTGAGCACCGGCGCTGGAGGCACCGGCGAGCGCCTCGTCCAGGAGAAGATCGGTGTTACCTTTCGTGCGGGGGCTGCCCCCAAGTCCCAAAACCTTTAGCACGCAATTGCTCCGGTTACGTTGGCTAGCCAAAGCATAGCATGGCCTATTTGGTTAGTCAAGATACAAAGCAGCAATAACTATTCATTTTTATTACAATAGGATTAAGGGGGTCCTCATGCCGAAGCTACAGAACATCCTGATAAACCCTGTCGTACACGTGTTGCTCGATGAGCCAACGGCCAACGGGTACAGGGAAACAGTCCTGGCGGTCGATGGGCTCGTTTGCCGCCTTTGTGCTGCCAGAGTCAGGCAGGCCCTACGCGACGTCCCAGGTGTAACGAACGTGGAGTTCGATCACCGGGATGATCGTTTCAGGGTCAATTACCGGAGTACAAGGCCCTTAAGCCGCTCCCTGGCCGAGGCGGCGCAATCTATGGTGATTGCGCCGCGCGTCCGCAGGCTTCTCGGGTCCTCCCGGAAGGGAGGACGCCTGTTCATCCCTGGTCGTTCGTGACGGGCGAGACGGCATTCAGTTTGCCCAACCCGTTTGTCTGTGAGACCGAGCAAACGGTGCTCAAATACCGCCTGAACTCTGGGCCGATGTCCGGCCTCTTGAGTGCTATCTCTACCGATGCTCGCAGGAAGCCTAGCGGAGTGCCGGCGTCGTATCGGGTGCCTTCAAACTCGTATGCGTAGACTGCCTGCCTTTGCAGCAGTCCCTGGATGCCGTCGGTGAGCTGTATCTCGCCACCTTTGCCGGGAGCCGTAGTCTCCAGCACTTCGAATATCTGCGGAGTTAGAATGTAGCGGCCGACAATGCCCAGGTTAGATGGGGCGCGATCAGGTGTCGGCTTCTCGACCACGTTCAGGACTTGATTGACCCTTTCCTCGACAAACCTCGGCTCCACGATGCCATACTTCTCGATCTCGCCACTCTCCACTCGCTGAGTGGCCAGGACGCTACAGCGGTAGCGATCGTAGACTTCTATCATCTGCTTCAAACAGGGGGTGTTAGAATCTATGATGTCGTCCGGCAAGATTACCGCGAAGGCCTCATCACCAATCAGGTCCCTGGGCATCAGCACGGCGTGCCCAAGGCCCAGTTGCTCCTTTTGCCTGAGGTAGCATATCTCTGCCAGCTCGGATATCCCCCTAACCCGCTCCAACAGGGCCATGTCTCCCTTCTTCTCTAGAGCAGCTTCGAGCTCGAAAGAACGGTCGAAATGGTCCTCTATAGCCCGCTTGCCTCCTGCGGTGACTATGATAATCTGCTCGATACCCGAAGAGACAGCTTCCTCCACCACGTACTGTATAATAGGCTTGTCGACCAAAGGAAGCATTTCCTTGGGCTGGGCCTTAGTTGCGGGAAGAAAGCGGGTTCCCCAACCGGCTGCTGTGACGATGGCCTTGCGGATCTTCATCCTATCCTCCAGACGTTGTTTGGACTCTGGTCACGACGCCAGCCTCCTTCGGAGACTCTAACGCTGCCGGGAGTTGCAGCTTGGCGGCCTGACTGCGGTTAATAAAGTACTGGGCCATGGCATTTACGACGCCGGCAACAGGAACGCCGAAAATGGCTCCCCACACGCCTGCTACCTTGAGTCCTAGTAGTATGGCGAGAAACACGACAAGTGGATGGATACCAACGTTCTCGCTCATTACCTTAGGCGCAATTACATTCAGTACAACCTGCTGTAGCACCAGCAGCGCTACGATTACGAACACGACATTGAAGAGTGAGCCGCTGAAGAGCGCCAGAAGGAAGACAGGGACGATTGCCAGCAGACCTCCGAGGAAGGGAATAATCATGGCGATCCCGGCGAAAATGCTGATAACTTCAACGTACTCGAGCCTGGCGATTTGCATGACGACAGCGGTTCCGATGGCGTATACTGCCGCCTGTATCAACACGCCCCTTATGTAACCACCGAACGTTCGGTCAATGGAGTCGGTCAGGAAGCGAGCCTCCTCCTGGAACCGAAGTGGCAACAGCTTCAGAATATTCTCGGCGATGCGCTCACCGTCCATCATTATGTAAAACGACAGCACCAGCACAATGAACAGGCCGGTCACCGCTGATGCCAGGAATTGGGCGATAGACAGGGCATTTTGGGCGAGTACACTGCCAAGCGAGTTGGCGCCCTGTACCAGTGCCTGACTCTGAAAGACCGAGGACAGGTCGATCATGATGCCCCGGACCCAGAACCAGGCCTGGAAGGCCTCAACAGTTGCAGGCAATCCGGCAATATACGCAGGCATGTTGGCCCCTAGCTCTACCAACTGGGAGGCCACGGCCGGAACTGCGAGCATCCCTAGTAGAAACAGGAGAAGAATCAGGCCGGTGTATATCTCAACGACTGCAAGGAGCTTGTTCTGGCGATTATAACGTGCCAGGAACCTTGCCAGAGGGGTCAATGTAAAAGCCAGCAACCAGGCCAAGAAGAACATCAGGATAATGTCCGCGACTTGCTGCCCGACTTGCCATAGGATTGTCAGCAGGTAAAATCCCGCTATGAAAACCAGGAGAATTATGAGGGCTCGTAGCCAGGGACTGTTCTCCATATATCCTACAGTTTGACCTCCAGGTTAATTCTACAGCAAGGAAGTACCAGCCTCAAGAAAGGCGTATCCGGCGCGTACCCTGCAGAGCTAGAGGGAGCACAATTGCCAGTATTGACCGAAGCCGGCGCTGTACGTGAACTCCAGTCAACACTGGCAATTCATTTCCAGCAGCCTCTCAGATAATTGCCGTCTACCTTAATTATGCGGTCTGCGACATCTCTGAGACGTTGAGAGGTCCACGGGGCACCGAATAGGGCGACCTCAACATGCTTGCCCATGTCCTTTACCGCCTGAATGGCGTCGGCCAGATCCGTGTCACCGCCCACCATGATCAGCGTGTCATAGGTATCCCGGAAACAAAGAAGCAATAGATCGGTCGTCATCATAACGTCTATGCCCTTTTCATAGGGAGGCTCAGATGGCCAGTTCCGGTACACTAGCCGTCCGAGGCGAACCTCCAGGTAGGGGATGCGGCGCATATCCTGCAAGAACTTGAGTTGCTCCTGATAGTGCTCAGGCTCTTTGGTCTGATCGACGGGGGCGTTGTAGTAATACGTTCGGACCAGGTTCCGCTCTCCGGTTAATTTGTGGCAGAAGGCCTCAAAGTTAAGGTCCGCATGGCCGAACTGACTCTTGAGGGAATGGTAGAGATTGCTGCCGTCGACGAAGATCATCACCCTTTCTCGGGTCCCTACGGCTCTGGGCAAGTGAAAGCTCCTATTCTGACTAGAGGCGCCCATGGCGCCCCCCCTAATCTAAGATCTGTCAAAAAGGTCCGTCCTCTGACGGGACGGACCTGATGCACCTGAGCAGTACCCAACCGGCGGCCATCGCCGGGCATACCGGTGTGAAGCGGCTCGGACTAGCTACTTTCAGCTGAGGCCGCTGGAGTCATAGTGTACCCCACCCTGGGCAGGGTCTGGATGAGCTCCGGATTGTTAGGATCATCCTCCAGCTTGTGTCGCAGCCGGCTTACCCAGACCCGGAGATACTCCAGGTCGTCCCTGTACTCCGGGCCCCACACGCGGGTCAATATCTGCTCGTGGGTCAATACACGGCCGGCATGCCTGGCAAGCTCCTCGAGCAGAGACCACTCGGTACGGGAGAGACGAAGGTCCTTCTCTCCTACTGAAACCTTCCTGGCAGCAAAGTCGATGGTGACTCGCCCTCTCTGGTAGGGGCTGATCTTTTCAGCCGCTCCCTGGGCAGGGCGGCTTCGGCGCAGTATGGCCTTGACTCTCAGACATAACTCGTCTGGATTGAAGGGCTTCGTTACATAGTCATCTGCGCCTAACTCGAGACCCTTGATCTTGTACACGTCCTCCTCTTTTACGGTAAGAAGGACCACCGGAACGGTGGAGAAGACGCGGAGCTGCTGGAGCACCTGATAACCGTCCATCTCGGGCATCTGGAGGTCCAGAATAATGAGGTCCGGGTTATTTGCCTCAGCCAGTTGCAGCCCAACTTCGCCGTTGTTAGCCGTTAGCACCTTATATCCTTCCAGGCGCAGTCTAACGCGCAGGAAGTTAAGGATGCCCTCTTCATCGTCGATTGTGAGGATAACTGGTAATTTCATGCCTGATCAATCTTTCGCGGAGCAGGTAAGGTGAACGCGAAAAGCGAGCCCTTCCCCGGCTCGGACTCTGCCCATAGTTTGCCTCCATGTGCTTCTACGACGCTCTGGCACGCCGCCAGGCCCAGGCCGATCCCGGGCTTCGCTTGCACGCGAGGATCCTCCAGGCGGAAAAAGGCCTGGAAGATGCTTTCCAGATATCCGCCCGATATCCCCAACCCCTGGTCCTCCACTCCGATCACAACAAGTGAGTCCTCTTGTCTGCCCCAGAAGCGTATCGTGCCGCCGTTGGGAGAGAACTTTACGGCATTCTCGAGCAGATTTCGCAAGACCAGCTCGAGCTTGAGCGGGTCGGCGAAGGCCGGGGGGAAGTCACGAGGGAAATCGATCGCAAAGGTGCACCCGCGGCATTGGCCCTGGCCCTGAATCTCCTTGATCACCTTGGCCCCTATCTTATCAACTCGCACGTGCTCCGGCGTGACTTCCAGATTGCCGGCACGACTCCTGGTGATCATCAGCAGATTGTCCACTAATCTGTTCAATCTCTTGGCTTGCGCAAGAATGTCCTTGAGCCCGCTCCGGGCTATGGGAAGCAGAGGCATCTCCTTGCGCAGCAGGGTCGAGGACATACCCATAATCACAGTGACGGGGCTGCGGAACTCATGGGAGACTAGACTTATGAAGTCGTCCTTTAACTTATCGGTTTCCTTGCGCTCAGTGATGTCTCGGAAGGTGTAGACTTCCCCGATAAGCCGGCCTCCGGAATCGTCGATCGGTGTACTGGTGACGGCCACCCATCGGGTATCTCCGTCCTTGTTCTGAATGGTGGCCTCTATAGTATTAGGCCCCCGTGGAGCCGGATTGGTGAATGAGCATAAGACATCGCAAAGATACTCCCCACTGGCGAGTCGGGATTGCAGGACGTGGCGGCAAGGCTTCCCCAATAATTCACTCTTGGAGAAGCCTGTGAGGGATTCGAAGGCCGGGTTCACGTTCTCTATGCGCTGTTCACGGTCGATAATCATGACGCCGTCACTGGTAGCCTCGATAGCCACTGACGCCTTGGCGCATCTGGTAAGTCCCTCCTGCCGGAGGCGCACCGCTCCAAGTGTTGAAGCCACGTGCCGGCCCAATTGCAGCAGGAGCTGACTTTCCCATGCTCCTGACTGGCCGGCAGTTCTCGCTGCCAGCACTATTGCTCCAAAGAGGCTTGCCCCCGATGTCTCACTCGTTCTGAGTGGAAAGCCTACCAGAGTAACATGAGATAATTCGTTATTCAGGATTAACTCTCTGTCATGTTCCGTGATCGGAGTAGCAGAATTGATAACTCTCTTGCCCAGGGAAACGATAAGGCCGTGTTCATCTTTCAGCTCGACCTCTCCGTTGTTTCCTGGTTCCAGAGTATCCGTGTCGAGCAAGTAAGTCCACCCGGCATCGGCCTCCAGAGCTCGAACCACCCTGGTGGTAATATCGCGCGTGAGCAACGCCATATCCTGGCTGTCCGTCGAGGCGGCTACTGACTGCACCACCTCAAGGTAGGTGTCTAGTTCTCTTACGTGCTGGTTGAGGCCTGTTACCCGTGCCATTTTCCTGTAAAAAGGGTAATGAAGCCGAATCTAGCGGTATTACGCGAGCACCGCCGATACTTGCTGTTCCTACTCATAAACAAACAAGAAATGGTTGCTGGTTGCTGTGAGGTTATATCCAAAAGGGCAAGGCCAGCACCACAGCCGGATGGACCTGGATTCCGTTTCAGAATCATAGACTTCGGCAGTCCCTGGCTGAATGAAACGTCTAGAGCGTTCCTCCAGTGACTTTAACACACGAAGCAGGCTATTACAAGTTGCCCTATTGCCGCGCCGGGAGCCCTGGGTGGTGTAACTCGCCTCGTGTGGCGATCGCACTTGTCCTTGACTTTGGACTAGGCAGATGCTAGTGTGAACCTCGCGCGATGAATTGTCGGTGGCCCTTGAAGAGACGGGAAATCAGATGAATATACTAGTGACCGGGGGAGCCGGATATATCGGCTCCAATCTGGTAGATAGGCTCCTGGCGCAGGGCCACCGGGTAGTAGCGTTGGACGACTTCTCACTTGGGAAATACGAAAACGTTGAACATAACCGGTCGAATCCTTCGTTTCGCCTCGTTGAGGGCGATATCACCGACGCTCCTACTGTGGCCCGGGCCATTGAGGGCTGTGAGCTGGTATATCACCTGGCAGCGCGCGTCGGCACCAAGTACATAGTCGATGATCCCCTACGAGGGATCCTGACGAACGTTTCCGGCACCGAAGCGGTTTTGAAGGAGGCCTACAGCCGGGGTGCCAAGGTGCTTCTGGCCTCAACATCCGAAATCTACGGGAAGAGCACCTGCATCCCCTTCACCGAGGATGGCGATAGGGTTCTGGGGCCCACGTCCGTTCATCGCTGGTCGTACAGCACCGCCAAGGCTATCGACGAGCACCTCGCCCTGGCCTACGCCAGAGAGGGTCTGCGGGTGGTTATTGTCCGCTACTTCAACAGCTACGGGCCCAGGCTAGATCCCGCAGGCTACGGCTCAGTTATGGCAAAATTCCTGGTGCAGGCCCTCACCGGGCAACCTATCACGGTCCATGGCAATGGCTCCCAGAGCAGAAGCTTCACTTTTGTTGACGACACAGTTGAGGGGACCATACTGGCTGCTACCATACCGGCTGCTGAAGGTGAGGTCATTAATATCGGGTGCAATAGAGAGACCACCGTTCTCGAACTGGCGAAGCTCGTGAAAGCGGAAACGGGGTCTTCATCTCCGATTACCCATGTCGACTTTAGCTCACTCTTTGGACCGAACTTTGAAGATATACCTCGCCGTGTTCCCAATACCGACAAGGCCAAGCGAGTGCTCGGCTTCCAGGCGGGGGTCGCGCTCGAGGAAGGACTGAAAACGACTTTGGCGTGGATGCGACAGAAACTGGGCTGTTAAACCCTTCAAAGAGCATAGATAGCAAAGGCCATCCCGCTGAGACCCGGCTCAGCAGTTTCTGCGACCGGGTTGTTGAAGCTGGCTGGCTGGTCTTGGCTGTCGTCGTCCCCCTATTCTTTAATATCTTCTCAAGCCGTGTCTTCGAGCCGGACAAGTTAACCCTTCTCCGTTCTATTGTCCTGATAATGGCCGTTGCCTGGCTCTTTAGATACTTCACTATCCAAAGGCAGCCGACTATTTCTCCTCTTCGGTTGGCCCGAAGCTCTCTCCTGGCATTTCCCGTTCTGATACTTGCAGGGTCGTATGTTCTCTCCACCATCTTGTCGGTAAATCCGGCCGTGAGCTTCTGGGGCTCTTATGTACGCCTTCAGGGTCTTCTCACCAATCTGGCCTATCTAACCCTGTTCTTTCTTATCGCGGAACGGATGCGGACCCGTGCTCAAATTGACCGGCTAATCTCGGTCATCATTGTGGCCAGCATACCGATTTCTATATATGGGATCATACAGCACATGCAGCTCGATCCGATGCCCTGGGGCGGTGACGTCACGTTCCGGGTTACCAGTACCATGGGCAACGCGATATTTCTGGCTGCTTACCTCATCATGGTGGCTCCACTGACACTCGCACGCCTGGCCCAAACTGTCAGGAATGTCTTGCGTCCGGCTGCTGGCAAAGCACAAACGGTTGACAAGGTGCTTCTGGCCGGATTCGCTATCGCGTTGATCCTCCAGCTTCTGACCATCCTGTTTACCAAGAGCCGTGGCCCCTGGATTGGCTTGGCCTCCGGATTATTCTTCATGCTGTTAGTCTGGCTTGTTCGGCTGCGGAAGCGGAAGCTAGCGGCATATGCTGGTGGAGTTTTCGCCGCTCTCTTTGTGTTTGTCCTGCTACTCAATATCCCTAAGTCACCGCTGGAGCCACTGGAGGGGCTCTCGCCATACATAGAGCGCCTTGGCACAATCTTGGACATGGATTCCGGGACCAACCGCGTGAGAACCCTGATATGGTTTGGAGACGGGATGGGCAAGGGAGCTGCCGGTCTTATCATGGAGGCGCCAGGGCGTACGCTGATCGGTCATGGTCCTGAGACCATGTATGTAGCTTATGGGCCATTTTATCCTCCTGAACTTGCGCACCTTGAGTTCAGAAACGCGGCGCCTGACCGTAGCCATAACGACTTACTGGACTATCTTGTCATTACGGGCTTCCTGGGGCTGTTCGCCTATCTGCTGGTGGTGGTGCGCGGCTTCTCCGTGGGGCTGCAGATGCTCTGGCAGGAACAGGACTTCGCCCGACAAGCGGTCCTGGTTGGAATACTGGGAGCCCTGGCCTCACACGTAGTGGAATCTCTAACCGGTATCGCGATAGCGTCTACACTCAGTTACACGTGGATTCTGCTGGCATGCCTTGCCGCAATTGCCATGATGCCCCTCCGGGAGACGAAGACAGCGCCTGCCCTCGCAGAGTCTGAGGCCGCGGCTGGAGCACGGGCTCCGAGGCGCAGGCGTCCTGACCGCAAGGAGTCACTCGCGAAGCAACAGCGAGCGGCGATGCCAGCGCAGCCACAGTTGTTGCCCTGGTTCAAGAGGTCCGGCTTTCAAATAGTCCTGTCATATGCTGTTCTAACCGGCGCCGGCGTCATATTCCTGCTTTCGGCAGCCACCAACCGGGACCCGAACCCCACGCCGTTTGTCCAAGCCTTACGGGACCCCGATCCGGCCGCGATGGTTCTTGGGGGCTACATCTGGCTACTGGTCGGATTGCTCTCCGTTACCTTCTGGGTAAGGAAGCCACAAATACCCTCAAGGCGGGCCAGCAGCCAGACGATCATGATTGCTGTAGTGGTGGGCCTGGTGGCTGTTCTCTTGCCGGTCAAGCTGTTTCTGGGCAGCGTCATTGGAGATATGTATTTCAAGAAGGGTCTCAATATTACTACGCAGCGGCCCGACATTGCGGTCGGGTCTTATCTGGAAGCGCTCAATTGGTCTCCGAACGAGGACTTTTACTTCCTCTACCTTGGCCAGGCCTACCTGGACCTGGCCAGGAACAGCCAGGGGGACCGTCCTGCCCAGCGCATAGAGAGTGTCAGCGACCTCTCGAGGTTCAGGGACCGTTCGGTGGCTCATCTGGGTAGAGACAACCTGGTCAAGGCGTCTCTGGTCGCACTTGAGCGGGCGCAGCAGCTCAATCCCATGAATACGGACCACTCCGCTAACCTGGGGAGACTCTACCGGCTCTGGGCAGAGATGTCCTCGGATGCTTCGGTGAAGCAGGAGAAGTTTGCGCGGTCTATTGATTACTACAAGCAGGCGACCTCCCTCAGCCCGAATGCGGCCCATCTGCGGTCCGAATGGGGATTGGTCAATTCGTTCAAAGGTGATATCCAGGAGGCAGCCAGGCAGTACCAGGAAGCGATCAGGCTGGACCAGCAGTTCGCTCCCAGTTATGCGTACCTGGCTGACCTCTATCGTAGCTCCGGCGATGACGACAAGGCCATCGAGCTTTATCAAAAGGCTCTCAGCGTAGGCGCACAATTTGGCACGCTGGCGTCTCCTATGGACACGGCAGTCCGTACGGGTCTTAGCCAGCAGTATTACAAGAAAGGGCTCTTACAGGAATCGCTGCAGGAGGCCCAAAAGGTAGCACAGGTTACGCCCAAGGACTTTACCGCCCACAGGAACCTGGCTTTCATCTATAATGCGTTAAACGATCGCCCTAAGGCACTGGACGAGGCCCGCCTGGCGGTCTCGCTGGCCCCCAATGAGGAGAAGGCGTCACTTCAGGCGCTTGTGGCCGAGCTCCAGGCAGCGGTCCCCTAAGTGACAAATTATCTGTTGGTATTCGCTGCGGCCCTCGTGGTCACAGTGATAGCCACCCCTTTTGCACGCCGAATCGCCCCTTCGTTGGGAATGCTGGACCAACCCGAAGCGCGGAAGCTCCATGGGACGCCTGTGCCCCTCCTTGGGGGGGCCGCCATGTACGGGGCTTTCCTGGTTGCTTTGCTGGCATTCAGCGACGTGCTGAACCTGCCACAGCTCTTGGGCATTCTGATTGCCGCAACAGCAGTCAGTCTGTTAGGTATTTGGGACGATAGGCGACGCCTGGGGCCAATGGTTAAGCTGGCTGGCCAGATGGGGGCCGCCGCCTTTCTCGCAGGCTCAGGCACGCAGGTGCTGCTGTTCGCCGACCCACTTCCGAACTATGTGATCACCATTATCTGGACAGTTGGTATTACCAATTCTCTCAACCTGCTGGATAACATGGATGGTCTGTCTGGGGGCGTAGCAGCCGTTGCCTCAGCCGTCTTCCTGGTCCTCGCCATCCTCCATGGCCAGTATCTTGTAGCCATCCTTTCGGCGGCCCTGCTCGGCGCCTGTTTAGGCTTCCTCCGGTATAATTTCAATCCTGCCAGCATCTTCATGGGGGATGGAGGAAGCCTGTTCCTGGGGTTCATACTCGCTGCGGTCGGGGTCCGGCTTCGTTTCCCAGGACAGCCAACCATGATCACCTGGATGGTGCCCGTGCTCGTGCTTGGCGTCCCGTTGTTTGATACGCTTCTGGTGGTCGTCTCCCGGCTGCGGCGAGGCTTAAATCCCCTCACCACGCCAGGCAGAGACCATTTATCCCACAGACTCGTGGCGTTGGGTATGACTCAGCGTCAGTCTGTGCTTTTGATCTACGCTTTCTGCTGTGGATTCGGTCTGCTGGCCATCACGACCGCCCTTTCCGGGGCGCTGCCCGCATATCTGTTGCTGGGCCTTGTTATCCTAGGTTCAGTTGGGGCATTTATCAGGCTTGAAAGGGTGGATTACGGATCGCCCGCTCGTGCGCGAGCGCGCTGAGTCAGAAGAGACGCGGTTAGCTCTTCGTGAGCGTTAGACGGGCCACTGCCCCGTAGGAGCCCTGGTAATACTCCATTCGTATGAAATGGGTGCCAGCGGATAGAGGCACTACCGACACGAACTGCTCCGACTGGTCCTGCCATTCGTCAATGCCCTGCAACTCGTCAACCCACAGGCGGACACCGTCGTCAGCGTAAGCGGTAAAGGTGTAGTTGCCGGCATCCAGGGTCAGCACGCCGGTCCAGCGCACGGAGAATCCATCGTGCGGAACTCCTTCGGCAGGTGAACCTGCCCAGTTGAAATCAATGCTGGAGTCCGGTCTGATTGTAATGGGAGTCGTGGTGAGACCCGTGTTGGCGAAGTATTCCCCTCTCCACTGAGGATAGACCGTACTGTTATGCCACCACAGATGGGCCGTTGCCTCCCCTGCATCCTCAAAATACTCCATGCGAATAAAGTGGAGCCCGCTGTTGAGGGACACGTTTGACCGGAACACAGTAGTAGGTTGACTCCTCCACTGATCGATAACGAGGGCGCCGTCCACATAGAGGCGGACTCCGTCATCGGCGTAGGCAAAGAAATTGTAACTGCCCGCCTGGAGGAAGAGGCTAGCTGTCCAGCGTGCCGAAAATCCATCCCCCGGCAGATTTGGGTCCGGCGAGGCATCCCCCCAGTCGAAGGACAGGTTAGTGTCTTTGCGTACTACCTTGGGGTCGCCGCTCAGTTCGGGATTATCGAAGTACTCGCCCTTCCATGTGCCCCATTCCCACTGGCGCGGCTGGGGATACGCCGATGTGTTGATCATCCAAAGGCGGGCCACGGCCTGGCCGGCGCCGTTGTAGTACTCCATCTTGATGGTGTGCTCTCCATCTGTCATAGGCCGGGCGGATACAAATTGTGTCGGCAACTGGTCGTGCCATTCGTCAATAACCAGTATGTCATCGATCCAGAGCCGGACACCGTCGTCCGTGTAGGTGAAGAAATTATAATCGCCGGCCGTTAACGTCATTGTGCGTGTCCACCGCACGGAGAAACCGGTCGCCTGGACGCCGGATCCGGTTCCTCCGGTACCCCAGTCAAAGTCTACCTGGGCGTCCGTCCGGGTCAGAGCAGGCGTGCCGCTCAGGCTGGTGTTGTTGTAATACTGTGCAACCCAACCTGGGGGGATCGGAGTTGGAGTTGCGGTCGGGGTAGGTGTGGGCGTCAGGTCGTTGGGGAGCCAGGGAAGGAAGTTTCGAACTGGAGTTGGGGTTGGGGACGTGTCAGCGGTGGTAACAGGGCTGGGACCGCTATCCTCCGATGCCCAGCCAGACCCCGCCACGATTAGCAAAGCAAGCAATACTGCAAGGCCCGCCGGCCAGGCTACTCGATTCATTCCCTTCCTACAGAAACTGACGGCCATCGAAGGCGAATGGAGCATACGATATGCGCCGATTCCAAGTCAATAATTGTAGGCAGTACAGCACCGTCCTCGCTCAGTAAACAGGATGGCTGATAGCTGGTTCTAGTCAATTCCCAGTCGCTCAAGCGTGAGCCGGGTTGGCGCTCCGCTCTGGTCCCAGCCATGGTGAGCATAGTACTCGTCCAGCATGCGTTGAAACTGCTCGCGGTCTATGTGTGCGTTCTTCTCCAGAGGCACATCAACGCCCTCGTCAAAGTACCGGTCCGGCAACATGTCATCCTGGCGTCCAATGCCGAGCCTGTGGAGGTAGAGGCGTTCCGAGGTGTAGATGCGCTCCCCCGCCTCCAGAAGCTCCTGTGGGGACAGCTCGAGGCCACAGGTCAGGCGTATCAACTCCGAGAACTCCTCGAACTTGGGAGCGTGCGGGCTGTTGAATACAGTTTGGAACTTGCAGACGCCAATGGCGTCGGTTACAGCATAGAGAAGCTCCTGCCACCAGATCATGCGGGCCTTGCCATCGTACGAGGTCGCATCGGAAGATACATGGCCCCCGTAGAGCTTCTCGAGGAAGTCCTCTGGGAGCTTGAAGAGGTCGATTGCCGGCCGGCTTCGCAGGTGGTCGGCCCCCCGGGTCGACACGGCTACGCCCAATGCGAAACTCTTAATAGCGCGCTCATCGGTGGCCAGGATGGGCATCCCCTTGATTCGCATCAGGTAGCTCCCAGCCTCCTTCCCCAACCGATCCGCGGCCAGGGCCCCATCAGCGAGGATGTCCCCGAACCCCCGGCAATGGGCGATATCCTCCACCAGCGATATCATTCCCTCCGGCTTGCCCCATTCGATCGGGTAGCCAAGGTCACCCTTAGTCAGTATGCCTCTCTGGTAAAGCTCCATGGCCCAGCCAACATATGTACCGGTTGATACGACGTCAAGTCCAAGGGTGTTGCAGAGGTCGCTAACATAAACGACCGTCTCCAGGTCCGTGTTCCCGACGTTCGTGCCGAATGCGCCCAGGCCAGCCAGTTCAGGACCCTCCCCGCGTGTGCCGGCATAAGGGCCTTTCTCGATGAAGTGGCGGTCCCGGCAATGCACGATACAGCTATAGCAGGCGGCCATGCCCTTCTTGATCGGTTCCATGTTCTCCGGATGAAGGCCCTGCCGGTAATCATCGCCAATCGGCTCCTGGTGGTTCTTAGAAGTAAACAGGCCCACCCGGCTGGCATTCACGAATATCACCGGCGTGCCATAATGGCCGAGTCCCTTGACCCATTTAAGCTCTGCCAGCTTTCTGGTCGCCTGGCGGAAGTACTCTAGCAGACCCTCCGGGTCAGCTACCTGCAGGTCCTTGGTGCCGCGGACGGCAACGGCCTTCAGCTTCTTAGACCCCATAACCGCTCCCATGCCCGTGCGCCCGGCGGCGTCCTTGGGGCCGGTAAGGATATTAGCGAAGCGCACCCGGTTCTCGCCGGCGGCTCCAATAACAGCGGCCTTCAAGAAAGCGTTTTTCTCGCGAGACTTGATAGCGTTGAGGGTCTCGAGGGTCCCCTTTCCCCAGAGGCTCAGGGCCGGCCTGATCTCTACCTTGTCGTTGGTAATCCAAAGATACACGGGTTCCGGGCTTTGGCCGGTGATGACCAGGTGTGAGAACCCCGCCAGAGATAGCTCCGGGCCAAATTCGCCCCCCATACTGGAATCGCCGAGCAGACCGGATTCTGGAGAGCGAGCACTGATCTGAGTGCGAGCAGTGCCGTAGCCTGGCGTCCCGGTCAGCAGACCCACGCCAATGATCAACGGATTATCCGGGCCTAGAGGGTCCGTTTCCGGGGTGACCAGCTTGTTCAGCAGATAGCTGTTGATACCCCGTCCGCCCAGATACGCCTTGCGAACGTCCGCCGGGAGTGCCTGTATATTGACCTTGCCGGTGGTCAGGTCTATGTAAGCTATCTTGCGGTTAAGCATATATCACCCTCTGGGTCTTTTTCTGGCCTGGGACTGCAACTTAGATGGTATCGTATCAGGCAAGCGGCTACGTGTCAAAGCAGTGTTGCTAGCTTGGTAAGCAGGTATGGTATACTTCAGGATATTGGGAGGGAGCTCATGCACGATGACCGGCATCGGGGCCATTAGAGGCGTTCTTTTCGACGTCCACGATACCCTGATAATCAAGGATTACCGTGCTTCCACGCAGGGCCTCTTGAATTCGGTAGGCGTCCTTCAGGCTGCCGGCTACGAAATCACTGCCGATGAGTACCAGGCAGCATGGAAGAAGGCGAGCCGGATGGCGCGTCAGGATGTCGAGGAACTGGGAGAGGTCACTCTGGAGGGATGGTATGGCGCCATCTTGAATGGCATGGGCATCACGGATTACAGTCCCCGGCTGGTAGAGGACATCAACAGCGCGTTTAATGAAGCTTTTACCACGGCGACAAAAGCGCTACCGCAGACCAAGAGCACTCTCCGCCGTCTGAAGCGCTCCCACCTCTTGGGAATAGTGTCTAACAGCCTGGCTCCCAATACTATTAGTGACCTCAAGGTGTCCGGTATTCACGATCTCTTCGATGCAATAGTGATCTCGTCTGACTTTGGGAAGCGCAAGCCCCATCCGGCGATCTTTATGAATGCTCTCGAGAGGCTAAGCATCAGTCCGGCTGAAGCCGTTTTCGTTGGTGATAATCTTTATGAAGATATCTTCGGCGCCAAAGAACTGGGTATGAGGGCAGTGTTATTGACCCATCCTCTGGTGGAGCGTGAGCGGTCTCTCCGTAGCCACATGCCCATGCAGTCAGGAGAAGTGTGCGGCCAGCCGGATGCGTGTATCACCGGGCTGAGCGAGCTGACAGGTGTATTGGATGGCTGGAACGTACGACGGAGGTGAAGCGATGACCAATGATGTAATACTTACGGGTAGGGTCGTAACTGGCGTGGGGCAGGCCTCCGGCTTTACGCAACTTCCGTGGGTGAAGGCCCTGTTCATCGACAGGCTGGGGGTCGATCCGTATCCGGGCACTCTGAACATCAAGTTAGAGGACCCCGGCCAACTCGCCTCCTGGCGTCGGATACTCCAGCTGGAGGGGATAACGCTCCCACCCCCAAACGGTGATTTCTGCGCTGCCAAAGGGTTCAAGGTAACCGTGGCCGACAGTTACCCCGGCGCCATCATCCTGCCCCTGGTGCAGGGCTACCCGGATGATACCATCGAGATCGTGGCACCCGTTCACCTGAAGCTATCCCTGGGCATAGAAGACGGAAGCATGATATCGGTGAAAGTCACGTGGTGAATGGCAATACGCGGGGAAGGCCCGGCGGCTACATGGGCCACATGTTGTGGGTGGACCTGACCAGCGGCAAGATGGAGGATGAAATTCCCGCCGCCGATATGCTGCGGGAGTATATTGGGGGCTATGGCCTGGGCGCCAGGCTCATCTATGAGCGCCTGAGTCCGGGCGCCGACCCGCTGGGTCCGGAGAACATCCTGGGAATCGCGACCGGGCCGCTCACCGGGACTCCTGCAATTATCGGGTCCCGCTTTATGGTGATGGGCAAGTCGCCCCTGACCGGGACTTGGGGAGATGCCAATTGTGGCGGGTACTTCGGACCGGCGATGAAGCGCGCCGGCTATGACGCCGTTTACTTTGTTGGGCAATCGGAGAGGCCCGTATACTTACTTCTTGATAAGGGCCGTGCCGAGCTGCGAGATGCCTCAGGTATCTGGGGAAGGGATACTGCCCAGACAGAAGACCTCCTGAAAGCCGAACTGGGTGAACAGGTCCAGATTGCCTCGATCGGGCCGGCGGGCGAGAGCCTGTCGCTGCTGGCCTGCGTGATGAACGACAAGGGGCGGGCCGCTGGAAGGTCCGGACTGGGCGCACTTATGGGCTCCAAGCGGCTCAAGGCCGTGGCCGTACGCGGTGGCAGGCAGGTGCCCGTGGCCGATGCCGCCAGGATCAGCGAGCTCCGGCAACAATACCTCAAGGTGCTTCGTGACGGAGGCGCCGGCTCACTTCGGAGTCATGGTACCTGTGCGGACATGGCGCGGTCCGTCAAGAAGGGTGACGCCCCGGTAAAGAACTGGGCGGTCGCCGGGGCGAACCACTTTCCGGAGGCCCATAAGATCAGCGACGACTCGGTCATAGCCTACCAGACCCGGCGGTACGGCTGCTGGCGCTGTCCGATATCATGCGGTGGGCTGGTGAACGTTCCGGACGGGGCCTATGCAGGCGAGGGCCACAAGCCAGAATATGAGACTCTTGCGGCGTTTGGCTCTAACTGCTTGAACAGCAACCTCGAGTCAATAGTGAAGCTGAACGACTTGTGTAACCGCTACGGGCTTGATACGATCTCGGCCGGCAGCGCCATTGCTTTCACTATGGAATGCTATGAAAAGGGTCTGGTCTCCGTAGGAGATACCGACGGCATCGAGCTTCGGTGGGGCGACGCCGAGGCAATCATGGCCATGACGGAGAAGATGGGGCGCCGCGAGGGTTTCGGGGCGGTGCTGGCCGATGGCGTGCAACGGGCAGCCGAGCGGATCGGCGGGTCTGCGCCGGAATTCGCCGTGCATCTTCACGGCCAGGAGCCGGCGATGCACGACCCGCGGTATACTCCGGGGTTTGGCCCAACCTATTTGCTGGATGCGACGCCCGGCCGCCATACGCAGGGTGGTTCAGCCTATGGACGTCTTCCCGGTGTTACGGTACCTGTGCCGCGCCGCATGGAGTACCATGGAAAGGCTGAGTTGATGCATTTTCTCGCGAGCCTTTTCCACGTTGTGAACGCCGCCGGGATGTGCAGCTTTGGTGTAATGTGCACGGACGTGAATACGGTTCCCGAGTTCCTTTCCGCAGTGACCGGGTGGGACATCAGCATGGAGGAATGCCAGGAGACCGGAGAGCGCATTGGGACGCTCCGGCATCTCTTCAATCTGCGGGAAGGTCTGAATCCGTTAGTGTACAATGTACCCGGGCGGATCGTTGGCGCCCCGCCGTTGACTGATGGCCCGTTGTCCGGCGTATCTATCGATCTTCAGACCATGGTGCGCGAGTACCTGGAACTGGTGGGCTGGAATACCCAGTCGGCTTTGCCCGGGAGACAAAGGCTCAACGAGCTCGGGCTGAGCTTCACCTTGGAAGGGCTGGCGACAATGTATCAAAAGGAGGACTGGTGACCGCAATCAAGGGTTTTGTCAGTAGGCATCCGCTAGTAGCAGGATGGGTCGGGCTTGCCGCCGGCATGGTGGCGATTCTCCTGTATACGGCCAAGGATGTAGGGCTCCTTCCGACGCAGATGGGTGTTCTTGTGCTGACCACTATTATTCTGGCTGGTCTTTGTGTCTGGATAATTAGCTGGGAATAGCTGACATCACCCATTACATGGGCTATAATGGGGTTTATAGATGTTCAGGCTGGTCTTCCTCGGTCTCCTGATTCTCCTGGTGCTTGGTGGCTGGCTGAGCCTGGGCTTGGTCGTGGTCTGGACTGGGCCGGAGCCTCCATTGAGCCCCGTACTGTTCTTTGTTCTCTTGTCTGTGGCGGCTCTCGCCACCGGTGCGCTGGCTGCCTACGTGATAGGGAATCGTCTCTTTCTGAAGCGCCACCGGGGAAGAATGGGTCTGGCGCTGGTCCAAGGGCTCCCTTTTTGCTTTGCCATTACCTTCGCAGCGTGGCTTCAGAGCCTGCGACTGCTGGGCTGGGTTAACGTCCTCATTCTCGTTGGCCTATTCAGTATGCTGGAATACGTCTTGTTGCCAAAAGGCAACGGGTAACCGTCAAACCTCTCATGAATACAGTCAAAGACAGGGCGGTACAAGAGATCGTTCGGCTCCAGCCGGTATTGCTCGAGCTGAGCCACAAGATCCATGACAATCCGGAACTTGGCTTCCAGGAGCATCGGGCTGCGGCGTGGATAACCGACCTGATGGAAGCAGAGGGCTTCCGGGTGGAACGCGGCATCGCGGACATGCCGACAGCATTCTATGCGACCTGGGGAAGCGGACGGCCTGCCGTCGCCTTCCTGGCAGAATATGACGCACTCCCGGGTGTCGGACATGGCTGCGGCCACAATATCATCGCTGCCAGTTCGGTTGGGGCGGCCCTGGCGGCAAAAGCCGCTCTTCAGGATGCTCCCGGACAGATAGCGTTGGTAGGCTCACCCGCAGAGGAGATGGGCGGAGGCAAAGTGCCGCTAGCGCGCATGGGGATCTTTAACCAGTTTGATGCGGTCATGATGGTACACCCAGGACTGAGGGACACGGTAGTTGCAGAATCCCTGGCCTGCGTCGGCCTTGATGTAGAATTTTTTGGACGGGCGGCGCACGCTTCCGCCGAGCCCGAGAAAGGGATAAATGCCCTGGACGCCATAATCTTGTCTTTCAACGGGATAAATGCCCTGCGACAACATATGCCGGCCGATGCTCGGATACACGGAATCATCACCAGGGGAGGGGAAGCCCCCAACATTATTCCCGCGCACACGGCGGCCAGCTTCTATGTACGTGCAAGAAACGAGGATTACTTGGAGGAATTGGGCGAGCGGGTGCTGATGTGTCTTAGAGGTGCAGCCAAGGCTACAGGGGCAGGATTCGAGCACCGGTGGTCGGACTGGCGGTATGCAGCAATGAAGACCAATTCGCCTCTGGCAGATGCATTTGCGGCCAATCTAAGGGGATTGGGGCGGGAGCCTGTGACTCCCGATTCATCAGAAGGCCTGGCGAGCACCGACACGGGGAATGTAAGCGTGGTAGTCCCCACTATCCACCCTTCCCTGGCTATCGCTCACCGCACCACGCTAAGGCATTCAGCCGATTTTGCAAAGGCTGCCATCTCACCGGAAGGAGACCGGGGGCTGCTTGATGCTGCAAAGGCTCTGGCTATGACTGCCATCGATGTGATTGGCGAACCAGGTCTTCTGCAGCACATTGAGGCCGATTTCAAGGAGAGCCATCATGCTTAAGATAGGTATCCCAAAGGCTCTTCTCTACTATCAGTATTTCCCCCTCTGGAGTACCTTCTTTCAGGAGTTGGGAATGGAGGTAGTGGTCTCCGACCCCACTTCTAAGGCGATCATGGCGGCCGGGTCGGGGAGAGTAGTCGCTGAAACCTGCCTACCTGTCAAGGTGTATTGCGGGCACGTCCTGGACCTGGTCGGCAAATGCGATTATGTCTTTATCCCCGCGATACGGAGCATTCAGAAGAACGTCTACAATTGCTCAAAGTTCCTGGGGTTACCTGACTTAATCAAGGCGGTGACGCCCAACTGCCCGCCCATCATCGATCTGGACATTGATGTTAACAAGAGTAAGGTTAGCCTGCACCCGGAGACATATAATATCGGGCGCTGGATTCGTCCCAAGCCCCAGAAAGAGAAACAGGCGGCCGCCCGTGCCTGGGAGGTCCACCTTGATTACATGGAGAGCATGGCCTCCAAGGGTTTGAACCCGTTGGACTATATGCATGGTGAGGAGCCAACCCTGGCTGCACCGGGTAGCGAACGGCTTACCATTGCTCTGATTGGCCACCCGTATAACATCTATGATGAGTTCATCACCCACCGTATTCTTCACCGTCTGCGCTCGCTGGGCGCCTGCGTCGTAACGCCGGAGATGGCTGGCAGGCAGGCCCTCTCTGCCGGTGTGGAGAAGCTGGTAGGGCGTCCCTACTGGACCTACGAGGATGAGATCGTTGGCGCTGCCGGTCACTACCTGCATGCGGATGTGGACGGAGTGATTGCCGTGGTGTCATTTGGGTGCGGACCGGATTCCACAATGGTAGACGTAATGCAACGTTATGCCAAGCGACCGGGAGTACGGCCACTTCTCACTCTGACAATCGACGAGCACACAGGTGAGGCCGGCCTGATAACCCGCATCGAGGCATTTCTGGATATGATCGTCCGCAGAGCCAAGCGAGCTTCGTGAGAATAACCATCCCCCACATTGGGAACATGTACGTGGCCTTCCGCGCCATGTTCGAGCGCGTGGGGGTTGACATGGTCGTGCCCCCTCCTACAACCAAGCATACCCTGACGTTGGGAGTGCAGCACTCGCCGGAGTTCGTTTGCCTGCCTTTCAAGCTGACACTGGGTAATTTCATCGAAGCCCTGGACATGGGAGCGGAAGTTCTCATCCAGGCCGGTGGGCCGGGGCTCTGCCGGTATGGCTATTACGCCAGAGACCAGGCCAAGATCTTGCAGGACCTGGGCTACCAGTTCGAGATGATAACGACGGAGCTATTCGAAAGCAAGATCATGGGCGTGGCCGGCCTGGCGAAGCGCCTGTCGGGCAATGCCCCCTACACTCGAATCGTCTCCGCCATTCGATTCGGGATGGCCAAGATTGGCGCCATGGACGAGGTGGAACGGGTTGTCCACCGGGTACGCGCTCGCGAGATTCATAAGGGAACGGCCACTCGGATCTATCGCGAGGCCATTGATGCTATTGATAGCGCTGAGGACCGGAAACAGCTTAAGGCGATCACCAGGGAAAACGTAGCTCGTCTTGGGGCAGTGCCCATAGACCCGGATTATGAGCCTCTGGTGATGGGCATCATGGGGGAGTTCTTCATCGTTCTGGACCCGTTCAGCAACATGGACGTGGAGATTGAGCTTGGCAAGTTGGGCGTAGAGGTGCGACGAAGCGCCTTTGTCTCAGATTGGGTCAAGTTCAGTCTCTTCTTGAACGCTTTCGGGATCAGCGAGAAGGACCGCATCCACGAGGCCGCCCTGCCTTATCTAAAGAGAGACGTCGGCGGCGATGGGTGGGAATCGGTGGGCGAGCCGATCTTGCATAGGCATGACTACGACGGCATGGTACATCTCGCCCCATTTACGTGCATGCCGGAGATTATTGCCCAGAACATCATGCCTACGATTAAGGAACGTTTGCCGGTCCTGACTATTACGTGCGACGAGCAAATGGGCAGGGCTGGAATGATTACGCGTCTGGAGGCCTTCGTAGACCTCCTGCACAAGAAGCAGGTGGCCCCACGCCGGCAGCGGGTTCCAGAGCGCCGGGTCTTCAGCGTGGGGCTGGGATGAGGATCGAGGATCTTCTGGACCGAGCCACAGCCGCTTCCCACGGTGGTAGAAGGGAGGAGGCCCGAGACCTGCTGGTGGATGTGCTGGCCGTGGACCCCGGGAATCTGGAGGCGTGGCTGCGCCTGGCGGAGCTTGCTGCCTCGGCGGAACGGGCGGCGCTCTACTACCAGCGAGCCACCGAGATCGATCCGCGAAGCCTGAGGGCCCAAAAGGGCCTGTCGGAATCGCTGGCGATCCTTGGCCCGGCTCAGGAGCCTGACAGAGCGGGCCCGTCCGCGCCGTGCGATTTGCCTGCGGCAAAGGCGGAGTCTGTTGCCTGGCCTAGAGACGCCAGGTCCACTGTCCCAGCGGCGCCGATGGATTCGCCGATATTTACTGACAATGAGGCCGCTCCCTTTGCACTTGATATCGGGCGGGCCACGGGTGTGAAGCGAGGTAATATCGCTTTCGGCCAGCCGGGCGACAGGGAGCCGGGTTCCGTAGAGAACGAACACCCCGTAGTTGAAGCAGGAGGATAAATGGAAGCCTATCTGGGAATAGATGTGGGATCGGTGACCACCAAGTTCGCCATCCTTGACGAGCATGACGAGCTGGTGACCAGCCTGTATAGCCGCACCCAGGGGCGCCCCGTGGACGTAATTCAGTCATCGATGAAGGAGATAGCCTCAAGGCTGCCTTCGGATGTACAGATCAGGGGGGTTGGTACCACGGGAAGCGCCCGCTACCTGGCGGGTGTGGTGGTGGGGGCCGATGTGGTAAAGAACGAGGTTACGGCGCATGCCGTAGGCGCCTCGCATTACATTCCCGACGTTCAGACAATTATCGAGATCGGTGGACAGGACAGCAAGATCATTATCATGCGGGACGGGATCGTTACCGATTTCGGCATGAATACCGTATGCGCTGCTGGAACGGGCAGCTTCCTTGATCAGCAAGCCTCTCGCCTTAACATCTCTATTGAGGATTTCGGACCCATGGCCCTTCGTAGCAAGACGGCGGTCCGTATTGCCGGACGCTGCACTGTCTTTGCTGAGTCTGATATGATCCACAAGCAGCAGATGGGTTACCGAGTAGACGACATCCTTTACGGCCTCTGCGAGGCGTTGGCCCGCAACTATTTGAATAACATCGGCCTGGGGAAGGAGATCTTGCCCCCGGTCGCGTTCCAGGGAGGCGTGGCCTCCAATGTGGGCATTGTCCGGGCGTTCGAAGAAGCGCTGCACAACGAGATTTCGGTCCCGCCAAACCACCATGTGATGGGGGCGATCGGGGTTGCTCTACTGGCTCATGAACAGGCCGACGCGAACCGCTGCATGACCAAATTCAATGGATTTGGCATCAGCGAGCAGGAATATTCTACCTCGTCTTTCGAATGCAAGGCCTGCTCAAACATCTGCGAGATAATCCAGATAAAGGTGGACCGCAAGTTAGTGGCTCGCTGGGGTGGCCGCTGCGATAAATGGGACGACGTGAACGGTTGATGGCATGCCCGTAAGAATAGCACTAGACGCCATGGGGGGTGACAACGCCCCCCAGGAGATCGTGAAAGGGGCCGTGGAGGCCGTCCGGGAATTCGATCTGGATGTAGTTCTGGTCGGCCAGGAAGAGCGCATCCGTGAATTCCTGCCCCGAGGCGGCGTCAGCGGTCTCTCTGTCCATGATGCCCGAGAGATCGTGGCGATGGATGAGGCACCGGCGATGGCCGTTCGGGCCAAGAAGGACTCGTCCGTGGTCGTCGGAATGCGCCTCATAAGAAGCGGGGAGTGTCAGGCCTTCCTTTCCGCCGGCAACACCGGTGCTATCATGGCCGCTGCCCTTCTTGTCCTTGGGCGTATCCCTGGGGTGGAGCGCCCGGCGATTGGAGGCGTCTTCCCAACCCTTCAGGGACGTTCAATGGTGATCGACATGGGCGCCAATGTCGACTGTAAGCCGGTTCATCTCACGCAATTCGCGCACATGGGCAGCGTATATATGGATAAGGTCTTCAGTATGGAGCGGCCGAGGGTAGGCCTCCTCAGCAACGGTGAGGAGGAGTCTAAGGGCAACCAGGTGACCCTGCAGACCCACGCCATGCTTAAGAGGTCTGGCCTTAATTTCATCGGCAACATCGAGGGCAAGGACATCCTGCGTGGAGCCGCCGATGTAGTAGTTACGGATGGGTTCATTGGCAACATCGTAGTTAAGCTCGGCGAAGGCTTGAACGAGACCCTGTTCAGCCTCATGCGCCAGGTGATGACCAGCAAGCCCCATTTCGGGATTGCCGCGATGGTCCTGGAGCCAGCGTTTCAGCAGGTAGCCCGGTACCTGGACTACACGGAACACGGAGGCGCTCCTCTTCTTGGTGTAAAGGGTGTCGTGATAATAACCCACGGGCGCTGCAACGCAAAGGCAGTCAAGAATGCGCTTGGTCTGGCCCGCAATGCCGCGGAGCAGGATATCATTGAGGCGATTAAGGCCGGACTCGGCCCTCCAAAGCAAATAGAAGTGGCTACATAGGCCGCTATGGCCGTTATTCATCTCCGAACTATGTTAGAATGACCGGAGAAAGCTAGGAGAGGCAGAACAATGCCGGAAAAGGTAAAGCTCACAGCATTTGCCCGGTGCGCAGGCTGAGCAGCTAAGTTCAGTCCTTCGGACTTGGCCCAGGTCCTGGGCCGCCTGCCCGCTGTAACCGATCCAAATGTGCTCGTCGGGTATGAGACCGCTGACGACGCGGCTATCTACCGGCTTACGCCGGAGCTGGCTACGGTCCAGACCGTTGACCTGTTCCCTCCGGTAGTGGATGACCCTTACCATTATGGCGCCATCGCTGCGGTGAACTCTCTTAGTGATGTCTATGCCATGGGCGGGCGTCCGATCACCGCTCTGAACATCATCTGCTATCCAGGCGGTTCGCTATCCATGGACGTGCTGGCGGAGATTCTGCATGGCAGCTCCGACAAGATGGCTGAGGCCGGCGTCAGCCTGGTTGGAGGCCACACGCTGGACGATCCGGAGCCCAAGTACGGCCTGTGTGTCATGGGAACGGTCCATCCCGACAAAGTAGTGACCAACTCCGGGGCCCGTCCCGGGGACGTCCTGGTGCTGACGAAACCGCTTGGCATCGGGATCTTGACGACGGCTCTGAAGGCCGATCTCCTGGCCGAGGACGCCATCGCCAGGGTGATAGAGGTGATGGAGCGCTTGAACCGGGAAGCGGCCGAGGCCATGGTTGAGGTTGGAGTTAATGCCTGCACAGACATCACCGGCTTTGGCCTGATGGGCCATCTGCACGAAATGGTCCATGGCAGCGGCGTTTCGGCGCACATTAACATGTCGCAGGTGCCTGTACTGCCGGAAGTCTGGCCCCTGGTAGAGGAGCGAATAGTTCCCGGTGGTACCTACGCCAACATGGAATACCTTAAGGATAATCTTCGCTGGAGTGAAGAGGTGTCGCAGGAGGCCCGCATCGTCCTCTGTGACGCCCAGACCTCCGGCGGGCTTCTCATCGCCGTGCCCGCGGGGCGATTACAGGCGCTTCTCGATGCGCTGGAGAGACGCCGGGTGCCGGACGTGGCTGTGATCGGCGAGATAGTGGCGGGTCCGGCTGGTATTATCCATGTGGAGCCGTAGCGGGGCGCAGTCCCCGGCGTTCATCATACGAAGCGCCTCCGCTTCCGGGCCGATCGTTATTTAGGGGTGGCGCGGCAGGCCGTCAGGTGAGCCCGTTCGGCCCTAAGCGAGCCGACTATCCGGAAGTGTTATCGCCCCTGGTCCGGTTCGGCAGACCCCCTGTGCGTGCCATAGCTAGAACCAGGCTCAAGTGGAGCACCTTCACCGGTAGATTATGCCTGCGGACACCGCTGGAGAGCTGGATTATGCAGGATGGACAGGAGGTGACCAGCAGGTCTGCCCCCGTCCTCGCCACATTGTCTATCTTGCGGTCCAGGATCCGGTCTGAGAGATCGGGGTGCTTGATACTGTACGTGCCCGCCCCACCGCAGCACCAGTCGGCCTCCTGCATCTCAATGAGGGTCAGCCCGGGGATGCTCCGGAGGATGCTTCTCGGCTCCTCTTTCAGTCCCTGGTAACGGCTGGCATGGCACGGATCATGGTAAGTAACCTTGAGCGGTAACTCCGAGGACTGAGGCTCATAGGTGCTACGGGCGAGCAACTCCGTTATGTCGAGTACCTTCTCTGAGAACTCGGAGGCCAGGGGACCGAAAGCCGGGTCATCTTCGAGGAGCTCTGCGTAGCCCTTGAGGAAAGAAGAACAGCTGGCGCAGTCAGTCACCACAGACGCAACATTATTGTGCTTTAGCAGGCGCAGATTGCCCCTGGCCAGGCGTCGAGCGGTATCGAGGTCTCCGTTGGCGTAGGACGGCAACCCACAGCAGTAACTGCGCGAGACAGATACCCCGTATCCTAGGGCTTGCAACACGCCGACGGTGGCCTCCCCAATCTCCGGGAGCAGGTGGTTCACTCCACAGCCCACGAAGTATGCCACCCGCTCTTTGCCCGCTGGCACCTGAGACGTGATGCCCTTGGCCCCCGCCAGGAAAGACCGGGAGGGCAAATGTCCAACGAGATGGCGGGCTCTGGAGAGGTTACGCCCTCCCAACGCGGCGACATCGAATACGCCCATGGCCTCTGCCCTGGAGGCCAGGCCGACATAGCGGTCAAGCCGTCCCGGTCGGAGTAATAGCCTGCGCAGCAACGTTGTCAGAACGCTCGTCCGGCCATCGTTTCGAGACAACGCATGACGGGCGCCGGCAACGACCTGGTCGGTCTGCACCCGTGGTGCGCACTGCGGTACGCAGGCTCTACAAAGCAAACATTCGTCCAGTGGTTGCGTCAGCCCCGGAGACACGGGCAGCCGACCCTCGAACGTACTGCGCACCTGGTAGTGGTGCCCCCGAGCGGTAGAAGACTCCTTTCTTGTGACCTGATACACCGGGCAGGCAGTCTGGCAGAAGCCGCACCGGTTACACTTGGTTGCCTCCCGGTATGCCTGGTCTAGAGTCGAGGGAGACACACTAAAGCCCTCCGACGAATCTGCCGGGACTCATGATATGCTTCGGGTCGAAGACCTCCTTGATGCGCTTCGCAAGCGGGAAAGATCCGCCGGCATCATCTCCAAAGGCCAGCTCTGACCTGACGTGCGCCGGCCCACGCTCCGGGACCAGGTAGCCACCCAGCTCAGTAGCCAGGGAACGGGCTCTCCTCAGAAAACCTACGAGTGCTTCTGAGGCTTCTTCCGGCGCCCGGGGAAACAGGTGAGCTAATCCGACACCGGCTCGGACAATCAAGGGGCATTCGACATTCACAGATGATGCCGCAGCCTCGATACCCCTCAGAAACGGCCATATACTGGTCAGCGGTAGCCCAGCCCTGGCGGCAACCCCGCCGGGTAGTCCATCCCGGAGCATGCGCCACAACCGGTCTATCTCTACCAGTTCTTGGAACGGCCCCAGCGCCGCCAATCTGGAGGACTGCGATTCTACCTCCTCCGCAAGGCCTTGCAGCCTCACCACGAGCAGGTAGCCCTCGGCGAGCTCGAGCTCAGTTGCGTCGCGCACCATGGCAATAGCGCCAGGGCTAATCACTTCCAGCGCGCTGGGCGCAAACTGGGAGCTTGCCAGCACAGACTTGACTATAGTCTCAATGCCCTGTAGGCCCTGACAGGAGCCTATCAGCGTGCGCGTCTCCTCCGGAATAGGGCGAAGTCTCATTGTGGCTTCGATTATGAGGCCCAGCGTGCCCATCGAGCCGACGAAAAGCTTGGTGACGTCATAACCGGCCACGTTCTTGACGGTCTTGCCTCCGGCTTTGATCACCTGGCCACCTGGCAGCGCCGCCCGCAGGCCCAGCGTCAGGTCTCTGGTCGATCCGTACATCAAGCGGCCTGGCCCGTTACTGCCGGAGGCCAGGATCCCGCCGATTGTTGCGCAGTCGGAGTATGCGGGGTCCAATGGCACCATCAGTCCGGCGTGACGGACTGTGTCCTGAATCGAAGACAAGCTGGCGCCCGCCGCGGCGGTGATTGTCAGGTTCTCCGGGTCGAAGTCAATAACCGAATTCAACCTCCCGGTGCAGATGGCTACGAAGCCTGGGGGAGGAGGCGCTCCAAGATGCTGCTTGGAGCCTGACCCCCGGGGCACAACAGGAAGTCCCGCCTTTCCGGCTTCACCGAGCGCGAGAGCAGCCTCGTCCGGAGTCGAAGGGAAGAGAGCAACGGCCGGACGAGAACCACCGATCTCGTATGCCTCGAGACCGGACGGGGCGACCACGATCCTGTCAGGGCCCAACATGGCCTTCAGGAGCGAAATTGCATCAGGCACGATCTTCGGTCCTGGGTGGGAAGATCTTGCCGGGATTGCAGAGCCCGGAAGGGTCGAATGAATGCTTGATCGCCCGCATTGCGGACAGGTCGGGCTCGGCGAAGAGCAGGGCCATTGCCCCGGCCTTCTCCGTGCCGACGCCATGTTCACCGCTGATAGTGCCACCGGCGTCGACGCATATCTGCATGATCTCGTGGCATGCTCGCTTGGCCCGCTCCCTCTCTTCCGGTATCGACGGGTCCAACACAATGATGGGGTGAAGGTTGCCATCGCCGGCATGGAATACGTTGCCGATGGGGATTCCGTGACGGCGTCCGACATCCACGACCTGTCTTACCACGTCCGGCAATCGCCCACGGGGCACGGTGCCATCGGCCGAAAGGTGCCCCGGGGAAATGCGGAAGATGCCCGTTAGGAATTCCCGGCGGCCCTGCCACAGGCGTTGCCTCTCCTCTTCGGAAGCGGCCAGGCGAACGTCGCTTGCCCCGTTGTGACGGCATATCTCGATAACAGAACGGGTCTGGCGGTCCAGTCCCTCTTCTATTCCATCTACTTCGATAATCAGAACAGCGCCGGCGTCCAGCGGAAAGCCGACATGAAACACGTCCTCCACCACCTTGATGATGAAGTTGTCCATCATTTCCAGAGTTGCCGGAAGTATCCCCGAGGCGATAATCGTAGAGACGGTGCGGCTGGCATCGTCCAGGCTGGAGAAGACCGCCAGCATGGTCCGCGGGGCCTCCGGCCTTGGACTGATGCGAACGACAAGCTTCGTGATAATGCCGAGAGTGCCCTCCGAGCCGACCAGCAGCCCGGTAATATCGTAACCCGGATTGTCCGGAGCCTTGCCTCCGGTCCATACAATCTCGCCCGTAGGCAGTACCGCCTCCAGTCCGAGCACATGGTTAGATGTCACACCATACTTGAGGCAATGCGGTCCACCGGCGTTCTCCGATGCATTGCCCCCAAGGGTTGAGGCCTTGTGGCTGGCGGGGTCAGGCGCGAACCAGTAGCCGTGCCTTCCGAGGGCATCGTTGAGCTCCAGGTTCACCACGCCCGGCTCCACCACCGCTGTCCTACCGTCCAGGTCTATCTCCAGGATACGATTGAACCGGGCCATGCTGATAACCATGCCTCCAGCGACCGGGATGCTCCCGCCACTAAGCCCGGTCCCCGCGCCGCGGGCTACGAACGGGACCTTCTCCCGGCAGGCAAGCTCCACGATAGACGCCACCTGGTCGGCGGTCGACGGCAGAACAACCACGTCAGGCGTCGCCCGGTCGATTGAGGCGTCATACTCATACAGAATCAGGTCGGCATAGGAGTCAAGAACGGCATCTTTACCGACAATACGACGAAGGTCTCGCACCAGTTTCCGCAGCTTGGCTGTTCCCGCGTTCATTGCTCTCACTCTACAATCAGGCGGGCCGCCCCGTCAAACCCACGTTCACAACAGGTTGCCCCAAAACAGGGGGTTTAGCGACCCACGAGCCAACACCCAATGAATGATCAGGGACAATGGGCCCCATGCCAGCCCTGCCAGGCTTCATCCAGCCGCTATGTGCCGGCATCAGACGCAAGAACAGACAAGTCTCTCTTGCCTGTCGGAAGAGGCCAATGATAGACTGGGATACCGGCAGAGGGATAGCTTCTGCGGCTTAAAGCGAGGGGAAGGACACGGTACCGGAGACGCCTCTCTGGAAGTTCAGCTTGACTGGCTTCGCGATGCGGGGTTTGATGAAGCGGACTGTTTCTGGAAGGAGATGGGCCGCTCCGTCATCGTCGGTTTCCGGACTACCGCCCAAAATGACCGGTAGCCAACGCGCAATGACAGGCAAGAATCTCCCTTAGAATTGGCGCCGGCCCTACGGGTATACTTCAGGGTTCACCAGATTGGGTGGGCGCTTGCCTTGCAGGGCCGTAATGACATTCTCCGCTGCTATCACCGCCATGCGGGTCCGAGTCTCGTGGGAGGCGCTGCCAATGTGAGGAGTCAGCACTACGTTCTCCAGGTCAGCCAGTCCCGGAGTCAGCGCCGGCTCCTGCTCATACACATCGAGTCCGGCGCCGGCAAGCTTGCCGGCCTTTAGCGCCTCGACCAGCGCGGCCTCGTCGACCAGCGGCCCCCGCGACGTGTTGACGAGGAAAGCAGTCGGCTTCATTATCTCGAGTTCTTTGGCCCCTATGATATGGTGGGTTTCGGGAGTATAGGGAGCATGGATAGTGACAAAGTCTGACACGCGCAACAGCTTTTCCAGAGGAACACACCGCGCCGAGAGTTCTGACTCGGTGTCCGGACCGACGCGCCTCCGGTTATGATAGACGACCGACATGCTAAAGCCTCCAGCTCTGCGAGCCATCGCCATGCCGATACGTCCCATGCCGACGATCCCCAGCGTCTTGCCGTAAATATCTGCTCCTAGCATCATCATCGGCTGCCACGCCTTGAATCGCCCCGCCCTCACGAAGCGGTCTGCTTCAGGAATCCGCCGGGCCACGGCCATCAGAAGTGCCCAGGCAAGATCAGCGGTAGTTTCAGTGAGGACCCCTGGGGTGTTGGTCACGGGGATACGCCGGGCGGTGGCAGCCTCGACGTCTATGTTATTGTATCCCACGGCCATGTTGGCAATGACTATAAGCCTGGGACCCGCCTGCATGACCTCTTCGTCAATCGGGTCCGTCAAAACGCATAACAGGGCGTCAGCGTCCTTCACCGCCGATAACAATTCCGCTCTGGTAGGCGGGTGATCGGGGTCCGGACAGAAGTACAGGTCACCAGCCTCACGCAGCAGGTCCAGCGCCTCGTCGGCTATTCTCTGGGTCACCAGGATGCGAGGTTTCATGTTGGCACCTCGACTGCTCTTGTCCTGACAATCGTATAACCAAATTCTACTCCGCGACTACGCTTAGAGCAATAGACGAACGGGCAATTCCGGGGTTTTCCTTCCTGGCATGGCCGGGGTGAAGCGTGGTGCGTGGTCGACGGGGTCCACGGAAGAGTTGGAGATTTCCCGAGTCTCCGCTATGATATGAGTCACGTAAAGGCTCATGTAGCCGCTGGATCAAGAACGATATGGAGGTTAGCGATGGCTGATTCGGAGCGATTACAGAAGGGGCAGAAGATCCTGCAGCAGCTGCGGGGAGGCAAGGGAGGCACCGGCGCTGCGACGGCGACTGAAGAGGTCTTCCCAGAGTTCTGGAGAATGACTCAGGAGCATCTATTTGGAGAGGTCTGGTCACGTCCAGGATTGGGCCTGCGCGATCGTAGCATGATCAGCATGACTACCCTCATCGTGCTTGGACGGATGGAAGAGCTGAAAATGCACTTAGGCTACGCACTCAATCTTGGCATCCCCCGGGAAGAGATTCTGGAAATGATGATGCACGTGGCGCACTATGCCGGTTGGCCCTCGGCTGTAAGCGCCGTCCGCGTGGCGAAGGAGGTCTTTGCCTCGAGGGAGTAGCGCCTCTACCCGAAGACCAAACCGCTCAGAGCGACTAAAGCTGGCGCGACGAAGATCGCCGGCAGGAGGTTGGCGACAGGGAGGCGCTTTATGTCAAGCATCGTTAAGCCGATACCCAGGATCAGGAGGCCTCCAACTGCCGACATTTCGGTAATCATGGGGTCGGTTAGCAGAGGCCTTACCCAAGCGGCGCTGAGCGTAAGGGCACCCTGGTAGGCCAGCACTATCCCGGCTGAGAATACCACGCCGACCCCCATGGCCGAGGCAAAGGCCAGTGAGGCAAATCCGTCCATCATGGACTTGATCGCCAGAAGCGTGAAGTCTCCGGTCAGGCCATCCTGGAAGGAGCCGAGGATCGTCATCGGACCCACGCAAAACACCAGGCTGGCGGTTACCAGTCCCCGGCTGAAGTTTGCCCGGGCGACGCTGGCTGACTCGCCGGTACCTTCCACTAACCGGGAGAACGCATCGGCCAGACTATTGAGCCGGTCCTCTATGCCGATGATCTCCCCGATAACACCGCCTAGAATAGCGCTGGCCAGCATGATCAGCACATTCTCGGTCTTAAGAGACATCTGCATGCCGATGACCAGCGTGACCAGGCCCAGTGTCAGGGTGACAGTGCGGCGGAGCTTATCGGGGAGCCTTCCTCCCAGCATGGTACCAAGGCCACCGCCAACAAGCACGGTGCCGGTGTTTATTATAGTCCCGATCATGGCATCCCGGTAGGGATCGTTGCGTTCTCTAACATCAGGTTAGTCCGGTACTGGATTACTTGATTATGCCTCGGGTAATGAGAGCCCCGGCCTGAGCGGGCCGGGGCAAAATCCGGAAATTCATTCTTAATTGAGAACTACTTCTCGTCCTTGAAGATCCGCACCCGCCGGTACGGCTCCTTGCCGGAGCTCATTGAAGACAGGTTATGCCTCCCGGCAAGCTGGTGCTGCAGTCTGCGTATATAAGCGCTTTGTGGGGTCAGCTCAACAGGCTCCCCCTGCCTGATCACCCTGTTGATGGCATTCTCCGCCTCCCGCATAGCCTGATCGACCGGGCTGATGCTGCCTTCAATCTGGTATAGGCTCGTCAAGCCCTGCTGCATTTGCCCGAGCGTGTTGTTCCGCAGGACATACACGGGAATTCCACTCTCCTCAGCTTCTCTGAGCAATTGCGGCTTCTTTCGGTAGTAGCTCTTCGAGGTCATGACCATGTCAGCCTGCCTCAGCTCTCTGACCAGTAGAACCGGCGCTTGGGTAAGCCTGACCGCCTGCTCAAGACGCTCACGGCCGATGCCAAAAGGGAGCAGTTTGGTTGGGGCTGCCTGGAGCTGACTGGGTACCAGGCGAAGGGGCGACCGGCTGGACTCTGAACTGGCGCGGGCACGCTCCTTCTTCTGAATGACCTTGACCTCGCCATCCTGGATCTGACGTAACTCTGCAGTAATGGGCTGTCCGCGAAGTATGGAATCAACGACTTCAGCCACGTTGTCGTGTACGGCTACCTGGTCCCATGACTTGATCTCAACCAGCACGTCAAAGGTTGGCGGCGCCTTCCGCTCCAAGACAGATTTCTGTGTCCCCCGACGCCGGGCCTCTTCATCCCCGAGCGTAACGGTCTGGATGCCTCCGATCAGGTCTGCCAGGGTCGGGTTCATCATCAGATTCTCAAGACTGTTACCGTGAGCGGTCGCAACCAGTTGGACGCCGCGCTCGGCAATCGTACGGGCAGCGGCGGCGTCAAGCTCCGTGCCTATCTCGTCTATCACAATGACCTCCGGCATGTGGTTCTCCACTGCCTCGATCATCACCGCGTGCTGAAGGGCGGGCGTGCGGACCTGCATGCGCCGGGAGCGCCCGATAGCCGGATGAGGTATGTCACCATCGCCGGCGATTTCGTTCGACGTATCAACGACGATCACTCGCTTCATCAGGTCGTCGGCCAGCACCCGGGCTACCTCTCGCAGCATCGTGGTCTTCCCAACACCGGGGCGGCCGAGGAGTAGGATGCTCTTGTCTGATTCAGCGATGTCTTGAATTATGGCCATGGTGCCAAATATAGCGCGGCCAACCCGCAAGGTCAGCCCGACAATTCGTCCCAGCCGGTTGCGGATGGCGGAAATTCGATGCAAGGTTCGCTCTATGCCTGCTCGATTGTCGTCGCCGAAGGCGCCTATGCGGGAGACTACATACTGGAGATCATCACCAGTTACCTCCCGGCTGCTCAGGAGCACTTCACTGCCTGGGAACCGCGCCTCAGGCGGACGTCCGAGGTCCAAGACTATCTCCAGCAGGTCCGTCAGGCCTTCTTGATGCCTTAACGGATCCACTATGTCAAGTGGCAAAGTCTTTAGCAGTTCTTCCAGGTCGTCAACTGTTTCTCTCTGCATCATGACCGCCCTCATATTCTGGCGGGAGCGAGTCTGGGCTGTCTGATTCGCACCGCCAGTTGTTTCACAAATGATGAGTACTCGCCCATAAGCCCGAAGCATCTCGCCTCCAAGGCCCGGCGCAGGTCGTCACGGTATTCCGGCAAGAGACAAAAAGTGGGGCGCCTCTGGTCCAATATTGAAAGACAATGGTTCAGTAGCTCCTCAGTTGTCTCTTCGTGTTGGGGCAGCGTAAGTATGTCAAAGAAGTTCAGCTGCCGCCCCTGGCGGACGCGCAGCCAACCTGCCACACTCCCCTCCCGCTCGATTACTAACTCCTGCTGCGCGGAGAGGCTCAGATGCTTCTTAGTGATTGCCTTCCATTCGTCAAAGGTCATGGCCTCCGCCTGGCGAACATGTCCGGGAACGGCGGCGCTATACAGGTGGAAGATGTTTATCTCGTCAGCGGGGCGCTTGGGCCGGACGCGATCACCGGGCGTACTTAAGGTGGCTCCGGGTTGCGCAGCGCGACCATATAGGAGCTCCGTCTTATACGGAAGGAAGACGGCCTGTCTGGCGACCTCCTTTAGAGGACTATCCTTCTCAACTCGCAAGAACACCTTGTGAATGCCGTTCTCACTACCGACCGCGGAAACGTACTCGAGCAGCCGCAAGCAGATGTCCTGGCAATCCGATCCCCGGTCCAGGATCAGACTATCAACCTGCCAGTTGATCGGAGACGGCCGGCTGCGAACTGAGATCAAGCCTCGAATCCGCCCGCGCGATGTCTCTATCCAGGTGTACCGGTTCTCGTCGAGGGAGAGCCATTCCTTAAAGAAACGCCCGACAGAAAAAAGTCCTCTGTCATTACGTCCCAGGTTCCTTCCCGTCTTGGCCTCGTTGACATTGCCTTTTCGCAAGAAGGCCAGGAAGCTCGCAAAATCGGTGGGGCGGATTGACCTGATCATCCCTTGTCTGCTACTTCTCGCAAGAAATACTCGTGAAACCGCGAATCTGCGGTCAGCTCGGGATGGAAGGCAGTGGCTAGCAAACGGCCCTGCCGGGCCGCCACAATCGGTCCGTGCGTGAGTTGGGCGAGCACTTCCACGTCATTTCCGGCGCACTCGACCGCCGGGGCCCGAATGAACACGGCGTGAAAAGGCTCTTGCCCCAGAGCGGTCACAGGCAGGTCAGCCTCAAAGCTGTCAACCTGACGCCCAAAGGCGTTGCGCCTGACTCGGATATCCATGAGACCCATGACCGGAAGGTCCGGGTCGTCCGTCTTGCGGGCCAGGAGGATCAACCCTGCACAGGTTCCCCAGACGGCCAGGCCGTCATCGGCTCGGGCCTTCACAGCGTCGAAGAGCCCAAACGCCGCCATAAGCTTGCTTATGGTAGTGCTCTCCCCGCCCGGAATAACCAGTGCGTCTGTGCCCTCAAGATGTTCCGGCAAGCGTACCGGCCAGGCCTCCACCCCGAGTCTATCCAGGACTGTCAGATGCTCGGCGAAGGCCCCTTGCAAGGCAAGGACCCCTACCTTTAGCATATTGCTACCATCCTCGGACGGATAGCAGCTCCTCTTGAGGGATATTCCGAATCTCCAGCCCCCGCATTGCATCTCCCAGTCCCTTGGAGACTTCGGCGATGATCTTAGGATCGTTATAGTGCGTGGTGGCCTTCACGATTGCCTCAGCCATGGCGGGAGGGTTGCTGGATTTGAAGATCCCGGACCCTACAAAAACGCCCTCGGCGCCCAGTTGCATCATCAGGGCAGCATCGGACGGCGTAGCAATCCCGCCGGCGGCGAAGTTTACTACTGGCAGCTTGCCGAGCCTGTGCACCTCGAGCACCAGATCGTAAGGAGCTCCCAAAGACTTGGCCTCAGCCATCAACTCGTCTACAGGCATACTCTGAATCCGGCGGATGCCGGCCCAGACCGCCCGCATGTGGCGTACGGCCTCAACAATGTTTCCTGTCCCGGCCTCGCCCTTGGTACGGATCATGGCCGCCCCTTCAGCAATGCGTCTCAGTGCCTCTCCGAGCTCCCGGCAGCCACAGACAAACGGGACATTAAAATCAAGCTTGTGGATGTGATGGCTCTCGTCGGCGGGCGTTAGGACCTCTGATTCATCAATATAGTCGACTCCCAGAGACTGGAGCACCTGGGCCTCCACGAAGTGTCCGATCCGGCACTTCGCCATGACGGGGATCGTAACCGCAGCCTTAATCTCCTCGATCAGCCTCGGGTCACTCATGCGGGCGACGCCCCCGGCTGCCCTGATGTCTGCGGGCACTCGCTCCAGGGCCATTACGGCGCAGGCGCCGGCCTCTTCGGCTATCCTGGCATGTTCCGCTGTCACCACATCCATGATGACCCCGCCTTTTAGCATCTGAGCCAGTCCCGTCTTGACTCTCCAGGTACTTTGTTCCATACCCGCCTCCATAAAGAACCTTATCGTCTTCTTACTAAACTTATTGTACAATCCTACCTCGCACTTGACAAGCTGATTGACGGGATGGTGCGCCCCTCAAAGTCTTGGGCTAGGATAGTTGTAGGTATGGGCTATGCGTCCGTGCCTCCCTTGACACGAGATGCTTCGGTCAATATACTTGGGACGCGCAATCAATGGCCCAGCCAATGATTGTGTGACCCAACGGACGTTGCCGTAGAGGATTGCGATGACTGAGCCAACCGTGTCCGCGCGTGAGTGCGCGAGCTTGTTCCTGCTGACAATTCCTAACGTCCTGCGTCGCATGGCCGAGGTCATGCGGCAGCAGAGGCCTGCCCGAGAAGACTCTCTCCATATGGGCCAGATTCACATCATGGGGTCCCTGTCGTCTCGGCCGTCTTCGCTCCGCGAGTTGGCGGCCGCTAGCCACGTTACGCCGTCGACCATGTCCCGCGCGGTTGACGTGCTCGTCCAGCGCGGTTGGGTGAACCGAGCGGAAGATCCCAGCGACCGGAGGCAAATTGTGCTCGAGCTAACCGGCGAAGGTCAGGTGGCCTGCAACGCGTTTCGTAAGCTAGCCCAGGAAGCCATGGCCCGTATCCTGGACCAGCTGAGCGACGAAGAACGTGGGAAGCTCTACCGCGGGCTCGAAGTGCTGTTGGGGTTACCGACGCAAGGGGGCACTGCATCCCCGGCCGCCTGCGCCGCTAAGAAAGTTGATCGCTCCGCCGCTCGACCGCCTCGGCGGCGCCCGGAGGATGCGCCAGACTCAGTGAGAAAGCGTCCATCCTGAATGGTTCAGGCTGGTGCGGAAATGAGGGCGCATGATTAAGCTGTTGCGGCTGATAAGGCCGTACCGCATCTCGATAGCTTTTGTATTGGTACTCGCCTTTTTGCAGTCTCTGGCGAACCTCTTCCTGCCGACCCTGATGGCGGATATCGTGGATTCCGGCATTGTAAAGGGCGATACAGCGTATATACTCCGAGTTGGCATCATTATGTTGCTGATTACCATCGGAGGCACGGTTTGTGCCGTAGCCGGAAGCTTCTTCTCCGCCAAAATCGCTATCGGATTCGGCAAGATCGTCCGCCACAAGATTTTCACTCACGTGGAGAACTTTTCCCTGCACGAGTTTGACACCTTTGGCACGGCGTCGCTTATCACTCGCACGACCAATGATACGACCCAGGTGCAGCAAGTCCTCGTTATGATACTCAACATGGTGATCACAGCACCGATGATGGCTGTTGGCGGGGTGATCCTGGCGTTCTCACAGGATGCCACCCTGGTATGGTTGCTCGTCGCGGTCATGCCCGTCGTGGTCGTCGTTTTCCTGCTCATCATCAAGCAGGCGGTCCCGCTCTTCCAAGTGATGCAAGTGAAGATCGACAAGCTCAATCTCGTGTTGGACGAAGGGCTTACCGGTGTGCGTGTCGTGCGGGCGTTCGATCGCAACGACTATGAGCACAGGCGCTTTGACGTGGCAAACCTCGACCTGACTGACACAGCCATCGCGGTCAACCGCATCGTCGCATTCTTGATGCCGGCGATGCTGCTAATAATGAACCTTACCAGCGTTGCTATTCTTTGGTTCGGTAGCATTAGAATCGATGCCGGGGACATGCAGATCGGCGCTCTTATTGCCTTCCTACAGTATGCTATGCTAATCCTCTTTTCCATGCTGATGGTCACGGTGATGTTTGTCATGCTGCCTCGCGCGGAGGCTTCCGCTGCCAGGATCAATGAAGTGCTGGATGTCGTTCCCGAAATCAAAGATCCGGAACAGCCCAGGCCTGCCGGCATGCAGAAGGGGTACGTGGAGTTCCAAAATGTGACCTTCAGCTATCCCGGAGCGGAGGAACCTGCCCTCTGTAATATCTCGTTCAGTGCCGGACCCGGTGAGGTCACGGCTATCATCGGTGGCACCGGCTCGGGCAAATCGACGCTGGTCAGCCTGATCCCACGCTTTTACGACGTCGGCGAGGGCCGCGTCCTGGTGGACGGGGTGGATGTGCGGGAGATGTCGCAGGCGGATTTGCGAGCAAGAATCGGCTTTGTGCCGCAGAAGGCGGTGCTGTTCTCTGGGACGATCGAGGAGAATATCCGCTATGGCAAGGAGGATGCGGCAAAGGAAGACGTGCAGCGCGCTGCCACAATCTCGCAGGCCATGGAATTCATCGACACGATGCCGCAAGGCTTCGAGTCGGTGATCTCCCAGGGAGGCACCAACGTCTCAGGCGGGCAGAAGCAGCGCTTGTCGATCGCCCGTGCACTGGCGAGGAGCCCTGAAATCTACGTGTTTGACGACAGCTTTTCGGCGCTTGATTTCACCACCGACGCCAGGCTGCGAGCAGCGCTGAAAAGGGAAACCATGGGAGCGACAGTGCTTATCGTGTCCCAGCGCGTCGGTACCGTCATGGATGCGGACCGCATTATCGTGCTGGATGAGGGGCGCATAGACGGCATCGGCAATCACCAAGAACTGATGGAAACATGCCTTGTTTACCGTGAGATTGTGTCGTCACAGCTTTCACTGGAGGAAACAGCATGAGTGCCCCCCCTTCAGCGCAAAGGCCTGGCGGGTCTGGCCAGGGAGGGATGCCTTTTGGCAGAGGGGCGTTCGGCGGCCATGGCATGCCGGTGCAAAAGGCCAAGAATTTTAGGGGCACCTTCATCAGGCTGCTTGGCTATTTCAAGCCGCAGCGTTATCAACTGCTGGCCGTCCTTCTGGCGGCGGTGATCGGCACGGCATTCAACGTCGTAGGACCGAAAATCCTGGGTCTGGCGACCACCAAGCTCTTTGAAGGCATTGTGCCGAAGATGCAGGGAGTGCCGGGCGCCGGGGTCGATTTCACCTATATCGCGCACATCTTGCTGATCTTGACCGGGTTGTACCTGATCAGTTCGCTGTTCCAATACGTCCAGCAATACTTGATGGTGAACGTGGCGCAGAAGACGGTGTACGTGATGCGCAAACAGGTGGAGGCCAAGTTTGAGCGCCTGCCCATCAAGTTCTACGATTCGCATACCCACGGAGAGGTCCTGAGCCGCGCCGTCAACGATATGGACAACATCAGCACGACGTTGCAGCAGAACCTCACGCAGCTGATTACCTCCGTCATCACCATTATCGGCATCATCGTATTGATGCTGACGATCAGCGTCCTGTTGACCGTCGTGGTGGTGTTCACTATCCCGCTTAGCCTGTTCCTCACTACCGTGATTGCAAAACGCTCGCAGACTTACTTCAAGGCGCAGCAAAAGGCGCTTGGGAAGCTTAATGGCCATGTGGAGGAGATGTTCACGGGCCATAAGATCGTTAAAGCCTTCGGACGCGAGGGGCAATCCGTCGCCACGTTTGGCGAGCTTAATGACGAATACTATAACGCGGGCTGGAGGGCGCAGTTCGTGTCAGGCATGATCATGCCGGTAATGGCGTTCGTGGGCAATTTGGGCTATGTCTTCGTAGCTGTCGTAGGTAGCACCCTGGTCACGCAACGGGCAATTACCATCGGGGATGTTCAGGCCTTTATCCAATATTCCAGGCAGTTCTTTCAGCCGATCGCCCAGCTAAGCATGATTGCCAATACCGTTCAATTGACAATAGCCTCAGCCGAGCGAGTCTTTGAATTGCTCGACGAGCCGGAAGAAGTTCCTGATGCACCTGACGCGCAGGCCATTGCCAACCCGCGGGGCGACGTGCAATTCGAGCACGTTAGGTTCGGCTATCAAGAGGGCGTTCCGCTAATGGAAGATATCAATATCGACGTCACCGCGGGACAGATGATCGCCATCGTCGGGCCGACCGGTGCGGGCAAGACTACGCTCGTCAACCTGCTGATGCGTTTCTACGACGTGGACGCCGGCAGCGTCATGGTGGACCGGGTGAACATCACACGGATCAAGCGCGGCCATCTGCGACGCATGTTCGGCATGGTACTCCAGGACACCTGGCTGTTTTCCGGAACGATTCGGGATAACATCGCGTACGGCCGCGAGGATGCCACAACGGAAGAAGTAGTACAGGCCTCCAGAGCGGCGCAGGCGGATCACTTTATCCGTACGTTGCCCGACAGCTACGATACCATCTTGAACCAGGAAGCGAGCAACATCTCGCAAGGACAAAAGCAGCTACTGACAATCGCTCGGGCCTTCCTGGCCGATCCGTCTATTCTCATACTCGACGAGGCCACCAGCAGCGTCGACACACGAACCGAAGTCCTCATTCAAAAGGCGATGGGCGAGCTGATGAAAGGCAGGACCAGCTTTGTGATTGCCCATCGGCTCTCCACGATTCGGGACGCGGATCTGATCCTGGTTATGAACCACGGCAGTTTCATCGAAAAGGGTACCCACGAAGAACTACTGGCGAAAGGTGGCTTCTATGCCGACCTGTATAACAGCCAGTTTACCGGCAAAGTTCCCGAAGATCTGGCGGTTTAACCGCTCCGCATCGTGTATCGCCTCAACCAAGTTGCTCCTTCGGCCACAGCCTTGATATAATGGCTTCAATTGTACGTGGAAAAAGCTCCTAGCTTGCGGCAGGGCGGGCCCATGGCTTCGCGATAGTTGCGATGCGGCTGGTGGCAACAGCAAAAAGGATGACGCATCAGGGATGAGACAGCTTCTCTCGGGCAATGAAGGCGTGGCCTTGGGGGCATACCACGCAGGTATTAAAGTTGCCGCAGCCTATCCCGGCACGCCAAGTACAGAGATACTCGAGGCCCTCGCGCATTTTCCGGACGTTTGTGCTGAGTGGTCTACGAACGAGAAGGTAGCCATGGAAGTGGCCCTCGGCGCCGCGGTCGGCGGCGTTCGGGCGCTGGTCTCGATGAAGCACGTTGGATTGAACGTGGCCGCGGACCCATTCTTCGGCGCTTCTGTCACAGGTGTCAATGGGGGCCTGGTGGTCATCTCGGCGGACGACCCCGGGATGCACAGCTCCCAGGGCGAGCAGGACAACCGGCACTACGCCCGGTCCGCAAAGGTGCCAATGCTGGAGCCCAGCGATAGCCAGGAGGCCTACGACCTCATGGCCGTGGCCTTCAACCTCAGCGAGGAATTCGATACCCCGGTTATGGTTAGGACGACGACACGGATATCTCACTGCAAGTCGATCGTCAACGTACCAGACGACATCGAACGCAACGTGCGCCCGCCGAGCTTCCACCGGGACCCGACCAAGTATGTGATGGTGCCGGGATATGCCCGGCCGCGGCACCGGGCCATGGAAGAGCGGATGCTGAAGCTGGCTTCGTACGCCGATACCTTTCCGTACAACCGGATAATAGCCGGTGAGCGTAGGCTCGGGGTTGTGGCCAGCGGAGTCGCTTTTCAGTATGCGCGGGAGGTCTTCCCGCAAGCCTCATTTCTCAAGCTTACCCTGACTTATCCTTTCCCGGCCAACCTGATCCGGAAATTCGCCTCGACCGTGGATAGAGTTATCGTGGTAGAGGAGCTGGACCCATTCCTGGAGGAAGCGATACGGGCATTGGGAATCACTGTTAGTGGAAAGGAATTCTTCCCGATAACCGGCGAGCTGAGTACCGAGGTTGTCGAGCAGGGCGCCCGTGCAGCCGGGCTCCTTCCTGTCGTTGCGGCCCCAGAGGATAGCCCGGCTGTTTCGCTTCCGGTAAGACCCCCTGTCTTGTGTCCTGGGTGCCCTCACGCGGCGTGCTCCTTCACGTTAAAGCGTCTGGGCTTCTACCGGTCGACGCCTTCGCTTGCCCTGACGGAAGGAGGGAAGCTCCCCTCGGCGATGCGGCCCGCAGGGCTTATCGTTACCAGCGATATCGGCTGCTATACGCTCGCAGTGTACCAGCCTCTCCTGGCGCTGGATACGTGCGTCTGTATGGGCGCCAGCATCGGCATGGCCCTGGGGATGGAGAAGGCCGGCGTGCCTAACACAATCGTTGCCGTGATCGGTGATTCCACGTTTCTGCATTCCGGCATCACCGCCTTGATTGACGTCGTATACAACAACGCCAGCACCACCGTCATAATCCTGGATAACGAGACGACTGCGATGACCGGCCACCAGGGCCATCCGGGCATGGGTGTGAACGCGCGTGGCGAGAAGGCTCCCCGGGTACGTCTTGAAAACCTGTGCCGCGGTATCGGTATCCGGGACCTGCACGTTGTGGACGCCTTTGATATGGCAGAGATCCAATCGATCGTCAAGGGCTGTGTTGGGCGCGATGAGCCTTCGGTTATCATCGTTCGTGGCGATTGTCCGCTGCACGTGCGTGCGCCCGGCGAGCCGCTGGCTGTGCGCCAGGAAGAGTGCGACGGCTGCAATACTTGCCTGCGCGTTGGCTGCCCGGCCCTGGTGAGGATAGGAAATAAGGTGAGCATCGACCCGACCATGTGCGTGGGAGGCAACTGCGACGTCTGCGCTCAGGCCTGCCCGCGAAAGGCCATAGTGCTAACGAGCCAGCTGGAGACAAGCCAATGAGAACGGCTCTCAACGTCCTGATGGTTGGTGTTGGCGGGCAGGGAACAGTCATGGCAAGTGACATTCTCTCAAATGCGGCCCTGGCCGAAGGGTTCGACGTCAAGAAGTCAGACGCCCTGGGCATGTCGCAGCGCGGTGGGAGTGTGGTCAGCCATGTCCGGATGGGTCCGGAGGTCTTCAGCCCGCTGGTCAAGGGAGGCGATGCCCATATCCTGCTGGGCTTCGAGAAGCTGGAGGCAGCTCGCTGGACATCGCATTTGAGGAGTGATGGACTGGCAGTAATCAATAACCAGGCCATTCCTCCATTCTCCGTGTCCAGTGGATCTGAGAAATACCCCTCTGATGAGGCAATTCTGGAGCTTCTGCACGCCAGAACACGGCACGTGCACCTGGTGGAGGGCGTGGAGCTGGCCCAGAAGGCGGGCAGCCCCAAGGCCCTGAACGCAGCGATGCTGGGATTTCTGTCGATATTCCTGGATGTCATAAGCAAGGAGGTCTGGGTGGAGTGCCTGGCAAAGGCAATACCCCCGAAGCTCCTGAATATGAATATGGCAGCCTTCGAGAACGGAAGGAATTCCGCAATGGATGCCCGGCAGCAAGCGGCCGGCTAGACTGAATACAGGTAAGGCGGGAAATGTACTGGAATAAAGAAGCCGAGACGATGCCACGGGAGAAGCTGGCCTGCGTGCAGCTCCAGCGTTTGAGGCAAACGGTAGCCTGGGCATACGCCAACGTGCCCTTTTACCGAAGCGCCCTGGACGGTAAAGGCGTCAAGCCAGAGGACATTCAGTCGCTGAGCGATGTTGCGCATCTCCCCTTCACCACCAAGCAGGACTTTCGTGATACCTATCCCTTCGGTTTGCTGGCGGTCCCGATAGAAGACGTCGTACGGATCCACGCTTCGAGCGGGACGACCGGCAAGCCCGTCACTGCGTATTATACCCGCAACGATGTTGAGACCTGGGCGCACCTGATGGCGCGGGTATTTACCGCTGGAGGTATTGGAAAGGGCGACCTTGTCCAGAATGCCTATGGATACGGCCTTTTCACCGGTGGGTTAGGCGCCCATGACGGTGCTCAGCTTATCGGGGCGGCCGTAGTCCCATCTTCGGTAGGCAACAGCCGGCGGCAGATACTGCTCATTGAGGACCTGGGGGTCACGGCCCTGGCATGTACGCCGTCTTACGCCCTTATCATCGGCGAGACCGCTCAGGAGCAAGGGGTGGACCTGCCCAGGACATCCAAGTTGAGGGTTGGGTTCTTTGGCGCCGAGCCCTGTTCCGAGCCCATGCGCAAGGAGATCGAAGCCTGCCTGGGACTCAAGGCGCTGGACATCTACGGACTGACGGAGATCCTTGGACCCGGTGTTGCTCATGAATGCCTCAATCAAAGGGGGCTTCACCTGGCGGAAGACAACTTCCTGGTCGAAGTGATTGACCCGGCAACCGGGCAGCCGGTGCTTCCGGGCGAGAGGGGAGAGCTGGTGCTCACGACCCTTGCCAAAGAGGCCATGCCTGTCCTCCGCTATCGGACCCGGGACATTGTAAGTCTCTATCCTGATGAGTGCGCCTGCGGCCGGACGTTCGTCAGAATGACCAAGATAACCGGACGTACGGACGACATGCTCATCGTCAGGGGTGTGAACGTGTTCCCATCCCAGATAGAAGACGCCCTGCTGCGTGTAGATGGCCTGGAACCCCATTATCAGATCGTGGTCGACCGAGACAGCCACCTGGATGACCTGGAGGTGCTGGTGGAAGTGTCAGAAGATATCTTCACTGACGAAATGTCCCAGATGGAGGGTCTGGAGTTAAAGGTCCGCGCCGAGCTGGAGAGCGTCCTCGGCATCTGGACCAGAGTACGCCTGGTGGAACCCGGGTCGCTGGAACGAAGCGAGGGTAAGGCCAAGCGGGTTATCGACCGGCGAGACCTTAACCTGAAAGGGAGCAGATGATGATAGCACCAGTTTCCCGGATCGAGCAGCTTTCTGTATTCATCGAAAACCGCCCCGGCCGGCTGGTGGACATGCTGAAGACGCTGGAGGACAACGACATCAATATTGATGCGCTGTCCCTGGCCGATGCTCCTGACTTCGGAATCGTCCGCCTGATCGTCTCGGATCCCCGCCTGGGAGCGGACGTGCTGCACGACGCCGGCTTTACAGCCCGAAGCACGCCCGTACTACGCGTGGAGGTACCTAACCGTCCGGGCGGGCTGGCCGATACCGTTGCCGCGCCGCTCGCGAGGGCCGGTCTTAACGTAGAGTATGTTTACGCCTTCATAAGCGGGACCGCGGACAGCGCTCTGGTCGTCGTCAAGGTCAGAGACCTCGAATTGGCGGAGAAGGCGCTGGCTCTTGGCTAGATACACGGTCGAGGTCTACGGCGCCGGGCTCGGGCGGTCCAGCCAGCGCCAGGTGGAGCTGGACCTGGACCCCGAGGTGACACTGGGCGACGTGCTCGCTGCTCTCAGCAGCCAGGCCCCGGCCCTGGCCGGACGTGTCCTCGGAGACGACGGGAGGAGCCTGAAGCCTCCATACGTTATGAATGTCAACGGTCTCGTCTTCGTGGATGACCTTAGCGTCAGACCCCACGATGGCGACCGTATTCTACTGATGGCGCCCCCGGCAGGAGGTTAGTGTGGACCAAGGCATCAGCCAGATTCTTCTGATTGATTTGACCAATCGCAAGTCGCAGACCGTGCCGCTGCATCCCGGTATCCAGCGGCAATTCCTGGGCGCAGTTGGCCTGGGCACGCGGCTGCTCCTGGACCATTGTCCGCCAGGGGCTGACCCATTTTCACCGGAGAACCCCCTGATCTTTGCTGCCAGTCCAATGGCGGCCACCCTCGTGCCAGGCGCCAGCAAACATGCTGTCGTGACCAAATCCCCCTTGACCGGCATGATTGGCGATTCGCTTTCTGGCAGTTTCTGGTCATCTGCCATGCGGCTGGCCGGCTACCAGGCCATAGTAATAACCGGCGCTGCCGAAGAGTTGACCTATCTATTTATCGATGACGGCCACATCTTCTTCCGTCCGGCGTCGCACCTGTCCGGAAAGGCTTGCTGGGATACCGAGCAGGCCGTGCGCAAGGAGCTCAGGGACGGCCGGGTAAGAGTGGCCGCCATAGGCCCGGCGGGTGAGAATCTCGTCCGCTATGCAGGCATCTTCAACGATGGTACCCGGCGTGCCGGCCGCAGCGGCGTGGGGGCGGTCATGGGCTCCAAGAAGCTGAAAGCCATAGCCATCCGCGGCACGCTGCCCGTGCATGTTGCCGATATCGACGCACTCGAGCAGGAGTGTTTACGGCTGTACCGTGTGACTCAGGAGCCCTTCACCGAGAAATACCGTGTCCTAGGGACACCGGCCAATGTGCTGACGTTGAACCGCCTGGGGGCCATGCCAGTCCGCAATTTCCAGCAGACCACCTTCCCGGGCGCCGAGGCGGTCAGCGGTGAGCTTCTGCACGAGCGCCACCTGGTGAAGGTGGCGGCCTGCTCTGGCTGCTCCGTGGGATGCGAGCACATCTATCACGGCGGGCAAGCCGGCCCCCACGGCACGAGGACCCGGGTTGATTACGAGACGCTGTTCGCCCTGGGGCCACTGTGCTACGTGGACGACCCCGCCTGGATTATCGAGGCTGCCGACCGGTGCGACCGGTACGGCCTGGACACCATCAGCACCGGCGTGACTATCGCCTGGGCCATGGAGTGTTTCGAGAAGGGCCTTCTCACAGCTGCCGATACCGGCGGACTGGAATTGACCTTCGGCAACGGCGCTGCAATGGCCGAAATGGTGGGCCGTATCGCCCGGCGCGAGGGTCTGGGAGACCTGCTGGCCGAAGGTACCAGACTCGCAGCAGATAAACTCGGTGGGGGCTCCGATCACTGGGCGATCCACTGCAAAGGGCTGGAGCTGCCCGGCTACGAGCCACGCAGTCTCAAGACTATGGCGCTTGGCTACGCTGTCGGTACCCGCGGTGGCTGCCACAACCGGTCTCCATCTTACGAGGTGGATATGTCCGCAAAGGTTGATCGCCTGAAGGCCGAAGCGGGCAGAGGCGCCTTGACCCGGGACCAGGAGGACTTCGCCGCCGTCCTGGATTCGCTGGCCCTCTGCAAGTTCCTCCGGAAGTGCTTCACCGATTTCTACAGCGAGACCGCGCGTATCTACGGGCTGGCTAAGGGCATCGAGCTTGACGCGCAGGAGTTGCGGCAGGCGGGCACACGGATCTGCAATGCCAAGAAGGCCTTCAACATCCAGCAGGGCTGGAGCAAGGCACTGGACTGGCATGCCCCGCGCATCATGGCCGAACCCATCCCGGATGGGCCGGCTGCCGGAGTGCGCCTGACGCCCGAAGAACTGCAACTCATGATTGATGACTACTACCAGTCTCGCGGCTGGACTGCCGAGGGGCTGATTCCGCGAGAGACGCTGGACGGACTGGGCCTGGCGGACCTGTGGCCGGGATTGGAAAGGACACAACATGCAACACAGCTTCGTTGACTGTGATCCGGAGGCCTGTTCCGGCTGCCAGCTCTGCGAGATTGCCTGCGCGGCCGTCAAAGAGAGATGCATAGACCTGGACATGGCTCGAATTCATCTGGTCAGACCGGAGCCGTCGCTGATGATGAGCGTTACCTGCCGTCTGTGCGAGAATGCCCCATGTGTTGTCGCCTGTCCCCGGCAGGCCCTGACCAACCACCCCGAAAATGGCACGATCGTCCTGGACAAGGCGCGATGTACAGGCTGCGGCTGGTGCATCGAGGCCTGTGACTTCGGCGCCATTGCCATGGACCGGCGCACGAAGACAGTGGTCATCTGTGATCTTTGCTCCGACCTGGAAGCCGGTCCCCGCTGCGTGGAGGCGTGCCCCAAGCGGGCTCTCGACCTGACGACGGCGGAAGGGGTGGCTCAGCGCCAGCGGAGCCGCGCTGTCAGGCTCCTGGCCCCTAAGGATGGATAGGTAGTTGGCCAAGGACTACGAAGACCTCAAGCGGCAGTTCGATGATTCCCCTTATGCCGCTTTTCTCGGAATGAAGCTTCTGGAACTCTCTCACGGTTACGCCAGGATTTGCATGGAAGCCGGTCCTCAGCACCATAATTGGGGCAGGATACCTCACGGAGGACTGATCCTTTCGCTGGCCGACCACGCCTTCGGTTGCGCCATGAACTCCATGGAGGGCAACTACGTCGGCGTCCAGTTCAGCGTCAGCTTCACGGGTACTCCCCAAAGCGAAGCCGAGACGCTCGTCAGTGAGGCCCGGGTCGTGCACCCCGGCAAGAGCCTTGGCGTGGCCGAGATCACCGTCCAGGACTCGTGCGGCCGGATCCTCGCCAAGGCGGTAGGAACGGCGATGGCTAAGGGCAGAAAAGGCTAATCCGCGACGTCCATCCGGGACACGTCACCCGGGCTGGCCGACAGAGGAGGTCTTGCGATGGTAGTAGCATACATCCCAATCGTGCGGGAGAAGTACTCGGACCAGCTTCCGTATCAGTGGACCGTCAACGAGACGGCGCCGTGGAAACCCTTCGAGAAAGATCTCGCCGGCTGCCGGGTGGCGCTGATAAGCACGGCGGGCGTCTATATTAAGGGTCAGCAGGCGCCCTTCGGCAGAGTGAAGAACGACCTTACCTTTCGCGAGATACCCAAGGACGTCGATGTACGGACGCTCGCAATCTCACACAACTTCGCCCAACCGGACGCCGAAGAGGACATCAACTGCACGTTTCCCATCGAGCGGATGCGGGAGCTGGAGCAGGAGGGGTTCATCGGAGAGCTGGCGCCAACGGCCTATACCTGCATGGGGCGTATCTTCATGCGCAGCAAGCTCAACAACGAGATGGCGCCGTGGTTGATTGGCAGGCTGCGAGATGAGAGGGTGGACGCTGCGCTGCTCATCCCGGTCTGACCATTGTGCCATCAGTCCGTGGGACTGTTAGCGAGAGCAATTGAACAGGTGGGCATCCCGACGACCTCGATTACGTCGGCGCTGGACATTACCCGCCTGGTCAGGCCACCGAGAGCGGTGTTCCTCAACTTCCCCCTGGGTCACCAGGCGGGCAAGAAGTTCGAGCCCGAGCTACAGAAAGATATCCTCAGGGACGCCCTAGACGCCCTGGCCACGATCAAAGAGCCGGGCACCATCCTGGAGCTGCCCTACCGCTGGTCAGACGACGACACCTGGGAGGAGCACGTCACGATAGAAGAGTCGGAAGAAGCGCCCTAGAACGTTCGCAGCCACGGCTTTACGCTATACGGTGCGCCGGCCAGCACCAGCGGGTCGCGGCGCGCTGTCTCCTCCGCCTGCTCAATCGACGGCAGGCTCAGCAGGTACATCCCCCCGGGACCACCGGGAAACGGCCCGGCGATAAGCATGCATCCCCTGGAGCGAAGGTCCCTCAGGAATGCGAAATGGTCCTTGACAACGCTCTCGTCCCTGCCTCCGGGCCGGTCTCCGACCAGCACCATGAACAGGGGGTGGCTGGTAGGGCGCTCGGTTCCCACCAGCTTGGCCCCGTCGATCGTCCCGTAGGTGCCCTTCTCCAGCATGAAGAAGGGACGAAGCCGGAAATACTGCTCGTTCGGAGTCCCTTCAAGGCACTCGGCATCGATGCTTGCCGCGACGATCTTCCCGAAGATAACGACTTCCTGATCGAACTGCTTGATGCTGTCGAGACGGCATTCCAGGTGAGCGCGGCAGTCTTCCACGATAGGCGCCTTGACGGCCTGTGCCGGGACTAGCGTCAGCCCGGAGCGCCTCAATCGCTCGGCGCCGTGGCTTTCGGCCAGCGACCAGGTCTGCTCAGCGATCGGCTCCCCCGGTACATTGACCACGAATTCACCGCTGGCGGTGATGTTCTGGTAAGTGGCGTGCCCGGTGTTGCAGCCGAAGGCGACTATCGGCCCGGAAAGGGCGGCCATGGTTACCCAGCTCTTCGGCGCTACGTTGGGCTCCCCATCTGCACCCACGGTAGAGACAAGAATAACCTGCCCGTGCAAAACCGACGGCTGCCAGGTCCTCTTGTCCGGCTCAAAGGCTACCTTGCGTCCCATGTATGCTCCTGTCTGGCGGTGCTCGTTGGACTCCTGGGCGGGCACCGCCCCGTTTGTGACGATCTGGGGCTAAGATAACACATGCGATGGCAACCGGCAACGCGCTTCGCCGACACGGGCTGCGTCGGGGGTGCTTCGCCCAACCGCTTGACGCTTGACCCGGCAGCTTGCTCTAATGTATTATTCGGGCAACCGGGCGGGCATATCGGTGTATGGAAGATATTCCAAGATTCAGGATTATTCTGACAGCGGTACTCTCGGTTGCTCTGATAGCAGGTATCGGCCTCACGGTCGCAAGGATGCCCCGGCAGAATGGCGGGCTGGTGATCGTCCAACCGACACCCGTTGCCGCCACAGCGGCTCAGAAGGATATCAAGGTCTATGTGAGCGGAGCCGTGGCCAGGGGCGGGGTCTATACCATGCAGGACGGGCAGCGTATCGAGGACGCTCTGGCGGCTGCCGGGGGTGCATCTGCCAATGCCGACCTCTCCCGCCTCAACCTGGCTGGGAAGGTGCGGGATGAGATGCAGGTGAATGTTCCCCTGCTGAGCGAGGGTGTAGCCCAGGTTTCCCCGGCCGGGGATTCCCGGATCGATATCAATACTGCTGCGGCAGCAGTTCTGGACACCCTTCCGGATATAGGTCCGGCTACTGCGCAGAAGATAATCATCTACCGTGAGAAGAACGGACCCTTCAAGCGGATTGAAGAGCTGGCCGAGCTTAAACTGGTCGGCCAATCAACTTACACGAAGATAAAGGACCTGATTACAACCAGGTAGTACATGACGACGGATGGGTGATTTGTCACTGCGGGCTTGGAGCACATCGGTCATTGCGAGAAACGAAGCAATGAAGAATAGCTTTTGTGATGTAGTAGTGAGGCCTGGACTGGGACTGTGAGATAGGATTTATGGCGCGGATGTTGGGTGGCAGATGGGTTCCTCAGGGTATCCTTATGGTTTCGATTATTGCCGGTCTTTTGCTCTTCTTTGAGCCATTCGGTCCGACCATACCAGTCCAGGCAGGTAGTGCGCCCGTCGACGTGGGAGAAGCGGAATCCCAGCTCAGCAGGCAGACGGCGCCCAATGAAGGCGCCGGGACAGTACACCCCGCCGGAGCTCTCAGAGTGGCCAGCTTCTTGCCCTTCCTCAGTAAACAAGAAGCTCAGCTCGTTGCATGCCGGCTAACCGGCGAGAGCTATGGCGAGCTGGACGTGATTGCCCCTCCAACGGACCGGCCAGCCGACCAGCATGCCGACCTGAATCTGGGGCTGCGAGGCTACGCCCAGACTATAGCTACTCAGTCGCTCGTGAGTTACAACGGCTACAGCGATAGCTCGGCCCCTCAGTTGTCCGGCCTCTTTAGCGACAATCGGAGGCCGGCCTTTCGCACCCTATACCGGGTGTACGATTGGAATTGGGACTGCAACTGCCGTGGCAATCTCATTACCACCTGGCCGGTTACCCTCGCCGGCCTGGCGGTCACCCCCGGTGAGCTAATTCGCGTTCCCGATTCAGGCTACAGCATCGGCAGTGGCTATGAAGTGCTGGTGCTCTATGCAAGCACGAATCGAGTTACTCTAAAGTATACGCGGACCGATAACGTAGTATCAGGATACACGCTGCAGATCGAAAACATCTGCGTGGACCCGAACCTACTGGCCCACTACCAGTCCTGGAATGCCGCCGGAAGGGGGCATCTTCCGGCTCTGAGGCCCGGCCAGGCGGTTGGCCGTGCCACCGGAAACGAGATCGGCGTAGCGATTCGGGACACGGGATCATTCATGGACCCAAGGTCCCGGAACGACTGGTGGATAGGCTGGTAGTCAGGTAAATATTAGGTAAAAGCCTTCGATGTAAGCGCATCGCGACGATTGCGGGCGGCGCTCCCTCATCTTGACTGCCTCTATACTCTACGCTATCATTCCCTCATCCTCAGGGCGCAATTTCATCATGGAAGCAGTATCATGCCAGGTCCGCAACAGCCCTGCGGGAAATCTTAACCGGCCAGGGCCGCTTTCAGTCAGCCATAGCACCCTACAGGAGAGGACGCAGGACTATGTTTGGACTCACCTCGGCAAGGTTATTCCTGGTTGCCCTTACCGCACTGCTGCTCGTCAGCCTGGTCGTCTTCTTGCCAGCCAGCAGTGCAGGCGTTGCGGTGCACGCCAGTAATGAGGTGGCCCCCGGGGCGCGGGCGCTGCCGGCTACGCTACCGGCGGTATCCCTCAGCACGGTGGGTTTTCTGCCTCATCTCCAGAGGGCCTACAACTCCACCGCCGCTTGTCAGGCTGCAGGGGAGACCTACAATACGCTGTCCGTCAATCCGCCTTCAACCGACCGTGCGGCGGAGCAACATGCTGACTTGAATCTGGCCCTCCGCGGTTACCAGGGTGTAACGGCGGATAAGTCGCTGGTTGTTTACGGCGGAAGCTCAGACCCGAAGAATCCTCCTCAGTTGCCGGGCCTGTTTGCTGACAACCGCACGGCGACGGTAGGCAGCCTCTCGCAGATCTATGACTGGAACTGGACCAGCAATTCCCGCGGCAGTCTGCTGAACGTCTGGGAGGCAACGCTGGCGGGATTGAACGTTACCCCAGGAGAGACCATCTACGTGCCGGCTTCCGGATATGATGTAGGCAGTGGCTACCAGGCGCTGGTGCTCTATGCGAGCGACCAGCGGATCACTTTGAAGTACTCCAACGCGGACAATGTTGTTTCCGGTTACACGATTCACATCGAGAATATCTGCGTCGATCCGGGCCTGCTGAGTCTGTACGTGGCGTCTGACGCTGCCGGCCGGAGTGAGCTTCCCGCCCTCAACAGTGGCCAGGGGCTGGGGCGGGCACTGTCCAGCCAGATCGGAGTGGCTACCCGTAGCGATGGAGCCTTCCTGGACCCCCGGTCCAAGAACGATTGGTGGCGCGGGCGCTAGAAGCCTCTTAGCTCAAACCCTTTCCGGGAGGCGCCCCGGAGTTGAACGTACGTCCCCGATGACGCGCGGGCCTGGGGGCTAGCCGTGATCTTGACTCTCTTCTCGATTGCCTGGCTGGGCGGGATCTGGCTCGGAGCGGTGCTGCCTTTGCCCTGGGAGGGCATGGCGCTCGTCTGCGTCACTGTTGTCTCGCTGGGCTTGCTCTGGAAGAGGCCGGGTCTGCTGCTGGCCGGCGTCAGTCTGGCAGCCCTTCTCCTGGGCGATATTCGGTACCAATCATCCCTGCCCGCGGGCACGTCATCATTGGCTTCCTACTACGGGCGGGGCTCCGTCGAGGTTGCAGGCGAGCTAACGGCCGAGCCCGAGCTGCGCAATCGAACGTCTCACCTGCGCCTCGACGTGTCGGCCATTCGGGCGGAAGGCGAGTGGCAAGCGGCCTCCGGAACGGTCTTGCTGATCGGCCCCCGCTATCCCGAGCACGCCTACGGGGAACGCGTCCTGGCCACCGGGAGGCTCGAGGCCCCTGAGCCGTTCGAGGGGTTCGACTACCCTGGCTATCTGGCCCGCCAGGGGGTCTACTCCGTCATGACCTTCCCGAAGATACAGGTGGCGCAGCAGGGCGGGGGCCTGCCCGCGTGGGGCTGGCTGCTGAGCGCCAAGAGGCGGCTGGCCGATAATTTTGCGCGAGTGCTCCCCGAGCCGCAGGCTTCCCTCGCACAAGGCATGCTTCTGGGCATCCGATCGGCCATCCCCCAGGACCTGATGGACTCCTTCAGCCGCAGCGGGACGGCCCATATCATCGTTATATCCGGCCAGAATCTGACGCTGCTCGCCGGTTACGTGCTGAGCGGCGGACAGGCGCTCATCGGCCGGCGCAGGGCAGTCTGGCTCTCCCTCGCGTCGATCCTTCTGTATACACTGCTGGTTGGCGCTCAACCCCCCGTGGTCCGGGCCCTGATAATGTCCTCTATCTTCATCCTCGGCGCACACCTGGGCAGGCAGAGAGAGGCAAGCATCGGCCTGGCCCTGGCGGCGGCCCTGATGGCGGGGGTCCAGCCATCCCTGCTCTGGGACGTCAGCTTCCAACTGAGCTTTGGCGCCACCGCCGGACTGATATTCATTGCCCCGGTCCTTTACCGCGCCTTCGGACGGCTCTGGGGGTCGACCAACGCACAGCCGGCCAGTCCCGCCATCCGGATGCGCAAACCCGTGGTAGAAAGCCTCGCCGTGACCGTGGCCGCCACGGCGGCAATACTGCCTCTGCTTCTGATCAACTTCGAGCGTTTTTCGCTGGTAGCGCCCGTCGCCAATCTTCTGCTCTTGCCCGCCCTACCGGGCATCATGCTCACCGGGGCGCTGGCTGCCGGTCTCGGGTCTCTTCCCCTGGCCGGGCCAATCGCGGGATGGATCGCCTGGCCGTTCCTCACATACCTGACCTCGCTGGTGCGGTTCCTTGGCGACCTGCCCATAGCGTCGCTGGAAGTACCCGGGTTCGAGTTTGGCCTGGCGGTCGCATACTACTCCGCCTTGTGCCTTTGCCTTATATGGCGGCCCAGGAAGGGTGGGTCAGCCCGATGAAGAGGCTGGTCTTTTCTGCGCCGTTCATCGCGGTTTTGGCGGTCGCCTGTGTTCTGGCCTGGGCGGCCGTCCTCACGGCCCCCGACCAGGACCTGCACGTTACATTCATTGATGTCGGGGAAGGCGACGCGATACTCATCAGGACGGGCGGTTTCAAAGTGCTGGTAGATGGGGGACCGAGCCCGCAGGCAGTGACCGGCTATCTCGGTCAGGCCCTGCCCTTCTGGGACCGGTATATAGACCTGGTAGTGTCCACCCATCCCCACGACGACCACCTGATGGGCCTGATCGAGGTAGTGCGAAGGTATGAAGTAGGCGGTGTGCTTACGACACCTTACGAATATGACACCGGCGTCTACCGCGAGTGGCGCTCGGGGGTCAAGGAAAAGGCGTTGCCCTACGTCACAGCCAGGCTGGGCCAGGAAATACGCCTGGGCGGAGAGGCGACCCTTCACGTGCTCCATCCCGGCGACGGCCTCCTTCGCGGGACCGGCTCGGACCCCAACAACAACTCGGTGGTGCTCCGGCTGGTATCCGGCTCCTTCTCGGCGCTGCTGACCGGCGACATAGAGCGGGATGCTGAGAACGAGCTGCTGAGAGCGCAGCCGGAGATACGCAGCACGGTGCTAAAGGTCCCCCACCAGGGGGCAAGGACATCACTGGGCCAGCAGCTCCTCGAGGGGGTGCAACCTCGCCTGGCGATCCTATCTACCGGGAGGGATAACCCCTTTGGCCATCCGGCTCCGGAGACGCTCGACAGGCTCAAGGACACCGAAGTCTACCGGACCGATCTGGACGGGAATATCGAGATCGACTGGGACGGACAGAGCTACCGGGTGAAGGCAGGCCGCCGGACTCGCTGAAGCCATTGCGAAGCGCCAGAGGTTCCTTATGCCCCCCGGCCGGTATATAATTGGATGAGGAAACGAGGGGGGCAATTTGGACAGTATCACGCTCACTTCCCGGCCGGCCCTGGATCATCCGACGCTGGTCGCGGCCTTCGCTGGATGGCCGGACGCCGGGAGCGTTGCCACCATGGCAATTCGCTACGTCTGCGAAACCCTGGGCGCCCACCTCTTCGCTGAGATCCGTCCTGAGGAATTCTACGTCTTCACCGAGGTGCGCCCCCGGACTGCGGTGGGGGCAAACCCGTGGGAGCGACACATAACCTGGCCCTCCAACGAGCTGTATTTCTGGAAGGCGCTCGACGAGGGGCCTGATCTTGTCTTGCTATCGGGAACTGAGCCCAACCTGAAGTGGAGTACGTTTATCGGGTCCATTCTGGACCTCGCCGAGGACCTATCTGTGGAGAAGGTGGTCTCGTTGGGTGGCACCCTGGACAGCGTGCCTCACACCAGGGAGCCTCTTGTCAGCGGCGCCTCCAGCGATCAGGGCCTGCGCGAAGCGCTCAAGCTACTCTCCGTACGTCCTTCTGCCTATGAGGGACCGACCAGCATTCACTCCGCCCTGCTGGACGCCTGCAACCGCCGCGGGATTCCCAACGCGAGTCTCTGGGGGCACGGTCCGCTGTACCTGCAAGACACCCCTAATCCCCGCGTTTGCTATGCGCTGGTGCGCAGACTGGCGGCCTTGTTGGGCATTCCCCTGCAACTGGATACGCTGAGAGAGGCGGCGCATAACTTCGACCGCCAGGTGGACGAGGCCGTCGCCAAGAATTCCGAGCTCCAGGAGTATATCAGGCAACTGGAAGAGGTCTTGGACGAGAGCCAGGAGACCGGCGAGGACATGCCCAGCCCGGAGGCCGTGGTCAAGGACCTCGAGGACTTCCTGCGCAGGCGGGGCAAAGGGCACAAGAACGGCGGGGGGCGGGCCCCGGGCACGTGGGGAGGGTCTTTGCAAGCGCCCCGGGCCCCACCCCCCGCGTGCCCGT
>ORJL011313390.1_pt1 | contig 80120 bp, 60 predicted proteins | sample 1779941 | NCBI WGS metagenome assembly ORJL01 (sample SAMEA104232317, study PRJEB22302) | groundwater metagenome | biome: forest; feature: aquifer; material: groundwater | place: USA | collected 2011-08-07 | depth 5.8 m | reverse complement strand
TCTCGAACTCCTCCGCCACGTAGTACGTCTTGACGTACTGCGCGCCGAGTTCCGCGCAGATGCGGCACGCCAGCCGGAAGTATTTCGCGTCGCGCACCATCTCCTTGCCCACGGCGGTGACGCCCATCACCGGCATTCCGACGCGATAGCCCGCGTCCACCAGCCGCGTCATGTTGTGCACCGAGCGCGTCTCGAACTCTCCGCCAATGAAGACCTGGATGCCGACCCCCGCGGCGTTGAGGCGAACGGCGTCCTCCATGTCCATGGCGATCTCTTCGTTGGAGAGTTCCTTGAGGATGCTCGGCCCGCCGCTAGCGCGAAGCACCATCGGCTTCTGGCTGCTGGGGGGCACCATCGTGCGCAGCACGCCGCGCGTGCAGAAGAGCGCGTCGCAGTACGGCACCAGCGGCACGATGCTCAGGTCAATGCGCTCCAGCCCCGTCGTCGGCCCCTGGAAGTAGCCGTGATCCACCGCCAGCATCACGGCGCGCCCCGTCTCCGGGTTGAAGACGCGCGCCAGGCGGTTCTTCATCCCCCAGTCGTATGAGCCAGCCCCCTTGATGTAGAACCCCGGCGTCTCCTGCGGCACTCCGGCATGGTACTGCTTCTCCTTCGCGCTGAAGTCGGCTTCTGACATTTCGTCATTCTCCTCGTAGGACTATGCCTGTGGATACTCATTGCACAAGAAGTGAACCGGCTCGCAGTCCTCCTTGATTTGGGGGAAGCGACCGAGCGGCTCAAGGAAGAAGTTGTCGTTGTTGTCGTCGTTGACCTTGGAGACTTCGCCCGCGATGACCGTTCCACAGCCCGGCGCGGCCCAGAAGTCGTGGTAGATACGCGGCGGCAGCGTGACGGACTCGCCCGGCTTCAAAACAGCCTCTGTCCCCGCCGGCACGGTACGGACGACGCCGTCGAAAGAGACCGTGACGTCGCTGCCGGCGAGCCTGCCGTTTTCCGACTTGTTGTACAACCGAATGACCAGGTTCCCGCCGACGCGGTTGATGATGTCCTCCTGCTTGTCCACGTGATAGTGACACGGGGTCACCTGTCGCTCCCGCACAACGAGGATCTTCTCGCAGTAGGTCTTGGCCCGGAAGACTGGATCGCTCTTGTGGCCGTTGCGCACGGTGAAGATGACCAGGCCGGTCTTGTCGAAATCGCCTACGGCGAAGTCGGTCACATCCCAGCCGAGCATGCATTGCCGAATTTCGTCGCACTCATGGCCCTTCGTTTGCCACTCCGCAGGCGTCCAGTATGCGAACGGCGGCAGCGTTATCTCGTGCGCATGCAGCAGAGGCTTTGCCCCCTCAATCAGGGCGTTGATTTCAGAACGTTTCATGGTTTCTCCGTTTCTCTCAGCCCAAGTTAAGCCAGCAGTTCGCGGACCGCACTGGCGATCCTCTCCGGATCGGGACGATATGCCTCCTCCAACACCGGCGCGAAAGGCACAGGAATATCAGGCGAGGCAACGCGCCTCACCGGCGACATGAGACAGTCGCCGAATCGCTCCGTAATACCCGCCGCCAGCTCCGCGCCCACGCCGCCTGTCCTGGGTCCCTCTTCAACCACGACCACGCGTCTGGTCTTCTCCACAGATGCGCCGATCGTTTCGTAGTCGAACGGTGAGAGACTCCGCACGTCAATGACTTCGGCTTCGACGCCGGAGGCGGCGAGTATTTCGGCCGCCAGCTCCGCATAGTGCGCCATCAACAGCCAGCCAAGGATGGTCACATGTTTTCCTTCGCGGCGGATGGCCGCCTTGTCGAGCGGCACCAGATAGTCCTTATCCGGGACTTCGCTCGTGGCGTCCACGGCGCCGGCCTCCGCGCGCGCCCCCTTGGAACCGTAGAGCAGTTTGTGCTCGAAGATCAGGACCGGGTTGTCGTCCCGGACGGCTGCCTTGAGTATCCCCTTGGCGTCATAGGCCGTGGACACAGCCACTACTTTGATGCCGGGCACTCCGACGAAGAACCGCTCCACGTTCCGCGCGTGCTGGGCGCCTCGGCCCGTCGCCCCAACCGGCGCGCGCATGACCATCGGCACTTTGACCGTGCCGCCGGACATGTAGCGCAGCATCGAGGCGTTGCTGTGTATCTGATCCATGGCGCAGAAGAGGAAATCGCCGTACTGCACGTCGGCGATGGGGCGCATCCCCATGACAGCCGCTCCGATGGCCGCGCCGAAGAAGCCGGCCTCGGCGATCGGCGTATCTATGATACGGCCAGGGAACCTCTTTTCCAGTCCCAGCGTGACGGTGAACGCCCCGCCCCACCCGCCGGGCACGCCGATGTCTTCGCCAATGCAGAACACCGTCTCGTCGCGCTCCATCTCCTCCGCAATCCCCTCTCGCAGAGCTTCCGCTATGCTCAAGCGTCTCATCTCTTCTCCCACAGGCAATGCCTATGCATAGACATCCGTAGTCAAGTCCTTGCCGGTCGGCTTGGGCGCAGTTCGCCCGATTTCGACAGCTTCAGTGATCCTCCGCTCGACATCCTGGCGGATGCGCCGCAGGTCCTCTTCCGCAATGTCGCCTCGGGCCAAAAGCGCCTTGGGAAAGACCTTGAGCGGCTCCCGCTGCAGCCAGTGTTCGCGCTCCTCCTTCGGCTGGTAGTGGCACGGGTCGCGGCGGGAGTGGCCGGTGATGCGATAGGTTTCCAGTTCCAGAAGAACGGGGCCTTTCCCGGCGCGGCACGCCTCGACCGCGCGCTTGGCCGCCTCATAGACGGCCAAGACGTTGTTGCCGTCCACCGTCTCGCCGCGGATGCCGTATCCCGCCGCGCGGTCGGCGATGTGCGCGAGACGGGTGATCTTGTTGACACGCGTCGAGGCGCCGTAGAGGTTGTTCTCGCAAACGAAGACGACGGGCAAGTTCCATATGGCCGCCATGTTTACGGCCTCGTGGAAAGTTCCCTCCGACGTGGCGCCGTCGCCGAAGAAGCAGGCCGCGACCCGCGAAGTCCTCGTCATCTTGAACGCCAACGCCATGCCGGTAGCCAGCGGAATGCCGCCGCCGACGATGGCGATGGCGGGCAGCATCCCCTTCCCAATGTCGCCAACATGCATGGACCCGCCTTTCCCCTTGCAGCAACCCGTCACGCCGCCGAAGAGTTCGATCAGTAGTTCCTCGGGGGGCAGCCCTTTGGCCAGAGCGTGACCGTGCGGGCGGTGGGTGGAGGTGATGACGTCGTCTTCATTCAGCGCGGCACATACGCCGACGGCACATGCCTCCTGACCTTGGCACTGGTGTATTGTCCCCGGCATGACGCCTTCCAGGAAGAGAAACTTGACGCGCTCCTCAAACTCGCGAATGAGGCACATCCGCCCGTAAAGGGCGAGAAGAAATCCCCTGTCGTAATCCGACGCCGCCACGGAGCGGTGTTCGCCTGTCGTACCCATGATAGAGGCCTTCACAACGCTTCGATTTCCTTGACGACTTCACCGAGGAAGCCGCCGGCATACCTTCCACTGACGACGCGATGGTCCGCCGCGAGCGTCAGGGTCACACGAAGTTGCGTGATTATCTTGCCGTCCCGAACCGCGGGAACTGGAGCGACTCTTCCCACGCCAAGGATCGCGGCTTCAGGCGGATTGATGATGGGGATAAAGGATTCGACGCCGGCGACACCCAGATTCGTCACTGTTATGCTGCCGGGACGCAAGGCCTTCGCATCCGCGTCCCCTTCCCGAATGCGCTGTACCTGCGCACGAATCTCGCCGGAGACTTCTTCGGGAGTCTTCGTTGCGCTATTGACAATGGGGACGACGTACAGATCACCTTCGATGTCCACCGCAACGCCTACAGTGTCCGTATCACTCGGCACAAGACGGTCGTCCCGGAAGCGACACGCCATGCGTCCGTATCGCCGGAGGGCGCGGGCGGCGGCGCAAACGAAGAAGGCGTCCCAGGCCGGCCGCTCTCCGGTCGTTACATCGCGGCGCGCCGCCATCGGTTCCGCGTCGGCGCTCGTCTGGAGATAGAAGTGCGGGATGGTCTGCTTGGCCTGCTGCATACGATGCGCCATCTTGCGATGGGCGACGCCAAGGGGAATGCCTTCCGCCCTTTGCTCGTCACGCGTCTGCACGTTCCGCGCGGCCTCGCGGTTCCTGGCAAACATCCCGCGCGGGGTACGCGGTTTGGCCTGAACCGGCTGCGCGGCAAGTTGCGGCGCGGGCGTTGTTCTTGCTGGGGCAGGCGCCGCCCCGGCGTCGGATTCCGCACGGATGACGGCTATGACGTCGCCGGCAAGCACTTCGTCGCCGGGTTGAGCGCGAATCTCAGCCAACACGCCCGCCGTGTGCGACTCGATGTCCACGGTCGCCTTGTCGGTCTCGACCCGCAGAAGCGCCTCACCGCGCCGCACCGGGGCGCCCGTTGCGATCAACCATTCCACGACCTTGACCTCGGCTTCGGTCGTGGCCACATCCGGCATTTTCATTTCAACGTCCATTCACTTCTCCCTACGCCTTACCGCAGCATCCAAGCAGTTCAATACGTTCGAGAACGGCGTCTCGCACGGCTAGACGACCGGCAGTCATCACATCTTCGGAACCGCCCATCCCCAACAGCCTGTGAGGGTTGCCGCTGCTATTGGCCAGTGTCCTGCGCAGTTCGCCGAGGTAACGTTGTTTGAGATATGTTCCGTAACACACCTTGGTGACACCCGCCGCAACCGCGTCCTTGAGCGAATCATCCGGGATTCCGGTTCCGCCGTGAAGGTCGAGGTGGACGTCCGTGCGCCGCCGCAACGCTCGGAGCCGGCGAATGTCAAGGCCCTGCTGTCCTTGTACCATGACGTGTACGTTGCCAACGCTCACGGCCAGCACATCGATGCCTGTCGCTTCAACGAATGTGGCGGCAACGTCCGGGTCGGTCAAAGCGCCGTTCTCCGTGACACGCCCTGATGCACCGCAGGGCAATTCGCCGACCTCGGCCTCCATGATCGCACCGTTCTCATGAGCGAATCTGGCAAGATCCCGCGCGCGCCGCGCCGTTTCTTCGAGGGAGGCATGCGGATCATCCAGCATCACTTGGCTGAACCCCAGTTTCACGGCCTCGCGAATCCAGTCGTCCTGAGCGCATTCATTGAAGATGATCGCAACGGGCACGGAAGCCGATTCCGCCGCGGTCCGCAACAGCGCCGCGTAACACGGCAGACGTTCGTCTGCGCGGCGTTCAGGCGAACTGAGGAACTCACCGTTGACCCCGGTGATCACAGGTGAGCGCGTCTCCTCCGCCGCGTCGATCACGCCTTGGAGGGAATCAAGGTTCCAGCTTTCGAAATACCCGATCGCATATCCGCCCGTTCTGGCGTCGTTCAACAGTTCTATTGCCGGGTGGAGTGGCATAGTCGCTTATCCCTTTGCATCTTTGTCTTCTCCTGACTGCTGTGATGAGACGATCCGCCGTCGAACTCCAAGACTCCGCTCCCGTCTCACATACTCCCTGCTGTTACGGTTGCCTGCACAGAGCAAGCAGATCCCCGACGTCGGCGGTGGCCATGCAGACGATCGTGTCCGTCGCGCCGTAGTAGATCTTCACCTCTCCGGAGTCCTCGAGGATCATGCTCGTCGGGAAGATGACGTTGTTCCGGATGCCGCCGCTTATCTCGTAGTCGGCTTCGGGCGCCAGAAGCGGTTCCCTGCACAGCCCTTTGAGCTTTCGCGGGTCTGCAAGGTCCAGAAGCATCACGCCAGCGGAATAGCGTTCCCTCCAGACGGCGTCCCAGCCGTTCTTCCCTCGCGCCGGGTCGGTGTCCACGGCATGGAAGAGAACCAGCCAGCCGTCCGGAGTCTTCACAGGAGGGGCGCCTGGACCGATCTTGGCGTTGGCAAACGGAACGTCGGACACACAGAGGAGATGGTCCGAATTGCCCCAGAATCTGAGGTCAGGCGACTCGGAAAGCCAGATATCAAAATGCGATACGCAGTCATTAACCAGAACACCCATGTTCCAGAAGGGGCGCTCGAGGCGTACGAACCTATGGTTGATCTTCTCGGGGAAAAGCACGCCGTTGCGGTTGTCGGGCACGGACAGGCTGAGGATGTCGAACGTTTTGAAGTCGTCCGAGAGTGCGGCGACGCCTGCGCGCTGGCCGTGCGGGGTGCTCAGCGCGAAGGAGGCGTAGCAGCGGCCGTCTATCACCGTCAGACGAGGGTCATAGGCAACACCATCGCCTCTGTATTCGAAACAGGGTTCGGGTTCCACCTTCCAGTGAACGCCGTCGTCGCTGAAGGCAAGCCCGAAGCAACCTGTCCCGTCACGCCGCTGCTCCTCGAACGAACCGTAGTCGTTGCGAAAGACCATAACGTACCTTCCCCGGAACTTGATGACGCCGGGGTTGTAGACAAGGGCGGATTCGTACGGGACGTCCTTGTGGGACAATATCGGGTTGCTCGGACAACGCCGCACTTCCGGACGAGACGTCAGTTTTCCCACTGGCTGAATGATCATGCCTGCGTCTGCCTTTCTGCGTTCGTGGCGACCGCCTGTCGCGTCTTCTGTCTGCGTATCTCCTGGGCGGCACTGATCATCGCAAGGTAGTTCTCGGTTGGCACATAGTCGGGAATGGAGTTCCCCGACCCCAGCGCATAACCTTGAGCCTGAGCGCGGTATTGCGCACCGGCTCGGAGCACTTCTTCGTAGATGTATTCCGGGGTGTTCTGGCACAAGAAATTCAGGTCGAATCCGCCCAAGAGCGCGATGCGGCCGCCATAGTCTTCGATCCATCGGGAAAACGGGGCGATGGCGTCTTCGTTGGAGTGTTTGGCGTCAATCCCAGTCGCGATGACTTCATCCATGATCTCGAAGATGCAACCGCAGGAATGCCAGATGAACGGCTTGCCTGCGGCATGGATCAGGCCGATGATCCGACGATATTGAGGGAGGACGTGCTCGCGGAGGGTTCGCGGATTGGTGAGCAGGGAGCTCCGGAAGCCGAGATCGTCTCCGAACCTGCAGGCGGCGAAAGTGTCGCCGAAGCGGCGCAGGAACTCGGTCCAGATGCCCGCCATGAGGTCGCCGATCTTTCGATAGAGGTCGCGATAGAGTTCCGGATCGTCGGCCTGCATGAAAGGCAGGTATTCGAGACCAACGAGGTCTTCGCTGATCTCAAACAGCCCATTCCCAACGCCGCCGACGGCCTTCATGCCCCGCGGCATCGCGCGAGCCAGCGCCGCGAATCGTGGTTCGGCTTCCTTCCAGAAGGCGCGGGGGATGTCGTCCCAGGGGTAGGCTTCAAAATCAGAGCGGCTTTGGATGGGACCGGGTTTGCGGCCAAAGAGGGCGCCGTGATCGGGAAGGTTCGCGGTGATCCCCTCTTCGTACGGGATCACGTCATAGGTCATCTCCCGGAAGAATCGGCAGTAGTTGCGGCAGAACTCGTCGTGGTCCGCTGCGTCCCCTTGAAAGAGGTGAGCGAACCGAACGCCGATTACACGCTCCATGACGGTGGGACTGATGCTGTGTTCGTACAGCGGCAGGCGGGCGGGTCTGCGGTTGTGGAGCGCGCTGAGGAAATGCCTGTAGTCCGGCGTGAACTCCCCGCCGGTCCCCAATGTGGCGACAGTCATGGTTCATTGGCCTTTCTTTGCTCCTGCACGCCGAGCACGCTTGCCAAATCCGTTCGCAACTGCTCGGGGTCTTTGTACAGGATGGAAATGATGCCCAGCTCTCTGCTGGATCGGAGGTTCTCTTTATTGTCGTCAATGAAGAGGAGTTCGTCGCCACGCGCGTCAAAATCGCTCAGTACGCGTCGATAGATACCCACGGAAGGCTTCATCATGCCCATCTCGGTAGAGAGGTATGCTCTATGAAAGAGGCCGTATAGCCCTTTCCGCCGGTTGAGGTCTGCCACTTCGGGTTCGGTGTTGGTCAGGCATACTACGGTGTAGCGCGACTTCAGTTCCTCAATCACACCGCGTATGGTGGCGGGGATATAGCCGTTGTCCAACACTCGCGCTCTATATGCGTCGAGGTGTTCGTCCAACGCCTGCCGGGGAGTGACGGCCGTGATTCCCCCTTCGCAGAGGATCGCCGTGTAGAACTCCAGGAGAGTGCTGTCGCCGGTCGTTACCCGCTCGTGAAACACGGAGACGGCCCGTTCGTAATCGCTCTGCGGCACGGAGAGGAAATCCGCCACCTGGCGATGAATGGCGGAGGTCGCATCGGGAACCACGACGCCCCCCAGGTCGAAGGCGATCAAGCGTATGCGGTGCGACCGTTGCTTTATCTTACGCTGCATAGATGCAAGTCTCCCGGACGGCTTTGCCCATGGCGGCCACGTTTGATGCGTTGGCGCCGCCATCGATGGAGTTGGAACTGGACAGTATCCAGCCGCCGTGGCGCCCAACCTGCTCAAAGAGATGCCGGACTTCTCGCTCTATGTCCCGGGGCCCGCCGCGCGCTATGAGATTCATGTCGAGGTTTCCGGCGAGGACAACGCGGCTGCCATAGCGCTGCTTGACGGACCCGATATCCATGGTTCCGTACGGTTCGATCGGGTGAAGGGCGTTCATGCCCAGGCCGAGAAGATCCTCCATGATCGGCAACAGGTTTCCGTCGCTGTGGAAAACCCACGGGCAGCGGATCTCGGCAGCCAGACACCGGTAGCGCGGGAGGAACAGTTCCCTGAAGAGATCGGGAGAGACGAACGGCCCGTGGCCATACGCAACGTCCTCGCCTATCACAAGAAAATCCGGCTTGAGCCGCATCAGATTTCGGAGGTTTATGGCGGAGTAGTCCGCGAAGAAGTCCATGAGTCTGACGACCAGCGGCCGGTCCTCGTAGAGCATGTGGCAGAAGCGTTCGAACCCAAAGCTGTAAACGGTCTGTTCGACGAGGAAATGAGTCTCCAGAAAGGATGCGATGCCTGCTTTGCGGCATTTCCGAATCAGTATCTCCCCGCACGAGTAATCGCGCGTGGCGATGTCCGGCAGCCTCCTGGATTCCCGTTCGAGGTCTTCGAGGGACTTGACCAGCCCGTCCCCTTCGAATCCGGTTGCGTGCTTTCCCGGCCCGGCCAGCGTAGGGAGCCAGTATTTGCAGGCGACCGCATCCAGCCCGGTGGACTTTGCCAGTTCCAGCCAACGGTCCACTTCGGCTTCGTATTCCGCCAGATCGTCCATGGGAAAGAAGCCGGACGGCTCGCCGCGGAACTGTCTGCCCGTGATACGGCCGGCGACGGCGGTGTGGAAGCTGATTTCGATCCATGGTACGCGGTCCGGCACGCCACCGTTCAATACAGTCAGAAGCCGTTCCCGCGAGTTCATACGCCTTTCTGCAGTCACGTTAGTTCCTTTCATTGGAGAAGAACCGGACCGCTGGCTCGTGAGACGGCGAGGCCCTCATACGCTTCCTCGTAGGCGGTATCCAGCATGGCCACGACGTTCTCCGGCGGCACGTCGCCCATGATGTTGTGAACTTGATTGAACACAAAGCCTCCACCGCGCCTGAAAACGCGAGCGAGTTTGCGGACGTTCCTGGCCACGTCTTGCGGTGTCGCCGCGCCGAGAACGTTCTGCGTGTCGCAGCCGCCTCCCCAGAAGATGATCCGGTCGCCATACTTGCGCTTCAGTTCCGACGGCTCCATGTTGGAGGCCGATACCTGGACAGGGTTAATCACGTCAATCCCCGCCTCAATGAGCAGGGGGATCAGAGGTTCGATGGACCCGCAATTGTGCAGGAAGACCCGGATGTCGCTGTTGGTGTGAACAAACTCGCAGAACCGCCGGTAATAGGGGATGCAGAACTCCTCGACGTAACGGGGGTTGCACAGCGGTCCGCTCTGGCCGCCCATATCGTCGGCCAGCGAGACCAACTGGACGTAAGCGCCAAACGAATCAATGATCTTTCCCATCCGGCGTATGTAGTCGTCCAAGCTCTTCCTGCGGGCCTCGTGCAACGATTCCGGGGTATCATGGGCAAGGAGGGCATCCGTCAAGGACCCTCCGCCAAAGCCGCCGAATCCCAGTCCGTGACTATAGCCGACCAGGTTGGTGGCATAGTCGGTCTCTTTGAAGATGCGTTCGGCCGCGCACGCGTAGAGGGCCACGCGGTCGTCTTCCGAACCCATCCCCCAGTCACTCAGCCATGCGCCATCAAAGTAGAATCCTCCGAGCGGCATGCGCATCTCGGCATCCCCCTTGCGGATCACCCAACTCCCATCGGACGTTCTCGTCGGATGGGCCTCAGCCGGCACGGTGAACCGATATTCCCCTCTAGGGTTCCAGCGGCTGGTTCGCTCGAAAGGCGGCTCCAGGAGGATGCAGTCACAGTGGAAGCGTTCCAGCACGTCGCGATCAACGTAGGCGAGGCCCTGCACCATGTCCGGCATCCATATGTTTTCGGTGGAGAGGCCGAGGTGTTCGCGCAGGTTCCAGTAGGCAAAGGCCGAAATCCCCGTGGACATGTGGCTGCCGAGGTCTATGGGAAAGCGGTCCACCGGGTGCCGGTTGAGCGTGCAAATGACACGCTCTCTGGAGGTCATGGTTTCTTGTGTGTTCATCTCAATGCCTGTGCAAGAGGGCGGTCAGGGCGCGAGCGCTAGCTTCACGACACGCTGGTTGCCCGTGTCGGCCACAACAGCGCGGTTCCCCTGAAGGCTCACGAGGCCGGGTCTATCAAGGTGCAGCAAGTCGCCGCCTGCGCGGTCCGTTTCCCCGAACTGGGCCAGGACTGTCTGACTTGTCCAGTCCACGTAGATGAGTCGGTGTCGTTCCGTGTCGCTTACCAGCAGGTTCGCCCCGTCCGCGGCGAAGCGAATGTCTTTTCCGAAACGGTCCGCGGGCTTTTCGCCCCAGTGATCGAATTGCCATTCCACGCGGTAAGCGGCTTCGCCTGGTTTGAGCATCAGGACACATCCCGAGTCCGCCACAAGCAGGCGACCGTCCCGCAGCGCAACGATATCCGTCGGCGCTTTTAGCGGAGGCCCTTCAATGGACACGCACCGCCATGTGTTCGGATCAGGGAACATTGTGGACGGCTGGAAGTCGGCTCGCCAAACCTGTTTCTCTCCGGCATCGGTGACGAAGATCGACGGAACGCCTGTCGAGGGCGCCAACTGAACGGAGAGACCCACCGGCTTCTTGACGGGCACGGGTTCCGTGGAGCGCGCGGGTTCACCGAAACCACCGGGGCGCGGGCTGAAGACCATGGCGCGGATTCCGTCAGAGCGGTCTTCTGTCAGATTGCTCAGACGGCATGAGGCGCCGAGCGCAGAGAAGCGTTCGCCGTCAAAGACCCCTGGTGTGATCGCAATGTGCATATCCGCCTTGCGCGGCGGGGCGGAGGCCGCATCGTCCCACTGCCACCAGAGCGTACTCCAGGCGGTAGAGATGGCCACGTTCCCGTCGGTTGACAACCCGAGACCGCTGATGACCGGGAGCGCTCCGATGCGACGGACCAGCTGCAGCCTTCTCTCGGCCCGGTCCCAGACAGCACAGTACACGGCCTCCGGATTTGCCGTGGCGATCAACAACGGAACCCTTTCTCCCTCCCCGGATTCCGCCTGTCCGATGCCGAGGACTTGCGTCGGATAGGTCAGCTCGTGACACCAGCGGAGGACCTGGCCAGGATCGCCGGCTCCGTTCATATCCAGCCGCGCGAGGAAGCCGTACCATGCCGAATCCCACAACGCGCCAGCGGCCACGGAAAGAACGCCCCGGAATTGAATGGGAATGGCCGGCGCCTTGGTGCATGGGACCGGGAAGCCGGGCGCCAGCGCGCCATCGGACTGATAGGCCATGATCTGGTACTCGGGACCGGCCGGCAGCTCCGCCAACAGGCCGACGTATATTCTTCTGCGTGAGGAATCCACGGCGATGCCACTGGGGTACGCGCCCTCACACCGGAACGCTTCCGCAACCGTGCCCGATTTCGGGTCAAGCAGATAGACCGCGGCCCGGTCCTTCGGCTGTTCTTCCGCGGGCACGGTGACCAGGACCAGCTTCCCGTCCAGCGGCTCAGCCGCCATGCGGTACGGGTAGTCCGGCCGTTTCCGAAGCGGCAGCTTCAGTGATGCCAGGCCGGCCCTTGCGCCGGTTTTCATAGGCAGCGAGTAGAGTTGATCGTCGTTCGGCTTCTGGTGCGCGAAGAAGTAGAGCGTGTTGTCGAGCACCGCAAATGTCCAGCTGTGAACCAAGCTGCCGGCCGGCTCGACGGGAAAGGACTCGACGAGGCGTCCGTCAAGGCTGATGCGGTTGATGCGGTCACCTCCACTGACATATATCGTCCCATCAGCGTCCATCGCCATGCCGGTCGCGCAGCGGTTGTTCACATGGCTGACTTCCTCGCCCATGTCAAAACGGCCGACATGCACAAGCCCGCTTCCTTCGCTTCCGCTGTTGCCTAATACTCCCGCGGCGCTCCAGGTCGCCCCATCGGAGCACGGGGCGAAGGCAAGCAGCGCCATTGCCACTATCCAACCATACCATCGCATAGAGCATCTCCCTCTATTTGACCAGCAGGACGGCCCATTTCTGTAGCGCCAGTCGGGCCTCGCTGGGCAGGTCGTTGACGATAGCCGTGTCCTTATTCGCGTAATAGGCGCGAAGGATGGTGTGGCTTCCGCCTTCATTGGAGAAGAGGACGCCGAGATCCCCCTTCGTCACCAGGCCCGCCTTGGGAGCGAACCCCAAGTCCTTCAATGGTACGGACGCTTCCAAAGTGTACCCGCTGGCGCGCCGGCGGACCGCCACTTTCGCGCCAGCGATCACGTCGACCCGGTCAAACTGAAGCGCCCCGGTCGGCGATCCGAAAGTTCTGGGATTCTTCGGCATCCCTTTCCCGACGATGGGTTCATACAGGACGCAGCCGCCCTTGCCCTCGGACTCAAAGAACGACAGACGCATGTCGCCCGCTTCCGGCTCGGTGCGTTTGGGATCGGCTTTCGGGTTTGCGGCGAGCATCAGATCGCACACGTCGCCCGTCTTGAACGCCAGCACCGGATCGCCCAGGGCGTTCTTCATAGGTGAATCGTCCTGAACGTCGAAGGCGATATAGAGCCGTTCATCGTTACAGGCCAGCGCCGCCCGGGCGGTTCGTACGGCGCCGGCTTCGATGGTGACGCCCTGACCCATGTCCCAATCGGCGAGGTCGCCGTCCACAGTCTTGCCTTTGGCGTACGTCATCTGTATCGGCGGCAGTTCGGACACAGCGCCCCGTTTCTTCATCCCGGCGACCAGCGCCTTGTCATGGTCGGCTGGTGTGATGACCAGCAGGAGCTCGGCGGTGCGGATAGTGTCCAGTCCGGTCACCTCCCATAGGCGGGAATCCGTGTCGCCGGCCATAAGATAAACCTTGCCGGTGTCCTTATTGCGGAAGAAGTGCCCCGAGAAATTCTCCGGCCAGACGACGATCTCATCGGCTTTGGGGCCATAGCGATTGTCCTTGCACAAGGAGGCAACCCAGAGTCCCTGGTCGCTCAGGAGGTTGAACTGTCCGAAGTAGCCGTTGACGGCGACGAGGGTGGTCCCGTTGTCCAGGGCGGCGTGGCCGATGAACTTGAGTGCGCCGACCACGTCGCCGGGCCGGGCGAGGGGCGACTCGATGCCGAACCCTATCCATGCGCGGCGGTAAGCCCACAAGCGCCGGCCGTCCATGGTGTAGCGGGACACGGCAGACCATTCGTTTCCCTGGCCGGTCTGGATATCTCCCCCCTTCTGTTCGAGAATGTAAACGCTGTTGCCGCACGGCATGACGCTGCTGATCCGGTCTCCAAGCGCGGTGAACAGAGGCTTCTGGCGGCTCGGAGGAGGGTAGGCTGGAACGTCTCCGGGCAGCCATTTCTCGACGGGTATGCGCCAGATATCGCCGGTGTAGTCGGTGGCATCCCAGATGGCGAGGGAATCGTCCACCCACGCGCCCCAGACGAGTCCCCAGCGGGGCTGAAATGGTTCAATGACGAGTTCCGGCGGCTGAGCGATGCCGTCGTCGTTCTGGTCAACCCAGGTGAAGCCATACTGTGCCGCGTCCTGCCAGAATTTTCCACGAATGGTCTCCGGCAGGTCCGACTTGGCGAATCCGAGAAGTCCGAGCGAGCTTCCTTCGCCTGCGGCGGCAACGGGTTGGGCCGCCATGTCACTGCCAAGCCGATACACGACCAGGCAACGGCGTCCGGCGTGAACGAGGTAGTCCTTTCCGCGGGTGTGACAAAACTTCAGCGCGCGGCCCATAAAGTTGTCGTCGTCATGCGAGAAGCCCATCCCCTGCATCCGCGGCCGGACTAGGGTGGCCAGTGTCGCGACCTGTCCAGTCTCATAGTTTACGTTGAACAGCGTGTCGTGGACATTGACGTGACTGGGGTTGGCCGGGTCGGCCTCCCCCCCCACGGCGTAGCCGCCGGGACCCATGAGGTCTGCCAGGAGTTTGCCGTCGCGCGACCAGACGCTCACGCGGCGCGGTGTATTGTCATGTTCGGCCACCCATATCTTGCCGTCAGCGTCCACGGTGATGCCGGAGGGGCGGAGCATCCCGTTCGGATCATACCGGCCCACCCACGGGCGGCCCCCCGGTTTGCCGATCGCACCGACAGGCTTGCCGTTTGCGTCGAACACCTTCACCTGCATCGCAGCGCCGCAGTCGGTCACATAGACACGTCCCTCCGCGTCCAGCGCCACGCCCCATGGCCGGTCAAGCCCCTCCGTGATAAACGGCGTCGTCTCGCCCTTGTCGAGGTTGATCCGCACGACGCGACGATTGCTGACGGCCAGGACCTGTCCATCGCGGGTCGCTGCCAAGCCCACCGGGCGCGGCGTGGCGATTTCCTTGACCTTCTGCCCGGTGCGCCAGTTGAAGACAACTATCTTGTTCTCCAGGTACAGCGCGGCGTACAGCAAGTCCCCGGAAACCGCGATCCCCAGCAGGTTCTGCCCGCTGAACGGTTGCGCTTCTTGGGGACCGAAATCGTGATCGAGCTCCCGCTCATAGAATCGCTTGACCGGGATCCACGGGTGGAACTGGCTTGGCCGGTCGTCGTGAGTGCGCATGTCCGTGGGCTTGAGCGACTCCTCCCAGCGGCTCACCACGATCGCCCGGCCGCCGAACGGGAAGTTCAGGGGTCTCCCCGATGCGGCGTCCCACAGGATGACGGCGGCGGAATAGGGACCTTTCGTGGTCTGGCCCCAGAGGATGCCGTCCTGGGCGGCGAATACCTGCTGGCCGTCCGTCGCCAGGGCCGTGGTGCAGACGCCGTAGTCGCCCGCGTGGCGCTGGCCCCACAGCCTCTGCGCCTTGCTGTCCGACACCAGTTTCTTGTCCACGGCGATAACGGCGCGTCCCGCTTCGCCAAGGGTCCATCCCAGGTAGACCCGCTGGCCATCGGACGCCGCGGCAATGGCCGGCCCGTGGTCTCCGCCCCAGGCGCCGCGGCCGCCGTCGGTCTCCCAGGGGGGATTGCCGGCGGTATGTACGCTCGCCACCCACCTCTGACCGATGCCCCGGTGGGTCAGCATCCGGACGGTGTAGTCTCCCGCCGGGAGCGGATTGCCCAGGTCATCCAAGCCGTCCCAACTCAGGGAGACCTTATCGCCGGTGTTGTTTTCGCCGCGCGCCATGGCCGGCAGAGTTCGAACGAGACTGCCGTTGCCGTCGAACACGCCCATGCTGACCGCCTTGGCTCCGGCGTCCGGCAAGGGAAGCGTCGCCGTCAAGGCGGGGAGTTCCTTGCCGCCCACAGCGGACTGCCTGGCGGGCGTCAGATTGCCCTTGGCGGCAAAGATGGCCCGACCCCATGTCGTACAATCCTGATACGGAAAACCAATCACGCGTACAACGTCGTGAAGGCTGCACACCTGCTTGTCCCCGGCGGCGTCGCTCCACAACGGCTGAACCGTCATGGCGATCTCGTCGCCCCCTTTCGGCGGAGTGTCCTTGCCGCCGAGCCTCTGCCACGGGAGCTTCCCCTCCAGAGTGTATCCTTTGCCGTCATCGTCAACCCGAAAGGCCAGGCCGGATTCCCCGCCGACGTAAACCTTGCTGCCGTGGAAGTCCATGCCGTGGAATATCTGGAGGACAGGCTGCTTGTCGGGAGTGAAGTACCACATGGTGATGTGGCAGATGGAGTCGGCGGACGATGCCTGAAGGGGATACGGGGCCGACGGATCGCTGCAAAGGCGGATTTGGAGACAGTCGCCGGCCCATCCCTTGTCCGGCTCGGTCTTCGGGTCGTGCAGGTTCCGCAGCGGCGTGTCGTCAACGAAATGCGCCGCGACATACAAGGCCTCCGCATCGTACATAACGGCAATCCTCGCGGTGAACCGCGGAGCCAATATCGGGTCGAGAACGCAATCCAGCATGCCGGAAAGGTCCCAATCGCCCAATTGGGCGTCAACGACCACGGGCCCCGGCGGCAGAACCGCATGGATTTCCTTATGCCGCGCGCCGTCTTCCTGCGCGCGCGCGGCGGAGAAATCGAAGATCCATGCCAGGAAGACAAGCGCAAGAAACAAGCGTCTCGTCCCCGCAGGCACGCGGTACGTTCCTAAATGCATAGCCGAGTCTCCTCAGATTCAAGCGGGAATATCGCGCCCTTTTCGATTCAGGCGCGTTTCGTGTCGCATGCCGCTATGGGAATGGCCCGGGGCGGGTTGGCGCCTTCTCGTTCGGCTTCGAACCAACGCAGGCACGCTCGGAGGAAGCCTTCCATGTCGTAGCCGGTCAGATGAACCGGCACGGAATGCCTGGGCAGACAAGGGAAGTTCGCGTGGCCGACGAGAGCGACCTCGTCGGGCACTCTGATGCCCAGCGAAACGCACGCCGCCGCCACGCCTTCCACGAGGTTGTCGTCAAGGATCATCAATGCGTCCGGCCGATCGTTCCGCGAAAGGCGCATCAGCAGTTCCAGCAGGCTCCGTGCAGCTTCCGGGGAGTTGACCGGAAGCGCATGAACCCAGCCGGGTTCCACGCGGATGCCGTACTTGCCGGCCTCTTTGCGCGTGGCCTTGATGGCTTCGGCAGGCCATCCTTCGTCTCTAACGTACAGGAGGATTCCCAGCCGCCGGCGGCGCTGTTCCGCCAGCCAGGCGCACCCCTGCCGCAGACAGGCCACGGACGCGCCCTGCGCGTCCATATATCCCAGATGAGGCATGTCCACATGCGACTGAAGCGCCACGGCGGGGATGCGCTCCTGCAATATCACATCGGTCCCGGCAAGCACTCGCGGCGGATTTGCAAAGATGATCCCGCCCAGGCGGTGCGCCCGGATGTCGGTCATCAGACGTTCATACTGCGCCCGCCCGCCGATGCGGTCAATGCCGTGGTAGCTCGGGAAGGAGTATTCCGGGGATTCCGCCTTCACGCGTTCGGCCGCCCCCAGGAATGCCTGCCAAAGCAGCGACGCCTTGTCCTCGCGCGCCTCCCATGGGAACACTAAACCGTATCTGAACAGATGCGGCGGATGCGAGGCGACGAGCGTGGCGCTGCGGTCTTTCGTCTCGAGAAATCCTTCCGCCGTCAGGCGGCTCAGCGCGTTGTAGATCGTCCGAGTGCTTACCTGAAGCCTTTCTCCCAACGCGCGGTGCGACGGCAGCCGCGACTGGGGCTCCCACTCTCCGCTGAGAAGATGCGCCCGCAGGCGCTCCACGATTCGGTCTTCCTTGGAGTCACTGTCGGCATCCAGTTCCGAGACCACACTCGATACAGTCTTCCGCATCTTGTTCATCCGCCACATTTCTCCGGTCATTCGTCCATTGCTTCGATTCCCGCCGGGCGGGGTGCGGGCGCCTGTTGCACCCAGCGCCCGCACCTTCGCTCCGGAAACTGAATCCCTCACACCGCTGCTCACTGGAGATTCGTTGTCGTGAGCGCTTCGTCGGCCGCGACGTCCACGTCTATGCCGCCCGCCACGTCAAGTGCGTGCCAGATCAGATTCGGCCCGCCTGAATAACCGCTCGTATTGCTCTTGTAGAGGCCGACGCTGCCCCATGTTGACGGACCAGTAATATCAATATCGAAAATCCTGTTCAGGGCTAGTGCGGACCCGTGCTCCCAGTGGTTGGTGTAGCATGTCCACCACATGATGCGCTGCTGCGGGTCGCCGTACCATTTGGCCGACCAGTCGCCGTAGAGCACGTTGTAGCCGTCGCGGTGCATCTGCCATGCGGCGCCCGGCAAGGTGGCCGAAGTGTAAACATACCGGTCGTACGTGTCGCTCACCACGGCCCGGCCGGCGAGCTCTTTCTGCGTCTTGAACACCGGCTCCCCCCACTTAATGGACTTGTACGGTCTCGTGTAGAGCACACGCCCGAGGGATTCGCCATTGTTCCAACTTGCGGGAACCGGGTTGGACTGGAGATAGGGGTAATAGTACGTAGCCTTAACATTCGCCGCGCGCGTGGAGACGAGACGATAGGAATAGTGTCCCTGCACGGCATGCGAAGCGGTGTAGCGGTTGCTGAAGATGTCGGTTTTCATCGTGTCGGCGGTATATTCGCCGAACATGATCGCCTCGGTGCTGAAGCCGCTGGCGCAGCGCGACAACGCCGCCAGGTTCTGAACCACCGCTGGGCGCTGGCGCTCGTCGTCCGGCGCATAGAACTGCCACACCTCCATGCCGGCGCCGGAGGGGCAGTAGAACATCCTTGCGTCGGCAATATAGTTGCCGTACATCAGGAAGCCGAGGCCGACCGGCGCCACGTTCAGCCTGCCGCGCGCGCCGTCGCCCGCGCGCGTGACGTCCTCGGGCGTCCCGTCGACGTTGAGGATGGTTGCCCCGGCAAACAGAGTTCGCGTATTGTCGACCGGGGAGGATATATTATACCCAGCCGCGCCCGCCGTTTCCGTGCCGACCGCAACGCTGTAAACGGTGCGCCCCGGATCTTTCGGAGAGGTCAATATGCCGGCATCATAGGGCGCGGGGGTGGTTACGCCCGGGTAGCTGGTCCCACGGCAGAACGCCGGCTTTCCCCACGCAGTCCAGTTCGGAAAATACTGACCATAGTCGCCACAATAGCTTTCCAGCGCCTTGGCCATCTGGTTAAGGTTGTTCAGGCACGTCGTTCGCCGCGCCTTTTCTCGCGCCGCTGCCAGCGCCGGCAACAGCATCCCGGCGAGAATGGCTATAATCGCTATTACGACTAGGAGTTCGATCAGCGTGAACGCGGCACACAGCCTTTCCCAATGAGTCCTCATCTCTCGCCTCCTCATTCCTTTGGTGCGCCAGAAATCCGTCTCCAGACACCCGTCACGCTACGCTTTCCGTCACTCGAACAGTCACCCTCCTCAAAAACCCGCCTGGAAGAAACACCAAGCACTCTCCGAACTCTGCCTTATTATACGTGAAGGCACATCCTTGTCAAGCCCCATCGCCCAGAATAATGCCCTCAGCAGGTCGCAAGACGTTACCTGGAGGAATGATACGTGCTTTCATAATTTTGAAGTCCGTTGCCTCCGCCGTGACTTATCGGAGGTACAGAGCCGTGAGCGCCTCGTCGGAGGCGACATCCGCATCCACGCCCCCGGACACGTCCAATGCGTGCCATATCAGATTCGGGCCGCCTGAGAATCCACCGCTGGTGTCGCTCTTGTAGAGGCCGTTGTAGATGTATGTCGCATGCGAATTGATGTCCATATCGAATATCCTGTTCAAGGCCAGCGGGGCGCCAAACTCCCAATGGTTGCTCATAGGACTCCACCACATGATCCGCTGCTGCGGGTCGCCGTACCATCTCGCCGCCCAGTCGCCATATAGCACGTTATAGCCGTCGCGGTGCATCTGCCACGCCGCGCCGGGGAGGGTGACCGAAGTGTAGGCGTACCGGTCGTACGTGTCGCTGACCACGGCCCTGGCTCCGAGTTCCTTCTGCGTCTTGAAGACCGGTTCGCCCCACTTGAGAGATTTGTGCGGCTTCGTGTAGAGCACGCGTCCTCCCGGCCGCAGGGCAGGATTGCCGGGGCTCCATCCTCTGACCCAGGGATCATAATAGGAGTCCTTGGCTTGCGCCGCCTGCGTGGCAACAAGACGATAGGAATAATGCCCTTGCACGCCTCGTGAAGCGGTGTAGAAACAGCAATTGGCGCCGGTCCGCATCGTGTCTGCCGTATACTCGCCGAACATGATCGCCCGGGCGTCAAAGCCCTCGGCGCAGCGTTTCAACCCCGCCAGGTTCTGCACGACCGGGGGGCGGAAGGTTTCGTCATCAGGAGAATAATAGGGCCATACCTCCATGCCCGCGCCGGAAGGGCAGAAGAACGTGCGCGCGTCCGCGACATACTGGCCGTACACCAGAAAACCGAGGCCGACCGGGGCAAGGTTCAGTCTGCCGCGCGCGCCGTCGCCGGCACGCGTGATGTCCAGCCCCGATCCATTGACGTTTGTCGCTCCGCTGAACAGCGTTCTCGTGTTGGCGATTGGGGCAAACAGGTTGAATCCGTCCGAGTTTGTGGTCTCGATATTGGCTGCGACGCTGTAGACGATTCGCCCGGGGTCCCGCGGGGAAGTGAGCGCGCCCCAGTTGTAGGGCGTGGCCGTGCCCGGCATGCAGAACGCCGGCTGGCCCCAGGCGGTCCAGTTCGGGAAATACTGGGAGTAGTCGCCACAGTAGCTTTCCAGCGCCCTGGCCATCTGGCTGAGGTTGTTCAGGCAGGCCGCTCGTCTGGCTTTCTCGCGAGCCGATGCCAGCGCGGGAAGGAGGAGGGCTGCCAGGACCGCCATAATGGCTATGACCACTAGCAGCTCAACGAGCGTAAAAGCGTACAACGACGGCTTCCGATCCGCCATCATCTTCATCCCCCCCCTGAATCGTTCCACCTCTTCATAACTCTTCCACCCCTTTCTTGTTTTATTGTTCTTTGGTTCTTGCATTTCGAACATTCCACTGATAGGGACCTCGGTCCTGCGGTCCAACATGGCTTCCCGAACCGGTGTGCCCGCCGGGATCAGGCGGGGCGGCAAAACATGCCCGCCCCGCCAGTTGCGGTTGGTTGAGTCAAGGGGATACCCCCATTATCGTATTAGATGCCAGTCCACGTTGCTGGCTTCCCCAGAGGTGGACTTATTTATCGTAAATCCAGTCGTACTCTTGCCTGTCACCGAAAATGCCTTCGCGGTACTTGCCCCGAGCGTAATAAAATAATTTGCATCCGGCTCATCTCTTTCAAAAATTACAGTCCGCGAGGTTTGGCTGTTGTTAAAACTGACAGAGCCCCGGAGATTTTGTGCCATCGTATCAGTTGCTGACAATCCACCTGTTTTTATTCGATTGAAGAATGATCCACTTTGGGTAGTTCCGGATTGGTAAAAGTTGTGTATGTGTGGTGTCAGCACGGCATAACCTTCCGGGTTAATCTTAATGAGATTGGTTTCAGTCGGTATCATATTATTTGTAATGACCGACTCTCCAGCCGTCATGTCTCCGGCAAGGTAAAATTGCATAAGAGTTACGTTGCCGGAGAAATTAGCCGCCTCGGTAAAATCTATTCCTTTTCGTGCGCCGGCATTATGCTGAATAAAAAGATTACTGTTGCAGTCCCCATAAAACTGCCTGAATTTGATCCAGGTGCCCCAGCCAGCTCCAGTTCCATCGATATCAATCAGGGAATTAAAGAATGTTGATTTATGCGACAATCCGGTTGGGTTCCTATCCGAAAGCAGGATCGCAGTCTGTCCCGATCCGTATCCTCCACCATTGAGATAAAGATTCTCGAACTTCGATCCTCTCATCCCGGTCAGATCAAGCAGGGCAAACCCTGAAGATGGACTAGCCATCTGAAAAGACAGATTTTCTACGATGACTTTTTCAAAATGGTCTGGATTGTTGTCATCACGTCGAGCCGCTTTTATGACAGAATCAGTCCATGAACCACAAATCGTCAAACGACTGGCATAAGGCGATGCTCCAGTTAAGCGAACGCCATCTTTGAGACTCAGGCCAGGAGATGTAATAAAATAGGTGCCTGGGGGGATGAGGACTGTTCCGCCCGTAGTCGGTAACGCATTGATCGCATTCTGTATTTCGTCAGTATCATCAGTTCCATTTCCCGTGGCTCCAAAATCCACCACATTGACAGTCTCGCCATTGATCCCAAACCATTGGCTGCCCTGGTCCATCCAGAGACCGCGGACATCGTCTGAGACACGGGCAATGCGTCCTGCTGTCCCAGGAGCAGGCAGCCCTGCTAGAGGATAACTATTCACAACGATGTCTGCACAGAACGCGGTTTGTGTTGTTACACTTACTAAAACTCCCACCAATACCCACATCGCAACTCTCTTCATGACTAACTCCTTTTGAACCTGTTGCACGAATATTTCAGCCGGTCGTCGGTTCACGATGAACTCGGCTTCGAACCGACCGAAGCATAAGAAGTACAACGTTTACAGTTGCGAACGTGTGTCAAATCATTCGTTTACGAAGTCTATTTCCGTTTGAGTGCAGTTCCCTCCTTCCGTTCGCTCAATTCCATGTTACTTTTCCACTTCTGAAGAGATTCGGAAGATTGTGCGTGGCGCAGATCACGGCCCATTCGCTCTTATTTCGAGCGTCTCACGGTCTTCGGCGCAGAAGACGGGCAACCCCACGCCGCGCTCGGCGGCGTCGCGATAAACATCGAGGACTGCGCGATAGTCGGCAACAACAGGCATGCGACAAGCCTCCTTGCGGTTCGCTGCTCGATGCTATCCATTGCCGCAGAATGGATTGAGCCGACGACGGCGGCAGAAAGCAGGCGTTCGTCGTGCGGACGGACGAACTCCTCGTATGCGACCAGCGAGAGCATGATGGCCGAGTCGTTCCGAATGAGCAAACGGCGACGGTTGACTTTTCAACTGCCTTAGTATATCATAAGGCAGTCGCGATTGCAATGTTCTTCGTAATCCGGCGGGCCCGGTCGTCGCGGCTCCGTGCGGAACAGAGAAATGACAAGAGACGAGAGAGAACACTGCCCCATGAAATCGTCGGAACTCGTCGCGGCCACCGTCGAATTCCGCCGCCCGGAAAGGCTGCCATTTGGGCAACGCAACTTCGATGCCGCGCCGGACGGTGCGTGCGACATTCGCGAGGGGGCCCGATGAGCCATATCTCCGTTGCCATGCTGGGGGCCGGTTCCGGGTTTGTCATCAACATCGCCCGCGAGATGGCCGAGCATGAATCACTGCAAGAGGCGCGGTTTGTCCTCATGGACCCGGACGCGCGGCGGCTTGACCGAGCCGCTGCAGCGGTGCGGAATATCCTCGCCGCGCGGGCGCCAGGCATCGCCGTTGAGACCACCCCCCACCTCGAACCGGCGCTCGATGGTTGCGATTACGTGATTGCGAGCTGCGAGCAGGACCGGTACCCGAACTGGATCAAGGATGTCGAGATACCTCTGCGCCACGGCGTGCATCAATTCACGGCCGAGAACGGCGGGCCGGGCGGGATTGCCCACGCCATGCGCAATATCTCAATGTTCATGCCGATCCTGGCCGAGATGGAGCATCGGTGCCCGAAGGCATGGCTTCTGAACTTTACCAACCCGATGTCATTCCTCTGCACTTATTTCAAGAATTATTCTTCCATTCGCGCACTGGGTTTCTGCCACCAGATGCACGGCTCATTCGGCGTCATTGCTGAGATGCTCGGCATGCGGCCGGGCGATCTGGAAGTGGTTGCCGGCGGCATCAATCACTTCAGCTGGCTCTTTGATATCTTCAGGAAAGGTACCCGGGAAAGCTACAGGGACGAGTTTCTGAAACAGGTTCGGCAGTCCAAGTACTGGAGAGAAAACCGTCCGAATATTCCCATGCAGAAGTTCACTCTGGAGATACTGGATACCTTCGGCGCCTACTGCGTGGGATACGACGATCACATCATCGAATATCTGCCTTTCTTCTACGAGGATACCGAATGGGCCGAACAGGGATATGAAGGCATCCTCACGCGACGTCTTCGGCCTACCCGGGAAAAGGGAGACGCCGGGAAGACCCTGGAGGCCATGACGCTGCTGGCGGAGTCGCGATCGCGGGAGATTCCATTCCCGGCCGATGACGCGCATCCCTATTACGCCGAAAAGCCGTGCGCCGTAATCGATGCGCTTCTCACGAATCGCCCGCTTTATCTGGATGCCATCAATATTGTGAACCACGGCAGCATCGACAACCTCCCGCCGGATGCCATCGTGGATATCCCTGCCGTCGTCGTCGGTGGAGAAGTCCGGGGCATTCACGTCGGCGAACTGCCTGCCGGGCCGATGGAACTCTGTCGCCGACAGATCACGATCCACGAGATGATCGCCAAAGCGACGCACGAGGGAGACGAGAAGCTCGTCGAACAGGCGCTTTGCCTCGCCCCTTACGTCCGCAGCATCACTCAGGCGCGCAGAATCTGGGCGGACTTCAAAAAGGAGTTCGCACAATACCTGCCGACGTTTCAGGAAGGGAAGCAGAATGTCCGTGAATGCTGAGACGACACTGGGTTCCGGTGTCATGCTGCCCCGTTCTGGGCAGGTTATATTCAGGTTGGATTCAGAAAGGAGAGAGGCGAAAATGACCACCTATCGCGATAACATTCCCTTCTTTGAAAAGGGGCTTCCGCTGCCACGGGTGATCTTTTCCGGCGGCCGGGTGGCTGCCGAGTTGGCCGGACATGGGGGATTGATGAGCATATCCTATTTCGGTCCTTCGCCGGGGAGTGAAAGATTCTTCAAGGCGGATCCCCTTTCCGTTTGGAACCAGTTGTTCCGCCCCTACATCTTCGTCAATGATGACCTGTATTACGCGGAATTCAACCATACGACAATCCACCCGTACGGATACGAAAGCCATTTCTCGGTCGCCGGAGTTGCCGTGCGGCATCGACTCACGTTGCTCAACGACGCTTTGTGCTTTTCCTTCCAGGTGCTGGAGAAGGGAAAAGGCGACACGGTAAGGGCAAAGCTGGTATTGATGTCCGAAGTAGCTGAAGTCACAGGGCCCGACCGGAAATGGACGCCGTTCTCCTACTCGAAGCGGGACCATGCGGTTACCGCAAGCGTGGCGGATACGCGCCCGGAAGTAGAACATTCCGTGCTGCAGTCAGGCGTGGACGGGAACGCGAAGCCCATGCTGACTCAGTGCCCCTTCCCAGGTTATGAACCACTGAAGAGGGGCACAACCTTGATCGGCCTGACGTCCGATCATGCTCTGGAATACGCCTTCTGTCAGCGGCTCGGCAAGAGCCATATGCGAACGGCTCCTATCGAAGAGGAGGCCAACATTGTGCTCTTGTTCGGATCAGAGAAGGAGGAATTCCAGCGGCGTCTACAGCACCTGGCCGGATCCGCCGGGAAGGAGCGCGACGACTGCATAAGATGCCACGCGGAGAAGATCAGGCGCCAACCCGTCTTTGAGCTTGAGAACAAAACGCTGCAATCCATGTTGTCCTGCTTCCCCAGTATTGTGGAGTCCGTGCGGGTGAAGGATATCCCCGGCGGCATGCGCGCGGCGGATTCCACCTACTGGATATGGGGATGGGACAGTATGGTCCACTCCGACGCGAACATGCTTGCGAATGACGGGGACTTTGTCGCTGACATGCTGCGGTTCTTCAAGAACACGAGCCACCCCGATCACGGCATTTTCCACATGCTAAGCCGCGACGGCAAGCCAGCCATGCCCATGGCTCCCGCTGCGCAGTGCCTTTATGTGATCATGTTGCATCGCCATTACGTCTTTTCGCGCGATCGGAAGATTCTGGAGGAACTGTATCCCTTCGCCGCCAAGTTGATAAGAAAGGCTATGGCATCGGAGGTTCGCGACACCGGTTTGATTGAGGGCATCTCGCTCTACCCCGACATTCCGGAGGACCTCGGGCAGGACGGAAAAGACATCAGCGTTTTCAATAACGGCATATTCTATCAAGCCATGAGGTGCGCCGAGGAACTGGCCGGCGTTGTCGGCAACCATGAAGACAGCCGCCTGTTCCGCTCTCATGCGCTGAAGTGCAGGCTCAGTTTCGACAAGTACTTCTTCGACCCGGAAAAAGGCTACTATGTTGATTCGGTTTCTGCGGGCGATTTCAGCAAGCGGCGTCACTATCCTGTCTATGCGGTCCTGTGGTTGACGCATTTCGCCAAGGAACTGGTGGAACACAGAATTTCCGACATTGCCGAGTTCATGCGAAAGAACTTCCCCCATCGCTTCGGACAGTCCATGTTCCCAAGATGGGACACTTGCGTCGAAGTGAAGGGGAATCAATTGGGTTTCACTGTTCCACACCACGAGAGTTACTATATCCCGGTCGTGGAAGGGTTTTACCGGGAAATGCAGCGGCTTTCCGGCGTTGTGGAAACGACACTGCCGGAGATCATGGAGACGAGCTGGAGACAAATCAGCATTCCGGAGGGCATCGATTGCGAAGCGATCAATAATGGAATAGTCCTGAACTACCCAGGACAGAAGCAGGTGTTCTGCCTGAAGGTATGGTATTCCCTGTTCTTCAGGAACCTGCTTGGATTGGAGTTCCGGCTGGACGGACTGTCCGTCTCCGCGCCGCTGCTTCAGGACAGCCATATCGAAGTGACCAACGTCCGCATGGGCGACAGGAAGCTCAACGTCACGATCCAAGGCAGCGGCCATGCGCTCAGCTGCGTGACCTTGAATGGCAGAACGCTGGAGGGCAACTTCATAGCGTTCGAGCAGCTTGAGCCGGAGAACCACTTGATGATATCGCGAACCTGAGCGCCGGCGGACATGGCGCAAGGGCGATGGGACCCGCGGGGCGGGAGCCTCGGCGGCAAGAGCCTTTATACGACTCCATGCTGCGGAGGGTCCGTAAACTCGGCCAAGCGCTGGCGCGGGTGATCTGGTATCAAGGCTGCTCCGACGCCATGCCGGACGCTGCGCCGTTCTACACGCAACGTATGGTCAAGCTGGTCCGGGCGATACGCCGAGACTTCGGCAACCGGCGGCTGCCGCTCGTCCTGCCAATGAGTTCATCTCAGCGCCGGCAAGAAGATAGCAAACAGCGACCGAGAGGGGCCGAACACGATGAGTGAAGCAGCGACCTCTGGAAGGATGGCACAGCCCATGCAGGCTCCGAAGAGGGACGGCGTCCTCTACGCGTTCGGCGCTTTCCACTACGACGTGGCGTACCAGAAGACCTTCTCCGGCTACCTCCCCCAGTCCCTGGGGATCATAGACGCCGGGCTTGACATGGTCGGGCGTAACCCGCACTACGTGTTTTGTATCGAGCAGGTTATTCTCGTCGCCTCCTATTGGGACCGCAAACCTGAACGTCGTGCGGAATTGAAACGGTTTGCGCAGGAAGGCAGAGTCGTCTTCTGCCCCGGGATGTGGACTATGCCGGACGTCAACATGCCGGGGGCCGAGTCTTTCTACCAAAATGCGCTGCTCGGACGCGCGTGGCTTCTGCGGCATCTTGGCGTATCTCCGGGGCCGATATGCTGGATGGCGGATATTGCCGGGCATCACCTCCAGATGCCTCAAATATGCTCGCAGTTGGGGTACTCTCTCTACATGTTTGAACGCGGCCAGATCGAGCGTGACGATATCGTGGACTTCTTCTGGGAGGGGATTGACGGAACGCGCCTCTTGGCCCATTGGGAAGCGGACACCTATTTCGGACTGAGTCTCGGGCTTGACTGGCGCAGCACCCGCTCGGAAGAATGGATGCGCGACCGCATTGAGCGGTTTGTTATTGCACCCCTCGCAGAAGGATCCTCACCGCTCCTGCTCACAAAGATCGGCGGCGACTTTCGTCTGCCCCAGGAACACGACTTGGAGTTTGTAGACGCTTGGAACCGCTCCGGTAAGACTCCTCAGATCCGGATGGCGCACCCAGACGCTTTCATACAAGCACTTCGCCGGCAGACCGGTCTTCCTGTGCAACGGGAGGACCTGAACCCGCTGTTTCAGGGAACGTACTGTAGCCGGATACGGCTCAAGCAGCGCAATCGGGCGTGCGAGACGCTTCTGTACGCCTGCGAGTTGCTGGATGCGATCCGTGGCGAGACTGACGGTATCGACACGGCCGACATGTGGCGCCGGCTATGCACAATCCAGTTCCACGACATTCTCTGGGGTAGCCTGGCGGATGCGGCATGGAAGGAGGCGATAAGGGAGGCGGAATCACTGCATCGGGACGTTCGGAGAGCGGTCGAGAGCAAGCTGGCAACCGAACCCGGTGAAGAGGAAGTCTTCTTCAACCCTCTGCCCTATCCCCGCGAAGATATCGTGGAGACGGGCAAAGGCCCCAGACTTGTGAGACTTGAAGCCATGGAGATCACGCGCCTTAACGACGCAGCCATGGCCCATATCGCCGCCCCGGCCGCCGTCACGAACCGGCATCTTGAGAACGGACTCCTCAGCGTGGACTTCGACAAACTCGGCCGCGTCGCTCGGATGCGCGATATTCCGGCCGACCGCACCTATGAAGACGAACGCTATGGATACCTTCATGACGTGACGCTTGAGCCTGACCGGGGCGACCCGTGGACGCGAGGCCGCGTCAATGCGTCGCTCCTGCACATGGCGCCTTGCCCCGACCCGGCGTCCCGATCTGGAACAGCCCTCGAACCCTATGGCCCTCTTGAGACACGAGGCGCCGATGCTCTCTGTTTCGAGCGCCCCGAAGTCGTGGTGCAGCAGGAACCCGATGGTTCAGTAGCCTGGTATGAGGCAACGTATCCCGCTCGTGGAATGTCCGTCCGTTACACGCTTCATGCCAACGAGAAACTGCTTCGGGTCCGGGTCGCACACCGGATGCGCGCTATTCGCATGCGTCTCCGCGCCGTCATACCCACGGGCATCCCGGACGGGGTGATTCGCCGGGAAATACCCGCCGGGTATGTGCGGCAACCGGAAGGAGAATTCCCCGCTCAGACGTGGATGGACTACGCAAACTGCAACCACGGACTCTGCATTCTCAACAGGGGTCTGCCTGGGAACAATACAACCGATGGCGTGATGCTCCTCTCGCTGTTCAGGGCGGTGGCGCTCGATGAGCCGAACGTTGTGCCGGATTACGAGCTTGATGTTAACCAGGAAGCGTCGTACGCACTCCATCCCTTCACTCCCGGGGACAAGCGATACGATCCGTGCCGGCTCGGTAAGCTCTTCAACAGTCCGGTGATCAGCGCAAGAGGGAAGTTCTGCGCCGGGCGTTCGCGGCGGATCGAATTCCACGGGCGCATAGAACCGCTCGCGTTTCGCGCAGTGACACAGAGTTGCGTCGAAGTGCGTCTCCACGAATCCTCCGGCGCCCCGCAAAGTGCGCGGATCGCCTGTCGCGAACGTCTTCATCGTGTCTTGCTGACTTCCCCCCTGGGGGAACCATTGCGGGAAGTCGAACTGGGCGCAATGAATGACGTCCAATTGGCGTTGAAGTCATTTGAAATAGTTACGCTTCGGATGGAGTTTGCCTGACCGGCGACGGCGTTTCCGAAGGACACTTTGGAGAGGGAGTAGTTGATCGCTTCGGCCGGCAGAGGCGTCGAGGAACGACGCAGCCGGTGGAGTTCCTGGTAGCCCCATAGAGCGGGAGGCAGCAATGTATCAGTCCCGGTGCTTCGTCTATTACGGTCCGAGAGACGTGCGTCTTGAGACGCGCGAACTGGCGCTTGGCCAAACGGACATTATGTTGAAGATTGACGCTTGCGGGCGGTGTGGTACGGATCGGCGGCTTTGGGACACGCCACATCCGGCGGTCAAAACCCCCACAGTTCTCGGCCACGAGTTCGTGGGACGCGTAGTTGAAGTGGGAACTGGAGTCAAGACACTGACAAAGGGTATCGCATACAAGACGGGCCTGGCGCTGGACGAAAAGTATCTTTCGCCCGCCGTCGGCCAGAGGGTAACCGTGCAATCACGTGTGGCGCGGCATCGCGACGGCTTGATGCTAATGCGGGACCCCGTCGAGAACCTGACCTTTAACATCCCAGGCGCCTATGCCCAGTACATGAAGGTTCCGGCGCAGATGATCCAGGGAGGTGCGATCCTGGCCGTGCCGACAAACGTGACGGACGAAGAAGCGGCGTTGGTGGAACCCGCCGCTTGTGCGCTTGAGAGCATCTTCTCGACCCCGCATCCGACGGGCGTTGATACGACCGGCCGGCATCAGTTCCGCAGCGGTGTACAAATCGGCGGCCGGACGCTTGTTATCGGGTCGGGCACTCTGGCCATGATCTACGGCCAACTGGCGAAGGCCGATGGGGCCGCGGAGATCTGGTTCGTCGTCCGGTCGCGGGACAAGGTGGACCTTGCCCGGCGTGTTTTGGGCAACTGGCCGCACTTTGAAATCATACCGGACTACTCCTCGATGGATATCGGCGAGAAGCTCAAACACGAGGCACAGATCGAAAGGAAGTTCCGCGATCTGACCGACGGCGACCTGTTCGACGACGTGATCCTGGCGTGCCCGTCCAAGGACGCGCAGCGGCTCATGCTTCAACTGCTCAACCCGGACGGCTATGCGGTGGCGGCGTGCTTTGCCGGCCTGCATGAACGCAGCGAACTGGTGTGCGTGGACAACCTCCACTACCGGATCGGCAAAGTCATTGGGACGAGCGGATGCTCGACGCGGACTATGGAAACGATCCTTCAGTGGCTCGCCGTGGGAAAACTCTCCCTGAAGGGATTCACCTGTCCGCACCGTTATACGTTCGACGACCCGCCGGAGGAGTTCTTCACAACGCCGGCTGACGGGCGGAAACCAATGCTCTATCCAAGGTAACGGATTCCTGAGAGGAGACTCTGAATGAATTCACGGGAACGTGTTACCGCAGCGCTCAACCGCCAGCAACCGGACCGGCAGGCGTGGACCTCGGGGCGACTGCCGTTACAGGATCCCATGTCAGTGTCATCAGCAAGCTGCGACAGCGACTCGGCTTGAGCAAGCCAAGCGATCCCGTCAAGGTGACGGAACCCTATCAGATGCTTGGAGAAGTCGCCGATGACCTCCGGCAAGCGCTGGGCGTGGACTGCGTTGGCTTGGGGCTGCGTCGCACGATGTTTGGTTTTGAGAATCGGGACTGGAAGCCGTGGGTGACATTTGACGACACGCCGGCAACGGAGGCAAAATACAGCGATGGACAAACAGAGGCTGCGCGCGGAGCTGTACCGATTACTCGGCGACCTGCCGAAACGGTCGCGCCGCATCACGGTCTTCAGGTGCGGCGAGGAGGAAGGGGGCTCGTACCGGCTGGAGAAGCTTGTGCTGGACCTGAACGGCATCGAGCCGGTCCCGGCGTACTTCGTCCGGCCGAAGAACGCTTCAGGAAAGCTCCCCACGATCCTTTACAACCACTCCCACGGCGGCGCGTACGAACGAGGGAAGGAGGAGTTGCTCCGAGGCTGTCCCTGGTTGTATCCCCTACCCTACGCCGAGGAGTTGACCCGCCGCGGCTACGCGGCCTTGTGCATTGACACATGGGCCTTCGGCGAACGCCGCGGCCGTACGGAGAGCGAAATCTTCAAGCAAATGCTCTGGTCGGGACAGGTAATGTGGGGGATGATGGTATATGACAACCTCCGTGCAGTGGACTACCTCCTCTCCCGCCCTGACGTGGCCCCCGCGCGCATCGGCACCCTGGGCATCTCAATGGGCAGCACCATGGGATGGTGGACCGCCGCGCTGGACACGCGCATCAAAGTCTGCGTAGACATCTGCTGCCTGACCGACTTCCATGAACTCATCCGCACGCGCGGCTTGGATGGACACAGCTTCTACTACTATGTACCGAGCCTTCTCAAGCATTTCACGACCGCACAGATCAACGCCTTGATTTCCCCGCGCCCGCACCTGAGCCTCGCCGGTCGCTACGACCCCCTGACACCCCCGGAAGGGCTGAAGAAGATCGATCTCGCAATGCGCAAGGCATACCGCCGCGACGGCGCGCCCGGCGCCTGGAAGCTCCTTACCTACGACACGGGGCACTTTGAGACCGCCGACATGCGCAGCAAGGTACTTCAGTTCCTGAAGAGTCGGCTATAAGAATTCGGTACGCTGAGTGCCGTCTCGCTCAACCACTGTATGAAGCGGAGAAGCGTAGCACCGGTTGAGGCTCAGGGGGCACAGCCTCTTGGGCGAACAAAGGCGCTGCGACCGGGTTCGTTTCCGGGACGGTCATGACTCGGGTGCCAAGGAGACCCTGGCCGGCCACTCTGGAGCAGGTGGAGTTCATTCTTGGTCAAGGCGAGCACATTCCGCCGGACGTCAGCAGGAAAACGGGCCGGAGAAATCATTGAAGGCATTCTGAACACCTGATGGCTGGGACTTGTCCGTCCAAGGCGCCACTTGTTTCTTGTTCGCGGTCTGTCGCGGCGCGACGGCGTTTATGCGAAGGAAGGCCCAATAGCTGGAACCACGGCGCGGCGGTTTCTGTCTTTTTCCGGTCGTCCATTTGCCTCTTTGGCAAACATTCTGAGTCTGTCTCAGAAGCTTGGCCCACTCGACTCGCGCTGATTCCCACGGTCTCGTCAGAACTCTCGTTCCACGGGCGTTTCACAGGCAAATCTTTTCGAAGCAGCTTTGGAACAAGCCTTATGACTATCCAAGACGACCTGTATTTCGCCATGTGTTCTGAAGCACATTTTTGAAACACCACTGCCGGGGGATGAATTTGGCTGGAGTGTATTCCACCGCAGTAGTCATGGAATGTAGAAGGCCCGCCCCCAAGGACAAAGACTTCCGCTGGAGTGAGCGTATCGTCGGGAGAGAGTAAGAGGTCGGTTATCTCCCAACCGGAAGGGGAGGACGGCACGCTATGGCAACTCCGCCAGGCAGGATCAATAGAAGCGGCTCCCGATCCAGTTCAGTGCGCGCATCAGAATATTCGTCTTGACATGAACAGCTGCTTGTGGGCAGTTTTCCACGCAGCAGAGACATCTGTTACAGATTGACGGGTCAACGGTCATGGCTGCACTATCGATAGCGCCCGTTGGACAATGTGAGATGCATTCGCCACACCGAACGCATATCTGTCTGTCAACAGCAAGTTCATACCAGTCGCTGCGTATCGTTCTACCTCCGAATACTAAAGATGACCAGTATTCAGGGTTCAAGTATCGTTTGCATCTAGACGCTAGGCCCGTCCTGTATGTGTCAGGCAAAGGAATCCTCGCCCGCGGCACGTCCGGCATCTCTGATGCCAACAATCCACGCGACTGAAGGGCATGGAGGAGAGGGTAGGTGGGCAAATCGAGCATTCTAGCGCACAGCCATTCCAGATCCACCGCGTCCCCAACCAAGACCTTGCCGACGAATTCTGGCTTACCGAAACTTGGACCGTTACCGGCAAGGACCATGACCGCATCGACAATGGTGATACCAACCAAGGGCTGGAGCACAAGGAAGACCTCGACCAATAGGTCACACAAGAGGCGGAAATCACTGCCGGCTAATCGGTGCATCCTCGCCTTGGTGTTCTGGTTGGGTACTCGAAGCATCGCCGCGCGGACCGGCAACCGCTCCGGCGCGAAACGGCGGACTTGTTGCGGGACTACATGACGTTGAAACTCGAGACGGCCAAAGCTTTCCCCCTGTGCAAGAGCGACCGTGGGGCGAAGATGGTCCGACGCGACCTGGCGGAGGCCCGCGCCGCATGGTTGAAAGAGGCCGAGTCCGACCCCGATGAACACAAAGTCCGCTCAGAATCGTTCACGCTGAAGGATAAGGACGCCCTGGGACGCTTTGCCGATTTTCACGCATTAAGGCACACCTTCATCACGACCCTGAAGGCCGGCGGCGCGAACCCCACGGCCGTTCAGAAACTCGCGCGTCATTCTTCAAGCGCACTGACCGACCGCTATACCGACATGAGCGTCATCAACGCTGCAGACGCCCTGGACGCTCTGCCTAATCTGGACACGCCCGCTGTCGCCTGCGAACTCCGCAAGACGGGAACGGAGGATGCTCACGCCGTGACAGCCCTCGAAGTGCCGAAAACCGACCGGGAAGATTTGACCGGAAATTTGACTGAAATCCCGGCTCAAAGTGGCGTCTTCTGTCCTTCCCTGGCACGGAACACAGAAGAGGAACCGGGGAGTACCGACAGCGAAAACAGCAAGCCCTGCATTGAAAGTCCGCGTCCTTCCGTGTATCCTGTAAGCCTCAGGCGGCGTAGCCAAGCGGCTAAGGCAACGGTTTGCAAAACCGTCATCCCCGGTTCGAATCCGGGCGCCGCCTCCAATATCCCGGCCTCAAATCTCCTCCAACTTCACGCTGCGATGCGCCCGCGCGGCCTTGATGGCCGCGAAGGCGACGCGCGTAGCCATGATCGAGTCTTCGACCCCGCAGACCGCCGGCCCCTCGCCGCGGATCTGATCCACAAACCGGTCAATGGCATGGGCATGGCCCTTGTCGGGTTCCGCAGTAAAGATCAACTTCGAGTCCCCCTTGGCGGCCGCCTCTTCGCAGGCCGCGCGCTTCTTTGCGAGCCAGCCGGAGATGCCCAGTTCCGTCCCGACGTTGGGGTGGCGGTCATTCAGGAATGGGTAGGTGATGCGCGGCGCGACGCCTTCGATCCCGGCGGTGCGAACCTCGGCCATGTGGTCTACGATGACCGCCGCGCCGTTGCCGAAGGCCTCGTACAACTCCTTGGGGTAGCCGAACGTGCCATTGCCGCACATGAAGATCGTGGCCATCTCTCCCCCCCTGTAACGGACCACGACACCACTCTGGAAGAGCCCCTGCTCCAGGGCGGCGACTTCGACCGGCTCGGCGTCGAGAAACCAGTTGCAGATGTCGGTGAAGTGCGTCATCTCCCAGAGCATCGGCCCCTGCTGCATGATCTCCTTGTCCTGGAGGAACGTCAGCTTCCAACTGTACCAGTCGTCGTTGATGCGGACGGAGATGCCGGCGACGCCATCCCCTTCGAGTCGCGGGCGCTTCGCCCCCTCGCGGTCGAAGCGCCAGGGGCAGGGCTTGGGATTCTTCATGTGGTCGCGGAAGATGCGGCGCCCTTCGATCATCGCCGGGGAGCTGCGCCGGTTATGGCCGACGCAGAAAGGAATGCCCGACTCCTTCACGACCCTGCCGATCTCGTATATCTCTTCGAGGTTGTTGGCGAGGGGCTTTTCGCAATAGACCGGCTTGCCCAGCTCCGCCGCAGCGCGGATGATCGGCAGGCGCAATGTCTGATGCGTGGCGATGCAGATGGCTTGCACCTCCGGGTCGCCGACGGCGGCGCGGAAGTCCTTGGTGATGTGGCGCGCGCCGTACTTATCGCGGCACTCGGCCAGCGCCGCGTCGGACAGATCGCAGCAGGTGTGCAGGACCGTCTTGAAGGAATGAGCGATGTTGGGGACGTGCTGGCTGCGCGCGAGCATACCGCAGCCGATGACGGCGAAGTTGATGGGATTGGCCATGAAACGCTTATCCTTTCAATATGCATGCGGCGCCGATTGTCCTGGATGGAACGGCGCTGCGGACCTTGCTTCAGCGGGACGCTCAGGCCAAGACCTCTTGAACTGCGCGGTACGCCGCCAGCACGTTCTCCACCGGGCAGCCGGCCTGCACGTTATGGATCGGGTTGGCCACATATCCCCCGCCGGGAGCGAATATCTTGAGCCGGGCGCGGACCTCGTCGGTCACCTCCTGCGCTGTGCCGAAGGGCAGGGTCTTCTGCGTGTTAACCAGGCCGCCCCAGAAGCAGACTTCCTTTCCATACTTGCGCTTCAGGAGTTCCGGTTCCATGTGGGCGGCGGAGCACTGCACGGGGTTGAGTATGTCGAAACCGCCTATGATGAGGTCCGGGATCAGCGCTTCGATGGAGCCGCAGGAATGGCAGAAGGTCTTCCAAGTCGTATGGCAGTGGACCCAGTCATTGACGCGCTTGTGGAACGGCTGATACAGGTCGCGGTACGCGTCGGGGGAGATGAAGGGGGCATTCTGAGCGCCGAAGTCCGTGCCGCTAACGAAGATCACCGCCACCTTCTCTCCCACCGCCTGGCGAACGAGATTCAGGTTCTTCAGCGCAATGTCGCACTGCCGTTGAAATATCTCGCGGACGTATTCGCGACGGGTGACGGTGCTGACGTACCACTCCGTCACGTCGCGGATGCCCTTGGGGTTCTTGAGGGCAGGGCCGGGAATATGCGCGATGTCTCCGAAGCCGGTACCGCCGAAGTTGCCCACGATGGCGCAGGGGGAGCCGCTGAACTGCGCTTCGGCGGCGGATTGCAGACTCTTCAGGGCTTCCTCGGAAATCGGGGTGAACTCTTCAAGGTTGTCCTCCACCCGCAGTGTGTTCTCGTCAATCGGGGGCTGACGGATGATCGAATCGAAATAGAAGCCCCCCTTGGGCATGCGGCCGCTGGGACGAGCCGAACGATCTCCCCCAGGGTACATCAGGATGTCACCCGAAGGCTCCGGCGTGGTGTTGAAACCTTCCGGCACCAGCACAGGGGTGCCCTCGAAGGTCGTCCAGGGCCGCCAGCCGCGGTTCTCGAACCCGAAGATGGTCTTGCCCCCGCGCAGACCGACAAAGTCGACGCCCAGGACCTTACGGAGGTCCTCCCCCACCTCGCCCAGCATCTGATACGGCTCGACGACTTTGACCGGGGCGCCCGGCGGGTCGAGCTTGAGGCGCTGGCGCAAGGCGTAGACGACGCTGACATGCGCGCCGGTCACCGACGTGGATCCCAGATCAATGGGGGGCCGATCCGGCTCCTGGTGATTCAGGGCCAGAGCGACGCGCTCGCGAGAGGTCATCCGCTGCTTGTATTGTTTCGCGCTCATGTGCGTTCACCTCTCCAACCTCTTGTTCTTTTCTTGAAACAGGCTTACTCCGTTGAAGCCTTCCTGTTCTGGTACGCCGTCTCGCGCGACGTCAAATCAGCGCGCCACAAGGTCCAGCTTGCGGCGGAATTCCGGGAACTTGCCGCCGGCGTCCTCCCTGAGATCGGCGTCAAATGCGTTCGAGATCGCCTCGCGTTCGGCGGCGGTCAGGCTGAACTCGAACGCCTTAACCCCCTCTTCAATCTGGCTGAAGCGGCTGGCGCCGATAATGGGGCAGGTCACCGCTGGGCATGCGCGCAGCCAGGCCACAGCCACGGCGCTCGGCGTCACCCCCCTTTCGTGGGCAAAATTCAGGAGGAAACGAACCCCCGCATCGTATTTCGTCATCCACTTCTTCACACGGTCATCCCACGTCGCGCGCGAGTCGGCGGGCATCGGCTTGTCGGGATCGTACTTCCCCGCCAGAATGCCTTCCAGGAGCGGGCGGTAAACGGTGATGGCCACGCCGGTGGCGTGGGCCTGGGTGAGCACTTCGATCTCCGCGCCTCGCTCGACGGGATTGTAAGGGATTTGGTTGCAGGCGAGCCGTGGCCAGCCGTTGGCCCGGGCGATGGCATTGTGGTGTTCGAGGAGCCATGCGGGGTAGTTGCAGCATCCGACGAAGCGCGTCTTGCCGGCACGGACGACGTCGTTGAGCGCGCGCATAACCTCCAGCGGGTCCATCCCCACCTGCGGCCAGTGGATCATGAACAGGTCCACGCAGTCCGTCTGCAAGCGGCGCAGGCTCTTATCGATACTCCCTGTGATGTCGGCGTAGGCGACACCGTCCACCTTGGTGGCCAGGAAGAACTTGCTGCGCCGCCCGGCCAGGAGGCGTCCCACCATTTCCTCGCAGGCCCCGTCGCCGTACATGGCGGCGGTGTCCAGGAAACTGACTCCATGTTCAAACGCATAGGAGACGATGCGGTCGGCTTCCGCCTCCTCCGTGCGCTTCCCGAACATCATGGTCCCCAGGCACATCTCGGAGACCTTTGCGCCCGTCTTGCCGAAGGCCACTTGTTTCATCGTCGTTCAGTTCCCTATTCCAGTGGCGAGGCCCATCCGGTCAAGGCCTGTGCAGCGGGATGAAGAGCAGGTCCAGCTTCAGCCCCCCTTCGTCGGTGCGTTCGTAACGAACGAGTCGCCAGATGAAGGAGAACTTCCTGAACTTGGTCTCGTTTCGTTTATCGTACGTAATGAAGGGGAACAAGTCGAGCGAACTCTGACCGTTCAATCTCTCATAATGCATAAACCGCCAGAGGATGCGCGAACGCACGTAGTCCTGCGCGCCGCCCCCCTGCGTCGCTTGCGTTGCCCCCTGCTCCGCCCCGGCCTTCTCTTCCGATGCCGAATGCCGGCGGCTGCGGTAGTCGTACAACCAGCCAATGATGGAGAAGTCGTGGTCTCGCCGCGCCTCCGTCTCGTCCACTGTCTTATGCCAGAGAGGCCAGAAGCCGGTGTCCACCGTCCTATGTACAGTGGGGACGGCATCAAAGACATCCAGCGGCGTCTCCGTGACCACATCCTTCCAGTACCAGAAGATCGGCAGGCTGAGGAAGCGCCTTCGCTCCCCCACTCGTTCGACCCCAGGCCCGCCGAGGGGTCGGTAGCTCCACTTTTCGTATCCGGAATAGAATACCGGGAACAGCCCAAGCTTTCGATTATCGGGCTTGAGCGAGTACCAGAAGAGCGGCCATGCCGCGTAACCGTGCCTCCCTCCTGCGTCAGCCTTTTGGCGGTTGTATGAGTACAGCGGCCATATCCAGTAGCCCTTCTCCTTCGCCGTGGAGCTGCCGGAGATGAAGGGGAAGGGCAGGAACCAGCGGCCCTCGTTTGACTTGTTCCACGCGTAAACGAAGAGCGGCCCGCCAATGTAGGTTGCCCCGGCCGACTTCGTCCCAGCGCCTGTCCAGCCGAAGAGGGGCGTCAGGAAAGTGCCGGAGGCGGCGTCGCGAAAATACAGCGGGATCAGGTGACTCTGCGCCCCCTTGTTCGGGTCGGACCTCGCGTGCGCCAAGCCGGCGAGCAGCCACCAGTCGCGCCGATTCTCGCTGCTTCGCACCCAGGAGAGCAGCGGCGGCGCGACCCATGTGCGGTGGGTCGGCGTCTCTTTCCGCGCGACGAGCGGACTGATGAACAGGCGACGGTCGCCATTGCGCTGGGCGAAGTAGATCGGCGGAATGACCGACCAGCCGTTGTTTTCCGCATTCCATTTCGACATGTAGAGGGGACTGATCAGCAGGCGACCCGGCCGGCCCCAATCCGAATACCAGAACAGCGGCGTGACCAGAACCCGCTTTCCCCCATTGTAGTAATAGAGGGGGAAGACGTGGCTGGAGGCGTACTCGCCGCCCCACTTCGCACGCGCAACCGGCCCCAGGAACCAGGCTTCGCGTTCCGATCCCCGTCGCATCACCCAAGAGGCCAACGGGCTGAGGATCCACATATCCTTCTCGGCGGTCCGGTGACACGCCAAGAGCGGCGTAACGAACGTTCGGTCCTCCCCGGCGCGGCGCTGATAGAGCAGCGGAAAAATGAGCCGCCACGAGTCATCCCCGGACCAGCCTCGCATATAGAGCGGCAGGACGATGCCGACGAAGCCTTCATTCCCCTTGACGTTCCTGCAATAAGGGACGGACAGAAAGAGTCCGGCGGACGAGTCGCTGTAGTAGAACGGAATGACATAGCTGTTGCGTCTCTCGGGTTTCACGCCGTCAGCGCTTCGTCCCGAATGGATCAGACCCGCCAGCCCCCAGAAATCCCTGTTGCCGCGAAACGGCTGGGCCCCCGTTCTGGGTTCGGCATCTCCATTGGCCGTAGGGGCCGCCTCATAGGTATGCCACGTTAGAAGCCAGGGCAGCATCCAGAAACTGGAGTTAGCCGAGGCGGAACGCCCGAAGAACGGCGTTAGGATCAGTCTGGAGTCCAGGCCGCGCGTTCTCAAGTAGAACGGAAGGAGAAGGTCCAACCCCTTGTCCCCCTCGCGGCGGCTGAAGTACAGTGGGATCGCCAGGCGCATCCTGGCGTCGCCCAATTGCCACTGGTTGAGCAACGGCCAGAGGAGGAATTGGTATGAGGGTGGTGCGCCGCCCGGCCCGGCATAGCTTCCGCAGAAGGGCCACACGCGCCAGCCGGTCGAGCCGTCGCCGGTTTTCCGGTTGAAGATAGGCCAGAGGAGGTGCGTGCTGGCCCCCTTGTTCTCATTGAACCGCATGTAGAGAGGGAACAGGGCGACGTAACTGTCCTTCTTGTACCAGAACAGCGGAAAGACGGCGGTGGTGTCGAAGTGGCTTCCGTCCCTGGGGCCCCAACTCCAGAAGATCGGGAACGCCACAAAGTATTTCTTCCAGCCTTCCGAGTCACCCCACCAGAAGATGGGGAATACCCTGTGCTGACGGGTGTCGAAGTCAAACTGCACGATGGGCCAGAGGACGTTGTACTCGTGGTCCGGCTTGTCCAGTTTGTAGATGGTGAAAACGGGACGAATCGCAAAGTGATCATCCGTGAAACTGCCAAGCGGCCAGAGGAGACTGAGCGCAGGGTCATGGTAGTAGGCGATGGGCCAGAGGTTGACACGGCTCTCCACCGGCCCCTGTGGCTTGGAATATTCCCCCGTGTAAAGCGGAGTGCCCTTCATGTAGACGGAGGAACAGCCCGTCAGGAGCCCCAGGGTGGCCGCCAGAACGATGCTCCGGAACGCCTTGCCGCCCCTGCCGACTCCAGTGCACAGCATTCAACCAACCTCCTAACGGCAAGCAGAGCGTCACGTTATGCTGAGAGATATGGTACCTGCACCGCAATCGTTTCACAAGACTCCGAGGCATTTGCGTTGTGGGCGTGGAACCGCCATCCGTTGCAGGGGCGTAGCATGCTACGCCCCTACCTGTGGCCACAGCGCAGATGCCTCATTCCCCCTTGAACAGTAACGATGTTTCTGTTATCGTTCTAATGGGCATTGGATAACCGGTGAAACTGGTTCATGGGAAAGGGCTCTCGATGAGATCTCTCGTTTTGGCCACGCTCGTGGTGATCCTTCTCACCGTAACCGGCTGCGCAACCGTGACCGGCGCCGTGTCGGGTGCGTTCACGGGTGCCGTTGACCTCCCCCGCCAGACCTGCATCCAGAACGAGCGGGCGTTCGACGACTATCCGATGCTCTACGGTTTCGATGTGCTCATCATGGGGCCGATTGGGATCGTCACGGGTCCGCTGACGGGCCTGATGAAGGGCCTTGCGCTGGATGTCCAGTGGGTTTGCGGACAGATAAGTTATGGCAACGTGTTCGGAAGTCTGGACCGCGAGAGCGTCTGGCGTCCCCACACGTTCATCTGGCTGAACACGAAGCAGAAGGAAGCCGCGCGCAAGAGCGCGATAGAGGCCGGAGAGATTCCGGAGGTGGATCCCGCAGCGCCATGAAGAAACGATTTCCACTCCTTGTCGCCGTACTTATGATGGTCGGGTTCGCCGGGGGATGCGTTCTTACGAAGGTCGTCACCGTGCCCATGCGGGTCGTCGGCGCGGTGGTATCGATTGTCCCTGCGGTGGGCAACACGGCCGACGATGCGGTTGACAAGGTCGCCGACAAGATGGACGAGTTTCCCATCTGACCGTGCGGCGCCGGAATGCGGGTGCGCGCCACGCCAAGAGGGTCAGGCATCTTTTCGAACGCGAAAAGCAGCCTGACCCTTTTTCCGCCCCCCCCAACGCGATCGAGTCCCCGTCATGTCAAATCGACGTTGGCACCATTGCACCCCTCACTTCGACTCTGCTCCCCTGAATCCCTTGATGAAAACTATCAGCCATGCCAAGGCAACCACGCCTGCAATGATTCCAAGGAGAATGCCCAAGAGGGAGCCGAGAACCAGATACGCATAGCTTTCCCCAAGGTGTTCTCGTCGGATGTACAGCAGAACGATCAGAATGGGGTACAGCACGGACAACGCAAGAATTACGCGCGACAATCGCTTGCCCCACCGGGTCTGGCTGGGCAGGAAAGTCAGGATTGCGCCGACAGTGATACCCCCCGTCATGAACGGTAGATTGTCTCGGAAAATCTGATCCACTATTGCCTTGTCTCGACCCGCTGGATGCCGCTCCGATCAAGCACCAGGAGCGCGGCCTTGAAAGTTGTCTTCCCCGCCTCTTCGAGCCGCGCAACGACGTTGACGTGATAAGCTCGCGGCGACATCGCCGTTTCGGTCAGAGCGCTGCCATCGGGCAGCAGCACCAATTCCTCCCAGGGATTGTCCATCCGTTCCAGCCAGCGTCCCACGTTGATCCGGAAGATGTCATCTATTGCCACCGAGCGCTGGTGGGCCCGGTAGATTTCGTCGGTCTTGATGCGCAGTTCCTTGGCAAAATGGATGACGCGGTCGGTGCGGCCGCACACCTCCTGCTCCAGGTCGTGCAGGAACTGGCGCGCTTCGATGACTTCCCGCGGCAGAGTGTCGCTGTCCCGCCAGCGCATCCGCTCGCGGCTGCTGCCGATGACGCGGCCTGACTGCGGGTCCATGAGCAGGCCGGTGCGGTCGCTGGCCCACTTCGGCAGAAGGCGGTTGCCTGACTCCTTGACGAGCTCCTTGATGCGGTCCTTCAAGATGTACGCCAGAATCAGGATGATTGAGAAGGCGGCGCTCCCTTGCGGCCAATATATTCCCGCAATGAGCGCCGCCCCGACGGCGAACGCCATCGCCACGCCGGCGGCGATGCCGTACAAGAGCGCCCGCGCGCGGCGGTCCCCCACGCGCTGCTGCACGTTGAGAAACAGGACGTTGGCGCAGAACTTCTTGAGCAGGCTCTCGCGATACAAAAACTTTTCGTTCCGTCGGGCCTCGGTCGAGACACGCGTCGGATATCCCTTCGCCAACCGGTAAGCACTCTCGCGCCGGACGGCCTGAGCCATGCGCGCCCGGACCACTTCAAGGCCGGATTCGCCATGAAGCTCCAGGCTGCGCAGCAGGTGGATCAGGTAACCTTCCGTCTCGACGCTCAGGTACTCGTCCACCCAGCGATAGGTGCGACGGATGGCGTGGCTGACTGACGCCGTCTCCAGCTTCGATTCAAGCTGACGAAGGTCGTCCAAAGCCCGTTCGCTTTCCTCGACCAATCGCAGGATCTCTGCCGTCGTTTCGGGCGCCGAAGCGCGCTTCTCGTGCGCCGCTTCACCGAGGAGACGCGCCCGGTCCCGCACCTGGACCCGGATGACGTTTCCCAGCACTTTCAGTTCGTACAGAATGCCACGCTCGTCCGACGGCCTCCCCGCCGCCGCGTCGGCAAGCTTCTTCTCGACCCTGGCGCGCGGGTTCGTGCTGAGTGTCGCGTCATGCAACTGGGAGAGCGTCAGGACGGGCGTCTTAAAACGCGTGTAATAGTTGAGGTCCTTGTAGAACTGTTCGGTCGAATAGCGGGAATCATCCACTCCAAGTTGATACGGGAGGAAGAGGAACAGTTCCACCTGGTATCGGTCCAGAGGATGGTCGCGCGCCAGCGGGTAGGACAGCTTGATCTCAACCTGCTGCGGGTCGTGCTTCTGGATGCGATACTCCATGGAGCCGCCCATCCTCCGGCTGAAAAGCACGAGGTTGCCTGCCCGCGTCATCTTAGCAAAACAGCCTGAGGAGATGGAAGGGGCCGTTTTGCAGGAGAAGTTGACAGCCATTCAAGAGCATGGTATATAGGGAGCATGCGGTTGTGGATACACAGTATCCACTGGCATCTTGTCAGCACGCAACTTATTGCAACTACCAATGTTATAAACTTCATCAATGTCACGGAGCCTGGCCGTGCGAACCAGACACACCAGATTGGCGGCCCAGGAGAACTTGAGTGCGACTAGTCCTTCCCGCACTCACGCCCCGCTAGAACTCCAGACCCCGCCAAGCGACGAAGGAACACCCTACGCCACCGCTTGCCTCAAGGACTCCGCTTACTCCGCCATCCGGGATGCCATCTTGACGGGGCGATATTCCCCGGGGATGCAGCTTAAGGAAGTTTCGCTCGCCAAAGAAATGCGTCTGAGCCGCACGCCGGTTCGACATGCCCTTGCGAAACTGGCGGCAGAGGGGCTTGTGGCCGAGGTGCCGCACGTCGGGATGTTCGTTAGAAAACTCAGTCGCGCGGAGGTGGTCGAACTGGTGGGGCTGCGCCGCGTGATGGAGTCCGGGGCGGCGGCGCTCGCCGCGGGTCGCGCGACACCGACTGAGTGCGATGAGCTTCGGAAGATGGCCGCGCGACTGGACCAACTGTTCAGCCAACGCTCCCGCCCGGAGGTGGAGGAACTGGAGCTGGGGTTCCACAGGCGCATCGTTGAGATGGCCGGGAACAAGGAGGTGGAGCGCATCTTCCTGAATGCGCAGCGGTTCTTCTTCACCCTGGCGATCCATCCGGAAAGCGGCGAGCGGCCGCGCGCCGACGGCGGAATGCCGACGACACACCTGGAAGTCGCCGATGCGATTGCCGGCCGCGATCCGAGCAAGGCGTTTCGCGCCATGTGGGACCATGTCTCAGTTGTGAAATCCTATCTTTAACAATGGAAATTGAGAGAAGAGAAATGACAGAGCCACTTGCGTACCTCAAAGGGAAATTCGTTCCGCTCTCAGAATGCCGGCTGCCGATCTTTGATTTGGGGATCGTGCTCGGGGCGTCGGTCACCGACTTCCTGCGCACCTTCCACCAGAAACCGTATCGCATGGAGGATCATGTCCGGCGGTTCTACCAGTCCTGCCGGTATGCGCGCATCCGGCCGCCCGTGACGGAAGATGAGACGATGACGATCTCGCGCAAGCTTATCGCGGAAAACGCGAAACTCTGGCCGAAGGAGGAAATGGGACTGGTGTACTACATAACCGCCGGCGAGAATGCGGTTTACGCCGGATCGGCGGGCATTTCCGCACAACTGGAACCGACCTACGTGCAGCACGTTTTTCCACTGCCGTTCGCGCTATGGAGGAACTTCTTCATCGAGGGCATCCACTGCATCACCCCCGCTCCCCGCCACTGGCCGCCGCAGTGCCTCTCCTCAAAGATCAAGAACCGCAACCGGCTGCACATGTGGATCGGCGATCAGGAGGCACACCTGGCCGACCCGAAGGCCGTCGCGCTCTACCTGGACATCGACGGCAACGTCACCGAGACCGGCGGCTCCAACTTCGTCATCTACCGCGGCGGCAAGGTGATCTCGCCGAAGCGAAACAACATTCTGTGGGGCATCAGCCTGACCGTGCTCACGGAAATCCTGGCGGAGATGGGCGTCCCCTTCGTCGAAGAGGACCTGCAAACATACGACGTCATCAACGCCGCAGAGGCGTGGCTGCCGACCACCCCCTATTGCCTCGGACCGGTGGTCAAGATTAACGGCGTCCCGATTGGAGAGGGCAAGCCCGGACCGATGTGGCGGCGCATTATTTCTCGGTGGAGCGAGATTGTGAAGAAGGACATCTACGCGGAACTGACCGAGGCGCGGTAAGGGTTCTCCCTTAGAACAAAGGAACATTCCATGTACCACGAAGTAACCAAGTCGCTTGAGTTGTTTAGGAAGGCGGAGACGCTCATTGCCGGGCAGACGCAGTTGCTCAGCCGTCATCCCTCCCTGCATGCCTTTGGCGTGAGTCCGATATACGCCGACCGGGCGTCAGGATGCCGTTTCTGGGACGTGGATGGCAACGAATACATTGACATGTCCGGCGGCACGGGGGTGGTGTATCTGGGCTATTGCCAGCCGGAGGTGGACGCTGCGGCAATCGCACAAATCAAGAAAGGCGTCGCCTACGCCGTCAACAGCCCGCTCGAAATCGAGTTGGCCGAACTGCTGAAGGAAGCGATTCCCTGCGCCCAGATGGTGCGCTACGCCAAGGGGGGCGGCGATGCGGACGCCGTCGCCGTGCGGATTGCCCGCGCCCATACAGGCCGCGACAAGGTGCTGTTCTGCGGATATCACGGCTGGCACGACTGGTACATTGCGGCCAACTTGGCCAAGGCCGACACCCTGAATGGGCATCTCCTGCCGGGGGTTCCCTCGGCCGGAGTCCCCACAAGCCTGGCGGGGACCGCCCTCCCCTTCGCCTATAACGACCTGCCGGACCTCGAACGCAAGCTGGAAGAGAACCGCGGCCAGATCGCCTGCATCATCATGGAAGCGGCGCGCCACCAGCAGCCGAAACCCGGCTTCCTTGAGAAGGTCCGCGAGCTCGCCAGCGCCCACGGCGCGGTCCTCATTTTCGACGAAGTGGTGACCGGCTTTCGATACAGCCGAGGCGGCGCGCAGGAACACTTCGCCGTGACGCCGGACATGGCGACGTTCGGCAAGGCGATCGGAAACGGCTATCCGATCGCCGCCATCGCCGGCCGCAAAGAGGTCATGCAGGCGGTCTCAACGAGTTTCATCAGCAGCTCTTATTGGAGCGAGCCGGCCAGCATGGCCGCCGCGATTGCCATCCAGAAGATCATCCGCAATGGGGATGTCATTCGGCACATCTGGCGCATGGGCGAGAGATATCAGGAAGGCCTGCTCAAGCTCGGCAAAGATTTGGGGCTTCCCCTCTTCGTGGAGGGCCTTCCGCCGGTGTTCCGCTTCGGACTCAAGCTGGAGCGGCCCGGACCTTACATGACACTCGTGACCCAGGAGATGGCCAAGCGTGGCGTGCACATGACCGGCGGGGTCTATATCATGGCGGCGCACCAGCCCGCCGACATCGACACGGTCCTGGTGGCGCTGCGCGAAGTTTCAGTCACCCTGCACAAGGCCGTGGAGCGCGGCAGCGTCGAAGGGTTGCTGGAAGTCCCGGAGGCGCGTCCGGTATTCAAGCGGCGACAGGTCTGAGCCCGCGCGGATTGTCGTTCGACGACGATGGGTTGCAGCCAACCACCGTGATGGATAATATGACGTTGGTCTCGCTGCGAGGCGGACACCTCTCAGCTTAGAACGGTCGCAAGGGAAGCATATGGCCAGCCTTGAGCAGACAATCATGGCGATCTTGAACGAGCAGAAGGCGCCCCATGAGGTGATCGAACACGAGGCGGTGTACACCAATCCAACCATGGCAGAGAAGCTGGGGGTGCCCGTCGCTGACACGGTCAAGAACCTCATGCTTGAGACGGCGGAAGGCAAGGTCATCCAAGTGGTCCTTCCCGGCGACAAACGTTTCGACGCCAGGAAAGTGGCGGAGGCGGCGAGCACGCGCAGGGTGACCTTCGCCAAGCCGGAGACGGTGCTGGAAGTGGCAGGATGTGAGGTCGGGTGCGTGCCACCCTTTGGACACCTGAAGCCGGTCCAAGTCTATATGGACCGGAGCCTGCTGTGGAAGAAGCAAGTGTACTTCAACCCCGGTGTCCACACCCGATCGGTGAAAATCGAAGCGCGCTGGCTCAAGCAACTCTGCAAGCCCGTCATGATCTGACCATCCGACATTCGACTCCGGTTCGACCACGTTGATCGGGGCGCGCTTGGACTTGCGAAACCATCCAAGGGGTGTAGAATATCGTCAACAAGACGTACGGCGGCCACGAGTTGATTTGATCCCTGGCTGGGAGACAGAGCCATTGCGAGAGGGTACTCCTTCGGTCATCTCGACAGGCTGCCGCCAGAGGACCACCTGTACGCCATGATGCCCGGCCTGCAGGCCGGGGACATCCTCCTCCAGCGGTCCCGATGGACTCCTGTCGGCGTTCTTCTGCTGCTCCTGACTGCGCAGGCTTTCCAGCCTGGCGTGGAGTCCAGCGACTTGGCGCTGCTTGCCGTGGCTGGAACATTCCTTCTGGCCTTGGCGATGGCGCAAGTGGGTGGAGCCGTATGCCTCAGTGAGAACAAGGGCGTGCCTCGACTCGTCGGCAACGGGGCGCGCAGCGCGTTGGGGTGGACGTTCAGCCTCAGGGGACGCGGAGTTCTTTCCGACTTCGCCGTCTTTCTCATCCTGCTCATTCTGGCCTTGTGGCACTACAACGTCGCCGTCGAGAAGTACTATGCGTTCTGCCAGAATTTGGTCGAAGACAAGGCGATCTTCAACCACCTGCTCTGGAACCTCTCGCGCCACCTGAGCTGGCAGAACACGGTCCTCTATTACACCAACAACTTTCTGTGCAACCACTTTTCGCCAGCCTACTTGCCGTTGAGCTTCATCTACGCTCTCTGGCCCAGGCCGGAGATGTGCTGGCTGATGGTCAATGTCGGGCTGGCGGCAGGCATGTACTTGTTGTATCGGCTGGCGGCGACGCGGCTGCGCACGCGCCTTGGCGCGTTCTTCATGGTCATCCTGTTCGTCGCGCACCCGATCATGACGTCCAACCTTCTCATCCAGGGCTGGCGCGACACGGCGGTCGCCGTCTGCTTCCTGTGCCTGGCGCTGTGGGCATGGGAGCGGAAGCGCTTCGCGCTGTTCATCTTCGGCTTCGTCTTCGCCGCAGCGTGCAAGGAGGACCTGCCGTTCATCGGGATCGGCTTCACCGCCTTGGCGTTCATCCAGCGACGCCCCTGGCGCTGGAAGCTCTTCCCGGCCTGCTTCGGAATCCTGTATGCCGGCCTGGCGTTCTGGACCATGCGGCAAATCGGCGACATCTGGGAGGGGCAGGACCTGTCGCGCTATGCCTACCTCGGCCAGCCGGGACTTGACGCACTTGGCAACATGGTGCTCCATCCCCAGATCTGGATTCACCAGGTCGCCTCGCCGGCGAAGGTCAGCGCCATGCGCGATCTGTTCGGGCCGCTGGGGTACTTGAGCCTCCTGGCGCCGGAGTTCCTGATCGTCCCGATCTCGCAGTTTGCCGAAGTGCTCCTGGCAGACCAGAGCTACATTCCTCAAGTGGGATACTGGTACGTAACGCCAACGGCGCCGTTCGTTTTCTATGCCGCGGTGGTCGGTGTCAGCCGCATCATGTGGCTGGCGGAGTGGACTGCCAGGCGACTCGCGTGCGTGAACGGGCGGCTGGCGCAGCTGATTTCGCCGACCCGACTGACCGTGGGGGTCGGATTTGCCGCGGCGTTGGCGCTGGGGATCGCCGCCTGGAAACCGCTGGTGCATCAGGCAGCGCCCCTCGCCCAATGGCGGCACTGGCTCATCCTGAACCCGGTGGATGCGCGCCGGGAGAGGCTGAACAGCCTCCTGGCCGCCGTACCGCCGAACGCACGCGTCTGCGCGCAGGATCCTTACACGCTGATGTTCTCCTCGCGCCAGTATATCTACTGCCTGCCGGGCAGGTTTGCCGACGCCGAGTATGTTGTGGTCAACCCCAACGCGGACTTCTGGCCCGCAGGCCGGGAGGAGTACAACGCGATCCTGGCGAAGCTCGCCGACCCTCGCGAATATCATCTGGCGCATCAGTACGGCCAGACGAAGATATACGCGCGCGGCGCTGCGAAACAACCCCCTCAACCGACCGGTGACGAGGGGCTGATGGGCGAGTTCTACCCCTTCGATCAACCGATCTGGAACTTTCCCGACTATTCCGATCGCCTGGTAACGCTGAGGCGCGCCTTCCGCATCATTGACTTCCCTAAGACGGAGACCGAGTTTGTTTCCGTGGACGGGGTGCGCACCGGCTTTCTGAACTACTTCGTGGCGACATTCAGCGGACGCCTCCTGATATACCGGCCGGGCGATTATTGTTTCACCGTCGAGTCGGATGATGGCTTCCGGCTTTGGATTGACGGCGAGAAGATCGGCGAGTATACCGGCGTCCGCGCGTTCAGTGGCACGGATATGATCGTCGCGCTGACCCCAGGCGCGCACGCGCTGCGGCTGGAATACTTCAACAACGCCAAGCCCGCCGCCCTGCGCTTCTTCTACACTCCACCCGGCGGCGCACGCATCGTCGTGCCCTCCAGCGTCCTGCGCTGCGAACTGAAACACATCCCGACGGAAGACAGACCATAAGTCGTGCCCGAACGGCCGCGGGAGAAGCCTGTGCGTCCCGTGCGCTTGCCCCCCGGGGACACCCGGAAGCTCATCCCAGTCCCGGCCACACTCTATCTCTTTGACGCGGCAACCTCACGAGTTTTTCGCAAAGGCTTTCGTTCAGCATTCGAGACCGCTCTCAGAGCCACTTTCTAAGGAACTGAATAATCTTGCTGCGCATGTCGGCGGTTTCGAAATGCCCCGTGTTGTACGTCAAGAGCTTCCAAGCCTGCGGCGCGCCGTCGCGGCGGTACGCTTTCCGCAGTTCGCGGTCAATCTTCTTGAGCCCGTCGGGCGGGGTCAGCCGGTCATACCGTCCAGCAAGGCCCAGATGCGGTCGCGGCGAGATCAAGGCATTGATCTGGGCCGCCGTGAAGTGATTGAGGAGGCTCGGCACGTAATAGTAGATGCCATGCTCGTCCAGCCCGCGTGACCGGATGAGCTCCTGAAAGTCGGTCAGGCAGCAGATGTCCACGCAGACCTTGACGCGCGTATCCAACGCGGCGGTCCACCACCCCATCGTGCTGCCCATCGAGATGCCCAGCGTTCCGATGCGCGCCGGGTCTACGTCGGGCCTGGAGACAAGGTAGTCCACTGCCCGGAGGCTGTCGTAGACCATCATTCCCCACATCACCTGCCCTGACCAGAGCATCTGCTTGAAGATTTCATGCTCCGTGCGGCCGCGCCGCTCGCCGAAGGCCCACGTGTCAATGCATAACGCGGCGTACCCGCGCCGGGTGAGTTCCTCGGCGTAAGGCGGCTGCTGCAAGTAGGAGCAGCCTCGGACCAATTCCTCCTTGCCGCGTTCGTAGGCGCCCCCGTGCGAGTGGTTGTACAGGATCGTGGCGAGCCTGCCCGATCTGTCTTTTGGGCGGACAAAGTACGCGGGCACTGGCTCGATGCCATTCAAGTCCAGGACCAATTTCTCCAGGCGATAAGAAACTCCTTCCTCCTCGCCGCACTTGGAGACCGTGATGCGGCACGACCGCTTCGGCAACTCGCCCAGAAGTCCGTAAAGCTTTGCCCTCAGCGCGCGTTTGTCCATGTCTCTGTCTCGCCTCCAAAGGTGCACGACGCCACGCTCTACGGCCTATAGAGCAAGGGCCGGCAGAGCGTTCGCAGGTTCTCCGGGGGAGTGCCTGCGGGAATCTCACAGCCCGCATTGACCAGATAGGGATTGCCGACCGCCTCGTAGGTCTGTCGGATCATGGCGGAAATCTCATTCGGCGCGCCATACCTCACCGTGACGGGGTTGATGTTTCCGGCCAGGGCCACCTTCTTGCCGACCGTCCGGCGCGCATGGGACATATCCACCATGTGGTCCACATCGAGGATGTCCACCCCCAGCTCTTCAATTCCGGGCAGCAGTCGCGTGATGTTTCCGCAAATGTGGAGCCGCACCCGCGCTCCCGCCTTCCGGATCTCAGCAACCAGGATCTTCTCCCTCGGTTGGATCAACCGCTCGTAAAGAGCCGGAGACACTTGGCTGGCGATGGCGTCGCCGACGCCCACAGTATCCGCGCCCGCCTCCACCTGCGCCCGGGCAAAAGCGATGGCCACGTCAAGGCACCAGTCCATCAGTTCACCTGCATACGTCTCATCGTCCACCAGGTCCATCAGAAAATTGCCCACGCCGCGCAGGTCGCTCGCCTCGGCGGCGGGACCCTCCACCCACCCCAGCACCGAGTAGCGGTCGGCCAGGGACGCCTTGTACGCACGCACGGCCTCGACACGATCCCGCATGCGCTCCGAGCGCAACGGATCGGGATGGGCCAGAATGGAGAGGTCCTTCGACTCCTCAAGAGGAAACCGCCGGCACCGCGGCACGCCGTCGCGTTCGAAAAGGACTTCCGCCCCGAAGCCCTGTGTCTCACGGTAAGGGTCGGAGATGACGCTGACTTGATCCATCCCGAACTCTTCCGCGCAACGCCGGTTCGCCTCCACGAGCACGCGATGGTCCGACGCGAACGCCCCATAGTTTGAGCCGATGTACTCGGCGGCAAACTGCATCAGAATCGGAATGCGCGGCACGTAATCGACCTTCCCGCCGCGAAGCATCCCGTCGTAACGCTCCAGACCGTTCATCCGTTGCTCCTGCCGTATTCCCAAGCCAGGCGACGCATGGCCGGGTTCCCTTCATATTGCACGAGGCCCGAGCCTCATCGCAGTCTCCTCATATTGAACGGGCCTCTCTCCCATAGTATATCGTGACCTCCACGTCGTTTACAACGAGAGGCTCCGACAACGCCGGATTGCGTCTTCGGAGTACCACCTCAATCTCGTTCGCGCCGAGAGACGGCCACGTGCCTTCCGTCAACGGGAATTCGAGCCAATGGTACGGGCCCGGAGTGCCGAAATAGGGGTCGGCCATGAACGGATATTGCCAGAGTCCTTTGGACTCGCCCATCGGGTAGAAAGCAGACTTGCAGGTTCCTCCGTTCAATGGGACTCCATTGATTTTGAACTCCACCTGGTCGTCTGAAGTGAGGTTGAGGAGGCGCAGCCTGAGCGTCACCGCCGGAGTGAAACCCAGCCGGACAGCCTTCTTGAGGTCGTCCCCAACCGTGAGCCGGAACTTCTGGCCCTCTCCGCGGGGCGCCTCTTCCAGGGCTTTCGGCAATTGCTTGGGATAGGAGAACCAGGCAACGTCGTCGTAATTGGAGCTTCTGGTAATCATGTAGTGCTTGTCGAGATATTCCAGCGTTTTGGGCCGGCCGATCTCGAGAAGAAAAGGCATCTCCTGCCGCAGGTAATGTGAGATCACAAGTGAGTTGAACAGGTGCAGCCCGTCCACGCCACTTTTCCAGTAAGCAAGGGCGGCGGCTCGCATCATTCTTGCCGTAGCCGCGGCGTCTTCGAGGGCGGGCATCTCGGAGGGTTCGAATCCTGCGAAAACCTTGCAGGACGTCCCTTTGGCCGCGGCCACAAACTCCTCCACAGGCATGCCGAAGTCCGGATGCCAATAGGAGGTTGCCGTCACGATGTCCACAAGGTTCCCGGCCATCCAGGCGCGAACGTCCAGCCCGATTCTCCAACACGCCTCAAGCGTCGGCGGAACGCGAACTTCGAGGGTGATGGGTCGTCCGCGCTCCTTACCGATCTGCTGGAGTCTCTCCTTAACGGCAGCCATGAACTCGGTCATCTTGGGACGCCCCGCCGGTACCTCGCCCGGCTTGAAGAAGAAGGGATGACGGGTGAAATCCAATTCGATGCCTTCCACCTCGTACGCCCGCGCGACTTCGTCGATCAACGCCAGCTTGTAGTCGCGAACCTCGGCGTGGTTGAAGTCGAGGGCGGCCGGCACGCGGTCGTCCACCTGGCTCTTCAATGCGCCGCCTGGCTCGCGGAACCCCACGCGGGGCAGGCGATATTCGGGGTGGTCTCCGATCCGGAACTCCGGATGGTCAATCCAGAACTTCGGATGCCAATCCCATTGAGCGTGATGAACGTCATTCATTCGTATCCCGGCGAAGAAGTCGAGGCCGGCATTGTGAGTCGCCGCGAGAAGCGTCGCGACGAGATCAATCTTGCGCCCGGCAAACAGTTTCGCGTTCTCCAGCATCCGCCAGTTGTTGGCCGTCAGGCTTCCTGGAGACGCAGGGGTGGAGTGATCTCCCTGGAGACCCAACGGGCTGCCCGTTTCACTTTCATATTGCTCCAGCTTGAGCTTCGTGGAGTAGTAATTCCACGTCATGTGCAGGACCACGGTGTCCACGTGGGTGCCGGCTATACGACCCACGAAGTCCCAGACGAAACCGTCCACGCTCAGTGGATAGTCGAACCATTGCCATAGGCCCAACTCTCCGTGAAAGAAGACACGACCGTTCTTTTCCTTCATGTCTCTATCCTTTCCGCATCTCTTGGTCCGGCGTGAGGTCGACAAACGCCTCAAGCGCCCTTGATCGTCCGGTCGCCGACACGCTCCAGCCATTCGCGGAGACAGGGATTCGACTCCCAGTCAAGGTCCATCATGCAGGTCCCACAGATGCACAGTCCGCTGATGCGCGACCCCAACAAGAGCTCTTCCGAGAGGTCAAGATGCTGCTGCATCAGCCTGCGGGTCATCTGCTTCTTGTTGCCGAAGTCATAGAGGTAGAGGCACAGCATCATGGGCGTGCCGCCGGTCATTTCGGTCAGGCGGTCGAGGGCGGCAGGCACGGTCGCGATCTGGTCGGCATGCCAGAGGGGAACAAGGAGTTGGGAAAAATACGGCAAGAGCGCCGGCAATTCCGGCCGGTCCACAGTCATGGTGTATATCGTCCCGTTGAGAGGCCGAGCCGGCCCGCGTGTGGCATTGGCAAACTGCAGCCGGGCCAGGTGCTCCGGCTTCACGCCGGCATCGATGGAGCCAGTGCTGAAATCATCCACCAGAAATCCTTCGATCCGCGGGTCCTGTGCGGCAAGCTCCTTGGCGGCCATCAGAAGGCCCATGCTCTCCTGTTCGTCCACGACGCCGACGCTCATTCCGTCCTTATCGGCCGTGGCTCGATGAAACGCCCACTTGCAGATGATTCTGCGGGCAGACGGCATCGCATCGAGCGATTCCCGATCGAACTCCAGCCCGCCCGCCATAATCACGTTGCGCGCTCCCGTCGCCTGCATCGCCTGCTCCACGGTTATGGTTGACTTACCGAACAGCTTCGCGAAGCGCTCACTCTCCTGCTGGAGCACATTGACTTTCATGCCCCACAGCCAGAAGCGATCGCGTATGGTCTGTTTCTTCATCAGCGTGCCCCCTTCAAGCGTTCCTTGCGGTTCAATTGGACCGTCGTCCGAATGATGCGCACGGAGTAATGCGCGTCGGCGGGATGGTAGTCCGAGCGCCAACCCGGAGTCTCGCTCCCGGCCATCACAGTGACCTTGCGGCACGGCGGCAGCTCGAAAATGGCGCAGGACATGCCCGCCAGGGGGAACTCGCCGTAGTTCATCTTGAGGCCCCCGGCGCGCACTTCCGGATAGGATTTCAGGAATGCCTCGGGAATCCGCTCGTATGGCCCGGGTATGGAGCAGCTCTGCACGGACGGGGTCTTCGCATACCACTGGTCAAAGCGCAGGTGCATCCCCCACAGGCCGTTGATCCGCATACGAACCGGCATGACGCTCTCGATCTCGTTGGGACGCCGCCAGTTCTTGATCGGCTCGCAATCGATCTGGATGTAGCCGGGGGGCGTGCAGGCGCTCCCGATCACGGCGACGCGAATGATCGGATGCTCCTCCTCAATCACGATCCCGTCCGCCGGAGAGGGAACGTAGCCCTCGGTGCCTTCCAGCCCGTTGATCGTCAGCATCTCGATCCCGTGAAACTCCCCGCCGTGGTAGTGGCTTCGATCGACCTTGACGTTGGCGTAGTTGAACGGCAACTCGTATTCGTACTCCTCCGTCTTTAGCCTCATCTTCGGGCGCATCGGTTCACCCTCATAGCCGCGCACGTATTTCGTTTCCCGCTTTGGCGTTCGCGCCATTTGTATTCTCCTCTGAGCCTGTCGCTTGAAGAACTCCACCCGGTCGCCGGTTCACCATGAACGCGGCATCAGACCGGTTGGGAACGTTGCGTTAGAGCCCCACGGACTACTTCCCACGGACGAGCTCTTCCTTCACGCACTCGATGAAGATATCCACCATCTCGTCGGCTTGGGCCAGGGTGGTGATCAGGGGCGGACCGAAGGCGATCCAATTGGGATCGCACCGCAAAATCAGACCCTTGTTCAACAGACGCTTTTCCACTCCCTTGCCGAACTTGCGTTCGACGGCAAAGGGCTTCATCGTGGAGGAATCCTCAACGAACTCGACGCCGATCAGACAGCCCTTGCCACGCACCTGGCCCAGGATGCCCAGCTTGGCCACCTCCATTTCCAGGCGGCGGCGGATGTGGTCGCCGGTCTTCTGGCCGTTGGCGATGAGCTTCTCCTTTTCGATCACCTCCAGCGCAGCCAAGCCCGCCGCCGCAGCGATCGGGTTGCCACCGTACGTGTGGCCGTGAGCGAAATGGATGTTGGCGTCGTCCTCCCCCCAGAATGCTGAAAAATAGAGGTCATCCTTGATGGCGACGCCCGCGAGCGGGGCGTACCCGCTGCTCATCCCCTTCCCCATGCACAGAAGGTCCGGAGTGGTATTGAACGTCTGCGCAGCGAACCAGTTGCCGGTGCGGCCGAAGCCGGTGATGATCTCATCGAAGATCAGCAGCACGTTGTGGCGGGTGCAGATCTCGCGGATCATCGGCAGGTACTCCGGCGGCGGGGTGACGATTCCGCCGGTATTGCCGATGGGCTCGATGATGAAGGCGGCCACCGATTCCGGCCCCTCCCCCACGATCATGTTTTCCAGCATCCGCGCGCACAACAATTTGCAGGAGGGATGCTTCAATCCATAGGGGCAATGGAAGCACAGCGGCGGTGGAATATGGCAGCATCCTTCCAGGAATGGGCCGAAGACGCTCTTCCGTGGTCCCCCGATGCCGGTGGCGGACAAGGCGCCAAGGGTTGCGCCGTGGTACCCCTTGTGTAAGCCGATGAATTTGTACTTGTAGGGGTTCCCGCGCTGGCGATGATACTGGCGGGAGAACTTCAGGGCGGTTTCCGTCGCTTCCGAGCCGCCGGAGAGCAGCTTCAGGGTCTTCAAGCCCTCGGGTGTGATATCGCCCAGGCGGGCTACATATCGCAGGGTCACGTCGGACACCCCGTGCAGCGGAGCGACGAAAGAGATGCGCTCCTGCTGCTTGCGGATGGCCTCGATCACGGTCGCGTTGCCATGGCCGATGTTGACGACGTAAATACCGGAAATGCCGTCGATGTATCGCTTGCCGTTGATGTCCGTCAGGTAGATTCCCTTGCCTTCGGTGATGACCAGGGGGTTCTCGCAAAAGCTCTTCATCTGCCGAAGGTCCAGCAGGATGTGACGGGCGTCCGCTTTCAGCCTCTCCAGATCAGGCATAAAAACTCTCTCCTTTTGCATAACGCGGGTGTTTGAAGACATCGGGATTGACCACATGGCTCGGGCGTTGGCCAGCCATGAACAGCAGGATGTCATTGACGGCCGATTCAAAGGTCTTTCGGAACGTGCCGAAGGTGTCGCTGCCAACGTGGGCGGTGCAGACCACGTTCTCGAACTGGAACAAAGGGTCGTCCGGTCCGGGGGGCTCATTGCACATGACATCCAGTCCAGCGCCGGCCACTTTGCCGTTCTGAAGGGCCGCGATCAGGGAGGCTTCGTCGATGACCGCCCCGCGCGAAGTGTTGACGATGTACACGCCGTTCTTCATCTTCGCGAAAGCGGCGGCGTTGATCATTCCGCGGGTCTGATCGGTCAGCACGACGTGAAACGAGATTATGTCGGAATTCGCCAGCAATTCATCCAGGCTGACCATCTTCACCCCCAGCGCATCGGCCGCAGCGGCGTCCACGTAGGGGTCATATGCCAGGACGGACATATTGAACCCGCGAGCGCGCCGGGCAACCGCACGAGCGGTGCGGCCAAAGCCCATCAGGCCCAGGGTCGAGCCGTTGACGTCCTGACGGCACAGGTATGTGTCGCGGTCGCCATAGCGTCCCTGCCGCATCCCGCGATCACCGATGACGATCTTCCGAATGGCGGCGATCATCAGGCCGAAGGCCAGGTCCGCCACCGATTCGTAATTCACGGGGGCATTGTTGACGATCACTCCATGCCGGGTGGCCGCCGTGAGATCGACGCTGTCCACTCCAACGCCATCCATGGCGATCAGTCGCAACCGGGGCGACTTCTCGAAGACGCGCGGCGTAAAGGGATCGTCGGCCGCGATGATCACATCCACTCCTTCAAGATGGCTCGTCAACTCTTCTTCGTTCAGCCGCCGCCCCTCGGCGCAAAAGACAACTTCCGCTTGGGCCCTGAGGCGCTCAATCGGCGGAGCGATTGCCCCGCGATCATAAAAACTGCTGACAAGAACCTTCACTATTTGGCTACCTCCAAGTTCACCCGGCAAGTTGCGCCTGACGGTGTCCCGGTTTGTCACGCCCCCGCGGCTTTGAGGATGGATTCAATTTCATTGAGCTGGCCCTTTTCGAGCGCCGGTACTTCGTGCGTTTGGAGAATCTTCTTCACTCGCTCGCCGGCGCGGGCAGCCAAGTCGCGCTCTCCGTGCGCCGACATGTCGCAGGGCTCGGCGGAGAACAGGTCCGGCATCCATAGACGCCCGTTGCGCAGGCAGTCCACCGTATGGGAACTCGTCATGAAAGTGCCATCAAGGACGCCCTCCGATAGATATTCCGTGGCCAGCGTGTCGGGCGAGACATCTACACCTTGCAGCGCATTTCGCACAACGCGAATAATCTCGTTGTCAATGACAAGCTGCTCAGGCGTGCTGACAAGCGCGTTATCCAGAGTACCCGCGCCTGAGATGACGTTCGTTCCGGCCAGTGCGGCCAAGAGCGCGCCCATCATGCGCTCCGCGCCGGCCTGCAGGTCCTCGGTATGGCTGGAAGAGACGAACCCCCAGCCGTTCGTGGGGAGATGGAAGTGGGCGGCGACCTCGGTCATCGCCGCCGTGGCGAGTCCGGGGGCCGCTCCGGAGGACGTGAGATTCCCCGTGCGCATATCCGCAGGGAACAACCGGCTGCATGCGACGACCGGCAGGCCCGGGCGTATCGTGTAAGCCAGCACAATCGAGGCGAGCTCTTCGGCCCACGCTTGCGCGACGCCGCCGGCAATCGTGGCGGGCGCGGTCGCGGCAAGAGTCGGGCAAGACAACGGCGCCAGCGGCAGACCCCGTCGCGCGCATTCCATCATGGCGAGCGCCTCTGTCTCGCTGATACGCATGGGACTGGTGGGCGACACGTACACCAGCACCAGCGGCTCGCGCTGCAGCGCCTCGCGGCTGCCTCGGATGACCAGGGCGATCTCATTGATGGCGGCGACTTCTTCCGGCGAGCTGGCGGTGATGTCCGTAGGTTTTGTCGAGAACTTGAGCGAGGTAACGAAGCGGTTCACATTCCGGATGCCGACGCCGATATCCGACGGGCTCACAGCCGAGTTCGCCACGTCGATTTCCTTGAGCGCGTCCGCGACCCGGACAATCGTCTCGGCGTCCTCCATCGTCGCGGGGCGACGCGTGCGCGAGGGGTAGTCGATAATGAAGGGGGGACCGCCGGCAGGCCGAAACCTGACTTCGCCGGGCACCAGGCGAAATCGGCGCTTCGCATCCCTGCCGGCCAGTTCAAACCCCTTTGGGGGAACCTGCGAGAGGGCGTTTTGCACCAAGTCGGGGCCGATCAGGATGCGGCCATCCTTTTCCTTCGCGCCGGCCGCAATCAGCGCCCGGCGGGGTTCCGCGCCGGCGATACTCATGCCAATGGTCTCCAGCATCATCAACGCGGTATCATGAATGGCACGAATGCCGCGCTCGTTCAAGACTCGGAATTTCATCTCAACGTCCCTTTCGATTGGGCAAAATGGAATCGTGGAGTTATTGTTCGTGCGCTTTGGAGGGTCTCTTCGGGGCCGCTTTACCCGGAAGCACGTAGCCATAGTCCGCCGACAGAGTGGATTCATCGCGCCACGGCGGAATCTCCTTTTCCTTCTCCCTGGTGTGCTTTGCCAGACCGGAACAGTTCTGTGCCAGCACCTCGAATATCCTGTTGGCTACCGCCAGATGGCCGAGGTCGTTGGCATGCACGCCGTCATTGTGCACCATCCACTCCGCGCCGTCGTACACCGTGAGCAGGTTTGCGAAAAGGCAGTCCTTCGCGCGGGCGACTCCTGAGATCAGGTCGTTGAAGGCCCACAGCTTATCCAGGGAGGCGTGGGACCAGTTCTTGGCTCCCAAGGCGAAGTCCGTCATGAAATACGGCCCCGGCAGGACGATGAGGGGGCGGCATTTCGCTCGGACGCGTTCGATGATCGCTTCCATCTCCTCCACGAACAGCCCCGGCGGCGTCCCTCCGCGCGCATCGTTCAGGCCATAGCTGATCACCAGCAGGTCCGGCCGGTGCGCGATGACGTGCTTCTCCAGGCGCTCGCTGGCGGCAGGTTTGCCGCTGACCTCATAGCTCGGACTGCGGGTGGATATCACGTTCGCGCCGATGCCGCTGTTGACCAGCTTCACCGGCTGGGACTGAACGTCGCTGACCAGTGCGGCCAACCGCGAGGCCCAGCACCGCTCGCGACTGCTACTCCACCCGCCGGCCGTAGTGCTCTCCCCGATCGTCACCAGTATGCGGAACTCCTCGTTGTGCCAATCGCGCTTCATGTCCATGCAAAAGCCTCCTGCCTCTCCTATTTCCCGGCGAGTCCCGGGATGTCCAATGGCCGGCTCCACGCCTCGAAAGCCGCCAGCACGTTTTCGGTCGGAACCTCGGAGCCCCAACTCAATTGCGCAATGAAGTTTCTCCCCGCGCTTGCCAGAGCCCGGCGCACGCGGTCGGCCCCTTCGCGCACCTGGCCGGCAGTGCCAAAGGGGAGCAGAGACTGCGGGTCGAGCTCTCCCCAGAACGTCACCTTGTCCTGAAAACTTCGGCCGAGTTCTTCGATGTCCATGCAGGAGAGCTGACAGTTCAGTGCGTCCGCGCCGATGGCGATCAGGTCCGGAATGATCTCTCGAATCATGCCGTCGCTATGGAAGAAGACGCGCTTCCCTGCCCGGTGAAGGAGCGCGAAGTACTCGGCGTAAAGGGGCTGGAACTGACGCCGCCACAGCGCCGGGGAGACCAACAGGGCCGTCTGCGAACCCCAGTCATCACCCAGCGTGACGCCGTCCACGTCGGTTTGGGACCAGAGTTCGAAGTGACGCAAGTTGAATTCATGCACCGTGTCCAGGAGCTTCCGGAAAAGCTGGTCCTGATCTGCCAGGTCGAAGTAGCCGTTTTCCGAGCCACGCAGGGATTGAATCCGCTCGAAGGGACCCGGGCCCACTTCTCCCAAGCGGAAGCGGCTCGTCGCCCCGCAGGCTTGCCGCACGGCTTCCAGCGCGGGGCGCTCCAGCATCTCATACGGAGGGCGGTAGGTTTCTACTTCTGCCAGGCACTTGATTGCCGGTTCCGCTACCTCGCCGCTGGCGCCTGCCGCAAGGCTGCGCCAGACGGACCCCCAGTCGTCCACACGCATTCCCGCGTCTCCCCGTTCACCCCGCGCGCGCCGGGAGGGTCCAAGAACGGTGGGGACTCGCTCGAAATCCAAAGGGAAGCGCCCGGTGACCCGCGCCCAATCGTCTGCGCGGCAGGCCTGAATATAGCGCCAACCCCAGATATCACGGGGCAGCCGGTCCGGCCAGCGATGGTCCAGCGTCGCGAAGACGCGGTCGCGAGAAGTCATTTGCACGGGTTCGATATTAACGGCTTGATCCCTTACCACGGCTCGTCTCCTGCTCCGACAGACAGCGCAGCTCGCCCGATCCCCGAGTCAATCCTCGAGGAAGGGCCCCACTTCAATGAAGTTGAACATGAGTTCCTGGCCAATGGGACCGCCCGGGTTTGCGTCGGATGCCCAATCGGAGATGGTCAGCGTTGCGTTCTGGCTCCGGGCCCGGAACACGAGGTTGTAGAAACTGATCCAAAGGTTATTGTCGCGGGTGAACTTGCCGACAAGGTGGCCGGCCCGGCCGCTCGGAAAGACGTCCTGGAAGGAGTTGCAGGGAATCAAGTCCACGTTGTCCATACGGATACTCGCCTGATGCTTCTGCTTGACCTCTCTGCCCTGCATAAGGTCCTGATAATCTGCGAGAAACATCTTCAGCGAATACAACCGGCCGGGTTGCAGGTTCTTCATTTGCTGGGAGAAGCGATTCGGCGCCTTGGCGCTTCTCCTGGTCCACAGGAAAGTATCCCCCTGCGGCGTGGGCGGATACCTGCCCTGGAGCCAGCTGTACTTCGGCACGCTCTTGACCGTCATGCTGCCTTCCTCTGCGGGAGACAGCGTCCAGCCGGTCGCGCCGTCGGCGAAGTCCGGGTTCTGCACGTGGGCCAGCATATACGGGTCCTTGGAGAGCATCTCCTTCTTCCCCTCAATGCAGTAGTGCCGGTAGAGCTTCGCGGTCCACCGGATCACCTCTTCGTCAGCAAACGCCGAGTGATAGCACATGATTCCATACAGGCCGGCAAACGCGGGGTCGTTCGCGATGAAGTTGAACTGCATGTCCAGAAAGACCTTGTAGTCGACCCCCGGATTCGTGTCCAGAGATTCGGGCGGAGCGCTCATGTATCCGACACACACGACCATGTCTTTCTGACATCCGGGGAACGCCTTCTGGTAGAGCAGCATGTTCTGCCTGAGCGAATGGTCGAGCTGTTTCCGAGCGTCCGCCTCCGTAGGCTCCTCTCCCAAGTACTGTTCCTCAACCAGTTTGTGACCTCCATCGAACATCGCCTTCGAGAAGGCCCTGCTCTCTTCCGAGTCATACAAGCCAATGCAATAGGCATACAACGATTTCCCCTTGAACTGCGGTGCCTGGGATATGCGCCGGACTCCCTCGGTTTCCGAAGGCAGTTGCGGCATGCCGGGGCTGAATTCGTCCATGATGATCCCGTCATATCGCGGGTTCAGAAGCCCCTGACGCTCGGACCAGTACTTGTAGTACGAATCGTCAGCCGTAGTCACCTTGTCATATCCCGGCAACCAATAGAGATTGCTGTATTCGAGCAGTTTTCTCCCCTGCGCGCGCCACCGGCTCCATTGCATGTATGCTTCAGGTTCTCTCTCGATTACCACGTTGAGGTTCCTGGCGAGCCCGATGCGCTCCAGGAACTCCCAGGTGAATGGGGTGTAGCTGGGAAGGAACCGGCTGGGCCGGTAGCTGATCTCAGCGTAAAGGATCTCGGGGATAGCGCGCACGACCAAGCTTTGAACGGATGCCCCCTCGTCGCAGTACACGTTAAGGACGTGCTGGCCCGCGGACAGATGGCGCATGGCCTCGCCTGGAGGATACGCCTCGATGCTATCCGCGTTGAAGGCCTCCTTCGGAGCAGGATTCGCCCTGCCGTGAACGATGATGGCTTCGCTCTTGCTCTCTGAGTCCAGGACGAGGTAGGCGCTGGCGGCGCCCTTCGTCTCGGCAGAGGAGGAGACGAACACCCAACCATCCCTGGGATTGGTGAACGTGTACTTCTTCTGCGTTTCCGTCTGCGGCGCCTGAATGTTCAGAAGTTCGGCAACGAGGTTGTTCAGGACCTTTGCCGGCTGGTCGGCATACGCGGGTCCAAGCAAGGACAGGCACCCAATCACGAGCAGCGCCATCACCGCGTGTCCGACTACGGTGCGAGCCGACCTCCCATTGTTTTCTCTCATGTCTGTCCTTTCGCCAAATGTTGTAGCGTTGCCTACGGAAGTCATTTGTCCATAGCGTATTACAGCAACAGGCTAGTGCTCCAAACGCAGTCCTCCGGAAGTTACCCGCAACCTGGCAATGCGGCTGTCGGCCCGGCCCGGACCGAGGATATCCCCTATGTAGCTCACCAGCACCACGTTCGGTTCGACCTCAATCGCGTCCTGATTGGCCCACATGGCATAGTCCACAATGACGGGAAGGTCCCACGTCCGGCCGCCGTCGCGGCTCAGGTGCGCGGCGAAATACGGAAAGCGCGTCGTTGCCACCAGCGCGCCGCCGGCCGTGCGCGTCAACGAAGGGCAATAGCCGGGAAACGGTCCTATGGCGGCGGGTTCCCAGATGTGACCGCCGTCGTTGCTCTGAATCTGCCACATGTACAGGTCCCGGTGAGGGCGACCGATGCCCAACAGCACGTTGTCCTCGGCTTCGGCCAAGCCGACTTCATAGATGATCGCCGAAAGGCGATGCTCCGCCGTATTCGTTTCGATCGGAAGCCGGGGATCGGCGACCTGGCTGTCGCACCTTACCGGCGGCGACCAGGTTCGGCCGTCATCCTCGCTGCGCAGGGCGAAACAGGCGCAAAAGTCCTCACCCGGAGGAGAATCATCTTGGTTCGGTTCCTCGATTCTGGCGATCACCGGCAACACCAGCGTGCCGTCGTGCATTCGCACGACCCGCCAGGTTTCCACGAGCGCCCAGCCTTCCGGCCATTGGCCGTGGATGTTCAACTTATGCGGGCCGGTCCAATTGCGCCCCTCGTCTGGCGAGTCGTAGGAGTATAGGTATCCTTTGGCCTTGTCCTCCTTCACGAACACGCAGACCCACTCGCCGTCCCGGCGGACAAAGTTGCCCCGTCCACCAAGAACATACGCGCCCGCTCCGCCTCGCGGCTGCAACATCGGCGCTTCCGGGGGGGACCAAGTTCGTCCGGCGTCGGTGGAGCGCACGATCACACCGCGGCGCACTTCGCAGCCGTTGGGATTGCCGAAGATGATGCCGAGGGCGACCGCGCCGGAGTTGCTCTGGATAAAGCTTCCGTGGCTCTGCGGCACGTTGGGGTCCGTTTCCGGACAGGGTGTAATCCAATGCGGTCGCGGGGTTTCGAGGTCGCGCCACTTCGGCCCGCGGACCGGCGTTCCCTCGATCTCCAGCCGCGCAAAATTGGCGCCGTCGAACGTCGCCGTCACAATGCTGCAAAGTCCCAGGCGACCGGCCTCGTAAGTGTCGTCCTCCACGTCGGCGACGGGGCGTCCGTCAATCCATGCGCGCAGGTGCGAACCCTTGGCCTCGACCCGGGCCTCGTACCAATCCTGGCAGCGGGCGCACAAGCCCGGAACGAGGTTGAAATTCAGATAACGCTGCAGCGGCGTCCCGTCGGCGATGGCGATCCCCGCCCAAAAGTGCCGGGCTCTGACCTGCTGTCCGCACCAGGGAATGTCCAGCACATAGAAGCGCCGGCTGTCCTGAACGCGAAACAGGAAGCGCGCGCCACCATAGCCGCCGCGAAACCGAAAGCGGAACCGAGCGCTGAAATCGGCGTACGCCTCGTCGTGCTTCACCGCCATGTATTCCACGTCCCTGCCGGTGGGCGGGACCAACTCCCCGTCTGGCCCGTCGGCCCATGCTCCGTGCATGAACGACCAGTCCCGTCCCTCGCCAATTTTCATCGGCGTCGTCATCGCATAGCCCTTTCGTTTATCCGGAATCAGCCTGGCTTCAATCTTCCAGATACGGCTGAACCTCGATGAAATTGAACATTAACTCCTGTCCGATCGGCCCGCCCGGCTTCTGATCGTCCGGCCAATCGGAGATCGTGAGCATAGCTGTCGTGCCTTGGGCGCGGAACACGCGGAAGTGGTAAGTGATCCAGAGACTGTTCTTGCCGTCAAATTTATCGTACCCATGGCCTGCGAGGCTGCTGGGAAAGAGCTTGTCGAAACACTTGTCGGGAATCAACTCGCCCCCATCCAACTGGAGCCGGACCTGATGCGCCGCCTGCTTGGACGACCGGTTCACATACTCCTGGTAGTCCGAGGTGAACATTTTGGCTGAGTAGAGTCTCCCCTGTGTGAGGCCGACGATCTGCTGCGAGCATCGGTTGGGGGCAGCGGCACTCCGCTTGGTCCACAGAACGGTTTCGCCCTGCGTGGTGCTCGGATACCGTCCCTGCAGGTAACTGTAGCCAGGCACGTTCCGCCTGCCCATGCTCTCCGGCACAGCCGGCGAGAGCGTCCATCTGTTCGTGCCGTCGGCAAAATCAGGGTTCTTGATGTAATGCAATTCATACGGGTCCTTCGAGAGCATCTCCTTCTTGCCCTCAATGCAATAGTGCCGGAACAACTTCACAACCCAGCGCTGGATCTCTTCATCTGCGAACGCGGAATGATAAGTCTCAACACCATAGAGACCCTTGCAGAGAGGGTCGTTGGCCATGAAATTGAACTGCATGTCCAAGTACACTTTGTAGTCGGCTGCCGGATTCGCGTTGAGGGACTCCGGCGGCTCGCTCATGTAGCCCACGTTCACAATCATGAACTTCGCCGCGCCGGGAAGCGCCGCCTCGTAATTCCGCATCTTGTAGCGAAGATAGGCCACGCCCCCGTCGATGAAATTCAGTGCCATGTCCTTGGTCGGCTGTTCGCCAAGGTACACTTCTTCCGAAAACCGATTCTCCGTGTCACGAAGGGTCTTCAGGAAGGGTATGGCCAGCCTTGTGGCGGGGTTGAACATGACCACGCAATAAGGGTAGAGCACCTTGCCGGCGAAGGCCGGGTTTGCCTTCAGCCGCCGGACTGCCTCGGTGTATGCGGCATACTTGTCTTCAAAGCCCCAGGGACCTAGCTCATCAAACATCGCCCCGTCACGCTCCGGGTCGGCAAATCCGCGAGACGTGGCGAAGTAGCTATACGCCTCGTCGACTGTCAGCGTCTTTCCGGCCTGGGACATCTCGCCAATATTCATGTACGTCAGAATCTTCTTCCCCTCGCGCCCCCGCCACTGTTTTACGTCCAGGGAGTGCGCCGTGGTTCGTTCGCAAATGACATTGATGTTCTTGTTCATGCCAATACGTTGCAGATATTCCCACGTATACTCAGGGGGCACGCCCAGCCACCGCGTAGGTTGGTAGCCAAGTTCACAGTAGATGATTTCCGGGATGGAGCGGACCACCAGGCGTCCCACTGAAGCCCCGTTATCACAGTACACGTTCAGTGTGTGCGGCCCAGCCGGGAGGTAGCGCATCGCCTCCTTGGTCTCCGTTTCTCCGGCCCGATGGATGATAATGGCATTGGCCTGGTCTTCTGAGTCAACCAGCAGCAGAACGCGACCGGCTCCCGCAACTGTCGCCGTTGACGAGAAGAAGATCCAGCCCTTCCTCGGACTGGTGAATGTGTAGCTCTTGTGCGGCGCCGTCTGTGGCTCCTGAACGTTGACCAGTTCGGTCACAAGATTATTGAGAACTTTGCTTTCGGCCTGCGCGAGACCCGACACGAGAAGCACCAGCGCCAGCGTTGCGGCCAACACAGCTCCTTTGGCTCTTGTCATCGCATTCTCTCTTCACAATCCACAATGGCCTTCCTTGTCAGTCTTCCAAGTAGGGTTGGAGTTCGATGAAGTTGAATATGAGCTCCTGTCCGACCGGCCCGCCGGGCTTGGCCGGCTTGGCCCACGCGCCGATGTCAAGTCGCATCCCCCACGCGCCGGGCCAGTCGACGCCGTCGTCGCTAACCCAGTCGGAGAGGGTCAGCGTCGAAGTCTCGGCCCCGGCCCGGAATACCAGGAGGTAGTAAGTGATCCACAACCGATTCTCACCCGTGAACTTGCCGCGCGCGACGGCACTGCCGTACGTCTCCTGTAAGCACTTGGAAGGGACCAAGGCGGCGTTGTCTATCTGTATCCCGACCTGATGCTTTTCGTTGGTCGATTTGCCTTGCAGAAGTTCCTGGTAGTCCGCCACCAGCAGTTTCAGCGAATAGAGCCTTTCCGGCTTGAGGGCCTTGATCTGCTGGGAAAGGCGATTCGGCGCTTTGGCATTGCGTTTCATCCAGAGAAAGCTGTCGCCCTGGCCCTTGACGTCAGGACTCTGTCCCTGATATCTGCCCTGCAGAGCGCCATAGCCTTCCATGCTTTTCGTCCCCATGCTTCCTTCCTCGGCGGGCGCCAGACTCCATCCCGGTGCGCCTTCCGCGAAGTCGGGGTTCTGAAGGTGAGGCAACTTGTAGGGGTCGGAGGAGAGCAGGTCCTTTCGGCCCTCGATGCCATAGTGGCGGAAGAGCTTCACGCTCCACCGCAGGGTCTCCTCATCCACATAAGCAGAGTGGTAACACATGATGCCGTAGGTTCCGGAGAACTTGGGGTCATTGGCGATAAAGTTGAACAGCATGTCGAGAAAGACTTTCTGGTTGACCGCCGGATTGGTATTCAGGCTCTCGGGCGGGGCGCTCATGTAGCCCAGGTTCCAGATCATATTCTCCTGGGCTTTCGGGCTCACGTTCTGGTGTTCTCTCATAAGGTACCCGAGGTCATCCTTCAGCAAGACCCTGGTTTCCTCTTCCGTGGGCATTTCCGAAAGATATCTGTCCTCGGTGATCTTGGACCCGGCGTTGATGAGTTCTTTGAAGAGGGCCCTGCTGGGTTCGCTCAAGTACATCACGTTGCAGTAAGGGTAGAGGACCTTGCCCTTGAATTGCGGCTGCGCAAACAATTTGCGCACAGCCTCGCAATAGGCGCCGAACTCGGCCGCCTTGTCAGGACTGGGATACCCGTCCAACTCGTCAAACATGATCCCATCGCGGTCCGCGCGCCGAAAGCCGTCGGCCTGCGACCAAAGCTTATACACACTGTCCGCGGTGCGATTGCCAACCGAGCCAAGGTCGCTCGTGCTCACGTGGGTGAGCACCTTCTTTCCCTGCGCCCTCCATCGCTGCACGTCCATGCTCGTGTCTTCATGCCTCTCGAGAACAACGTTGACATTCTCCGCCAGACCGATGGATTGCAGATACTCCCAGGTGTAGGGGTTGTGCGTGCCGGGGACCTGCTTGACCCAGTAGCCGATTTCCGAATAAATGATCTCGGGTATGGCGCGCACAACGAGTCCCTGGAGGATTGCGCCCCCCTCGCACCGGACGTTGAGCGCGTGCTCACCGGCGGGCAGCCGGCGCATCGTCTCAAGGGTTGACAATGTTCCGGGGCGATCGGGCCGGACCGCTCCTTTCGCGCCATGCTTGTCGAGGCCGTGGGCCACGACCGCCGCGGCGGGGTCCTCCGAATCGAGAACCAGACACACGCCCCCCGCCTCCGGCGTGGCCGCAGCGGATGAGATGAACACCCATCCGTCGCGTGGATTCGTGAACGTGTAGCGGGTATTCGGCGCTACCGCCGGCTGCGATACTTCGAGCAGTTCTGTTACGAGATTGTTAAGAGGTTTGACTTCCGCGCGGACCGAGCCAGTGGCTAGAACAGCCAGGAGCAGTCCCGAACACAGGCAGGTAAACAGACGGTTGTAGTCCACCCTCATCGTCATCGCCCTTCCTCATAATGGTTCATAATAGTCGCGGCGTCGAGCAGCCGGGCGCCATCCATAGCGCCAATCCTCAGGCACTCAACATGCGCCCGCTGTTCCGAATTTCATCGAGCATCGCCAGAATCGTCTCGCGCGGATACGGCGGAAACGAATCGTTCGTGTCTCCGATCATGTGCCGGTACCCGCGCGTCGCCGCAAGAACCTCTCTCGTGCGATGGCGGATATCCTCCGGCGATTCGTTGTAGAACAGGCTTACGTTGACGCCACCGCGCGTGACGATGCCGGAGCCGAGCCGCTCTCGCGCCGCGCACAGATTTCCGACATCGCCCAGCGGCGGGTGCGACAGGCTTTCCACCACGTCAGGCATCATCCGCTCGTAAACCCCCGATTCAATGAGCCGATTCATGCGCCCACACGTGTGCAACCAACTTTTCATGCCCCGGTCGCGCACCGCCTCATACAGTGATTGCGCCTGCGGAATGAAGTACTTCGCATAGATCGCCGGCGAGTATATCTCCAGGCCGTTGATGGCCCCCATGGCGAAATCGGCGCCCGCCTCGGCTGCACAATCAAGGAAGACATCGTTCATGCGCGCGTATATCGCGAACAGCTTTTCCATCCGCTCTGTCTGATCGGCCAGCAGGTACAGTGCGGCATCCGGGGCGGCGAACTGGTTGGAGGTCAGGACGAACGCCGGAACGCCGATCTGAAAGAACGTCGGCGCGTCCGCCGGCCACCTCGTCGCCTCGGCACTAAGGCGCGCTGTAATCTTGTCCTTTACGCGCGGGTTGGACACAATTTCCTCTGCGGCATTCTCAAGCAGATACGTAAGCGCGGGGAGGTCTGCATCGTTCTTGACGAAGTTCTCCTGCCAGCACGCCGGTTTGTTCCAGGGCGTGACAAACACCTCCTTCAGGTCGCCGCTAGGCGTCCGCAGAAGGGTCGTCCGCCGGACTGTCCCGTCTTCGCCGGTCTCCTCTGAAACGCGCTGCTCCACCCCCTTCATGAACTCCACGGCGTCCGCGATCCCCGCCGAACCCAGGCTCACGTGATAGAACATGCCGGTCTCGCGGCTGCACCTCGTGATCATGTCGGGTGTGACGAGCGCCTCCGGCGTCAGCGTACAGGAGGAGGACCTCCCTTCCTCTCTCGCCGCCGTACCGAAGTACGAGGCCGCGGTGGACTGCGCGCTCGCCATCAACACCGGCATGCGCTCCGGATCGCCGTCCTCCATCCATTGGAGGAGCGGTTTGCGTTTGTTGCTGCAAGCCATCCTGTTTCCCCTGTTATGGGTCACACAATTCCATGGTCAATTCGACGAGGTTCAGTTTTTCGGATGCGATGCCGCCCGCCAGCGCCCGGCTAAAGGCTTCCGGGCTGTCGGCGCGAACCGCCGGAATGCCGTACGCCGCCGCAAGCGCAAGGAAGTCCGGGTTCTTCAGGTCACATCCGAACCGGCGACCCCCATAGCTCTTATCCTGCTTGGAGCGAATGGCGCCGTAAGCGCGGTTGTTGCACAGAATGATCGTAACTGGAATGCCTTCCTGGACGCCCACCGCCAGTTCCGTAGCCGTAAACTGAAATCCCCCGTCCCCGATGACGCACACGACGGTCTTGTCCGGGCAGGCGAGTTTCGCGCCGAACGCCTGCGGGAGCGCACCTCCCAGCCCACCGTAGCCCATCGGATACTGAAACGTCCTCGGCACGAACATGGGCATGCAGCGAAAGGCCCAGTACCCGAGGTTGCAGCGGTCACATACCAGAATCCCATCTCTGGGCACTGCGTCGCGCAGAAGGCCCAGCACCTTCATTTCGACCGGCGACTTTTGGCAGCGCTTCTCCAGGCGGTCCGATTCGGCGCGCTTGCCGCGAGCACGCCACGCGGGAGCTGCAGGACTGGAACGCTTGAGACGCCGGAGAATCTCCCCAAGCGCTGCCTTCGCGTCCGCGACAATGCCGACGGCAGGCGGATACGATCGCCCCATCTCCGCAGGGTCTATGTCAATGTGGATGAGCTTGTCGCCGAGTCGGGTCGCCCAACCGGCGGTGTCCTCTTCCTTGAACATCGTCCCGACGGCAAGGACAACGTCCGCCTCGGCGACCACGGTGTTCACTTCCGTAAGGGCCGCGCCGTCAGCCATGACCGCAGCGGGGTGGTCGAAAGGAACGATGCCGCGAGCGAGCACCGTGGGAACAATGAAGGCGCCAAGCATATCAGCAAGCCGCTCGATCTCCGGACCGGCGCCGGCGGCAACGGCGCCCATCCCGGCCCAGATGACGGGCCTCTGCGCGGCGGACAAGAGCGCTACCGCTGAGTCTATGTCCTGCGAACGCGGGATAACTCGCTGGGCGGTGACACCCGGAGGGATTGCGACGTCCTCCTGCGCGTCCAGAATATCACACGGAATTTCACAATAGGCCGCCCCAGGACGGCCATTCCTCAGTCTGACGATCAGGTCGGTTATCGCCTCGGGAATGTCGGCCACAGCGATGCACCGGCGCACATGTCGACAGACCGGCCGCATGATTTCGATGGCCTCGCCGCAATCGTGCAGCCCTCCACGATTCTTGCCGACGAGGGCCGAACGCACTGTAGAGGCAATCGCCAGCACTGACGAGCTGTCCGTCGTCGCGCCCCCCATGGCCGCAGCGAGATTCGCGACCGCAGGACCGCTCGTGGTGGTCAGGACCCCGATCCTCCCGGAGCTCCGGGCATAGCCGTCGGCCATGAACCCAAGCCCCTGTTCATGGCGTCCCAAGACATGACGAATTCCACGCTGTTTGGCCAGCGCATCATATACGGCCATACTGTGTCCGCCTGGAATTCCGAAAATGATCTCCACGCCTTGCGACGCAAGCGCGGCCACGGCCGCCTCTCCGCCTGTCATGCGTTTTCGGTTCACTGAACTATGCGCCTCCAAAAAGGACTGCCGAGTTGGCAGCGCCTCGAATACCATGCAGTCGCCGTGATGCTTCAGCCTCCCAGCTTCCGGCTCAAGCCGCGCCGCGTCAGGAAGACCGGGGCGGTCCACGCCTTTCTCCCGGCAGCATCTGCAATCTCGACACGAAGGTAGCGGCTCATGCCAAGGGCGGGCTTCAGGTCGAAGGTGTCTCCCTCCAAGAGGCTCTTTCCGGCGGTTGTCTTCTTGCCCCAAGGGCCTTCGGCATGCCAGACGATCCGCTGGACGGGCGAACACGCCAGATGGAACCGGCCGCGCCGATAGCTGAGATCCTTGATCGTTGGCCCGCGCGTGGCGTAGAAACTCCCGGCGCGAATCGCATCCAGAATAGCGCGGCGAGTGAGCGCGCACGCTTTGACCATGATCCACCCCTGGAACCCGTCGCGCTCGAGCACGTGAGTGTCGTCCACGGCAAACGGCAGCCAGTTTCGCCCGGCGCTGAGGGCCTGGTCGAAATGGGCGCTGCTGTCCCCCAGGCCGACCGCCTCACATGTGGCGTTGAAGACTTCCATGCCGAACGCCTCGCGCCCCTCTTTCATGTGGTCGGTGTTGTGCCCCATCCAGTACGGGTGGCCGTAGATGGGGATGCCCCCGCAACGACGGATCCAGCGGATGGCGTCCTGCGCGGAGCCATGGGTCCGGAAATCCCTAGGCGGGTTCCGGTCAACTCCGATGCCGATGATGTGATGCGGCCCGGGCGAGCGCGTCTTGGGACGGGGATGGAGTTCGATCCCGTTGATGACGAGTAAACCCGGACGCTGATACGGAACCACGCTCGGCTGGCACGTCGAGTGATCGGTCAGCACGATGAAATCGTATCCGCGCGAACGATAGGCGCGCACAATCTTCTCCGGCGTCATCTTTCCGTCACTCACGGTCGTATGCGTGTGACAATTGCCCCGAAACCATTTCCCACGGGATGCGAAAGGTCCAAGTTTCATGCCTTCTCCTTGTCAATGATTACGCGAGCGTGCTCAACTCGCGCTCCGCGCGCGAGTAAATCTCATCGAGCGCCAGTTGCTTGTCGCCCGGCAGCGGGCGGGTCTGGAAGGTTCGAATACGCTCGCGCGCTTCCTGCCGGGCGCGGTCCTTCAACGTCGTGCGGTGCGAAAGCCACGAAGCCAGTTTCTCTCGGACAATCCGCGCTGACGTCGAGTGGATATTCCGGAAGCGGCTTGCCGTGTTGGCGGTCGAGATGAACAGCTCATTGCCCAGGGCGACCTGGCGGCACTCCTCGTAAAGGCCGTCCATACTCACGATATCCGGATGGGGGGCAAACGCCTCGATGACCTGCCGAATGTACTCCACCATTTCCAGGTCCATCACGAACTGAACGGGGCCGAACAGGTCGTCCACACAAAGCGAGCCGGCGTAGTAGAAGGACCTCGCGCCCTGAAGCGCGCCGAGCAGTCCCTGGGCCATCTTCTCGAAGGCGGCGTGTTCGTCCATCGCGGCGGAACTCGTCTCAAGGAGGACCATGTCCTGCCAATAGGCTTCGGGCTCGTAGCCGCACAAGCGCGGCCGGAGGCGCGCGTTGAGCCAGGTGAAGAGATGCCGCCGGGGCGATCCGAACGCCCAGCACGCGTTGCGCATGTCCGTCGGCAAGCTGCCGTAGAACCCCACGGACATCTGAAGCTCCGGATCGAACAGGTTCATGAGCATGTGCACCGCCAGCGTTTCGGCCAGGACCATCGTCGCGCAGCCAGGCACGGTGATCGGCTTGGTGATGCCGCCCATGGGATAGTCCAGCACGCTGAACTGGATGTCGCGGCGCTTCTTCCATTCGGGGTAAAATTTCAGGAACACGTCCAGGTCTTTCGCGTCAATCGTCAAGGTGGTCGGGACACAGAGCGTGACGTGGAACGGTTTGCCCATGACACGGTGCATCTCGCAGAGATACCCGGTCTGCGCGGGATGCTGATAGTCGAAGGGCCGTATCCTGTCGCTCATCTCATAGCAGATCTTGAAGCAGGCGATGGCGCGCATGAGAGGGGGAAGGTCCTGAGGCATGACCGGGTAATTCCCTTCGATGCCGTACGACTCGACGAGCCGGATTCCATCGCGCAGGTCCTGACGCGTAGCCGAACGGATTTCGTCCGTCTCAAGGTCGACCACGTTCATGGACACTCCGGCCACACGCGCTTTCCATGGCCTATTCTTCTCGGGACCGCTCGGCGGCGTCGCGGGCGTCCAACTCGCGATGGCCTCCTGCAGAGTGCGCTCGGTCAACGCCGGGTCGAAATGCACTCGGTCTCCGACGATCCGAATCCCGCTCCGCCCGTTGAGATGGGAGAGAAATTCGGGATGCGGCACCCGGAAACCCACGTCATCGAGCAGCCGGACGGCGATGTCACAGCACTGCCGCGCCGCCTCCCGCGTCAGGTCAATATCGTACGAGGGATACATGTGCCTCATGCCGCCGTCTCCATTCCTGCCCGTCCATTGCCGGGCGCACGCGGGGCCGTCGGGGCGCTTCGGCCGAACATCCTGTCCGCCTTTCGCTCCGTCGCCCCGCCAGACAGGGACTCACAAGTAGTTGGCATATTTGTCCAGTACGCTGATGTAATAGTCGTAGGCGTCCACGGAGATATCGTCGCCGATGGAAGCCATCCCGATGACCAGCCCCCCTTCGCGACCCAATTCGATGAGCGGCCGCACGAAGGCCTCAATCTCCCGCTTGTCGCCGCGAGGAAGAATTTGCGTATTGCACATCCCCCCGAAGAAAACCACCCGCCGCCCGTACTTCTTTCGCAGAGCCGGGAGGTTGATGCCGACACGCGGCTCCAAGGGGTTGAAACCCTCGAAGCCGGCAGCCAACAGCGCGTCAAGGGCCGGAACGATATTTCCGTCGCTATGCAGAAAGAAGTGCCTGCATCCGGCGGCCCGCCAGGCGGCGATCATGCGGGAATAGACCGGCATCAGGTACTTCTCCCACATCGCCGGCGAGAACATCGGCGCACGGCTGTTCGCAAAATCGTCATAGACCCAGATGCCCGTCTCCCAGGAACCGGCGCGGCGCAGCTCTTCGAGCCCCACTTTCAGCAAATGGTCGCCCACGCGGTTGAACAGCTCGCGGCAGAAAGGCTCATCCATGGCCATGTCCATGAGCAATCGATCCTCGCGCCGCATGAACTGGCTGCGGCAGTAGAGGCCGCCGACCTTGGTGAAGGGCACGCGGCCTGCCGCGCGCTCGCGTTGAACCGTCCCGGCAAACTCCCCATAGCGAGCGTTCGTAGTCGGGTCTTCAAAGACAAGGCTGTCGAGCCGGCCCTTGTCGTCCAGCGGCGATTCCACGGCCTCCATGAAGAACGCCTCGCCGGGTTTCTGGCGGACGACCCGGCCCCAGGAGTCACGGAAGAGCTCGTATTCCCCGTCACGTCCGACCACACCCTGACGCGATACAAAGGGCCCCTCGTCGCCCATCAGCATAGCGACATCAATCTTGTAGTGGTCTTCGGGCAGCGCGGTGTCAGGCAGCCCCTTGGCCGCGCGCCAGCGCGCTGGGAAGTCCCCAAAAATGTGGAAGTTGTCCCACCGGGGCAACCGGTCCGGCGTCCGGAATTCGATGGCAGCCATCACCCGTTCATGGGAAGACATGGTCTTCTTTGACATGTGACCTTTCCTGCATTATTTCAGCGTTTTGGCGTCCAGGACACCGACCTCAATGTCCTCTTTGTTGACCGAATAAGTGACGAGAAGGCGGCCGCCGTCCACCAGACAGTTGGGGTAGTGGAACCCGTCCTCCTTATGGCGACCGTTGATACGGCGAGTCGTGTCGCCCCCTACCAGCACATACTGACGGTCAAAAACGAGGCCGTCGTCGCTGAGCGCGAGCAGCAGGTGCCGCCGGTCGAGGAACACGTCGTAATTGTTCCCGGCGATGAAATAGCGCCCGTCGGACAGTCGTCCCGCATAGGCCCGGGAATAGGTGTTGGGGAAGTTCGTGAAGAGCTGATCGCTCCAGGTGTCCCCCTCGTCGTCGCTCCACATCAGTCCAAGGCGACAGGAGAGGCTTCCGTCGCGGATGAACATCCACATCCGTCCGTCGTCGGTCTGATACCACGTCACCTGGTCGACGTCGACGCCCTCCTTGGAGATCGGCAACCGCAGCACGCGGGGACGGCCCGCCAGTTGTGACGCGTTCTCCCATATGAGAACCATCGGGTGGTGATCGTAGAGGTCTGCCCCGCAGCAGATGTAGCGTCCGTTCCGCGTCCGCCGCGGGCCCTCAAAGAGGTAGATGCTCTCGCAGAGGTTCTCGTAGTGCGTCCATTTCCTGAGATCGGACGTCTCATAGGCGTCCAGTCTGATGTGCTGTTCCTTGAGCGTGACCATTCCCGGAGCGGACACGTCTCGTCCGAAGTCTTTTGCCACCCCAACGTAACAGAACAGTTTTCCATCGGCCGCGCACAGTCCGGCGTTATTTCTCACCAGTTTCGATGCCACCGGCGTCGCGACGATGACGCCCGGTTTGGACCATACCGTCCCGTCAGTCGACGTCGCATAGTGCACCTCCTGGCCGACATAATCCTCGTGCAGAAACCCATTCGACCAGGAGACGACATACTGTCCCTTGAACTTCTCGAGGGTCATGTGATGGCTGTAGGCCCACGTTTCGGCGTTGCCACGGTAGACCACCGACCGCTTGAACGGCGCGGCGGGGAACTCGCCCCAACCTTCCGGCATCACGGGGTGCCACTCCTTCAGCACCGGATAGCCCGTGTGCAGGACCCCGATTCGGAAACGGAAATCCAGCATCTTCTTTGCCAGTTCAGGCGTGACCAAGTTCACAATGCGGCGGGTGCTGATCGGCGGTATTTTGCTCTTCATCTAACGACTCCTCCTTCTGGCGCGCGGCCGGGATTCCTTTCCCTCAGATCGCGCCGCTTGTGTTCCCTTGCGCAATTTCGATTCCGGAACGGCGGTCCTGCGAATCATCCCTCATCGTAGCGCCGCTGATTCCGACAAGCCTGTTTCCACTGCCGACGAGTTCCATCTCGCTCTCACCATGATACGCCGGCGCCCATGCGACGTCCCGCGCGTTGCGGTACTGAATGCCGATTCCAGCGGCATCGAGGACGCTGTCGTGAACAACCAGATAATCGCGCTGTTTGCTGCCGAGGAGGAAGACGTCCACAGCGCATTCCTTGCCTTTCAGCGCGCATCCTTCCAGCGTCATGCTGCACGGGCCGGGCTCATTGGGGTAGTTATGGAGGTAGACTGGAAGCTCCGCCTCCACACGGCAGTCCACCATGACAATGTGCTGGCCGCCATGCAGCCCAATGCCGCACGCCTTGACGTGTGTCCTTGGGTACTCCTCCGGATACTCCCGCCGAATAACGCAATTCTCAAGCTTCAGCGCATACGCCCCGCCACCATCGGAATGGATGGAATACTTCACCTGAATCCCTATGACCGTGAGGTTTCTGAGGGTCGTATTGGACGTTGCGGAGATCACCTGTTTGCCGCTCCCATCGCCGTCGCCGCCGTGAAACCTGATGACGCAGGAATCGCGATCCACCCCGGTCAGGTTGACCCAGTCCCGAGTCGTCAGCGTTTCCTCGTAGACTCCTTCTTTGACAATGACCTCGACAGGACGGGCCGGAGTCGCGCTTCCGGCGGCGTCCAACGCCGACGCGATCGTGTCGTATTCCGACGAGCCATCCTTGGCAACGACGATTTCCCGTACGCTCATTACCGAGTTTCTCCCAGCCATCTCAGGATCCTAGTGGTCCAGTCTCAGTCCTTCGGGGGTCACGCGCAGCCGGACGATGCGGTTGTCGGCCCGGCCCGGTCCAAGGATGTCTCCCATATACGTCACCAACACAACGTCCGGTTCCACTTCAATCGCCTCCTGATTGGCCCACATCGCGTAGTCCACGATGACGGGAAGGTCCCAACTTCGGCCACCGTCGCGGCTGAGGTGCGCGGCGAAATAGGGGAACCGGGTGGTCGCCACCAACGCCCCGCTCGCCGTGCGGGTCAGCGAAGGACAGTACCCTGGGAACGGGCCGATCGCGGCCGGCTCCCATGTGCGGCCGCCATCATTGCTCTGAAGCTGCCACATGTACGCCTCGCGCGTCGGCCGGCCGAGACCCAGCAGCACGTTGTCCTCGGCTTCGGCCAGTGCGACTTCATCCACGTTCCCGGCAAGCAAGTGGGCCTCGGAGTTCGCCTCGATGGGTTGCCTCGGGGAATAGTTCTGACTGTCGCACCACACGGGCTGCGACCAGCTTCGCCCGTCGTCTTCGCTTCTCAGGGCGAAGCACGCGCGGAAGGGGTAATCGCCCCCACCGAGTTTTTCAAAACAGGCGATCACCGGCAGCACCAGCGCGCCGTCATGCATGCGAACGGCTCGCCATGTTTCATTCGGAAAGCCCAACACCCAGCCTTCCGGCATGCTGCCGCGGATGTCCAACCTGTGCGGGCCGGTCCAATTGCGGCCCTCGTCGGGTGAGTCGTAGGAATAAAGGTATCCTTTGGCCTTGTCGGCTTTCGCAAACACACAGACCCACTCGCCGTTTCGGCGGACGAAGTTGGCCCGCCCCCCGAAAACGTGCCCGCCCTCCCCACCGCGCGGCTGCAGCATGGGCGCTTCCGGGCGGGACCACGTTCGGCCGGCGTCCGTGGACCGCACGATCACCCCGCGCCGCACTTCGCAACTGTTGGGATTGCCGAAGATGATGCCGAGGGCGACCGCGCCGGAGTTGCTCTGGATAAGGTTGCCGAAGCTTTGCGGCACGTTGGGGTCCGTTTCCGGACAGGGCATGATCCAATGCGGTCGCGGGGTTTCGAGACCGCGCCATTCCGGCCCGCGCACTGGCGCACCCTGGACCTCAAGCCGCGCGAAGTTGGCGCCGTCGAACGTCGCCGTCACGATGCTGCAAAGCCCCAGCCGGCCGGCCTCGTAAGTGCCGTCTTCTACATCGGCGACCAGGCGCCCATCAATCCATGCGCGCAGCCGCGCGCCTTTGGCCTCGACCCGCGCCTCGTACCAGTCAAGACAGCGAGCGCACAGTCCCGGAACCAGATTGAAGCTCACATAGCGTTGCAGGGGCGTCCCGTCCGCGATCACAATCCCAGCCCAGAAGTGCCGCGCCCGGTTCTGCTGGGCGCACCAGCAAACGTCCAGCGCATAGAAGCGCCGGCTGTCCTGAACACGAAACAGGAAGCGCGCGCCGCCATAGCCGCCGCGGAACCGGAAACGGAACCGAGCGCTGAAATCGGCATAGGCGTTCTCGTGATTCACGGTCAAGTATTCCACGTCCCGGCCCGTCGGCGGAACCAACTCTCCGTCGGGGCCATCGCTCCACTTGCCATGCATGAACGACCAATTCCGTCCGTCGTCAACCCGCCACGTCGCCATAGTCGGGACCTCTCTCAACTGCACCAGGTCGCTGCGAGCGTCGCATAGATGCCGGCCAAATCCAGCACATCCTTCACTTCCACAGACTCATCCGGCGCGTGCAAGTTGTCCCCCCGCGGGCCGAGCAGCAAGGAGGGCATCTTTCCAACGTCGCCGTACAGAGCCAGATCGCATGAGAACGGCGCGCCGGAAACCACCGCCGCTTTTCCTGCGCACTTTTCGTACGCGTCCGCCGTGGCGCGCACGCCGGGGGCATCGGCCGGCGTCTCCCACGGCCGCACAAAATGATACTCCGGCTCGATGGATACACTGAAAGGGCTGAGCGCCGGGTCCGTTGCGCAACGGTCCTTCCAGAACGCGCGGAATCGCCGGTAGAACTCCGCTTCCGTCGTCCCCGGATGGCACCAGACAATCCACGCGATCCGGGCGAACAGCGGCGTTCCCATCTGAACAAATTCGTTCGCCTCGGAGGTGAGCAGCCTCCACGGGAGCACATTCAATTCCTTCCCCGCCCCTTCAAACAGGGGATGCCTGTTTTCGGCCCGCCATTGCTGCTGCCATTCGGCGAGAAGCGCCGTCGCGCGCGCCGCCCCATGAATCGGGTTCGCAATGGCCCGCCCCATGTAGGGCATCCCCGCCTTGCCCGACAGCGTCAAATTGCCCAGGAACGCTCCAAGAGACGCGGGGCAGATTTCCATACGGGTCGGCTCGGGAATGATCGCCAGGTCCGCGTTGTGGCCCCGCAGCCGGGCCGCCAGGGCGCCGTTGCCGCTGGCGAATTCCTCGTCCACCAGGCTCTCAAACAATATGTCCCCCGCCGGCTCAAAACCTGTTTCTTTCAGCGTCCGAACGGCCCAGAATGCGGCGGCCAGCCCCCCCTTCATGTCGGCGGAACCGCGACCATAGAGACGCCCGTCCTTTTCGATCGGCTCGAACGGGCGGCAGATCGTCCAGTTGTCCGGTTCATAGGGCGCTACGTCCACGTGTCCGCTCAGAAGGAGGGACTTGCCGCGCCCTTTGCCCGGCCAGCGCGCGACGACGTTCCTGCGGCCGCCGCCATAATTGCGCCCCGCCAACCAGGCAGGGTGCTCCCGAATGGAGGGGACATCCTCAGGAGAAAACACATCCACATCCAGCCCCAAGGCTCGGCATTCCGCCTCGATGAACTTCTGCGCGTCGCCTTCGTTGCCGTCGGGCGGGCGGTTCTCACTCGGAAACCGAATAAGCGCCTTGAGCCACTCGACGACCGCGCCCGCCCGGCATGCCACCGCATCGTGGATTGTCCCGGCCTCTATGCGTTTCACAGGATGATGGCCCCCCGCCGATAACTGGTCAGCTCCCGCACGCCCTTGTCGGTCACAAGAATCCCGTCCTCATACCGCAGGCCATGCTTGCCGTCGGACAGCCAGATGTCCAC